>Ga0207674_10002345_pt1 | contig 23937 bp, 16 predicted proteins | sample KBSCornC72_FD_184303 | JGI IMG/M metagenome (GOLD analysis project Ga0207674, IMG submission 184303) | Corn rhizosphere microbial communities from Kellogg Biological Station, Michigan, USA - KBS Corn C7-2 (SPAdes) (version 2) | ecosystem: Host-associated > Plants > Roots > Rhizosphere > Soil ...
TCACCTACTACTAAAGGTCCCGATCGTCTGGTTTGGCAGGTAGTGTTATGCAGAATTTGCTGTTGCTAACTCTGATGTCCTTTACAGGCTTTGGCAATTCAGTCTGTGAATGTCCACCGCCTGTATCGGTAAGTATTGCGGTTACCAATTCAGCCGCAGTGTTTTCCGGCGAGGTTATCGGAGAAGAGTATGAGAATTTAGAAAAGGATGGATCCAGGACTCTGGTCATCAAGCTGAAGGTCATGCGTTGGTGGAAGGGGAGTGGAGCTGCAGAAATCTACCTTTACACCTCTGGTCGCAAATACGCCAACGGCAATACAACCTTCATGGCCGATGACTTTCGATTTCTGAAAGGTGAGTCCTACCTGGTGTACGCAACCCTCAAGGAAGAAAAGTTTAGTACGAGCGCCTGTACGCGAACCCAGAAATTAGCGGATGCGGCTGATGATTTACGAGAATTGGGCGAGGGACTTCCACCTAAACCGCGCTCTGGAGACTTACGGCAGTCCGACCAATAGCTTCACTTTCCGTGAGACCCCTTTTACTTGTGTCATTTGCAACATTGAACAGTTGACGGAGTTTCCCGGACTTCATTAGCTGCAGATACAATCTATTAACGATCCATGAGGGGGGCGCCCACGGAGGGACGCCCCTACGAATCATCAGAGAATATTGACGGCGCGACCAGCGAGCAGCGCGATGACGAGTAGAGAAATCAGCGACTGTGTAATCATTAGCGACTTGGCCCACCGGGATAAAGGTGCGGTATCCGTTGGAGAAAAAGCAGTGCTCGTATTGAAGGCCAGAAAGAGATAGTCGATAAAGTTGGGTGACCAGTTTTCCTCTCCTGCGGCGGCCTTGAGTTCCGGTGACAGTGTCATTTGCGGAAACAAAAACGCACCATCGGTGTGCCCAGGCGTCAGCGACCTCGAGTGTGGTCCACCTGCGTCCAAACGCCAGTACCATGAAGCAAAGACCAGGATATTTCCTATCCATAACGCGCCAGCCGATCTCAGAAGTTGATCGGGTGCAATCTGATGTTCGGGCAATACCTGGATTAGCAATATTAGCGACCAAACAAGTGCGATTGTAACCACCGAACTGAGGATTATTCCCAGAATCTCAGTCACTAAGTGATTTCCTCTACGGTTTGCAACGACTGTTGGTACTAACAAGACGCTTACGAGAACAAACAAGAGCCATCGATGTCCACCGACAAGTAACGCTGGAGGGAGAACCGCGTATAGACCTCCCAAAGCCATTATCGCGATCGCAGCTGGCCAACGAGGCTCTTCTTGCAGAGGCGGGTGCAACGCGTTTCGAATGGGTTGCCATCCACCTTCAAATTTTGGCTGATCCATAGCTGGCTCATCCTCCTGATCAGGAATAAGGTCTCGATAGTGGCCAATATGGCCCAAAAGCAACTTCTACGAGCCACTTTGGAATAGTCTGCCTTATAAGCACCTCTTAAAACTATTGTTCGTCTTGTGAATTTCGACCCAAAGGCCTCGTCCCCATGGCAAACTTGTACCGAACACTCCTATTATTATCCTCGTATGTTTGCATCATAGGCCGATCAGGAGTGTCACATGTTTTGTCCGCGATGTGGGTCTAATCAGAGCGAAGAGTTGAAGTTTTGCAAGGTTTGTGGCGCAAACCTCTACGCCGTTCGCAAGGCTTTCGAGACTGGGGCTCCTGGCGAGAAGCTTGACAAGAGTAAGCCCTGGTTTGCTGACATTGCTGCGTCGGATGCCGAGAGTCGACGGCGGCAGGAAGAGCTCTATCACCGCCGGGGAATCGCGCCGGAGGTCGACCGCATCAAGGAAATAAAAGCGGGAATAATCACCGGTAGCGTTGGTGTCTCTCTGCTAATTTTTCTGAGTATATTCATGAACGGCCTCATCCTGAGCGGAAAAGTTTCACCGGAGGTTGCGGAAATTCTCAGCCGTATCTGGGTTGTTGGTGTGATTCCTCTATTTGTCGGTTTATCACTGGTAGTCAACGGTGTGTTTGTCAGTAAGAAACTCGTACGGATTGCGAGGGAAGCAGCCTTAAAGGAAGGCAACGAAATCACCACGAATGACCTTGATGTTCTTTCATTGCCCTCAGCGAACACAACTGAATTTATTCCTACTTCTTACAGCGTGACTGAAGGCACCACTAAACATCTCAAGGATTCCGAGTTTAAGAGGTAGAGCTCACTACCCAGTATCAAACCCGATATTCCCTCGAGGTTTCAGTGGTTTGTGTTTCGCAGCCAGCGAATATTTTATGGTCCAAAGCGGTGCCTGTATTCGCTGGAAGTGATAAAAGCTTTCACCATTTCTGCGTTGACGAAATTCCCGCCAAAATTATTCAACTTGGTCAGCCAGAAATTGTAGCCTGCGTAATCCAGATTTGGTTCTGGAGGATCATTTGGATTGCGTCGTAAATATCCGAAGTACTGCATCAACACGAATGCGCGGTTGAATTCTAATTGAGCGAAATCGGGATTCTCTGCGACGCGTCGCAACGCTCGAGCTCGAGCCCCTGTATCCGCGGTATTGGCGGCGGCGCCAAATTCGTTAATTGCAGCCGTTCGATCGGAAGCTGAAGGAGTGAACCCGGCATTCGTAAACAGGGAATCGACAAACGCAGTCGGAGTGACGCTCGTCGCATAAGTGTTCGTGAAGCGTTGTCGGGTCACGAAGTCAGCAAAGAACGCGACCTTATTTGCTTCAAGCTGAATCTCCCAGCCAGGCGTGCCATCTATAACGTTTTGGCCAAGTTGTTGGGTATCCGTCAGGAATTCGTTGAATCGTACTGGAACCGGCGTTCCGGCTATCAGTCCATACGCCGCCTTATAAGTGCGGTAGGCCAGATAACCTGTATGCTGAAATTCAGTCGACAAATAAAAGGCGGCCGAGACGTTGATGCGTTTCACCTCGATACAACTCACATCAGTACCACAGAGCAAAATCTCGTTCTTCCAAAATGCCAGACCTGAAGGGTCGGGTTGCCGGTTCAGAAAGTCGGCGTAATGCTGTCTGACGAAAAAGTCGACATCGTCGATTTCGTTGCAAGGATGAACTGGAGAAAACGACGCTCTTGGAGACGCTGGTCCAGTTGAAAAATCACTCGAGTTGTTGTCGGTATCAGTGCAACCGTCCGTCTTTCTAAACGCCGCAGTAGTGTTGTTCAAGGTGACCGCCAGTGGAGCGCCTTCGAAACAATTGGCGTTTGGGCCAAAACCAACAAAGTCAACGACTCCGGCGTCTGGTAAGGGACAGGTGTTGAAGGGAACGTTCGAATTAGGCCTGATCAGCACAACCTTGCCGGAAGTTCCCAAAGTTTGGTTTGAAGCAGAAAAATCTGCCGGCACCGGAAGCCCCGTTGGTCCAGTTGGTCCAACCGAAACGAGTAGATACTGCCCGGGATTTAACGGTATCGACCGGGTGCTTACAAACATGATAGCGGTGTTGAAAGCGCCCGTATCAGAAGTAAAGCGTAACGACCACTGGGTCATATCAACGGTGGTTGCGCCGCGGTTAAATAGCTCGATATAGCTAGTCTGGTAAGCGGCGCCCGCCGTTCCTCCTCCGCCATAGACCTGGCTGATCACCACCATTGGTGACGGACTGGGCGAGGGAACTGGCGTCGGAGTAGGAGTAGGAGTTGGTGCGCCTTGCGTCGACTGCCATGCCAGTTCGTTCTCAGCGAGTGAGCTTGTCGTGATGCGAGTTGGGTTGCTGCCATCGGTGTTCATCTGAAAAATTTCTTGCGGGATATTCATCACGCTTTCGCGGAAGCTGAGAAAGGCAATCCGGTTTCCATCTGGTGACCAGACCGGATCAAAATCGCTGGAACTATTGTTGGTGAGGTTGATCTGATTACTACCATTCGAGTTCATCGAATAGATTTCGAAATTGCCGTCGCGATTCGTACCAAATGTAATTTTGGTGCTGTCTGGAGACCATGACGGATCAGAGTCTCGAAAATTGTTATTGGTGAGACGGACTTGATTGCTGCCGTCGGCGTTCATCACATAGATCTCAAAACCAGTGCTGATATCACCTGTTAAACCGGGAAAGTCGCGCGTACTGACAAATGCGATCCTCGTACCATCTGGGGACCAGACCGGATTTAGATCAATGGCCGTATTGCTCGTCAGATTCACCCTGTTGCTGCCGTCGGCGTTCATAACGGCAATCTCGGGAGTACTACCGGTGGAGTTAGTAAACGCGATCTTGCTGCCATCGGGAGACCATGTCGGTTCGCTGTCGTTTGAGGGATCGGTGCTTATCTTTTGGATGCCGCTACCGTCAGGATTGATCGTGTGAATAGCGAAGGCCGGATCCATATTGCCACGACGTCCAAAAGCGATCTTAGTACCGTCTGGCTTCCACGTTGGTGCCTGATTCATCCCGTCGCTGATCAGGAGCAATTGCCCGCTACCGTCGGCGTTAATCGTGTACAGAGAATTCCCGTCGACGAATGCGATTTTCCCGTTGACTGCTTGAATTGCAGCAGAGGCCGGGGAGGTTGCCGAGGGAATCAGCAGGAACAATGTGAGCGCTACTATCGTGAGCAGAAGCGCGCAAAATGCGGTATTGAGGGCTCGAGGTTTGAGTGTCATAGATTTTAGTCACCTGTCGCGTTTAGAGGGCGCCAGAAGTAAGAAGCTGATTGCTGAGTTGCAATTCAACGCATTTTCTTATTGGTATTGCTTTCCGACCTGGATTCGATAAGGATAAGGACTGTCAATCAGTGTGCCCAGTTTACAACGAAACCGACAGTTGATAAATAGCGTTGTGTCACTTGAGCAGGTGTAATACCCCTTGGAGGAATGTGATGAATCTTGGATTTGTACTGGTCCTGGCGTTTGGAATCGGTTTTGTTGGTGGACTGCGGTCATTGACAGCTCCAGCGGTCGTAGCGTGGGCGGCGCACACTAGTCTGTTGAACCTATCTAAGTCTTCATTGGCGTTCATGGGTTCAGTGTGGGCGGTGGCGATTTTCACACTCGGAGCTTTGGGCGAATTTGTGGCTGACCAGTTACCGAAGACACCAGCGCGAACTACAGCGATGCCGCTCATTTTTCGCGTCGTCATGGGACTTCTAACTGGTGCGTGTTTCGGAGTTGCTGGAGGCGCTTCGCCTTGGTTGACGGCCGCCGCGGGAGCAGTTGGCGCCATCGCCGGGGCGTTTGGGGGGTATCATGCACGAGTTGGACTCGTGAAGGCGCTGCGCACTCGGGATTTTGCCGTGGCCATTCCCGAGGATCTGGTTGCGATAGGACTGGGACTCTTGCTGGTTACACGCTTCTGAACCGTTTTCGGTATTACGTCAACAAATCCTCAATCTTAACTGGTATTTCACGAACGCGAACTCCAGTTGCATGATAGACGGCATCGGTAATTGCTGCCGCCATGCCAGCGAGACCGATTTCGCCAATGCCGCGTGCGCCAAGTTCGTTAATTTCTTTGTCGGGATAATCAAGGAAATGCACGTCGATTTTCGGCGCATCAGCATGGACCGCCATCACGTAATCGGCCAGGCTGCTATTAATCGGCGCACCATTCTGCGGATCGTAAGTCGTATGCTCGAAAAGTCCCATGCCGATGCCCATCACAACCGCACCTTCAATCTGGTTGCGACCGGCAAGTGGATTCAGGATGCGTCCAGCATCAATGACTGTAACGACACGGCTGACGCGTAACCGGGCGATCTCCGGCTGCCAGGTGACTTCGACGAAGTGACACCCAAATGAGTGCGTCGAGAATTTAGGGGTTGGATTAGCAAAAGATGACTCAGACTTGCCCACTCCAGTTACCAGGCGAAGGTTGGCCCGCTGAAGCAAATCTCCGAACGGAACTCCCTTTGTTGGGCCCTCAGTCTTCAAAAACACCCGACCGTTTTCGAATCCCAGTTGGTCTGGTGTTCGGTTGTTGAATGGCGATCCCGGTGCTGAGGTTGCTACTGACAGCAGTGATGCGATGGCCGAGTCAGCGGCCGAAAAAACAGCAGGAATCAACGATGCTGTGACCATCGAGCCACCTGAAATTGGGCCATCTGGAAGTGTTGTATCACCCAGGGCAACTTCAACTCTATTGAGTGGCACTCCGGTCTTTTGCGAGGCGAGTTGCGCGAGGATCGTATACGTGCCGGTGCCAATGTCCTGCGTTGCGCACGCGACGCGGGCGGTTCCATCGTCGCGGAGTTGCAGGTTGGCTTCGACGTCGAACCGAGCCGCGATCCACGCACAGCTTGCCATTCCCCACCCAAGTGTCAGGCCGTCGCGCTTCATCGAGCCTACTTCAGGGGTGCGCTTAGACCAGCCGAACTTCTCGCCGCCGACCGCAAAACATTCGAGCAAATGACGTGAGGAGAAGGGGAGGCCAAGCGACTCATCAATTTTAGGTTCGTTGATGATGCGAAATTTGACTGGATCGATCTTGAGTTGAGCGGCGAACTCGTTCATCGCCGACTCAGTTGCGTAAAGGCCCGGAACGGCGCCTGGTCCACGCATCGAAGTCGGGGATCCGACATTGCGTTTGGCGCGCCCAAACGCAACGCGTAAATTAGGCACGCTGTAATGGAAAGCGGTAGCCTCGCCGCAGTCTTCGTGATAACCATCGAGCATTCCCTGGTGGTTAACGTAGTCGTGCTGAAGTGAAACGAGCTTTCCGTCCGGAGTGGCGCCCAATCGCATTCGCTGCTGCGTTCTCGGGCGATGACCAACCGTTTGGAACATCATCTTGCGACTGATCACGAGTTTCACCGGCTTATTCAGTTGCCTTGCCGCTGCCGCCGAGAGCGAGCAATGCGTCCAGGGAAATAGCTTGCCTCCAAAACCCGAACCCAGAAATCTCGAAATGATGCGGACATTCTCTTTGGGCAGGCCAAACATTTGCGCGAGCACGCCTCTGAAATTTACGACGCCCTGCGTCGAATCGTAGATCGTCAGATTCCCGCCATCCCAAATCGCAGTGGTAGCATGCAGCTCGATGGGATTATGTGTAGTAGTCGGTGTCACATAGGTTTGGTCTAGCTTGACGGGAGCAGTTGCGAACGCACCTTCGGCATCTCCGCGCTTACTCTGGAGGCGGTTGGCCTGTGCGAAAGTCGTGGCAACCACTTGGGGTTCGTCGTCGGCTTTAAGCTCAGTATCGACGTTGGGTTTCTCTTTTTGATAGGAGGCGCGGACGGCATCGGCAGCGGCTTTAGCGGCCTCAAAGGTGTCAGCTACAGCCAGTGCGATGTATTGGCCATAGTAGCGGATCACATCGTCTTCGAATGGCGGTCGCCGTTCGTCAGTAATGCCGGCAAAGCCTGGTCCAAGAGTCGAGCGGAAGATCTTACCGATGTTCTCGCGATGAAAAATCGCGCGCACTCCCGGCATCTTCTCAGCAGCTGCGGTGTCGAGCTTCGTCAATCGTCCATTGGCGATCGTCGCTTCAACGGGAACGGCGTAAAGCTGCCCCGGAAAGTTGTAGTCGGAAGTGTATCGAGCCACCCCGGTCACCTTGAGTGGTCCATCGACTCGAGGCGTATCCTTACCAATTGGTGACATGGGAACTTCTGGCGTCGTTGACATATTCGCTCCTTCGTAAACTCAACCTGTCACTGCTGTTGTAAAAGCATGAGTGAGGCAGCGCTTTGCCAGCTCGATCTTATATTTGTTCTGACTCTGTGGTTTGGCGTCGCGTAGAGCTACTTCTGCTGCTTTGCGATAGTTGGCAGTGTTGGCGGCCTGACCAACGAGCGCGGCTTCGGCCTCGGTCGATCGCCATGGCTTTGTCCCCACACCACCCATGGCCACTCGTGCGCGCGTGATTTTTCCGCCGGCCACAGTGACTACTACTGCCGCTGACGCCAATGCAAACTCATATGACGCCCGGTCACGTAGTTTCAAATACAGCTGCTTACTTCCTGCCACCGGTGGAGGAAGTGTGACGTGTGTTATTAGATCGCCCGGTTCGAGAACAGTTTCTCGTTGTGGTGTGTTGCCCGGTAGCAAGTGAAAGTCTGCAATTGGTACTGCTCGTGTTCCCTTGGGACCGACAATATGTATTGTGGCTTCCAGCGCGGCCATCGCTACGCACATATCCGATGGGTTAGTCGCAATGCAATGTTCGCTGGTTCCCAGGATAGCGAGTGTGCGATTGGCGCCAGTGATAGCCGGGCAGCCGGATCCGGGCTCCCGCTTGTTGCATGGCATGGCAGTGTCGCGGAAGTAGACGCATCTTGTTCGTTGGAGCAAGTTCCCCGCCGTCGTCGCCATGTTTCGGAGCTGTACGGATGCGCCGGCCAGAATCGCCTGAGATAACACCGCATAATCCCTTTGGACCGTAGGATGGTGAGCGAGATCTGAATTGCGAGCGGTGGCGCCGATTTTAAGCCCGCCGTCAGCCGTTGCTTCGATCTTATCGAGCGGCAAGCGATTGATGTCGAGGAGCTGCGATGGCGTCTCGACGTTTAGTTTCATCAGATCGATCAGCGTCGTACCACCGGCTAAGAACCGGATGTCTGCGCCCTGCTGTGCGGTTTTAGCCTGGCCGGCAGCGGCAACAGCCTTGACTGTATCTGCAGGACGAACAAATTCAAATGTATGCATGGTAGCTCCTGCTCGTTTCTAAGCGTTGTGGCGAACCTTTTGAATTGCGGCGATGATGTTGGCGTAAGCCCCACAGCGACAAATATTGCCACTCATACATTCCTTTACTGCAGCGTCATCCGGGCCGCACGGTTCCTTTAACAGGGCGACGGCGGACATGATTTGTCCTGAAGTGCAGTAGCCGCATTGGTATCCATCGTGGGCCACAAAAGCGGCTTGCATTGGATGCATCGCGTCGGGTGTGCCTAGACCTTCTATCGTTGTGATCTCTTCACCATCATGCATCAAAGCCAGACTAAGACATGAGTTCACGCGCCTGCCGTTGACATGGACCGTACACGCGCCACATTGTCCGTGATCGCAGCCCTTCTTCGTTCCGGTGAGGGTAACGGTCTCGCGGATGCAATCGAGGAGTGTCGTTCGAGGGTCGATGCGAAGTTGGTGGTCCTTGCCGTTGATGCGAAGTGTGATTGGCACTGCTCCGTCAATATTTGCTCCGACCGCATTTTCTTCGGTCGCAGCCTCAGCCGTCAGAGTCAAGTTTAGCTGCGGGGCTCCAGATACACCGATAAATACCGCCGCCGCCGTAGTTCCGGTGTTCCGAAGGAAAACCCGGCGTGTGGGATTCACCACGTCCGATTGTGAATCGTCGTTCATACAAAGCTCCGTTGAGTGAATTAGTAGGTTGCCGACAATAGAACTCAGACCACCGAGCGGCGATGGTTGAACTCTGCTCCTCGCATTTAGGTTATTGCGCTGTGAGGACTTTATAGATCAAAACGCGGTCGGTGAACAAGAGTCACTTCGAAAATTCGACAAATTAAGCACAAGTAATAGCCGGTTTTAGCAAAAAAACGAATATCCACAGATGAGGTTCAGTACCGAAGCACGGTAGAGTCGGGTGTGCGTTTAGTTAACGTCAAGCAGATACATAACACGAGGCACACCCGACGCTACCGCGCTTCGGTACTGACCCGGCCTCGCACTTGATCCTTTGGTTGCGATGCCGGCCAACTTAGGCCACTCTAAAAGGAAAGTCGCACGCCTAACTGAATCTCTCGGCCCGGTGTAGAGGCTTCAGTGATAGTCCCAAATTGCGGCGTGTTTACAAATCTATTTGGCGTGCCCAGGTTCGCATGATTGAGAGCGTTGAATGCTTCAGCACGTATCTGGACCTTCACTGTCTCAGTTACCGCGAACTCTCGCTGTAACGCGAGATCGAGAGTTTGCAAGCCTGGTCCATAAACGGAATTTCGTCCAACATTCCCGAACGTGAAGGCTGCTGGAGTTGAAAATGCAGCCGGATTGAACCAGGCGTCGGACGTGCCGGTGCTTGAATTGAATACCGGTTGACCGGTGTAGTTGGCGCGGATCGGATTCTCCCCAAGAAGCGTTCCGGCATTGGCAGTGTCGCCAAACACCGAAATTGTAAAAGGAAATCCCGATTGTGCTTGATAGAGTGCTGAGAGCCGCCAATCCTTCGATATTGCGTTAAGAAACCCGGACCGGCTCAGCGATGGAAGATCCATCACGGTGCTGAGCGAGAAACGATGACGAATATCGCAAGCCGGCGCCTTTTCTAAGAACAATCTTGAGTTATCTTGCGGGGCTGCCGATTCAAACATTGGCGAGCGAAAGTCGGGAGCATCGCTGAGATTTTTCGAGTAGGTGTAGTTCGCAAGGAACGTCCAGCCTTTCGCGAGCCGCCGACGCACATTCACGTAACCGGCTTCATACCAACTTTGCGCGGAGTTCTCGAGCAGATTAATTCCACTCACGGGAAAGGTAGTATTGGCGATCGTAATATTATCCGGCAGTACCATTCCCGGGAGAAAGCTTAGTGTCTTGAATGGCCGGCGTGGGCCAATGGCGCCTGGACCAGCCGGTGCGTTGTTGATCAGATGACTGCGCTGGAGATGAACTCCGTGTGATCCAAGATACCCAAGTTCCAGAGTCATTTCCTGTCCTAAACTCTTCTCAATCGAAGCACTCCATTGCTGAATATATTGCGGAGGTGGATCGGCCTCGACCGCTGCGAAACTTACAGTTGTGATGCCCAGCACAGCCGGAGCGAAATTGAAGTGACTTGCGACAATACCGGCAGCGGGGATGAAGTTGTCGCTCTGCTGTGTCTCGGGAAATACGTAAGGCACGTTGTGTCGTTGATTGCACCACGTATTCATGTCGACAGGGGTGAAGAAGATGCCAAACGCCGCATGTAACACGATTCCATGACCGGGAATGCTGTGCGAAATTCCCGCTCGCGGTGCGAAGTTGAGCTTGTTTGCATATGTCAAACCCTCAGGAAAACCTTGCTGGCCACCGATGAAGACGGCAGGGGCGCCGTTCTCGAACGTGAGATTTGTGTTGGCATAGCGGATGTCGCGCAGTGGACTCATGAACTCATAACGCACGCCGAGTTGAATGGTCGTGTTTCGAGTAATCTGGAAACTGTCCTGCACGAAAGCATCTGCATACCACTGTCGCAGCTGCATCTGGGGAATGCCTGCTTGTCTTTGCTTCACCGCAGGTAATCCTAGTAAGAAACTGGCAAGAGCCGAGCCAGTGCCATCGTTTGTAGCGGTTTGGGTCGTGAAGCCATTGGTGAATTGATAGTAGCCACGATTTTGAAAGAATCCCCACATGGGCCAGATGAAGTATCTGAAGCTGCCACCAAACTTGAGACTATGTTTTCCAAGTTGCCAGTTCACGGAATCACGAGCTTCGAGAATCGTGTCCCAAGCGTGCATCGGCGTCGCGATGAACGTGTCGCCCATTCCCGAGTAGCCCTGCACGTTAAACCATGGTGCGCCGTACGCGCCCTGCCCGCCGAACCCAATACCCTGAATTCCAAGTTGCGACACGATGTCGTTGCTTTCGCTGTTTTCGGATGAACGGTGCATAGCCAATCGCGAAAAGCTAATTGATGCCATGTTCACCAGGTTCGGACTGATGATGCGATTCCAGCCAATGACCGCATGTTGGGCCAGGTTATCGTGAAGCGCGCCAAACCCAGGAAGATTCTGAGGCGTAAACCCATTTTCACTGCTAAACGAATAACGAGCGAAAAGGTTATCTCCGCGCTTGAGTATGTGGTCAAAGCGGATTGTCGCCTGATCGGTGACGTGGTGCTCATTGCGCACATCGAGATAGTTGTTGCAATCAACGCCCGCGCCTACCACGGTTGGTACGCCCATCATCGTCATGCCGCAACCATTCATTCCCATTTCCATGTTTGGTCGAGGCGTGTACTGTTGCAGGAATTGAAGAGCCTTCGGATCGATCAGATTCTGCGGGATCATGTTATCAGGGAAAGGGTCGCGAATAATCTGAGGATTGCTTGGACTGATTGGTCGCGTCGGGTCAAAATTTGGATTCGCATGCGAGCTGAACGGGTTGTAGATTGTCACTCCGCTCATTCCGAAGTCACCATTGATTTCTTCTTCGGTTGGAACAGTGGCAATCATCGTATCGGCTTTGGTGTGTCTTAGTCCCTCATAGTTAACGAAGAAAAAACTCTTGTTACGAAGGATTGGACCACCTAACGAGCCACCAAAATTATTTCGTACGAGATGCTTATCCGAACCCATCTCGTTGAAGGTGTTTGCGTCAAGCGCTCCGTTGCGCAGGAACTCGTAAGCGGTGCCATGAAACTCGTTGGAACCTGTCCTGGTGACGATGTTGATTTGCCCGCCGCCCGCTCCACCCATGTCGGCGGTGTAGCTTCCGGTTTGCACTTTGAATTCCTGCACGCTATCGGGTGAGGGACTAAAATTCAGCGTATTGAACGTCGGATCTGTGTTAGTAGCACCATCGAGCAGAAAATAGTTTGCGTTCGGCCGATTTCCACTAATGCTCACTGCAGAGCGTTGACCGGGACGCCAGTAGAGCGCACTCATATCCCCTGCTTGAGCGCCGTGACTCTCATGCGCGCCCGGGACCGTTAACACCAGGTCGATTAGCATTCGACCGTTGAGTGGCAGGTTGCGAACAGCGGTAGGCTCAACCACCTCTCCGACACTTGCGTCACTCGTTCGCAGTACGTTAACGGTATCGGTATTCACATCCACCGTGGTGTTGAGAGAAGTGAGGTTGAGGCTCACATCAAGAGTCATTTGCTGGCCCACTTCAAGCGTGACGCTCTGGTTCAGCGACGCCATTCCGGGAGCTTGCACGTTCAGTTTGTAGTCGCCCGGGAGCAGTGCTGTAAACTGAAATTGTCCCTGGTCGTTGCTGCTGACCTGTCGGCTTGCGTGTGTACTTTCAGAGGTGAGTTGCAAAGAAGCCCCTGGAATGACTTTCTTTTGCGGATCGAGCACTGTGCCGCTCAGAGTCGCGTAATTGCTCTGTCCCAGCACACTGGACGAAGTTGATAAGAGAAGTAGAAACAAAAACAGGTGAGTCGTTTTGCGCATGACACCTCCACCGACAGTCGCAAGCGATACTTTAGTTTTGTATGGTCTCCGACTCGATTGAGTAGGACCAAGTTGTTTTCGAATCGGGATCGTGAATTCAGTTCTGCAATCAGTTAGGGATCCCAGCGCCCTGAAAACAAAATCGAGAGTTGGGAATTGTAGAGGGAGAGAACTCTAACAGGCAGGGATGCGTCGGGCATGAACCAAAGGATTGAGTTCGATATCAAGCTTTAGTTGTAGATGGCGTGAGCCAAAAGTTAACATTTCATTAACTGGAAGCAGGGAGGAGAAAACGATTCAAGCAAACCTGCAAACGTCTCGTCGATGTTCGCTGTAGCTGCCGTCACATTTGCGAATGGCGGTGACAACATTGGAGTGTACGTCCCACTATTTACGAGCAGCGATTTTGCAGGCAGTATGCCTCACTTTTATGACCTTTGCTGGCTTGATAGCAATCTGGTGCATCCTTGGCTTTTACATGGGAAACCATCCGGTAGTCAGACGAATCGTCGATCGCTACGGTCATATCCTGGTCCCCTTTGTTTTGATCGGTCTCGGCATCTATATCCTCCTCAGCACTCGATAACCCCGACCTATTTGTAGGGGCGTCCCTCCGTGGACGCCCGCGCGGAGATAACACCGTATTTGCAGGGGGGGCGCGTGTGCTCAGGGACACCACGACAGTTGACTCTGTACTAGACTACAGAGTTTATAATCCTTAGCACTTGGAGGGGATGAGAAATATGGCGCTTAGATCAAAGGCCTCAGGATCCGGGTCACGTCTGGACTTAAAAATAGGCGAAGTGGCAAAGGAAAGCGGGATCGGAATTGAAGCACTAAGATTCTACGAGCGAAGTGGCTTACTTGGCCGACTGGGTCGCACCGCGAGCGGATACCGGATCTACGACCACAACGTCTTCGAGCGACTGGACTTTATTAAACGCGCGCAGTTACTTGGCTTCTCACTCAATGAAATCAAACAAATCATCAGCGAGAAGGAAGCCGGAATAAGTCCCTGCGAAGCTGTGCGCGAAGTGGTGCGTACACGCCTCCAGGAATTGGACGAGCGAATGCGCGAGATGCGTCGTTATCGCAATGAGTTAGCGGCTACTTTGTCAGAGTGGGACAAAACCGGACCTGTTGAGGGTCATATCTGCGGTCTCATTGAAGGCGCGAATCTAAAACATCATCCGGCTAAATCTGTGAAATCGGCTCCGGTTAAGAAGCCAAGATCTTCAGTTCGATAGTACGCATGCGGTTGAAAGAAGAAGATGACAAAACTACCGACCACGTCAAACGATAGTGCAAAGGAAACCACCGCCGTCGATCCGGTTTGCGGCATGACGGTGAATCCTGATACTGCGGCAGGCTCATATCAGTATAGAGGCCAAACCTATTATTTCTGCGCACCCAGTTGTCTCGAAAAGTTTCGACTTGATCCTGAGCGATTTCTCAATAAGTCACCCGAGTCGATGGTGCCGCAGCTAATTGCAATTGGTCCAAGAGCGAGTGGTCCAGATCTGTCGGGTGCGGCCTACACGTGTCCAATGCATCCTGAGGTTCGCCAGCCCAAACCAGGCGCATGTCCTAAGTGCGGCATGGCGCTTGAACCACTGTCAGTTGTTCCTCCGAGACAGAAGATTGAATACACCTGTCCCATGCATCCGGAAATCATCCGCGATGCTCCTGGCAGTTGTCCGATCTGCGGAATGGCTTTAGAGCCTCGCACGGTTTCTTTATCTGAAGAAGAGAATCCTGAGCTTGTAGATATGCGTCGCAGGTTTTGGGTGAGCACTGTGTTAACCGTTCCTGTGTTTGTCATAGGTATGAGTGAGTTGATTCCTGGCTTAGCTCGATTGTTCCCGATGAGCGTCCTGATCTGGATCGAACTCGCGCTTGCTACCCCGGTCGTGCTTTGGGGTGGCTGGCCTTTCTTTGAACGAGCCTGGCAGTCAGTCGTGAATCGTAGTCCAAATATGTTTACGTTGATTGGACTGGGGGTGACGGTTGCTTATGTGTTTAGCGTGATTGCAACAGTCTTTCCTGGGATCTTTCCTGCTACGTTTCGCGACTCGATGGGCAATGTGCCCGTTTATTTTGAAGCGGCAGCAGTGATTACCACACTGGTCCTGCTGGGACAGGTGCTGGAGTTGAAGGCTCGGAGCCGGACTGGTGCGGCGATCAAATCGCTTCTTGGCCTGGCGCCAAAGACTGCTCGTCTCGTTGCCGCGGACGGCAAAGAACACGATATACCTCTCGAACTGGTTCACGTGGGCCAGCTGCTGCGAGTGCGACCCGGAGAAAAGGTTCCGGTTGACGGTGTGATTGTCGAAAGTTCAAGTACGGTTGATGAATCGATGGTCACCGGCGAGTCGATCCCGGTGGAGAAAAGACCCGGCGATCGCGTTATCGGAGCCACAGTAAACGGCACCGGTACTTTTGTGATGCGCGCCGAACGCGTAGGCGCAGAAACTCTCCTCGCTCAAATTGTACAGATGGTTGCGGAAGCGCAACGTAGTCGTGCGCCGATTCAGAGGCTGGCAGACGTCGTAGCTGCTTATTTTGTGCCGGCGGTGATAGTGATCGCCATCGTTACCTTCATCGTCTGGAGCCTGCTTGGTCCGGAACCGCGATTGGCGCATGGCCTGGTCAACGCGGTCGCCGTCTTGATCATCGCTTGTCCGTGTGCGCTCGGCCTCGCGACACCAATGTCGATTATGGTCGCTACTGGAAAGGCTGCACAGTTTGGAGTGTTGTTTAAGAACGCTGAAGCAATCGAGCTCATGCGTAAGATGAGCACCTTGATCGTGGATAAGACCGGGACGTTGACGGAAGGTAAACCCAAACTGGCCAGTGTTATCACTGGTCCAACAATCGATGAGCACACACTCCTTAGACTAGCTGCAAGTTTGGAACGAGCAAGCGAACATCCGTTGGCCGCTGCGATCGTTGCAGGTACAGGAGAACGCGGAATTGAATTGGCTAAGACGGGTTCATTCGAGTCAATCACGGGCAAAGGAGTGGTGGGTGAAGTCGATGGGCATCACGTAGCTCTCGGGAATCTTGCCCTGATGAATGATCTACGTATCGATCCAGGCGATCTTTTGGCGGACGCGGAACGGCTTCGGGCCGACGGTCAAACTGTTATGTTCGTCATCATCGACGGCCAGGTCGCTGGAATCATTGGCGTTTCTGATCCCATAAAGGAAACAACTGGAGAAGCGATCCGGCAACTTCATCGAGAGGGTATCCGCGTTGTAATGGTGACTGGTGACAGTGCGACGACAGCGAATGCCGTGGCGAGAAAATTAGGCCTTGATGAAGTAGTAGCAGAGGTACTTCCGAGTCAGAAAGTAGAGGTGGTCAAACGATTTCAGAGTATGGGAATCGTGGCAATGGCCGGTGACGGCATCAACGATGCTCCAGCGTTGGCCCAGGCTAATATTGGAATTGCAATGGGAACGGGAACGGATGTGGCAATGAACAGCGCCGACATAACACTGGTCAAAGGGGATCTGCGTGGAATTATTCGAGCGCGAGTGTTGAGCCGGTTGACGATGACTAATATCAAACAGAACTTGTTTTTCGCGTTTGTCTACAACTCGATAGGAGTGCCTATTGCGGCCGGAGTTTTGTACCCGTTCTTTGGAATCCTATTAAGTCCAATGATCGCCGCGGCAGCGATGAGTTTCAGTTCTGTCTCAGTCATAGCCAACGCTCTACGTCTGCGTCGAGCTAGTTTATAGACACTCAACCTTTTTCAGATCGAGATAGCAACTCTTGATTCACGCTTTGTATTGCTCATCGGTTACTTTCTCCATCCACTCGACGACTTTGCCATTGAGCGCTTCCTGAATGGCGATGTGCGTCATGCCAGTGGTCGGAGTTGCGCCGTGCCAATGTCTTTCGTTCGGTGGGCACCACACCACGTCGCCGGGTCGAATCTCAATTTTTGGACTACCCTCGCTTTGCACCCAGCCACATCCCGCAGTCACAATCAAAGTCTGCCCAAGCGGATGGGTATGCCATGCTGATCGCGCTCCAGGCTCGAACGTTACACTCGCGCCTCGAGCGCGGGATGGTGCGGGCGCCTCGAACAGCGGATCGACGCGTACGTTCCCGGTAAAATATTCATTGGGTCCTTTGCTTGAGGGTTGCGAGCCATTGCGCTTAAGTTCCATTTTTTATACCTCACCTTTTGCGGAACCGCCGTGGGCCAACTATTGGACCTTCAGTTCCTTCACGCGATGGCTCAGCGGTCCGTCATAGCCTCCAATTGTTCGGGATAGCGGTCGCCTTGCACATCTATTTGCGAAGCCGCCGTGTTGATCTCGTTCAGATCATCTGTGGTGAGTTCGATCGCTGCTGCTCCATTATTCTCTTCCAGGCGATGCAGTTTCGTAGTTCCTGGGATCGGAACAATCCATGGCTTTTGGGCCAACAACCACGCAAGTGCAATCTGTGCTGGAGTCGCTTTCTTGCGCTCGGCAATGGCCTGAAGGAGATCAACCAATTTTTGATTTGCTTTCCGAGCCTCGGCAGTAAAGCGTGGAACGATATTCCGGAAGTCGGAACTGTCGAAGGTTGTGTTCTCGTCGATCTTTCCTGTAAGAAAACCTTTACCTAGTGGACTAAACGGAACGAAGCCTATCCCGAGTTCTTCCAGCGTTGGCAACACTTCCTTTTCAGGCCGTCTCCACCAAAGAGAATACTCACTCTGTAATGCGGCCACCGGCTGCACAGCATGCGCGCGTCGAATAGTCTTAACGCCGGCTTCCGAAAGGCCAAAGTGTTTGACCTTACCTTCCTGAATTAGCTCTTTGACCGCGCCGGCAACGTCCTCGATGGGAACTTCCGGATCGACCCGATGCTGGTAGAACAGATCGATAGTATCGACCCGGAGACGTTTTAGAGAGGCTTCGGCAACTTCCCTGATGTGTTCGGGCCGGCTGTCAACACCACTCTGGCCAGGCTTTGCTGCCGGACCGAGTTTGAAACCAAACTTTGTTGCTATCACGACTTGCTCACGGAATGGAGCGAGTGCTTCGCCAACTAGTTCTTCATTTGTAAACGGACCATAAGCTTCAGCGGTATCGAAGAAGGTCACTCCTTGTTCAACCGCCGCACGAATTAGAGCGATCATCTCTTGCTTATCCGCTGGCGGACCATAGCCAAAGCTCATTCCCATACAGCCGAGCCCTATAGCTGAAACTTCCAAATTACTTTTTCCGAGTTTGCGCTTCTTCATAATAAACTCCTGTCGCATCAAATATGCGTGCGATTTTACTCAGTTATGTCTTCCTTACCGTCTCCCATGTTGTCGATGTCTTTCCGCACTCGTCGTTCACTATGGTTTGCAGGTTGTTGCCGGAAGTCTGAGTATCGTTTTCGGAATATGGTACGCCTATGTAATCTGACTTTCCTCGAATGAAGAACCACATTCTATCTTTGGAGGCAAAGCCGGTGGCCTTGCACAAAAAAGTTGAATTCTGTCGAGCCGCGCGCCGCCATTACGGTACCGCGAGCGCGCGACCGGATGCCACACTCAAGTTTTCGTTATGATTCTCAGTAGCGCTTTGTTGAGAGTAGCATCCGGTCGCTCGCTCGCGGTACTGTAAAGGTGGCGTCTTTACTGTTTTGTACAAAGCAATCTAAATCAATAAACAGAGTTACGTCGTTGCTACTTTTTTGCGTCTGCCGATCAAGCCAAAGATCGCCAGTATTAGTCCAACGAATGACAGGAAAGCTCCGATTACTGCAGGGACGATTCCCATTATCAACTGCTTTGTCATGAACGCTCTCTTCGACTCACAATCTTCCTCGGAAGTTAGTCCTATCGTCATTTGTCTGTAGCAGTCCGAAGTCGTACTCCCGCAGGTGTCTCTTGCTTCGCTAAATGCTTTTTGGTCTATCGCGGCTTTTTCACAAGCCGAGGTGGCGTAGTCTGAGGTCAAAGTAGTGATGCAAACAATCAACCCGATAATGAAAAGCAAACCACCAACCAGGAACAGGATGATTCCCAGGACGAGTTTCATAGTTTCTCCTCTGCTTAGTCGTACTACTTGACTGTATTTTGATGGAACGCCAGATCTGCGTTTTCAGCTGGGCGTCGGCGTTAAACGCAACTTACCAAAGATGCGTATGGCTAGTCCAACTTTTTGAGTCGTGTTTCAATGGCTCAAGAAGTCAGATTTTGAGGGCCACAGGACTTTTGCGACGGCTAAACTGATTGGCGACCAAAAAGGGTCAAGCGTCTCACGAATTTCAAGTGCAAAATATTTGAGCAGTGAGTGGGTGTCGCTTTATACTTTACGTCACACAAACCGCCCACAGCCTAGCCATCTTGGAGGTGTGTCATGATCAACTGGCGAACTCAAGTGTTTGGCTTCCTGTCTCGCTGGACCAACCGTGTCATGTTTCCGCTCCTGTTGCTGAGCGTTATAGGTTCTGCGCAATTAGGGAAATCGCAGACGCGTACTTCTAACTATCCAGGACCGGCAATTCGCGAAGGCAATCGTGCGATGGATGATTACGATCGTGCCATCAATCGCATGAAGAACGATGCCAGGGCAGTCAATGAGCGAAGGCAAAATTTGTTTCCCCAGATTAATGAGGACTTTCAGCAGATTCAGATAATTCACAACGAGATTGTTCGGATGCTTAAACCTGATAAGACTCTGGATTACGAACGTTTGACGGACTTAACAGGTGATATGAAGAAACGAAGCGTTCGTCTACGCGAAAACCTGGCCCTGCCGGATCCCGAAAAATCGGTTGCGCAGCCTAATAACGACGCGCCTGTTGATGAGGATCTCATGAAGAAGAGTATTGGTGAACTGCATGATTTAATCGTTAGCTTCGTGGCGAATCCGATTTTCAAGAATCTTGGGGTGGTCGATGCCAACGTCATCTATGCTGCAAGAGTGAATCTCGATAACATCATCTCTATGAGTGATCAGATCAAGAGAGAGGCCAAAGCATTAAGCAAATCGGCGAATAAGTGACGCAAAAAAAAGGGCGGGATCTGAAATCCCGCCCAAGTGTCGGGCGCCGTTTTATGGCTCAGAACGATTCGTACTGAGGATGAATCTCAGAACGAATAACGCAGTTGGATTCTCCCCGAACGGAAACTTCGAAGAGTTGTATTTGGTCCTCCATTAAGCTCCGGTTGGTTAAAGAATGTATTGAAGACATCCCCATTGCTGTTACCACCCACGCTGGCAGCGTCCCAGGTAAAGATTGGATGGTTGAAGACGTTGAAGAAGTCCATGCGGATTTCAAACTTATCGTCTTCCCACTTCGTGAATGGAATGTTGATAGCTTTGGTCAAACTAACGTCAAAGCGGTTGAGGGTTGGAGCACGTAGTGTGTTCCGGCCAACGAGTCCGGTCCGAATCGCTGGATCGACAACAAAGCGAGCATCGTTCAAGGCAATCGGCGTAACGAAGTCGTTTGTGCAATAGCCGGTGGGGGACGCCACATCACACAAATCGTTAAAGATCGCCACAGAGTTTCGTGGCGCATTCGGGTTGTTGAGAGCGGGACGGTCATTCGTGGCGACGCCGTCACCGTTTATGTCGAAACCGTTCATATAAGCGGTTTCCGCAGCACCTGACTGCAGCCGCCAGATCCCCGATAGAGTGAAGCCACTGGTAACTCCATGAACGAAACGGTTTTCGCTCAAACCAGGAATATCGTACAGGAACGTTACATTGGCTGCGTGTGGCACGTTATAACTAGCTGCACTGCGGTCCGCTCTTCTGCCTCCAAATAGATCAAGAAGATCAGAAGTTCGACTAGAACCTCCGGAGGTGACAAACACTTCGCTGTTCACGTCATCGATAGCCTTTGAGTAGGTGTAGGAGAACCTGAACAGAAGGCCATTGCGGAATCCGCGTTCGAGTCGTGCTTGCAACGAGTGATAGTTGGAATCTCCAGCGTTGGTTCGAGGCTGAATTGGACCACGATCCGGGTGAATTCGAAGCCCTGTCGCCGGGTTGACTGGATTGAGTTCTTCATTCAAGAACAGATGAATACCTCGCGAGCCAACATAAGCCACGTCAAAGATCATTCCCCACGGAATTTGTCGTTGAATCCCAAAGTTCCAAACGAGTGTTTTTGGGTTGTGAAGGTTCGTGGTCACAGTGGAAACGGCAGCGGTTAGACTGGGAGGCGGAGTCGCGGTTGGTAAAGTGTTAGTCGCATTAGCAAAACCACGACCACCTGCTGTTGCACCAAGAGTCGTAATACCAATTGCATTCGGTGATGACGCAACGGTGTTGCTCAGGATGTTATTAAAGTAGATGTCGTAGTTCACCGCGAAGCCACCACGGATCACGCTTTGATCCTCGCCGAATAACCACCGGGCAAACTTTGGAGTGTAGGCAAACCCGAAGCGTGGCGCGAAGTTGTTCTTATCCCGGTCAACTTCACATCGTGTAAGCAATGGAGCATCAAAACCGCAAAACGCCGGGAACGGCGCCGCATTTTGAGCTACTCCGTAGAGTTCGTAGCGCAACCCGAGATTTAGTGTCAGGTTCGATCGCACTCGCCAATCATCATTAATGAAATAGGCCTGATTGATCACATTCGGATGATCGACGTTCTCGCCGAATACTTTCGAGGCGAAGGTTCCCTGGGTGCCAGAGAAGTTATCGACGAAATTCCCAAATGCAGGGAAGGCGTCTACACCGCCCGCAACCGCGGTGTTATTAGTGAAAGCAAACGAACCGCGAGTGTTGATGGGCACGAACTGCTTGGCTCGCTGAAGCATCGCGTCAAATCCGGCGCGGAAGGTGTGATTACCCATTGTGTGCGAGATGGTGTCCTGGAGCTGGTAGTTGTTAAAGATACGACCTTGGGGAAAGGTTGGGTCTGGTCCAATGCCGGTTACTTTCGAAGCGCTACCGCCAAAGAGGATTTGCGGTGGTGCTGTTAGCAGGTCGGCATTGCGGTAGTTGAAGAGCAAGTTAAATCGACCGTAACCAAACCGAAATTCGTTGGTTGTGTTAGGGGTGAACGTGCGTGTCCAATTGATGTAAGCATTTTGAATCAAACTGGGCACATCAACCTCGGTACCGGGAAATTGAAGAGTCGAAAACTGTGGTACCTGGTTGGAGAAGAGTTGGTCGTCCGCGATATAGCGAACGCTGATGTTGTCTTTCGTATTTGGTGTCCAGTCAACGCGGAATAGATACTGCGTATCATCCACTGGTTGAGAGCTCGTTCGAGTTGCCGTGCCGAATGGGATTGCCGGGCGGTTTCCACCAAGCGGTACGGTAAAGACGCCGGTGGTACCACGAAGGTCACCAATTGCGGCGAGATAGCGATCAAGATTTGCACTCGTGCCGGCCGGGAAGAGCGCTCGTAGTTGGGCGACTCCCTCTGCTGTAGGCACGACTGGTGACGATGTCACACCACCAGCTCGAAATGGAGACCATTGTATTGTGCTAAAGAAGAACAACTTGTTCTTGAGAATTGGTCCACCAAACGAGAACCCGTAGTCGTTTTCGATCGTGACCGGCTTCTTTGTCAGACCGAGGCCCGCTTTCTCGAAGGGTGAGAGAGCTGAAAGTTTGCTCGGAATGATTACGTCGTAAACGGACCCGTGAAACGAGTTCGTTCCACTTCGCGTTATGACGTTAACCACAGCGCCACCGGCCCGTCCATATTCTGCCGAGTAGTTACTGTTCAGGACAGTCACTTCGTTGTAACCGTCGCGCAGGACCGGTTGATAGAACTGGCCCGTGATTGAGTTGTCGTTATTGTCGAGCCCGTCGATTAGTTGATTATTTGCGCGAGCGCGCAGACCATTTACCGAAAACTCTGTTCCCTGAACGAAGCCACCGGCCAATGGACCAGGATCAACCACACCAGGCAACGTGAACACGAGATTGACGGGATTCAGACCCTGCACAGGCAATTCAGTGATCTGCCTGGTCTCGAGTGTGTTGACGCGCGCACCGTCTTGAGTTTGTAGTTCAACAGCACTGCCCGCAGTTACAGTTACTACTTCGCTTGGATTTCCAACTTCCAGCGGAAAGATAGCTTCGGCGGTTTGAGCTGCTGCGACTACCACGTCTCGAGTGCCCGTCTTAAATCCAGCGGCGGTCACATCAAGTTTATAGGTGCCGGGATCGACGGCATCAAAACGATAGCTACCATCTTCCTGAGAGCTTGTTTCGCGCGCGACCCCGGTAGCCGTGTTAGTAGCCTTGACAGTAGCGCCCGCGATCGCAGCGCCGTTTGGATCTGTGATCGTGCCAACGATGAAGCCCTTACTGGTTTGACCAAGAGTGATGTTTACCAGTACGAGCAAGATGAGGATTGTGCAACTAGATAGATATTTTAGTTTTACCATGTACTTACCTCCGATATTTCGGATTTGCGTTGAGCTCATAGACTCTCGTCTTTCAAAATTTCTCTGGGGAAATTTTGGATTGGCAACTAGTGAGCCACGCGGTATCAACTGGTAACGCGTAAGGTGGCGAGTCAAGTTTTTGGAGTTTCGGATCATCGCGATCCAAATCTCTCAACTTCTCCAAAAACGAAGATGGTCCAACTGAAATATGTCAATCCATAGTTTTGAATAAGGGAGAAAGTTCGCATTCCATATCATTGGATTGTGTACAAAATTATGTACCAGAATTTGATACTCAGACCTTCTCATTCTCGCCAAGCTTCAGCTTGGGGTTAGCGCCTTCAGTCTGAATCTCGGCAACCGTTTTAACGGTTTGCGAAGTTGCGTCAATGCTTAGGATTTTTTGAGGTTAAGATAAACCGTTGAAACGGTTGACTGCGTCTGATGGGTGTCTCGTAACCCCAAGCGGCTTTGCACAAAAACTCTAATCTTGGTGAGTGTCGAGCGATCAGTACAGTACCGCGAGCGAAGCGCGGCGGTGGCACAGTCGACATTACGCCTAAATT
>Ga0207674_10002347_pt1 | contig 23927 bp, 17 predicted proteins | sample KBSCornC72_FD_184303 | JGI IMG/M metagenome (GOLD analysis project Ga0207674, IMG submission 184303) | Corn rhizosphere microbial communities from Kellogg Biological Station, Michigan, USA - KBS Corn C7-2 (SPAdes) (version 2) | ecosystem: Host-associated > Plants > Roots > Rhizosphere > Soil ...
TCCGCGGCGGCCGGCGCCGCGACGATCCTGGCTACTTCCAAGCTGCGCGCGGTCGGCGCGAATGACGATTTGCGCGTCGCGATCGTCGGGTGCGGCGGACGCGGGGGAAACCACATCAGCGCGTTTTCCAAAATGCAGGGTGCGCGGATCGTCGCGCTGTGCGACGTGGACGAGAACCACCTCGGCAAGGCCGTGGCGGGGCAGAAGAAGAACAACAATGCGAGCGTGAAGGCTTACCAGGACTATCGCAAGCTGCTCGAGGACAAGGACGTGGACGCGGTGGTGACGGCGACGCCGAACCACTGGCACTCGCTGGTGACGGTGTGGGGCTGCCAGGCGGGGAAGGACGTGTACGTCGAGAAGCCGATCAGCCACGACCTGTGGGAGGGGCGCAAGTGCGTGGAGGCGATGAACAAGTACAAGCGGGTGGTGCAGCACGGCACGCAGCGCCGCAGCGACAAGCTGTGGTACGACGCGTTCGACTACATCCGCCAGGGAAATCTGGGCGCGGTGCAGTGGGTGAAGGGGTTCTGCTACAAGCCGCGGCCGAGCATCGGCAAGGTGGCGGCGCCCACGCCGATCCCGGAGGGTGTGAATTACGACCTGTGGTGCGGGCCGGCGCCCATGGAGCCGCTGAAGCGGAAGAACCTGCATTACGACTGGCACTGGGTCTGGCCGACCGGCAACGGCGACATCGGGAACCAGGGCGTCCACGAGATGGACTTGTGCCGCTGGTTCGTCGGGAACAACGGCCTGCCCGAACGCGTGCTGGCGATCGGCGGGCGGTTCATGGTGGACGACGACGCGACGACGCCGAACACGCAGATCGTTTACTACGATTACAAGCCCGTGCCCTTCATCTTCGAGGTGCGCGGGCTGCCGAGCAAGAAGCCGGCCGATACGGCCGACGGCAAGAAGTGGCCGCCCATGGACGCCTTCGGCAAGATCATCCGCGTCGGCATGTGGATCCAGTGCGAGAACGGTTACTTCGCCGCCGGCGAGGGCGGCGGCTGGGCGTACGACAAGAGCGACAAGAAGATCAAGCAGTTCAAGCAGGAACTGGGCGCGGCGGGGCACCAGGAAACCTTCGTCAAGGCGGTCAAGAGCCGCGACCCCAAGGACAACCCGTGCAACGCCGAGATCGCACACTATTCGGCGGCGTGCTGCCACCTGGGGAACATCTCCTACCGCGTCGGGCAGGATCACACGGCCGGCGAGATCACCGATTCGATCAAGGCCAACTCGCAGATGAGCGAGTCGTTCGACCGGCTCAAGGATCACCTCGCGAAGAACGGTTACGACGCGAACGGCAAGATCACGCTGGGCGCCAACCTGACGATCGACCAGGGCGCCGAGCGGTTCACCGGCGATCACGCGGAGGCGGCGAATAAGCTGCTGAAGCGGGATTATCGTAGTCCGTTTGAGATTCCGGAGAGCGTTTGAGTTGAGCAGGTCCGCTTCGGCGGAGCGATGTAAATACGAAGCCCGGAACGGCGATGGCCGTTTCGGGCTTTTTGATATTGCGCGGTCGAGGGGAAAAGAGATTGGAGAATTGAAGAGCCCTCATCCCCGCCTTCTCCCACGAGCGGCTGTAAGTGCGCGGCGAAGTGCGGTTGGGGGCGCTCGCGGGAGAAGGAGGAGGGTTGTCGGTGCGCTTGGACGACTGGGTTGAGGCGAAACCACTGGCAAGCCTGAGAGCTTGCCAGTGCCACCCGAAGGGGGCGGGGGTTACTTGGTTTCGGGGCGTTTGTCCCAGGGGAGGGGTTGTAGTTCGATCTTGGGCATGGGGGCGAGGGTTGGGAAGGTGGCGTAGAGTTCGCAGAAGTCGTGCATGCCGCGGCAGACGGCGCCGAGGACGTTTTTGAGTTCGCGGTCGAGGTCGGGTTGGGTGACTTGGCCGAGTTGGACTTTGGCGCGATCTTCGGGTTGGGGGTTGAGGCTGGTGCGGGTCCAGCGGGCCATTTCGAGGAGCTGGTCTAAGAGGGATTTGAAGTATTCGTTTTGTTCGTCGAGGGCGTGGAGGTTTTTGGCGTCGTCGAGGGCGGCGGAGAGCATTTTGATGACGTTGTCGGGGTGGACGAGGTCGGCGCGGATTTCCCAGCCGCCGGCGCCACCGGCGGCGGGCGGGAGGGCGTTGGCGTAGGCCTGGAGGGAGTGCAGGGCGACGAGCAATTGGCAGGTGGCGGGGCGGACGCGGGGGTAGAGGTTGGCGACGTTCTCGCGCTCGGCCAGGGCGACGGCGCGCTGCTCGGGGGAAGGGCAGCGGCCGTTGATGACCGAGGCCCAGCGCTCCGACATGAGCTTGTCGAGGGCGACGAGGTGGGCGTCGTCGCGCGACAGGCGGCGCATGACGCGGGCCATGCCGAGGTGGGTGGCGAGGTAGTCGCTGAATTCGGTGGTCGAGCGCATGACGGGGCGTTCCATGGGCGTGCATTTTAACCATGGCGCGGGGATTTCGGCGACGTGGGGGCGTGCGAAGCGAAAGGCCCCGGACCATTTCGTCCGGGGCCCACATTCCCACGTCGATGACCTTGGCGCTCCCTCACTTCCCGCCGTTGCGCGCCTTGGATTGCTCGAGGGCTTTCTGGAACCGGGCGTATTCCATCACCTCCGCGTGGCCGTCGGCGAAACCGACGGCGATGCGGGCCGGCGGTTTGTCGAACATCTCGTAAATCACAACCTGCTCCGCCGCGTTCGCCGTCCCGCGCATCGGCTGCACGTAAGCGAAACCGATGTCCTCTTCCGGGTTGCGCGGGTTACGGAGCACGACCGCGGGCAGGTCGGCCGACTTCGTCATCGCCAGCAAGTCCGGCGGGAACTGGTTCGCGTGATCGTTGGCGAACATGATGCACCCGAGCAGGATCTGCCGGATGTTGCTCAGCGTCTGCACCTGCTTCGACTGCTCGCGGGCCTTGGCGAGTGCGGGCAGGATGATGGCAGTCAGTTTCAGCGACTGGTCCGCGTCCAGCGCCAGCGTCAGGCGGTCGGTGGCCACCTTGGGCGTGAACGCCTTGATCAGTGCGTCGATATCTCCCACCAGCCGGGCGCCGTCCGGGCTCTGGGCGGCGGCGCGGGTAATCATCACCCGCGCCATCCCCAGCGCCCGGTCGATCAGGTCCGCCAGTCGGTCGGCGGCGGGCGCGTCCGGCGACTGAATCGTCAACGCGAAGCTGACGCCGGGCGAAAGGTTCGCGCCCAGCGCGCCCCACTGGATCCCCTTGGCGACGGTCTGCCCCTCGCCGGCGAACGGGCCGTCAGGGACGTCGGGCGCGAGCTCGGCCAGCACCTTGCGCGCGTCCTCCGACGGGACGAACGCCACCTGCACCGCCGTATCCCCCGCCGCCTCGAACGCCTTCGCCAAATCCGGACGCGGCGACGGCGCCTTCATCGCCGCGATTCGGTCGGTCATCGCCTTGCGCCCCCACAACACCACGTCCTTCCGCACGCTGGCGTGCGCGTCGAGGCCGGGGGCGCTGCCCACCTCCAGCAACTTCCCCACCGCCTCGGCGTTCGCGCCGGCGGGCAGCGGCACGACCACGTAGATCGGGAATTCCGGAAACCCGCTCATCGACACGACCGCGTAAAAGTCGCGGGCCCCGGCCGCGTTGAAGTCTGCGGCCCACTTGCCGACGGCGGCGACGGTCTTGTCGGTGTCGGCGATCGCCGCCGCACGCTGCTGCGGCGTACCCATGCCGGTGAACATCTCCTTCACGCGGGCGACCGCGGGGGCGAGGTCGAGGCGCGTCGTGTCGAGGTGGATGACGACCAGCGCGGCGTCGTCGAGGTAGGGCGCGACCGCCGCGGCCAGCGCGGCGGGATCCTGCCGGTCGGCGGCATGAAGGGACGAGCCCGAACAGAGGAACAGAAGGACGAAAGCGCGGCGCAGAAGTATTCGCGTCATGAGGGGTCTCCTTGCGAGTTCAACGTGAACGTGTTCGTGTCAGCGGGTCAGCGTCAGCACGATCCGGACGGCGGTCGGGAAGGGGGCGGCCTGCTCGATCGCGCGGCCTTCGATCGTCACCTGGTCGCCCTGCACTCGGTAATCGAACGGCTTGGCGGTCATCGGGTCCGGCGGCGCGGGCGTCTCCGTCAGGTCGTCCAGCGACGCGGGCGGCCGCCCGTCGTGGTCGGCGGCGTAGGCGCGGACGGCCTCGACCGTTCGCAGGATCGCCACCCGGCGGTCGGCGCCGGCGAGGCTCACGTACTGCTGTTTGACGTTGGGCGTGAAGACGTCGAGCAGGCTCCAGGAGCTCCCCTCGGCCGCCGCGCGACGCGCCGCCTCTTCCACCCGCGACAACGCCACGATCCCCTGCGGGAACGCCAGCGTCAGGCACCGATCGACCTCCTGCGTGCGGCGGTCGAACATGCCGACGTGGTACAGGCCCAGCACCTGCGACGCCTGCATCGCGTCGATCTGCGACGGCTGGAAATGACGCTCGTCGGCCAAATACTTCCTGGCGAGCGGGTATTCGCGCACGGCGATCAAGGCGGACATCAGTTGCTCCCCGGCGCTGGGGTAGCCGTAGGCGTGCAGGTTCGTGCGGAGGTCACCCATCGCCCGGACGGCGTCGCGCCACTGCGCGGGCGTCAGGCGGCCGGCGCGGGCCTCCTTGAGCTGCGGGATCGAGAAGAATGCGCTGGCGGCCTCCATCTTCATGGCCGCGCGGAAATCCAGCAGCGGCGCCGGCAGGTCGCCCAGGGCCCAGTAGAGGTTGGGCGAATTGGGCTGCTCGATGAACTCCTGAACCTGCCGCAGCGCGAGTTGGTCGAGCGCGGTGGCGACGAGCAACTGCACGAGAAACGCCTTGTCGTTGAGGTGGTGGGCCTGCACCAGCGGCAGGGACAGATCGGCGACGCCCCCCTCGAAGTCCCCGGAGGTCAGCCTATAGCGGGCGTCGAGCGCCGCCAGCCGCGCCAGCGCGCGGGCGTCGTTCAGGAAGGGCAGCAGCGTACGAAAACCTTCGGTGCGAAAGGGCGGATCGAAATCGCACCGGTCGCGCAGGGTCGCGAGCCGGAACTGGTTGAGCGCCCCCGCGTACCGCGCGAGCAGCGCGGCGACCTCCTTGCGCGGCAGATCCGTGATCGGCATCGCCAGCCACGCGTCCATCCGCTCGTCATCGGAGCCGCCGTTAGCGGCGACGGCGTCGGGATGAAGCGCCGCGTCCGCCCGGGCCGAGGCCAATTGCTTGGCGGCCGTGAGGTACAGCAGCGCCGCGTTCCCGGGCACCTGGTCGATGACGTCGGGCATGAAGTGGTACTGCATCGCCGGTACGGGCGGGGCGGCCGGATGCGCCGCCAGGCGGATCTCTTCGACCGCCGGCGCATCCGCCCCATTGGTGCGCGCCGTTGCGGCGATCAGCAGAATGGCAAACGAGAGGACGGGGACTGTGCGAAACATTACAGTTGGCCTCCCGAAAAGAGATACTCGACGAGCGGGGCGACGTGCGGCGTCTTTGCCCGACCGGTCGGCAGCGCCGACTCGACAGGCATCGCGGGCCCGGACGCCGCACCGGGCGCCCGCAGCGATTCCACGCCTCGCGACAAGACCTTTTCACGGAGTTCGAGATAGGCGAATGAGGCGGGCGGTGACGCCGAACGCTCGACCGCGGGCGGCACGGCCTGTACGGAAGAGGGCGTCGCGGACGGCGCGCGGTCCCGCCAGACGACTCGTTCGACCACGGCGGCTTCGGGCCGCGGGGTCACTCGTGCGTAGAAGCTTATGCCCGCCGCCACCGCCAATACCGCCGCCACTGCCTGCCAGGCGCGCGTGCGGCGGCGCTCGTGTGCGACCAGCGCGCGGATCTGCGCCTGCTGTAACGTGAACGTGGGCGACGCCGGGGCGAGGCCCGCCAGCGCGCCTTCGAGCTCGCGCTCGGCGGGGCCTAAGTTTTCTTCGTCGAATGACATGACGACTCCATGATTCGCTTGATCTCGGACAATCCCGCGCGGTATCGACTGAACAGGGTGGAGGTGGGCAGGCCCGTGACGTCGGCGATCTCGGCCAGGGTCATCTGGCCCCAGATCCGCATGACGATCACCTCGCGCTGCTCGGGCGGGAGCGACGCCATCGCCTCCTGCGCGGACAGGGCGTCGATCAGGTCCTCCGGGCGGATCTCGAACCAGTCCGGGCGGTCCATCGCCAGCTTGATCTCGCGCCGCGACCGGCGGCTGGCGCTTCGGGTCTGGCTGACCGCCGCGTTGCGAACGGCCTTGAATAGCCAGGCCTTCATGTTGTCGGGGGCGCGGCGCTGGGCGAGCAGGGTCGCGAAGACGTCCTGGACCACGTCCTCCGCCGCCGCCCCGGAGCCCAGCCACTGGCGCGCGAAGAGAATCAGCGCGCCGGCATGGGCGTCGAAGGTTCGGGCGAGTTGGGCCGGGTCGATCAAACGCGCGGGCCTTTCGATCTGTCGTTCACCACCGCCAGTCGGACATGGAGTAGACGCCATCGGGCCGTGTCTTTGCGAAACGGGGCGGATTTTATCTGCCGCCCGGCGTTATGGGCCCCCGGGGATTGGATTTCCCAACCGGCATATCCGACATAGTTTAAAGAGAGGTGTTTGTCGTGCTCACCTTGTCCATAGAAGAAGCCCGCGCGGGAATGCGGCTGGCCGTCAGCGTGCCGCACCCGGTGCACCCGGATCAGGACCTGCTGACCGCCGGGTACACGCTGGACGATCTCGTCCTGCGGAAGATGCGGGAATTGGGGATCACCTTCCTCTACGTCGATTACCCCCCGCTGGCGGACCTGGACTGGGCGCTGCTGCCGCATTTGTCGCCGGCGCGGAAGAACCTTTACAGCCAGATCAAGCGGACGATCGAGGCGGTGCAGAAGCACTGCCGGCCGCAGGCGTCGTACGCGTCGTACTACACGCTGACGCGGCAGTTCGTCCTGTCGATCATGCAGCAGGGGAAGCAGCCGTTTTACGTGGACGAGTTGTCGCTGCGGGTGGGGACGGGGGCGGTCGTGCACGCGACGACGGTGGCGCACCTGAGCCTGATGCTGGGGATCGGGCTGGAGGATCACATTGTCCGCCAGCGGCCGCGCATGCACCACGACCACATGCGGGAGCTGCTGAACCTGGGGGTGGCGGGGATGCTGCATGATGTGGGAAAGGCGGCGCTGCCACCGCACCTGCAGAACGCGACGACGCTGCGCCCGCCGGAGACGGAGTCGGATCGGCGGATCTGGCAGACGCACCCGCAGCTCGGGTACGACATGATCCGCTCGGACGTCGAGCCGACGACGGCGGCGGCGGTTCGGCTGCACCACCAGCACTTCGACGGCAGCGGCTTCCCGCGGCACGACGCGGATACGCCGTCGCGAAACTTCTACGAAGGGAACCGCATCCACATTTACGGGCGGATCGTCTTCGCGGCGGACCTGTACGACCGCCTGAGCTACCGTTTCGACGCGCGGCGGCGGTACTCGTTCGAGGTGCTGCACCACATGCACTCGCGCGAGGAGGGGTGGCTGGACCCGGAGATCATCGCCGCACTGCCGCGGGTGATTCCGCCCTTCCCGCCGGGGATGAAGGTGCAGCTCAGCGACAACTCGCAGGCGGTGGTGGTGTCGCACTCGGCCAAGACGCCGTACCGGCCGATGGTCCGGCAGTTCGACGCGGACGGCTGGACGCTGAACGGGCGGTTGATCGACCTGGCGCGTGAGGGGGGATTGGAGATCAAGCTGGCGGCGGGGGTGCCGGTGGCGGGGTTTATGCCGGAGGAATCGGAGTCGGAGGCGAACGAGGACCGGCCGGTGGTGGGGAGCAACTAGGCGCGGCGAACACGGCCCACAAGCGTGCCGGCTAAACGTTGCTGTCAGTGGTGGCGTTTACTTTCATCAGGTTTTTTATTGCCGTTTCGAGTTTGGTCGTCAGTTCGGTGGCGGCGGCGCGGGGGCGGAGGCCGTGGGTTTCGGCGGAGACGTCGATGGGGGCGCCGAGCAGCACGCGGGCGTTGCGCTGGCCCTTGGGGCGGACGATGCCGCCGTAGACGTCTTCCTCGAACTTTTCGATGGTCTCGGCCATGCGCTCGACGGTGGGATTTTCGGAGACGTAGCCGCCGGGGTAGCTGTAAAGCTGCATGACGAGCTGGACGTCGTCGAGAGCCTGCTTGGCCTTGTTGCGGTCTTCGGCGGCGGCGTTTTCGTCGGCCCAGACTTCGAGGAGTTGCTGGCGGAGACTTTTCACGCGGAGGGAGACGCTGTTCTCGTCCTGGGTCTTGCGAAGCCACTTGGTTTCGTGGCGCTGGAGGATGGCGTTGATGAGGGTTTTGAGCCGCGGGGCGAGGGGGCCGTCGCCGGGCTTGCCGAGTTGTTCCTTCTCCTTGATGGTCAGGACGGCGTCGCCGAAGCGGAGGATGCGCTCGGCCAGCGGCGCGCCCGTGCCGGTGCGGAGCTTCATGCGGTCTTCGAGCTCGGTCATGGCGGTTTCGAGCTGCGGGGTGACGTCTTGGGCGTAGGTGTAACGGATCGCGGTGGGGACGATCCAGACCTTTCGCCCTTCGGCGGCCTTTTCGAGGTCCTTCTGCGCGGTGCCGGCCATGAAGGCGACGCCCTCGCGCAGCGGGGTGAGACGCTCGTTGGTGTGGTAGATTTCCCCTTCGGGGAAGACGACGAGCCAGCGGCCGGTGGTCATGAGCTCGACGGCCTGGCGCATGGCGCGGCGGTCGCAGCCTTCGCGATCCACGCTGAAGGCGCCCATCCGCTGCAGGACGAAGCCGTCGATGCCGTGGTGGCCCTTGAAGATCTGCCAGGCGGCCATGAAGTAGAACTGGCGGTCGAGGCGGCGGGCGACGTCCATCATGACGTGCGGGTCGCTGTCGTGGGAGTGGTTGGGCGTGACCATGACGCCGTCGCCGTCGCGGATGACGGAGAGGTTTTCGGCGCCGAGGAGGGTGACGTCTCTGACGGCGTAGAATTTTTCGAGGTAGAACTTGCGGAGGGGCGTGAGGACGCGCCGCCACACGCCGTTGGGCCGCGGGGCCCAGAAGTCGGCCATTACGGCCTGGTCACTGATGGGATTCCACATGGTGCGCCCGGGTTCCTTGGGGCGCCATGGTAACGAGACGTGTGAATCAGGACAAAGGACCGAATTGTCATGTTGAGCTTGCGAAGGATCTGGCCTCGAACTTCGAAGCCAGATGTTTCGCTGCGCTCAACATGACGGTTAGCGCGGTGCACGAGGCCAGCGCGCCTTACTTCGCGTCCTTGTCGAACTCGAAGCCCTTTTTGGCGGCCTGTTCGGTGATCGACTTGCGGACGGCCTGGTCGAAGGCCTTATTGGTGTCGAGGCCTTTCTTCTGGACTTCTTCCTTGATGTAGGCGTCTCGCTTGACGGAGATTTCCTGGATCTGTTTGGAGATCGCGTCGCGCTCCTTGCCCTTTTTCTCGACGTACGCCGCCCGCTCGTCGGGCGTCAGTTTCTTGAGCTCGTCGGGCAGTTCTTCGTCCTTGAGCTTTTTGACGTCGAAGTCCTTGTTGCGCTTGGCGGCGTCCACGAGGTCCCAGTTGGAATTGTCGTACTGCGGTGACGCCTTGGCGGCGGCGCGGTCGGCGCCGCTGGAGAGGCTGTATCGCAGCGATTGGGTGTCGTTGGCGGTCTGCTGGGCGGCCTTTGCGCCCCGGCCTTGGCCGTAACCGACGTAGGTGGTGTTCAGCTTGCCCGACAAATCGTTGAGCTCCTGGTCGAACGGCGTGGCGACGACGACCGCGCCGCCTTGGCCGGCGATCTCCATGTAGGTGCCGTCGGCTAATTTGGCGAACTCGCGCCAGGTGGGCGGGGCGGTCTTGTAATCGTAGTCGCCGCAGTAGATCGCGTTCACCATGATCCCCTTGGCGATGGCGGCGGGCGCGGTCTTGGTGTAGTCGAACTCGGGCGGGCCCTGGTGGGCGGTCTCGTTGCCGACGACGTAGATGACCTTCATGACCTGCTTGCCCTCGGACCATTTCATTTCGGTGGTGGCCTTGTGGATCGCCAGGCCGACGTATTCGTCGCCGCCCAGGCGCTCGTCGAAGGGGAGGAGGTTTTTGTAGACCTCGTCGAGATCGCTGGTGAGGGGGAAGGTGCGGAACGGGCCCATGGCGTTGCCGTAGCCGATCAGGCCGATGCGCAGCTCCGGCGCCGGCTTGGCCTTGGCGACCTGGTTGACGATCGACCAGACTTTTTGCTTGGCGGTCTCGATGACGGGGCCCATCGAGCCGGAGCAGTCGATGCAGAAGACGATGTCGATCCTGGGTTTTTCCTCGGCGGCGCGGGAGGGAATGGGAAGAAGGGTGATGACAACTAAAAGTGGAAGCAGGGACGCGGTTCGCATGGAAACCTCCGGGGGTTTCCGTGTTGGACGCGGTTGCATCGTGGAAGTTTCCAGACGCGGCGGGCCAACCGCGAAGCCGCAAGCGGAAAGAGAGTTACCGGCCGGTGGTTGCGACGCTGCCGGTTTCCTCGGTCAGGCGGAGTTGGAGGTTGTTCGGGGAGTCGGGCTTGATGGTGAAGCGGCCGCGGAGGACTTTGCCGGCGGGCGTGGTAACGGTGACGTCGTAATCGCCGTGGAAGCCGCGGAAGGCGACGACACCGTCACGGCCGACGTGGCCACTCAGGCGCGTCATCCAGCGGTCGCGGATGAGTTCTTTGAGCTTGTAATAAAGCGGCCGCGGGGCGTCGCCGTTAGACGGGTCGAGCAGGCCGGCCTGCCCCGTGCCGCCGATCATGGCGCCGGCGAACGAGCTGGGGCGGACGATCGACGGGCCCAGGTCCCAGTAGTTGATCGCCTCCATCGCGGGATGGCTGAAGAGGACGGTGTAATACTTCTCGTAGAACTCCGCGATCAGCTCGGGCGTCCAGTGGTCCGCCTGCTTGACCGGGCTCATGAAGCGGGCGCCCAGGTCGAGCGTCGCCTCGGAGATGTGGATCTTGATGCCGTACTTGGCGAACTCGTCGAGGCACTCGTACACCTGGCGCATGTCCGGCCAGGCGCCCATCGGCTTGTGGCCGTGCGAGGAGAAGAAGTCGATCTTCGCGCCTTCGCCTTGCAACAGCTCGATCTCACTCGACCCCTGCATGAGCGCCGGCGCCGCCTGCGCGCCGGTGTAGGGCGAGTAGAACTGCGAGCAGTCGCTGATGCCGAGCTTCAGGTCCGGGTACTTGGCGTGGATCTCCTTGAAGACGTCGGCGGCGTAGGCGCGCATGTAGCGGTCGTTCATCACCTGCCAGAACTTGATCCGGTCGTGGTACCGCGCGACCGTCTCACGGCAGTGGCGCATCCACGCCTCGCGCAGTTCGGCGTTGGACTTGTTCCGCGCCCAGTGCGGGATGAACCCGCTTAGGTAGTGGAACTCCATCGTGACACCGTTCTTCGTACACCAGTCGACGTACTTGTCGAGCTCCTCGTAGTGGCGCTCCCCCTCGTTAGGTTCGATGCGCTGCCACTTGGCGGAGAACGGGATGACGGAGTAATTGAAAACGGCCTTGAAGAGTTCGAGCTCCTTGGGCGTGACGGGCGGGGGCTCGAAGTCCTGGCCGGAGTCGCCGACCGGCTCCTGGAAGAACGGGATCGACGCGCCGAATCCGAACGCCTGCCTGGTTTGGGTCACGTCGAACTTGCCGTCGGTGATCGTGCGGCCGTCGGCGTCGCTGAGCTCCAGCCGGGCGTCGCTCTTGCGGTATTTCTCGATGTTGGGCAGGCAGACGTTTTCGATGAAGGCGTCCTGCTCGTCGAGCACGCGCGGCTCGTAGACGGCCCAGGCCTTGTTACCGTACTTCTGGTTCAGCTCGCGCGTCTGGCCGGCGGGGAGGACGACGTAATTCGCGCCGTAGGACTTGGCGAGGGTTTCGATCTCGCGGTCGCTCATGCGTTCCAGCGACTTGCCGCGCATCAGCTCGCGGCTGCTCTTGGGGTCGTAGACGACGCGCCCGATGGCGGTGAGCTTGTCCCACCAGTCCCTGGCGTAGTCGGCGCTGAAGTAAAGCTGCGTGCCGTCGCGCCACTCGCAGACGACCGAGCGGTCGGAGTAAACGCGGAAGCCGCCCGGCTGGGTCGGGGTGAGGAAGAGCGCGTCGGGCCTGGTGTTTTTCTCCGCCCAGAGTTGGACGCCGACCCAGGGGTCCTGGCGGTCCATTCCCGCCAGCGCTTGCCGGTAGCGGTCGTTCGAGGCGATCACGATGGTGGGGTAGAGCACGGCCAAGGCGCAGCAGGTCAGGGCCCGTGGTCCGAGGCGCGCGCGGAGGATGACCCACGTACACGCCGCCACCGCCAGGGCCAGCCAGAGCATCTGCCCCGCCTCGGCAAGGCCTCGCCGCGCGCCGTCCAGGCCGACGTCGCCGTCGATGCCGGGGACGTGATATTCGATCGACTCGTGCGCCGCGGCGACGACCAGCAGCGCCACGCTCGCTGCCACCGCTTGCCACGTGCCGAGGCGGGCATTGAAGACCGCCACCCCGATGGCCCCCAGGAGCAGCCACGGGGCGACCGACAACAGCCCCGGAACCGCGACACAGACGAACGTCGCCGTCGCCAGGACGACTTCCAGTAGCCGCCCGACGACCGACACCTTTCGTCCGCCCTCGGCGTCGCTGACGAACGGCTCGTCCGAACTGCCGCGCCACGGGCCGGATTTCGCGTTCCGCCAGAGCACGCGCAAGTCGCCCAGCCGCCAGCCGGCGACGATGCCGTGGGCGATGTGGGCGAGCATCAGCACGACCAGGAGCCGCGAGCTGCGATAAAGCTGCGCCCGGACGACCGTCGCAATTGGCCAAATCTCGGTGAAGACCAAGCCGATGACGAACAGGATTCCGATGCCCAGGGCGAGCAGCAGGCTTTTGCGGCGGTTGCCGGTCCGGGCCGCCGGGAAGGACAGGGACAGGGCCGCCAGCCCGAGCAGGAGGAGGAATCGCGGGATGTCACTGGAGCCGGTGGTCCACCAGCTCGTGGGGAAGCTGTGGTCGGCCGAGCGGATGCGCGTGCGGGCGAGCCATTCGGCGCCGAACTGCTGGTGGTGCCGCAGCATTTCCAGGATCGTCGGGGACGCGATCACCGCGAAGAGCGCGATCATCAGGGTCAGCCGCCGCCGCCAGTGGATCGGGCGGTAGTCGAACGCCGCCCAGGTCAGGAACATCGCCAGTAAATAGCCGGCGGTGAGGGCGTGGAGGTTGAAGATCACACCCACCAGCGCGAACGCCGCCACGTACCACTGCTTGTAGAACAGCCCCATCGCCCAGATCGCCAGCGGGAAGACCGCCCACGTGTGGGTAAAGCCAACGGAGTACAGGTCGTCCCCCGCCAGCGCCCGGTGGTGACCGGCGAGCATCAGCAATACCAGCACGACGGCGCTGGCGCGCCCCTTGAACATTACTCGACCCAGACCGTACGCCGCGCCGATCACCCCCGCGGTCGTAACCACGTGGAGCCAGAAGTAGGCGGAGTAGACGTCCCCCTCCGGCACCACGATCGCTAACAGGCGAAAAAAGTAACTGGGGTAATCCGCCAGGGTTTCCCGCACCATGGGGTCGTTGGCGTAAAGCCGCGAATCCATCCAGTGCTTGAGGAACGGGATCTGGATCGACTGGTTGCCGACGCCAAGCCGGTATCCGGCAAACATGAGCTGCGCGAACGCCAGCAGCAGCACCAGTTCCACGCCGAGGACCCAGCGGAGCAACCGCCTGGCGGTCCAGGGGGATTCTTCGACGGTGGCGGCGGGGGCATTCTCGTTTCCTGCCTGTACGACGACGGCCATAGGTCCTTTCCTCATCGTGCCCTATGCAATGGAATGACGGGCCTGCCGCTCTATACCCAACCAGACCGCAAGGCGTTAATTCGCCCGTCCATTATCATCCGCCGGCCACGTTATGTTGCAACTCGTCACCGACGTCCTGCTGACCATTCTCGCCCCGATCCTGCTCATGGTGCTGATCGGGGCCCTGCTACGGTGGAAGTTGCGCATTGACGTCGCGACCCTCGGAAAGCTGAACATTTATTTGTTCGTCCCGGTTTACGTCTTCGAATACGTCAGCACCAGCCGGCTGGAATGGGAGGAGATGATCGGGATTTTCGGGATCACGGTCGTCCAGGTGATGACGCTGGGGTTGCTGATCTGGGGCATTGGCCGGGCGCTGCGGATCTCGCGGCCGACGCTGGCGGCGATCGCGCTGGCGGTCATGTTCTACAACAGCGGGAACTACGGCCTGCCGCTCGCCCAGCTCGCCTATCCCGGACGCGACGGCAGCGACCACAACGGGGCGGCGGTGCAGGCGTTCGTCATGATGGCGGTAAACCTGCTCACGTTTACCGTCGGCATGGCAATCGCCGCATCGGCCCATCACGGCGGCATCGGCAGGGGCATCGCCGTCCTGCTGCGCCTGCCCATCCTGCCGGGGCTGGCGGCGGGGGTGCTGGCGCAGTGGTGGTTGAAATCGGGCCATACGCTGCCGGTCGCGATCTCGAAGACCAGTCATTACATTTCTGACGGATTGATCCCGATCGCTCTCGTGACGCTGGGGGCCCAACTGGCGAGCAACCCGCGCTGGCCGCGATGGAAGCCGGTCGGCTTGGTGCTCGTGCTGCGCCTGATCGTGGGGCCCATTCAGATGGCGGGGCTTCTTTATCTGCTTCATCGGACGGGTTATCACCCGGTTGATCTTTGGCCCTGGCCGGCGGAGTTGCTCATCCTCACGGCCAGTGTTCCGACGGCGGTCAATACGTTGCTGCTGACGCTTGAAATCGGCGGCGACGCGGCGCTGGCTGCCGACTGCGTCTTTTGGACCACCGTCTGCTCGTGCGTCACCATTACCGCGTGGTTGATACTCCTGCGGACGGTGAGTTGGTTTCACTAAACAAGGGCGCGGCGGTGCCATCCTGGCCGATGCGCGCCGATGTACAAGGTCGCGATGATGATCAGCCCGCCGCGACGGCGATCGCTTCTCGCAGATCGACCGTGCCCTCGTACAGACTTCGCCCGATGATGCACCCCCACGCCCCCGTTCGCCTGGCCGCGCGGACGTGATCGATCTGACCGACGCCGCCCGACGCAATCACCGGCACCTTGCCCGCTTCGACCAATCGCCGCGTCTGTTCGTAGTTCGGACCGGTCATCATGCCGTCCTTGGCGACGTCGGTGTAGAGGATCGCGCCCAGGGGCCAGTCGCTGACCTGGCGGGCGACGTCGGCGGCGTGCTTGCCGGACGATTCCATCCACCCTTTGACGGCGATCACGCCCTCCTTTGCGTCTACCGCCAGCACCAGACGATCGGCGAAGGCCGGGTCGTTTGCCTGTCGCTCGAACCAGGGCCAGTCTTCCATCGCCTTGGTGCCGAGGACGACGCGCTGCGCCCCGGCGTCGATCAGGCGGCGGATGTCGTCGGTCGAGCGGATGCCGCCGCCGACTTCGACCTTTAATCCACTGGCGGCGATCATCCGCGTGATCAGTTCTGTCTGCACCGGCCGCCCTTCCTTGGCGCCGTCGAGATCGACGATGTGCATCCATTCGGCCCCGGCGTCGCGGAACGATTTGGCCGTCTCGACGGGATCGACGGAGTAATTGATCTGCCGGGCGTAATCGCCCTGCTTGAGGCGGACGACTTTTCCATCACGAAGGTCAACGCTGGGGAGAATGATCACTTCTTCGCCCCCGCGCCGCGCAGCCATGCGTCGAATGCCTTGACACCTTCATGCTGATCGAGCCGCGCGAGCTTGACGAAGCGGAAGAACTCAGCCATGTCTAAATCGGGAAAGAATTGGCTCTTTGCGGCCGTTGCATATCCCGCTTTCTCAAGTTTCAAGACCGTCAGACGCTCCGCCTTGATTGACCAGATTTCCGGGACACCCATGGCCGCGTAGATTGGGTGTTTTGGAAGGTCCGACTGCGTCACCTCCACCTCGACCACCAAATCCGGTGGCGGGCCCTTTTTGATGTCGGCGTGTCCCTTCTTTGTCGTGAGCAGCGATTTTACGATGTAGTAACACTCATCGGGTTCATAGCCCTTGCGCAGGTCCTTGCGCTTGAGCGTTACGTTACCGTAGCCCTGAATTGGAATGTCTCGAACAAAGGAGTAGTGTTCGAGCAGCCGTGCCACCGTTTTCTTGATGCCCTCGTGCCACCCGGTAGTCGTCACGATCTCCATCCTCCCTTCGTCATAGGCGACTCGCGCGTGCTGGCCGGAACGCTCCAATTGCTCCAGCGTCTGCTCGTAAAACTCCCACGACACGTCTTCGAAGAAAAACTGCCCCGACCGAATGGTCGGCTCGCGATTGGAAGCTTTAGGCGATCTCTTAGGGATTTGGGCTATCGTCATGGCGAACTCCTACGATACTTCGCTACGAGTATATCACGCCGGTCATGCCCCGCCGAGGGACCCGACAAATGTCGCTCCCAGCCAACAATCCCCCGTTTCCCGACGTATCATTCTTCCACGATCATGGACGACCGCGTTTCCAAGCTGCTTGAAAAGGCCAAGGGCCTGCCCAAAACACCTGGCGTTTACCTGATGAAGGACGCGAAGGGCCTGGTGATTTACGTGGGCAAGTCGGCGTCGCTGCGCGATCGGGTTTGCTCGTATTTTCTGCCTTCCACCGAGCTCGAGCTCCGAAAGTCAGGGCTGCTCGATCATGTCGTGGACTTTGACATCCTGGAGACGGATTCGGAGGTCGAGGCGCTGCTGGCGGAAAACCGCCTGATCAAGGACCTGCACCCGAAGTACAACGCGCGGCTGGTGGACGGGAAGACCTTCCCCTACCTGATGGTGACGACGGGGGACGAGTTTCCGGGCGTCTACGTCACCCGCGAGCCCAAGACGCAGGGCGTCAAGCTGTACGGCCCGTTCACCAGTGTCTACCAGCTCAAGGAGGCGATCACCCACCTCCAGAAGGCGTTCAAGTTCCGCACCTGTCACCTCGAGATATCCGAGGCTGATGACAAACGCCGGTTCTTTCGGCCTTGCCTGCTTTATGCGATTAAGCAGTGCACCGCGCCCTGCGCCGCCAAGATCCCGCGCGACGCGTACGCGGAGGACATTCGCAACCTGACGCGCTTCCTGGACGGCAACCGCGAGTCGGTCGTACGCGACCTCCAACGTCAGATGAAGCAGGCGTCGGAAAACCAGCATTTCGAGCGTGCCGCCCGCCTGCGCGACGAGATCAAGGCGCTCCAAGCCCTGGGCAAGCGCGCCAGCAAGGGGACCGAACAGTTCTGGCAGCCCGAGGCGTTCGTCTCCAACCCGCGCGAGGGCGTCGCCGAACTGCAATCCGCGATCGGCATGGCCGAGCCGCCGCGGATCATCGAGGGGATCGACATCGCCCATCTTCAGGGCGGAGAAATGGTCGGCTCGCTCGTCTGTTTCATCGACGGCGTCCCGTTCAAGGACGGCTACCGCCGCTTCCGCATCAAGCACGGGCAGGGAAACAACGACTTCCTGTCGATCCAGGAAGTCGTCTCCCGACGCTACCGCGAGGCGGCGGGCGGGAATGAGCTCTATCCCGACCTGATCCTGATCGACGGCGGCGTGGGACAACTCAACGCCGCGATGGACGTCTTCCGGACGATGGACCACAAGCCGCCGCAGGTCATCTCATTGGCGAAGAAGGAGGAGCTGGTCTACATCCAGGGGGTGGCGGATCCCGTCCGGCTGAAGCGGAACCACGTCGGGCTCAAGCTGCTCCAGTACGTCCGCGACGAGGCGCACCGCTTCGCGCAGCACTACCACCACATCCTGCGGCGGAAATCGCAGTTGGAAGAGGACGTGAAACAAGGCCGCCGAGCGCCCCGTGCGCGGAAAAAGACCGTCAAACCGCCCGCCTCATCGATCGAGGCCGACCTGCTCGGCGCCCCGACCACCTCGCCACCCCCCACGACACCCCCCGCGGCGGCCGAACCGGCGGTCAAACCCGATCCGACGACCGCGCACAAGCCATGACCTTTCAACGGCTTGGCCGAATCCACCCGCCGATTGTTAACGCTTCGTCAACGCCCCCGCGAAAATTTTTTTCCGATTGCGCTAGACGTATTATCGACGCCCCATTATGTTTTGGATATTACAACTCAGACCCTCCGGAGCCCAGTCGCACGCCCTCCAGCGGCTGGGCTCTTCTTGCTTTTTCGCGGAACCCCGGATGTCCATCCGGGGCTTCATTGAATCTCCCAATCTTCTGTGGGAGCTACTTCCACCCTTGGAAGGTCTCCTCGAGCTTCTCCAATCCCTTCATCTGCTCCACCGTCCACTTGGTCAGCACCGTCGGGTTGGGTGTGAACAGTTTCGGATCATCGATGTTGTCGGCGATGACCTTTTCCAACGCGGCCGCCGACTTGACGTCCTTGATCTTCTCGTACTCGTTGCTGACGGGGGTCGCGGTCATCGTGGCGCCGTCGAGTTTCACCTTGGTGACGATGTAATAGGACTGCCGCGGGTCGCCGTTGACCATGCCCAACGTCTCGATCGGCTGCATCGTCAGGAAGGTCTGGCCTTTCACTTCCGTCAGCCAGCCCTTGTAGACGTCGCGGGCCTTGGGCTTGGTGGTCGCGGGGTCGTCGCCGATCTCACCGGTCAGGACGTCGATCGCGAAGGTTCGCTCGTCCCACGGGCGGATGATGGCGCGGTAGACGCGGGCGTCGCGCCACTCCCAGACGCCGAAGTAGCGTGAGTCCGCCTTGCTCTTGGCCGGGTCGCCAAGCGGCACGGGCAGACACGCCGCCGCACCGAGCAAACCCGCAAGCATCAGGGCCACTAACAATCCACGCCGGTAGAACGTTCGCGCAGCAGTCATCGAGATCTCCTGTGACACGACCAGGGAGAAAAGTCTAACCAATTTTGTTAGTGAATGCAAATTAATTCGCGGCGGCGTCGTACAGGTCGAACGACATGCCGCGGACGCAGAAGGCGTCGTTCTGCTTCGTGCCGGAGTAGGTCAGCCAGTTTCGCCGGCCGTCGGGGGACATCCATTTCGCGGGGAGTCGATAGCCGTGCGTTTCGCCCTGGCCCCAGTCGGTGGTCGAGAACGCCGTCGTCCAAGGTCCCCACGGCGCGGGCGCGTCGTACAGGCCCCAGCCTTTTCCCGGGCCGTAGCTGACGGCGAGCAGGTATCGCTTAAGCGCAGGCGAGTACGTGGCGTCGAGGCGCGCGGTCGCGCCAGCACGGCTGAACACGTGCCCGCGGTCGCCGATCTTGCCGCTCCACGTCGCGGTGCCGTCGGCGGCGCGGGTCACGAAATACTCGTAAGCCCCCTTCTCCCGAATCCGCGCCCGCGGAACGCGCGCGAGCACCGCGCCGTCGTAGACCTCGTACGCGCTGGGGCCGTCCTGCGAATAGACGTAAACGTAATCGTCGGCGGCCCCGTCGTAATTGCGGCCGAAGTTCAGGAACGTCGGACAACCGAAACTCCCGTCGAACTTGAAGCCCCATTCCCACGTCCGCCCGTGATCGGCGGACCACGCCAGCGTCGCGTTGCCGGTATTGCGCACCCACATGTAGAGCACGCCGTCTACCATCAGCAGGCCACTGGCCTTAGGCCCCTGGGGACCATTACCCGTGCGCTCGGCGGACGGCGATCGGATGTTTTCGCCACGAAAACCGGGCGGCGTGCCTTCGACCTTCGCCAGGCCCAGCGAGAGCTTCTTCTCCACGAACGGCTCGAACCCGCGGCCGTCGCCGTACGCGGTGTAAATCGCGTCGTCGTCGCCCCAGGTCATGGGCCAGTTGTCGCTGTCGGCGGCCTTGCGAATGATCGAATCGGCGGGGTCGAATCGAACCTTCTTGATCACGTCGCTGGGCGGGTAGGCGGGATCGGTGATCGCCGCCATGACGGGTTGCACGATGTCGCGCTCCACGGCCGCCCAGAAACCGCCCTGATTCGCCGGCGAAAGCGCCGTGCCGTTGCGCACCACGATGAGGTCGAGCGACGGCACGACCAGCAGCACCTGGTGTCCCGCCCCCGCGCCGGCGAAGGCGTCGCGCGGGGCGGACGGCCAGACCTTGTCCACGTTGGTGTACCACCCGAGGACGGTGCGCGGGCTGGCCGGCCCGCTCCACTCCTTCTCGATCGCAGGCGTGCGGTAGTCGAGGATTTGCCGGACGACCTTGGCGTCGAGGAGCTGTTTCCCGTCCCAATCCCCCTGGCGCAGCATCAGTCGGCCGACGCGGGCGGTCGCGCGGGCCGTGAAACTCGCGCCGCCCCAGTTGGCGTAGAGGCTCATCCCGTTCACGGGGGACGGTTTGCCGTAACCGATGCCCCATTGTTTGTCCGTCACGCCGATCGGTCGCAGGACGCGCTCCCGCAAGAGCGCCTTCAGGTCCTTCTGATCGCCGTGTTGGATGGCGGCGGTAACCGCGTAAGCGAGCATCGCCATGCCCGGGTTGCTGTACGACGCCCGCTCGCCCGGCTCGTAGATGACCGGGACGCGGTCGCGCGAGACGGTGAACGGGTCGGCCGGCTCGCGCCGCCAGAATTCGCCCTTCCATCCGGTGAGCTTCTCGTGGGCGGTCCTGTTCTCTTCGGCGTCTTCGAGGCCCGACGTGTGCGAGGCGAGTTGCGCGACCGTGATCTTCGACTTGCGCGGGTCGGCCGCCCACTCGGGCACGAGCGTCGCCACGCGATCGTCCGGCTTGATCACGCCCTCATTCATCGCGACGGCCAACGACATCCCGCCGATGAGGGATTTCGCGAGCGACGCCGTGCCGTGCGGCTTGTCGAGCGTCTGCACCGTGCCGTCGTACCACTCGCAGACGATCCGGTCGTGGCGGACGATGACCAGCGCCGACGTGCCCTTGGCGGCGAGGGCGGCGCGCACCGCTTCGACCTTTTCCGCCGACATGCCCGCCGCCGCCGGCGTGATTTCGCCGAACTCGAACGCCGGCGCCGGCGGCGCGAGCGCCAACAAGAGACCCACGATCGGCCACGTCCGCAGCGCATGTCGCGTGATCATGCGCGTGAGTGTAAACCCAACGCCCGCGAAGCTCACGCCGGCCCGCTAAAGTTGGGTCCGCTTCAGCGGACGCAATTCCCCGCCCGCGGGAACCCCGTCCACGAAAGCGAGCCCGACGCGACTGCTTCGGGGGCACGGTCTCGCCGAGTTTCGAGGTCGATATGATGGAGACGGTGCGCCGCATACATTGGATCAGCCAACTCCTGACGCTCGCGGTCATTGCCGCGACGGGATTGCCATTGTGCGGCGCGATGTTTCGGTGCGGCTGCTCGATGGCGGGCGGATCGAGTCATTGCAACATGCACCACGCGGAGGGGCGGCCGCATTGCCCGTGGTGCACGGGGTTCGGAGTGGCGCCCGCGCTGACATTTCTGGCGGTGCTGCCGGTTGTCGGCGCGTGCGTGCACGTCGCCGAGCGGCGGGGGCGATCGATCCCGCTCGCCGTGGGGGTCGGGTTGGCCGCGTACGCGCCGCTCGTCACCACCGCCGGCTGGGTGACGGCCAAGGCAATGGGGTACCCGACGTGGTTCGGGTGGCCGGTGTGAATCCGCCGGCGAGCGTCCGACTCTTCGGCGGACGATTCCATTCCGCCCCGCAAGTTCCTAGAATCCGCGGCGTCACCCATGCCCGCCCGCCTCCTCATCATCGACGACGAGCCCGCCATCTGCTTCGCCCTCTCGCGATTCTTCGGCGAGCGCGGCGACACCGTCTTCGTCGCCCCCAGCGCCGAGGACGCCATCGCCAAGCTCCCGCAAACCCGCCCCGACGCCATCTTCCTCGACATCCGCCTCCCCGGCATCTCCGGCCTGGAAGCGATGGACAAACTCACCGCCCCTCCCACTCAGGACTCGGCACTGGGCACTCAGGACTCTCTCCCGCCCGCCATCATCGTCATGACGGCGCACGGCACGATGGAGGCCGCGATCGACGCGATGCGCCAGGGGGCGTACGACTACCTGATCAAGCCGGTCGCGCTCGACCGCGCCGCGCACCTCATCGACCGCCTGATGGAATCCCGCGCCGCCCGAAAGAAGGAGGGACGGGAGCCCTTATCCCCTTCGGCGTCGCCGTCACCGAGCATGGTCGGCGCCAGCGCGCCGATGCAGGAGCTTTACAAGCAGATCGGCGCGGTGGCCGGGCGGACGATGCCGGTGCTCGTCCTGGGGGAGACCGGCAGCGGCAAGGAACTCGTCGCCCGCGCCATCCACGCCCACGGCCCGCGGGCCGCCAACCCCTTCGTGCCCCTTAACGCCGCGGCCCTGCCCGAATCGCTCATCGAATCCGAGCTCTTCGGCTTCGAAAAGGGCGCCTTCACCGGCGCCGACCGCAACCGCCCCGGCCGCTTCGAAGAGGCGCACGGCGGCACCCTCTTCCTGGACGAGATCGGCGAACTGCCCGCGGCCGCACAGGCCAAGCTCCTGCGATTCCTCGACGATCCGGTCGTCTCACGGCTCGGCGGAAACCAGACCAAGCGCCTCGACGTCCGCCTGGTCGCGGCGACCCACCGGGACTTGCAAGAGCTCGTGGCGAAGGGCCAATTCCGAGCCGATCTGCTCTTTCGCCTGAACGTCGCGCGCATCCGCGTCCCTCCGCTGCGCGAGCGGCGGGATGACATCCGCGCGCTGGCGGAACACCTGCTCCAGCGCGTCACGCACGAGTCAGGGCTTTCCCCACAGCATTTCCCGATCCTGGCGGAGGAAACGCTGATCCGGCTGCGGCAGTACGATTGGCCTGGCAACGTCCGCGAGCTTCGCAACGTGTTACAGCAGGCGGTGCTGGTTGCCCGCGACGGCGTCATCCTGCCCGCCCATCTTCCCCCGCTTACCATGCCCTTGCCGGGGGATGACGCATTAGCCCGGCGGCTGAGCGCCGGCCTGGATGCCGCCGCCCAGTTCGCCTACGACGCCGTCATCAACCCGATCGAGAAGGAACTGCTGCGCCAGATCATGGAGCGCCACACCGGCAACCTCTCCCGCGCCGCCGATCACCTGGGCCTGCACCGGGCGACGCTGAGAACTAAGCTGCGGCAGCACGGGCTGTTAGGCGAAGATTTGAAATAGACGTAAACCACAGACAGACAAATTTGTAAGACTTTCGGTGGAAACATGGATGGTGCTGGACGTGTAACCCACGATGCTGGTACATTCAGGCCGAGTTAAGACACTTCGTTTGGGCTGACATTTGAGTTCCGGCAGAGGAGTCATTGAAAATGCGCTTCGCACGTCTCCGACGCGGCTTTACCCTCGTCGAATTGTTGGTCGTGATCGGGATCATTGCGCTGCTGATCTCGATTCTACTGCCGTCGTTGTCCAAGGCGCGGGCGCAGGCCAACTCCGTCAAGTGCGCGTCTCAGATGCGCGACATCGGTAACCAGCTTTATACGTACGCGATGTCGAACAAGGGGATCTTGATTCCCTTGAAGGGGACGGGCAGTGCCCCCTTCTATAAACATCGCGGCGGCGACGAGAACCCGGACGAGCGGTGGCCGATGTACGCCTTCTATCCCCCACCCAACGACAAGCAGAATTACATCGCGCCGATTATGATTCGTCCTACGGATCCGTATCCGCCGGGCGGCGATCATTCATACAATTTGAATGCGATGCTGTATCCGTTTGTGCCGGGTAACTCCCGGAACTGGGGGGACAAGGCGATCAAGGTCGGGACGAGGGTGAAGTATTTCAGCCCTTCGGAAGTGGTAATCATGGTGGATAAATGGCCGGCACAGACAGAGTGGCACCTCGATGTCGCCTTTACTTCTGGTGACGCGTTTGACATCAACACGTGCGGTCCTCAATGGGATAAGTTGGTGTTTAACCGGAATTCCCCGACCGAAAAGAAGAACTACAAGCACGGGAAAAGCGGGAACAATTACCTTCATCTGGACATGAGCGTCAGCAATGAAGAACCGAAGGATCCGCGCGATCAAGAGGCGGTCGCCGGCGCGCCGACGATCACGGAGTTTTTGAGCGCGGAGGACTCCGCGCATTTCGCGGGGCTTCAGCGTCATCTGAAGGCGCTCGGG
>Ga0207674_10002348_pt1 | contig 23924 bp, 20 predicted proteins | sample KBSCornC72_FD_184303 | JGI IMG/M metagenome (GOLD analysis project Ga0207674, IMG submission 184303) | Corn rhizosphere microbial communities from Kellogg Biological Station, Michigan, USA - KBS Corn C7-2 (SPAdes) (version 2) | ecosystem: Host-associated > Plants > Roots > Rhizosphere > Soil ...
GGCAAGCACGTCACGGTCGCCGCCGCCCTCGAGAATGTCGTTGCCGGCGCCCCCGTCGAGATTGTCCTCATGAACTCCGCCGGTCAGCGTGTCGTCGCCGTCGTCGCCGATCAGCACATCGGCGCCCAGCCCCTTCAGATTACCGGTGCCGCCGCCGCCACTCAGCACATCGTTGCCGCGATTGCCCTTCAACACATTGTCGACGTCGCTGCCGGTCAGCGTGTCGGCGAACTGCGAGCCCACAACATTCTCGATGCTCGAATAGGTATCGCCGGCCGCTTCGGTGCCGGTGCCGCTGCCGGCGCCGGTGCCGAGGTTGACCGTGACCCCGATCCCGCCGTCGGAGCCGACGTAGTTGACCGTGTCGGACCCGAGCCCGCCCTGCAGGCTGTCGGATCCCAGCCCGCCGACCAGCATGTCGTCGCCGTCGCCGCCCTGCAGCGTATTGTTGCCGCTCCCGCCGAGCAGCGTGTCGTTGCCGAAGCCGCCGCTCAGCGTCGTCGCGGTCGCGTTGATGATGAAATCGTCGACCGGCGCCGCTTGGGTGTCGGCGCTGGCGGACAGGAAGTTGCCGGCGGAGTCGAACAACAGGCCGGCGAGATTGGCCGAGCTGCCGTCGGAGAATTGAATCGTCTCGATCGCCTGGCTGGCATTGACGGTCGCCGCGCCGGCGTTGCGGAAGTTCTTGATCCGAACCGAATCCGAGGTCCCGGCGATGGTGACGATGAGGTCGGTCGGATTGCCTCCGGCGATGTCGAAGGCGAAGGTGAGATCGGTGAGCGCGATGGTCTTGTCGCCGGTGACTCCGGGATTGCCGGTGATGTCCTCGAGGAGCAACGTATCGTCGCCGCCCGGCTCGCTTGCCGCCGCGGCGATTGCAACTTCGCTCCCGGTGAAGGTGTAATTGGAGGCATCGATCCAGCTGCTCGGATCGAAGGTCGTCGGCACGGCCAGGTTGCGGTTGATGGTCGGGGCCAGCTCCTTGCGGTAGAGCACTTCGTCGGTCTCGGAGTCGACCACGACATGCTCGAAGACGTACATGCCGGCTTCGCGATCGAGCAGGTTGAGGCGTGAGACATAGCTTCCCTGCAGCCGGCCCTGGGCATCGACGATGACCAGCTTCTGCGGTGCGTAGACGTCGCTGACGATGTCCTGGCCGTCGCCCCGGGCGAACACGTAGGTGTCGTCGCCGAGCGCGCCGCGCAGCGTATCGTTGCCGAGCCCGCCGCGCAGCTCATTGTCGCCCCAGTCGCCCTCGAGCGTGTCGGCGAAATCGGAGCCGCGGAGATTCTCGACGCTGTCGTAGACGTCGCCGGCGGCGTCGCCGGTGTTGGTGTTTGGCGACCCGAGCGAAGCGATCAGGCCTGCCGTCGCCGTCTCGTAGCTCGCCGTATCGAGGCCGGCGCCGCCGACCAGGATGTCGCCCATGCTCTGACCGTCGCGAGTCCCGCCGGTCCCGCCGATCAAAATGTCGTTATCGAGCCCGCCGAGCAGGACGTCGGAGCCCGCTCCGCCGGTCAGCGTGTCCTGGCCCGAATTGCCGTTGAGGATGTCGTTGAGGTTGGCGCCGGTGACGCTGTCATCTCCGGCTCCGCCGGTGATCCAGTTTTCCTTCGCGGTCGTGCCGGTCAGCGTGTCGCTGCCGTCGGTCCCGCCCTTGAGATCGGTATTGGCGACGTTGACCGCGCCGGTATTGAAGAAGGAGAAGGTCTCGATCGAGCCGCGCGCCGCCGCGTTGCTGACCCATTCGGTGAGCGTGATCTGGTCGCTGAGGCTGGCGAACGACTGGACGAGATCGCCGCCCCCGTCGATGCCGATGACGAGGTCGCGGCCGTTGGCCGCGGTCTGGAACTGGAGATCGTTGATGTCGATGCCGATCCCGAACTCGATGCTGTCGGAGCCGCTGCTTGTGACGATCTGATTCGGATTGGCCGGACGGTGGACGTACAGCGTCCCGGTCTCGATCTCGTAGCGCGTCCGCGCCGTCCAATGGCTGCCGTCGTACAGCACGCCGTAGGTTGCGTTGGTGATGGTTCCGTCGGGATTGACCGTGTAGCCATTCTGTCCCCCCAGGCCGGAGACCCACACGGTGACCCATTCGTTGGTCAGGGCGTCGATGAACGTGTCGCGCCCGTCGCCGCGCTGGAACTTGAAGACGTCGTTGCCGATGCCGCCGATGAGTTCGTCGTCGCCGGTGCCGCCAGCGAGGATGTCCTTGCCCTCGTCGCCGCTCAGCCGGTCGTTGCCGCGACCTCCGCTGACCGAGTCATCGCCGAAGCCGCCGTAGAGCGTGTCGTCGCCGTCGGCGCCGACGACGATGTCGCTGCCGCTGTCGCCCGAGACGGTGTCATTGCCCAGACCGCCGTTGCCGAAGTCGTTGCCGGACAGCAGATAGACGACGTCATTCCCGGCCCCGGCATGGACGAAATCATTGCCGGCCGTGCCGACGATCGTGTCGACTCCGTCGCTGCCGAGGATGAACGTGTCGAAATCGGCGATGCGGATCTCATCGCCGTCCGCGAAGCGCAGAGTCTCGATCTTGTTGAAGCTCGAGAACCAGTCGGCCATCACCACCCGGTCACCCGAATAGACGCCGTTCGGCCACAGCTCGACGATCAGGTCCTTGCCGTCGGCCGACTTGATCAGCTTGACGTCATCGATGCCGATGCCGGGACCGAGCACCAGCGCATCGTCGCCGCCCGCGGCGACCCCGCTCGCAGTCACCTGCGTGCCGCCGCCGCGCCAGTTGCCGAGGCCGCCGCCGGAGTTGAACAGGTCGCCGCTCAGCGCGAGCGCGATCTTGTTCGTCAGCGCCGAGCCGGACAGCGTGCCGAAGGCCTGAGTCACGACTTGCGTCACATCAATGCCGCTTTCGTCGCGGATCGTGTCCGAGCCGACGCCCGACGCGTCGTTCACGTCGCCGAGCCGGAAGATATATTGATCGTCGCCGCGCCCACCGCGCATGACGTCCCCGACCCCGCCGCCGCCGGCCAGCACGTCGCCGCCATCGCCGCCCTCGAGCACGTCGACGCCGTCGCCGCCCTCGAGCCAGTCGGATCCTTCGCGGCCGTACAGTTGGTCGTTGCCGGCGCCGCCGTTGAGATAATTGCCGTCCCCGCCGAGCGTACCCGAATTGATCGAACCGGCGTTGAGGCTGTCGTCGCCGTCGCCGCCCAGCAGCCAGTCGTCGAGCCGCCCGCCGTAGAGCGTGTCGTTGCCGGCGCCGCCGAACACGTTGTCGCCGAGGTCGGAGGCATAGACCGTGTCGTTGCCGTCGCCGGCATCAACGGTCGCGGCGACGCCGATCGTCAGCTCGCGTCGGTCGGCGGTCGAGAAGTTGAGGCTCGCCGTCCCTGACGAGCCGGAGCGCGCGATCGAGAAGGTCGCCTGGCCGGTCGCTTCGTCGACGATGACGTTGTCGATCCAGGCGAGCGGGACGGTGCTGACCGTCGCATCGACGATCGTGCCGGTGCCGGACGCGGTGACGAGGCCGCTGGTCGCGTCGGGTGCATTGGCGATCGCCGACGCCCCGGCGGTCACCGTGGCGGTGAGCGTGAAGCGCTCATTGCCCTCGACGTTGGTCGGCTTGCCGTCGGCGCCGACGCCGTTGTCGGCAGTGACCGCGACGCGCACGAACAACTGGGTCACGCCGGCCGCGAAGGTCGCGGTCGTTGCGCTGGTCCAGCCGGTGAGGCCGTCGGCCGAGACCTCGATGCCGCTGCCGTAGTCGGTCCCGGCGGTTGCATTGACCGCGGCCGTGGCCAGCCCGACGGAGACCACCGCTCCGGCGGCCTTGGACAGGCTCAGCCGGAAGACCGCATAGCTGTCGCCTTCGCGCGCATAGCTGCGCCCGACGAGCAGCGTCGGCAGCGCCGCCGTGCCGTTGACGATCGTTGCTTCGGCGGCGCCGCCGATGACATACACGCCGCTGCCGTTCGACAGCTGGGCGAGGAACGTTTCGCTCGATTCGGCGACCCCGTCGTTGGCAATCGTGACGGAGACGGACTTGCGTAGCTGCCCCGCGGTGAAGCTGACGGCGGCATTGGTTTGCGCGGTAAAGTCGGTGCCCGCAACCGCGATGTCGTCGTTGAGATGCCCGTTGACGGTGTAACCGATCTGATCGGCGAGCTTGCCGGAGCGGAGGTCGATCGTTTCGCCGGCAGCCGAAGCTTCGATGAATGTGGTTGCGTCGGCGAGGATCGTGTCCTCCAGGACTCCGACAAAATTATCGGCCGAATCGAAGACGGATATGAATCGTGGAACGCGCTTCGTTTCGTCATCATAGATGAGTTTCATTTCAAGCTGCGACGCGACGACGCCGGTTGAAGAGAGTTTGTAAGACCAGCCGCCAAACCAGTCGCTGCGCGCGCGGCGATCGATGCCCAGATCCTGAGCCTGGGCGAGCGTTGCCACCCAGCTCATCGAAAACGCGCTATTCGGATCTGCCGCGATCAGGCCCTGGATCGCAAACGTGCTGCCCATGAATCGCGTGTAATCGGAGCCGACCGAAATATTGCCGAGGAGCGTCGTGATATCGAACGTCGACGCGTCCACTCTGTCCAAATAGCCGTACAGCGCACGCTTTACGTAAATGTCGCCTCCGACGAGCATGAAGTCCTGGTCCGAGAGGCCCTGAAACACGCCGTAGGTGATGAGTTCGTTGGCGCCATCCTTGCCCGAGAACTTCTTGGTGATCGCATCCTGGTCGCGGGTATGCTCCGGGCGATAGACGAATTTGTCCTTGCGCATCCCATAGTTTCCGGACTGCACGCTCGCCGGATTGAGCAATGTTCCGCCGGTGGCGCTGAGCACGGCGTTGAACGTCTCGGCGACGCTCGTCGCGATTTGCCTGGCCGCGTCCTTCGAACCGCCTTTCTTCGCATAGACATTGGCGACCACGAACTCGCCTTTGTTGGTGTTCCACAGCACATCCGCTCCGGATCGCGGCGTTCCGCCGAACAGCGAACCGATGACCCCGCCCAATATCGTGCCGATAAACGCGCCCACCAGCGCGCCGAGCGGCCCGCCAATCCAACCGATGCCGGACAGCAGCTTCGCCCCAACCAAGGACCCGACGGCACTGCCGATCGCGGACCCGATCTGCCCCCCGACGGTGTCAAACTTCACAATCGAATTGGCGAGCTTGTTGCCGAGGAACGCGCCGACAGCATTGGCGATCATGGCGCCATTCAGGCCATCGAAAATGTTGGTCTTGGTCGTGAGGTTGGCGACAAGATTCTCGAGGACCTTGCCGATCGCCGTCCCCGCAACCGTATTGGCGAGTTCGCCGCCGAACCCGTGCAGGCCGAGGGCATTGACCAGCTCCGCGGACAGGAACGACGACAGCGCGCCGATGCCGGCGGCTTTCAGGTTGTTGAACAGCTCCTGGTCGAAGTCCGCGATGACGCTCTGCGTTCGCCCGCTCGGGAATTTTTGGATGATGCCGCCGACCTTGATGATCTCGGCAATGTTCTCGCTGATCGTCCCGAGAAGCGCTCCGGCGCCGATTTGCGCAAACACGTTGTTGCCGGCAATGCTCCGGCCGAGCGTCGAACCGAACGCCAGCCCGAATTCACCGGCCTCGTCCCGCGCCCTCTTCGCCAGGAGGTCGGCATAGACCTGTTGCAATTCCACATAGAGATTCTTGCTTTCGCCCTCGGGCGCACCTTCCGTGCTGGGAGGCGTCGTCGCGCCCAATTCCTGCTCCAGCCGCGCGATGGCGGCGGTCAGGGCCTGGTCAGTGGTCGCCTGTGAATTGGATACTTTGGACGCGTGCGCGACCGCCCCAGGATCGAGCTCGTAACCGGAAAGCTGCGTGTTATCTCCGCCCGGCTTGAGACGGATGATGTCGAGACGGTCCAGTTCGCGCAGTTGCGCCGCCGAGAATGTAAGAACCAGTCGACCGTTGAATACTTCGTTGAGCGACCAGGCCAGGAGATCGATCCGGCGGTCCTGATAGAATTCTGCAGTTCGAGGCCTGAACTGCGCGAAAACATCCCTGACGTCCTGAAGAGACTCGAATCCGAATTGTCTGTATAATCCCCCAGACCCCAATATATCCAACGTGACCCTATCCGATTCGACATAGGTCGTGTCGGTATTTACCGCAGCTTGAATTTGGTCATTATTGAAAGCGAGGAGTGTATTGAAATCAGTTTGATTTCGCGGGATCGTTATTGATGGCAGGCTTGCGTGGGTATTGTTGAAATGATATAATTCATGAATGAAATTTCTAATAAACATTGCTTGCCGGAATAAATAATCGTCGCTCGAAAGACTCCCTTGATCGCCTACGGATCGTACGTAGGTTTCATACTGCCCGTCCCGCGAACTCGGATATGCATCCGACTGGGCCTGACCGCCGATATCTCGGGAAAGGTCGATGATATCGGCAATTACGATGAAGATTCCGGCATTGGGAATTGGATTGCCGTCCGGACCGGGTAATCCGGCACCTACCGAACGCAGGAAATCACGAAACTGCGAGTTGTTGAGGGTTGCGTTGAGCGCCCGGTTCGCAAGCGACAAATCGAGGGCGCTGCCGCCGATGATCGTAACCGGCGGAAGACCGGTCACGCCGTTGACGTTCAAATTGTACCGGACCACCGGGAGATCGACGATTCTGTTGAGGTCGGCATTCTGGTTGTTCTGACGGAGCCGAACAACAATGCTCGCGAGCGCCTTCGTGAAACGCGGCTGTGCCGTGAAATTGATGGTTCCGTCCGGCTGACGGATCAACAGATAGTTGACCGCATCCGTGAGAGGAATTGTCCCCGGCGTTCCTACGATCGGCGTAGTTGGCATTCGCGGCCTCCCCAAGAGACGTTTTTACTGCTGTGCTGGCCCGCAGCGCATATTTGGTCTGAATACTTTATGCTTCCGGTCCTGCGCCTCAGTTGCCCAGCCCAAATTTCCTTGCTGGTTTGGAGCGATGAAGTATCCGACGCAGCGTTTAGTTGTGTTGTACTCGGCGAGTGAGAACCGGCACCTGGTCCTTGACGGGAAGGACCGGCACGAGATGTTGGTCACCTTCAACGCAGAGAGTGGGACGACGTCCGACGACTCGCACACGTCGATCAGCGGTCCGCATGCCCAGTTCACCCACCGGTGATAGGCTTCGGCGATGACGGCAGCGGACGGGGAATCGGGCATTCGCGAGGAGGTGGTTGCGGCAGGCGCAGTCAGCGCGGTCGAGGTTGGACGGCCAACGCTTGGCCCAGCGGCACACGCCTCGAGCGGCACAACCGCCGCCAAAAGCGCAGCAGCCCACAAGGCCGCGCGCGAGCGCCGTCGGGCAGCATCCACGTCCGCCTGAGTCCCCCGTTTTTGAACAAGCGGCCGCCACGGAAACGCTGACGGTCACCCGATTCGGCACGGCAAAGTTTGACCGATGTTAAAAACAAGTCAAGGCGAGCGAAGTGCCTGTTTTTGCTCGAATCGCGATCGTCGAATACTTGACGCCGCCTTGAAGTTGGGGGCAGTCGGCCTTCCGCAGCGCGCAATGAATGGCGTCGGCTCATCTTTACCGCGCCCGCGGCGACGCTTAACTGGGCGCCATGACCCGCACGATCGACATCGAGGCCTTGTGCGCCGACAAGGGCTTACGGATCACCGAGCAGCGCAAGGTGATCGCCCGCGTGCTCGGCGACAGCGAGGACCATCCCGACGTCGAGACCCTCCATGCCCGCGCCGCAGCGATCGACTCCAACATCTCGATCGCCACCGTCTACAGAACGGTGCGGCTGTTCGAGGAAGCGGGGATCCTCGAGCGGCACGAGTTCGGCGACGGCCGCTCGCGCTACGAAGCGGCGTCCGAGACCCATCACGACCATCTCATCGACGTCGAGACCGGCAACGTCATCGAATTCGTCGATGACGAGCTCGAGGAATTGCAGAAGCGTATCGCCCAGCGGCTCGGCTTCCGCCTCGTCGACCATCGCATGGAGCTGTACGGCGTCAGGCTCGACCGCGACCGCTGAGCCCGACCCACTCCCTCCCCTCCCACATGCGGGAGGCAGGGGGAGGGTGACCGCACGCGCGGCTTTGCGCATCGCCGGGTTGCTGCTGCTGTTCGCCGGCTGCGCGCCGATCCATCTCGCGACCAAGCTGCTGCTCGGGCGCTCACCCTGGCCGCGGCGCTTCCTGGCCGCGGCCGCGTGGATCTGCGGAGCGCGCGTGCGCACCGTTGGGCGGCCGGCCGAGCGCCATACCTTGCTCCTCGCCAACCACAGCAGCTGGCTCGACATCATGATCCTCGCCGGAGCGACCGATTGCGCGTTCGTCGCAAAGGACGATCTCGGCCACGGCCTGCTCCACTGGCTCGCCGACCAGAATGCGACGGTTTACGTCAGGCGCAGCCATGTCAAAGGCGCCAAAGACCAGGCGATCGCTCTGGCCGGCGCGCTCGCGGGCGACAAGCCGGTCACCGTCTTTCCCGAGGCGACGACCGGGCCGGGCACGCACTTGCTCGCCTTCCGTTCGACCTTGCTCGAGGCCGCCAATTATGCGGCAAAGGATGTCGCCATCCGCCCGGTCGCCGTCGACTATGGAGCGGCAAGAGCCGAAGTCGGCTGGTGGCATGAAGCCGGCATGGCCAATGTGCTGCGGATCCTCGGACGGCGTGGAACGCTGCCCGTGACGATCCGCCTGCTCGGGCCGCTCGACCGCACGGGCGACCGCAAGCTACTCGCCGCTGCGGCCCGCGAAGCGATTGGCGAAGCGCTCGGCTTCAAGTCCGACGCGGGGTCGCCTATAGGCTTGAGCGAATGACTCCCAAGACTTTCAAAATCAAAAGCTTCGGCTGCCAGATGAACGTCTATGACGGCGAGCGGATGGCCGAGCTGCTCGGCGCGCAGGGCATGAGTGCGGCCGCCGAGGGCGACGACGCCGACCTGGTCGTGCTCAACGCCTGCCACATCCGCGAGAAAGCGGCGGAGAAGGCCTATTCCGAGGTCGGCCGTCTGCAGCGCGAGGACGGATCGAAGCCGCTGATCGCGCTCGCTGGCTGCGTCGCGCAGGCCGAGGGCGCGGAAGCCAGGCGCCGCTCGCCGCTGATCGACATCGTCGTCGGCCCGCAGGCCTATCATCGGCTGCCCGAGATGGTCGCCGCGGCGTCGCGCGGCGCGCGCCCGGTCGATACCGACATGCCGGCGATCAGCAAGTTCGACGCTTTCCCGGCGCGGCGCCGGGCCAACCCGAGCGCATTCCTCACTGTCCAGGAAGGGTGCGACAAATTCTGCACCTATTGCGTCGTGCCCTATACCCGCGGCGCCGAGATCTCGCGGCCCTCGGCCGACATCCTCGCCGAAGCCCGCGCGCTGGTCGATGCCGGGGCGCGCGAGATCGTCCTGCTCGGCCAGAACGTGAATGCCTGGGCCGATGGCGGGCGCGGCCTCGCCGACCTGATCCGCGCCCTGGCCAGGATCGCTGGGCTGGAGCGGATTCGCTACACCACCAGCCATCCCGCCGACATGACCGACGCGCTGATCGCCGCCCATGGCGAGGTCGACAAGCTGATGCCGTACCTGCACCTGCCGGTGCAGTCGGGCAGCAACCGCGTCCTCAAGGCGATGAACCGCAGTCACAGCGCCGAAACATATCTCGCGATACTCGAGAAGGTGCGCGCGGCCCGTCCCGACATCGCCCTGAGCGGCGACTTCATCGTCGGCTTCCCGGGCGAGACCGCGGAGGATTTCGAGGCGACTTTGCGGATCGTCGACGCGGTCGGCTACGCCGCGGCTTATTCGTTCAAATATAGCGCTCGGCCGGGGACCCCGGCCGCGACCATGGAGGATCAGATTCCCCGCGACGTCATGGATGACCGGCTCCACCGGCTGCAGGAGCGGATCAATGTTCATCAGCTGGCTTTCAATCGTTCGAAGATCGGGGCCGATACCCAGGTGCTGATCGAACGCCGGGGCAGGCATGACGGCCAGATGATCGGCCGGTCGCCCTGGTTGCAATCGGTGCATGTCGAAACGGACGCCGCTCCGGGCGACATCGTCGACGTGACGCTGGTTGCCGCCGGCGCCAACAGCATGGCCGGAGCGATCCGCCGGAAAGCGGCCGCCTGATGGCCCGCCGCGACCTCGCCGCCGTCCCGGACACCGCCCGCCTCGAGCTCGAGTTCGAGCAGCCCTACCTGCTCGGGCCGCTGTTCGGCGACTATGACCGGCACCTGATCACTATCGAGAACCGGCTCGGCGTGCACATTGCGGCGCGCGGCAACAAGGTCCAGATCGAGGGCGATCCCGACGCCGCGTCGCGCGCCCGCGATGTGCTGATCGGCCTCTACAACCGGCTCGACAGCGGGCACGACGTCGACGCCGAGGCGGTCGAGGCGGTGCTCGGAATGGCCGCCCAGCCCCACCTCGACGGAATCATCACCGAGGAAGTGACGTCGGCGCCGAAGGTGATGATCCGGACGCGCAAGAAGACCATCGTCCCGCGCTCGGCGATGCAGACGCCGTACATGGAGGCGCTGGCCCGCGACGACATGATCTTCGGGCTCGGCCCGGCCGGCACCGGCAAGACCTATCTCGCCGTCGCCCAGGCGGTATCGCAGCTGATCAGCGGCAGCGTCGACCGGCTGATCCTGTCGCGCCCGGCGGTCGAGGCCGGCGAACGTTTGGGCTTCCTCCCCGGCGACATGAAGGACAAGGTCGACCCCTATCTCCGCCCGCTCTACGACGCGCTCTACGACATGCTCCCGACCGAGCAGGTCGAGCGGCGCATCGCCTCGGGCGAGATCGAGATCGCGCCGATCGCCTTCATGCGCGGCCGCACCTTGAACGACGCCTTCATCATCCTCGACGAGGCGCAGAACACGACGCCGCTGCAGATGAAGATGTTCCTGACCCGGTTCGGCATGCGCAGCCGGATGGTGATCTGCGGCGACCCCTATCAGGTCGACCTGCCCGACCCGACCAAGTCGGGCCTCGCCGACGCGGTCGGGCGCTTGAGCGGAATCAAAGGGATTTCGGTGGTCCGGTTCACCGCCGCGGACGTCGTTCGCCACCCCCTCGTCGGACGGATCGTCGAGGCTTATGAGGACGGTTCAGAACGGAGCCGCCAGCCATGATGCTCGAGATCGCCTTCGACGCCGATGAGGAATGGGACAGTAGCAGGCGGTGGGAGCCGCTGGTCCGTAAGGCCGCGGAGGCGGCCATCGCCGAGAGCGCCTTTCCGGACCTGATGGACTCCGACCGCGCGATCGAGATGTCGGTGACGCTGACCGGCGACGAGGAGGTCCAGGCGCTCAACGCCAAATGGCGCGGCAAGGACAAGCCGACCAACGTTCTCTCCTTTCCAATGGCCGACGATCTGGATTTTGCGCGCTCAAACGTTGCCGGGCCAGAACTGTTGCTCGGCGATATTATCCTCGCTCACGGCGTCTGCGCGGCCGAAGCGGCAGAAAAAGGCGTGTCTTTCGAACAGCATGCGACGCATCTGCTGGTCCACGGGATGCTCCACCTGCTCGGCTACGACCATCAGGAGGACGCCCAGGCATCCGACATGGAAGCGCGGGAGGTAAAAGCGCTCGCCCGGCTCGGCATCGCCAACCCGTATGAGGTCACCGCCTGATGGCGACTCGCCAGGACGACGAGGGCGGTTCGCGGCTGTGGCGCGGGATGCGCGCGCTGATCTTCGGCGACGACGGCGAGACCACGCTTCGCGACGAGATCGAGGAAGCGATCGACGAGGCCGAGGATTCGCGGCCGGTCGCCGGCGACCTCTCCCCGGCCGAGCGGCAGATGCTCCGCAACCTGCTCCATTTCGGCGAGCGCACGGCCCGCGACATCGCGGTGACTCGCGGCGACATCATCGCCGTCCCGTCGACCATCAGCTTCGATGATCTGGTCCGTGCCTTCGCCGACGCCGGCCACAGCCGCTTGCCGGTCTACGGCGAGAGCCTCGATACGATCGTCGGGATGCTCCACATCAAGGACGTGTTCGAGGTCCAGGTCGAGCCCGAGCGCGACCACTCGCTGCAGTCGCTGATGCGCAATCCCCTGTTCGTCCCCGAGTCGATGGGCGCGATCGATCTGCTCGCGCGGATGCGCGCCGAGCGGACCCATCTCGCCATCGTCATTGACGAGTTCGGCGGGACCGAGGGGCTGGTGACGATCGAGGATGTGGTCGAGGAGATCGTCGGGGACATCGAGGACGAGCACGACATCGCCGAGGTCGGCATGCTGACCCTGCTCGATGACGGGCTGTGGGAAGCCGACGCCCGGCTCGAGCTCGAGGAGCTGGCGGGCACCGTCGACCCGCGGCTGTCGTCGGCCGACGATGAGGTCGATACGGTCGGCGGTCTGGTGTTCCTGCTCGCCGGGCACATCCCGGCCAAGGGCGAATGCGTGATCCACCCGTCCGGCTGGAAGTTCGAAGCGGTCGATTCCGACCCGCGCCGGATCATCCGCGTCCGGCTCCACGCGCCGGACGGTGCGGCTCACGGCAAATAGCCGCTCATCCCTTCGCGAACAGGTTAGCCGGGTTTGCCATCGCCTTGAACTCGAGCGCGTTGCCGGCCGGGTCGAGCAGGAACATCGTCGCCTGCTCGCCGGGCTCGCCGCGAAAGCGAACGGTCGGCGGAATCACAAACTCGACTGCGGCCGCCTCGAGCCGCTCCGCCAGCGCCCGCCACTCGTCCATTGGCAGGACCAGGCCGAAATGCGGCACGGGGACGTCGTCGCCGTCGACCGGATTGATCGCGCGCTGACGGACCGCGTCCGGCGCCAAATGCGCCACGATCTGATGACCATGAAGGTCGAAATCGACCCAATGGTCGGCGCTTCGCCCTTCGCCGCAGCCGAGCAACTCGCCGTAGAAGCGACGTGCCGCGGCAAGGTCGTCGACCGGGAAGGCGAAATGGAAGGGCGGCACTGTCATGCTGGATGCTTGCCACCGGGCGTCGCTCCCCGCAATGACGCGGGCGCATGAAGCCTTTTCTGCTCGCATTACTGATCGGCGCGGCTTCCGCCTTCGCCTTCGCGCCGGTCGGGCTGTGGCCGCTGATGCCGCTCGCCCTCGCCGCGCTGTGCGAGCTGGTGTGGCGGTCGAAATCGCTGAAGCAGAGCCTGGCCGTCGGCTGGGGCTTCGGGCTCGGCCAGTTTGTGGTCGGGCTCAACTGGATCGCGACCGCCTTCACCTACCAGGCAGCGATGCCGGCCTGGCTCGGCTGGGTCGCGGTCGTGCTGCTGTCGCTCTACCTCGCCGTCTATCCGGCGCTCGCCGCGGGCCTCGCCTGGCGGTTCAAGGGCGAGGAGCGCGCGGCCTTGCTGCTCGCGCTCGCCGGGGCCTGGCCGCTCACCGAATATCTGCGCGGAACGATGTTCACCGGCTTCCCGTGGAATCCCGTCGCCGCCGCCGGAGTCGACGTCACGCGGCTGCTCGTGCCGACGATCGGGACCTATGGGGCATCCGCGGCGGTCGTCGCGCTCGGCGGCTGCCTGTGGATGATGGCGCGGAAGAACCCAATTCCGCTGATCGCCTATCTGCCGGTCGCCCTCCCGCTCATCCTGTTCGGCGGCGCCGCCTCCTGGGGCCCGAGCGACGCCAACGGTCAGATCCGCGTGGTCCAGCCCAACATCGGCCAGGAGGACAAATGGCGCGACGGCTTTTCCGAGGAAGCTGCACGCCGGCTGGCCGTGCTGTCGATGAAACCGGCCGGGCAGCGCCCGCGCCTGCTGCTGTGGCCCGAGGCGGCGATCACCGACCCGCTCGAGGATGCGCGGACCGACGAGCATCAGGCGCTTGCCCAGTTCGAGCGCACCCGAGCCGCGGCGCTGGTCGGGCCCGGCGAATATCTGCTGACCGGCGGGCTCGCGGTCTTTTCGAAGGATGGGCACTGGGTCGACGGCGCCGCCAACAGCATCTTCGTCCTCGGGCAGGGCGGCCGGGTCGTCGGCCGCTACGACAAGGCGCATCTCGTCCCCTACGGCGAGTACCTGCCGATGCGGCCCGTGCTGTCTGCGATTGGCCTGTCGCGGCTGGCGCCCGGCGACATTGACTTCGCCTCCGGCCCGGGGCCGCGCACGATCGATCTCGGCGACCCGTGGGGCAAGGTCGGCTTCCAGCTCTGCTACGAGATCATTTTTTCCGGCCAGGTGGTCGATCGTCGCAACCGCCCCGACTTCATCTTCAACCCGTCGAACGACGCGTGGTTCGGGCGCTGGGGTCCGCCGCAGCATCTCGCCCAGGCGCAGCTCCGCGCGGCCGAGGAGGGCATTCCGGTGATCCGCTCGACGCCGACCGGGATCAGCGCCGTGATCGGCGCGTCCGGGAAGGTCGAAACAGCTCTGCCCTGGCGCACCGCGGGCGTGATCGACGATCGGCTCCCGCTCAGCGCCCGGCCGACCCTGTTCGCCCGCTTCGGCAACATCATTCCGCTGCTGCTCGGCTTCGCGCTGCTGCTCTCCGGCATTGTGCTTGGCCGGACTCGCCGCTAGGGCGGCGCACCGCATATAAAGACTTCCTTATATCCCGATTCCAGAGGCCCCGCTTTCGAATATGCGCAGCTCCTATCTGTTCACCTCCGAATCCGTATCCGAAGGCCATCCCGACAAGGTCGCCGACCAGATTTCGGACGCGATCGTCGACCTGTTCCTGTCGAAGGACCCCGAAGCCCGCGTCGCCTGCGAGACGATGACCACGACCAACACGGTGGTGCTCGCCGGCGAGATCCGCGGCGAGGGGATCATGGACAAGGACGGCAATTGGGCGCCGGGCGTCCCCGAGGAGATCGAGGCCAAGGCGCGCGAGACGGTCAAGCGCATCGGCTATGAGCAGGAGGGCTTCCACTGGAAGACCTTCCGCTTCGAAAACAACCTCCACCCGCAGTCGGCCCACATCGCCCAGGGCGTCGACGCCGCCGGCGACAAGGACGAGGGCGCGGGCGACCAGGGCATCATGTTCGGCTTCGCCTGCGACGAGACCCCCGACCTCATGCCGGCGACACTCGATTACAGCCACAAGATCCTGCTCGAGATGGCGACCGACCGGCACGCCGGCCGCGCCCCGTTCCTCGAGCCCGACGCCAAGAGCCAGGTCACGCTGCGGTTCGAGGATGGCAAGCCGGCCAAGGCGACCGCGATCGTCGTCTCCACCCAGCACAAGCCCGGCTACGACAAGGGCACCCAGCAGGCCGAGCTCCATGCCTACGTCAAGTCGGTCGTCGCCCGGGTCATGCCGGCCGAGCTGCTCGGCAACGAGACCGTCTATCACATCAACCCGACCGGCAGCTTCGAGATCGGCGGCCCCGACGGCGACGCCGGCCTGACCGGGCGCAAGATCATCGTCGACACCTACGGCGGCGCGGCCCCGCACGGCGGTGGCGCTTTCTCGGGCAAGGACCCGACCAAGGTCGACCGGTCGGCCGCTTATGTCGCGCGCTACCTCGCCAAGAACATCGTCGGCGCCGGCCTCGCGCGGCGCTGCACGATCCAGCTCGCTTATGCGATCGGAGTGTCGAAGCCCTTGTCGCTGTACGTCGACACCCATGGCACCGGCACGGTCGACGACGAGCAGCTCGAGCAGGCGATCGGGCGCATCGACAAGCTCGGCGGACTCACTCCGCGCGGCATCCGCACCCTCCTCGGCCTCAACCGGCCGATCTATGAGCCGACCGCCGCCTACGGCCACTTCGGGCGCCGACCGGAGGGCGACTTCTTCCCGTGGGAGCGGCTCGACCTGGTCGAGGATCTCAAGGCCGCGGTCGGCATGGAGGCCTTGCCGGTCGAGGCCTAAGAGGCCGTCATGACTGCGTTCAAGTCCGGCGACCCGCTGACTCTCAACCGGCTGTATGGCCGGGCCAGTGGGCACAAGCTGCGCAAAGGGCAGCAGGAGCTGGTCGACCGGCTGCTTCCCCAGATCGCGCTGCCGGAGGACGGCGAGGTCACCGCGCAGCGGCTGTTCGGCGACGAGCGGACGCTGCATTTCGAGATCGGCTTCGGCTCGGGCGAGCATCTTGCCGACCGCGCCGACATGCTGCCCGATCACGGTTTCATCGGCGCCGAGCCGTTCCTCAACGGCGTCGCCGTCGCGCTGGCCAACATTCGCGACCGGCAATTGCGCAACGTCCGGCTGTGGCGCGGCGACGCGCTCGAAGTGCTGCAGCGGGTCCCCGACGGCGCCCTTGGCTTCCTCTATCTGCTCCACCCCGACCCGTGGCCCAAGGCCCGGCATGCCAAGCGGCGGATGGTCAACGATCGCCCGGTCGACCTGTTCGCGGCCAAGCTCAAGCACGGCGGCGAGTTCCGGCTCGCGACCGACGATCCGACCTATCTCGCCTGGTCGCTGATGATCATGCAGCGCCACGCCCAGCAGTTCGACTGGCTCGCCGAGGCTCCGCGCGACTTCCTCGAGCCGTCGGGCGGCTGGATCGAGACCCGCTACGGCGCCAAGTCCCGCCGCGAAGGGCGGCGGCCCTATTACCTCCGCTATCGCCGGATCTGAACCGGCTCGAGCCGCAGCAACCGCGCGTTGGGTCCGTCTTCAAGGAGATAGACTTCGCCGCGCGGGCCTTGCGCGACTTCGCGGATGCGATGCCCCATGTCCCACTGGTCGGCCTTGCTCGCCTGGTCACCGCGAATCCGGACGTGGATGAACGCCTCTCCGGAAAGCGCGCCGAGGAGAGCATCCCCCTTCCACCCCGGAAACAGGTCGCCGGTGTAAATGATCAGGCCAGCAGGACTGACCGATGGGTTCCACCACACCTTCGGCGGCTCGTAGCCATCGCCCGGCTGGTGGTCGGGAATGTCGACCCCGTCGTAATTGCTGCCGTTGGAAACGTTCGGCCAGCCGTAGTTGCGGCCGGGCAGGATCAGATTGACTTCGTCACCGCCTTTCGGGCCCATTTCATGCTCCCACAGCCGACCGTCCGGCGCGAAGGCCAGGCCATAGGGGTTGCGGTGTCCCGTGCTCCACGTCTCGGCCGGGGTGAAGTTGGGGCCGGGCCACGTGAACCGCCGTCCGGACGCGCTCCTGGCCGCCACAGTGTCCTCCGGCGGATCGGTGATCGCGACGGTCGCGGCACCGGTCTTTCCGGCGAAGGGATTGCCCGGCGCCGGCTTGCCGTCGAGGGTCAGGTGAAGAATTTTGCCCAGCGGCTGGCTCGGGTCCTGCGCCGGGGTGAAGCGCTGGCGCTCGCCCGAGCTCAGGAACAGCGATTGGCCGTCCGGCGCGAAGGCGATCCGGCCGCCGAACTGGCCACCAAAGCCGCCCGCCGGATCGTGCCACAGGACCGTGAGACCAGCGAGCCGCGGCGCGGTCGCCAGGTCGGCCAGGCGCGCGCGCGCCAGCGCCAGCCCGCTGCCGCCATTGGCCGAGGGCTCCGAAAAAGTGAGATAGACCATCTGGTCGCCAGCGAAGCTCGGCGCGGCGACGACGTCGAGCAGCCCGCCCTGGCTCGACAGCACCACCCGCGGCGCGCCCGCGACTGGCCGTTTTCGCCCGCTGGCGAGATCGATCAGCCAGATCCGCCCCGGCTTCTCGGTCACCAGCGCGAGACTGGTCATCGGCACGCCCGAGCCGGGCAGAAAGTCCATTGCCCACGGCGAGTCGAAGGTTGTTACCGCGGTCGTCGTAAACGGCCGTTCGGAGCTCGCCTGCGCGGTCATCGAAGCGCCGCATGAAGCGAGCGCAAGGAGCATTGCGACTTGAATATGGCGCCGGCTCATCCGAACTCCTTGGGCAATTGCGCGCTCGACCCTACTCTTGCGCGCCTGTGCGGTTCCAGCGCGTTTGCAACGAGGCTAAGCGATGAACTCGCCACGTGAACCTTTCCCGCTGATGGAGGCACCCATGGCAAACGGGTGGGTCGGCAATTGAGCATATTCGGGACGGCTAACCGCCCCCCGCCAGGCACAGCCCGATCGGCTGCGTCTGAAGAAAATGAGTTGCTGGTTCGAGTCCGGGCACGGGATTTGCGCGCGTTTGAACGGCTGTACCGAATCTACCAGCCCCGACTGGCCCGGTTCCTGTTCAACCTCGTGCAGCGGCCGCAGCTGGTTGAGGAAGTGCTGGACGACACGATGATGGTGGTGTGGGACACGGCTGAGACGTTCCGGGGGACAAGCAAATTGTCGACCTGGATCTTCGCCATTGCCTACCGCAAGGCGTTGAAGGCTCGCGCCCGCTGGCCCGATCCGGTCGAGGAGCCGGCGAACGATACGCGCATCAGTCTGGAACCCGGGCCGGAGGACCAGCTCGAGCACGAGCGGCTCCACGACGCGTTGATCGCGGCGATGGACACGCTGTCCGCCGATCATCGCGCGGTCGTCGACCTCACTTACTTCCATGAGCTCGGCTATCGCGAGATCGCCGAGATCATGAGTTGTCCGGTCGACACGGTGAAGACCCGGATGTTCCACGCCCGGCGCCGGCTCAAGGACGCATTGTCCGGCCGCTTCGCCGACTGGATTTAGGACTTGGCGATGCCCGACGATCCGCACGACCAGGCCGAAGAACTGCTTCCCTGGTATGCCACCGGCCAGCTCGACTCCGCCGACCGCGCGCGATTCGAGCGGCATCTCGCGGGCTGCGCGCGGTGCCAGCGGACGCTCGGCATGGAGCCGGTCCTGATCGATCAGGTCCGCGCGTTCGCCCCGGACGTCGAAAGCGGTTGGGCGCGGCTGCGCAGCCGGATCGAGGCCCGGCCGCAGCGCCGCTCGCGGATCGCCGCGGCGGCCGGCGAATTGTGGGATTTCGTGCGGCGCCCGGTGGTCGCGGCGGTCGCCGGCGCCGAGGTCGCGTTCCTCGCGGCCGGCGCCTGGCTGCTGCAGCCGCTGACCCAGCCGGCGTTCGTCGCTCTCGGCTCGTCGCAAGTCGCGGCGAGCGCCAACATCATCGTGATGTTCAAGCCCGACGCGCGTGAAGCTGACCTGCGGGCGGCGATTGAGGCGAGCGGCGCGTCGCTGGTCGGCGGCCCGACCGACGCCGATGCCTATCTGCTGCACGTCCCGGCCGGGGCTCGTCCTTCCGCGCTGGCGAAGCTTGGGGCCGACCGCAACGTGACGCTCGCCCAGCCGATCGACGGACCGGCCCAATGAAGATGCTGCGGTGGCTCGTCCTGCTGTGCCTCGCGGCGGCGACCGCCGCGCTGCGCCCGGGCGCAGTCCAGGCGGCGCCGGCGGCACCCGACCAGCAGATTCTGGTCATGGTCCGCCATCCGCCCGACCATTACCGGCCGAACGGCGCTTATGGCGGCGGCTATGGCGACGACCTCGCCCGCAGCGCCCGCGAGCGGCTGGCGCGGCGGATCGCGCAGGCGCACGGCCTGACCCTGGTCGACGCCTGGCCGATGCCGATGATCGGCCTCGACTGTTTCGTCATGGCGGTTCCGGCGGGCCGGGCGACCGCCGCCGCTGCCGCCGAGGTGTCGCGCGACTCCAACGTCCAATGGGCGCAGCCCAACGCGACGTTCGAAACCCAAAGCGCGCCGGCGTCGCATAATGATCCGCTGTATCGGGCACAGCCCGTCGCGCGGCAGTGGCGGCTGGCGGAACTGCACGAGCTTGCCACCGGCCGCGGCGTCAAGGTCGCGGTCATCGACAGCGGCATCGAAGGGAACCATCCCGACCTCGCCGGCCAGCTGCTCCTCAACCGCAACTTCATCGCCGGTCGCGCCCCGGCGTTCGAGCAGCACGGCACCGGGGTCGCCGGGATCATCGCCGCCAGAGCCGACAACGGCATCGGCATCGCGGGGGTCGCTCCGGGCGCGCGGCTGCTCGGCCTCCGCGCCTGTTGGCAGGCGAGCGCCAGGCCCGTGCGAACGGTGTGCGACAGCTTCAGCCTGGTGAAAGCGCTCTACTTCGCCGCCGAGCAGAAGGCGGACGTCATCAACATGAGCTTGAGCGGACCCGACGACCGCTTGCTGGGCGCGCTCCTCAAGACTGTGATGGAGCGCGGCTCGGTGGTCGTGACGGCGTTCGATCCGAAGCGCCCCAACGGCGGCTTCCCGGCGTCGATGCCGGGCGTCCTGGCAGTGTCCGACACGGTAGTGGCACCGTCCCGCGGCCGCGTTTACACTGCGCCCGGGCGCGACGTTCCGACCACGCAGCCGGGGGATCGATGGTTTCTCGTCAATGGCAGCTCCTTTGCCGCGGCCCATGTCAGCGGTCTCGTCGCACTGCTTCGGCAGGAGCGGCCGTCAGCCGCCTTGACCTTCGTGTCCGCGCGCGCCGGCGGCGGGCCGATCGACGCCTGCGCGACCCTGGTTCGGGCGGCGCGCGGCTGTGACTGCGCCTGCGCCCAGGCCGCCGGCACGAGGCTGGGCCGCTAGTTCGCCTCTCGCTCGACGCTTGCTCGCCGGCGCGCTCGCCGGCGGATGGATGTGTACGGCGACGCCGGCCGCGGCCGAGGTCGGCGCCGCGGTGTCCGTCTTCAGCGACGCTCGGTTCCGCGGCTATTCCTTAAGCTCGGGCCATCCCGTCGCCGTGGTCGACCTGTCCTACGACGACCCGAGCGGCCTGTACGGCGCGGTCTCGGCCAGCGCGGTGGCCAGCTCCGGTGACGGCATCCAGCCGCTTGGGCTGCAGCTGAGCGGCGGCTATGCCAAGCGGCTGCCGGGCGGCGTCACGATCGACGTCGGCGCCGTCCATTCGAGCTACACGCATTATTCGAGCCGGGGCGGGTCCACCTCCTATACCGAAATCTATGCCGGCGCCTCGCGCGGTTTCCTGACCTCACGGGTCTATCTGTCGCCGCATTATTTCGGGCACGGCACCAAGGCCGCCTACGGCGAGCTGGACGCGACCGCCAGCCCGCTCCGAAAGCTTCGGCTCAGCGGCCATGTCGGGCTGCTGGTCCCGATCGACTATCCCGGCGCCAACCATGACGACCGGGCGCAATACGATTGGCGGCTGGGCGTCGCGCGCGAAGTGGGGCCGGCCTCGCTCCACCTGATCGCGACCGGCGGCGGGCCCGGCCACGATTATTACGGCGACCGCCGGCACAACCGGACCGCGCTGATCTTTGGGCTGAGTTGGGCGTTGTAAGGGCGCCAGGCAAACCAAGGGATGATTGAACCCTTCGGCCGCCACCCCGCACTAAGTCGGAGTTACGACGGCAAAACCGGCGTGTAACCGCGTATTTCGAACATGAGCGGGGGGCGACTGAAGGAGTTGGATCATGAAACGCCCGATTGTTCTGCTCGCAGCGACGATGATGTCCGTCGCCCCGGCGATCGCTTTGGCCCAACCGGCGCCCGGCAGCATTTCGCCGAACCATGCAACGGGTCAGCAAGTCGGCGGTGAAGACGGCCTCGAATGCGAGGACGGCGTGGCCCCCAGTCAGTCCGGCCGCGACCCGGGTCCCGGATCGCCCTTCCAGGAAGACAGCAAGTCGGGCGCTCACTATGCCGGCGAGCAGGACGGCATCAATAACAAGAACACAGCATCCGTTTCCCAATACGACATCGCCTGCTTCGGCGGTCCGGACAGACCGAACGGCGGGTAAGGGGTCAGGCTGGTCCGCCCCCTGCGAACCAGCTTACGGCTGGCCCGCTCGTGCCCCCGGCGGGCCAGCCGGCTTCGAAGGCCTTCGCTTGTGCGACGTAACTAATGTCCTAGATGCAGTCTGAAGGCCCACTCGATGCAACACTGCAGTCTCCTCTCGCTTGCCACCGCCGTTCCGCCGGGGGTCATTGAGCAAGCCGAAGCCAAGGCCCTCGCGCGCGAGTCCTTCGGCAGGAAGGCGCTGTTCGATCGCCTGTCCGGCGTGTTCGACAATGCCGGGATCGCGCGCCGTCATATCGTCGCTCCCCACGAATGGTACGGGCAGTCGCACGGCTGGCACGACCGCAACGCGCTCTACCTCGGCGCGGCCGAGCAATTGTTCGTCGACGCGGCGAGTGCGGCGATCGAGAAAGCGGGCCTGGCGCCGGACCAGATCGACGGCGTCGTCACTGTGTCGACGACCGGCATCGCCACTCCGAGCCTCGAAGCCCGCGCCTTCGGCCGGGTCGGCTTCCGCACCGATATCCGCCGCGTGCCGGTGTTCGGCCTCGGCTGTGCCGGCGGCGTCAACGGCCTGTCGATCGCCAGCCGGCTCGCCGCCGCCGAGCCCGGGACCTTCTGGCTGTTCGTCACGGTCGAGACCTGCTCGATCTCGATCCGGCTCGACAGCGACGACCCGGCGGCGGTCGTCGCCACCGCTTTGTTCGGCGACGGCGCCGCCGCCGCGGTCGTGACCAGCGGCAAGCACAGCCTCGCGCGGATCACAGGTTCGGCCGAAAAAATCTGGCCCGATACGCTGCGGATCATGGGCTGGGACGTCGAGGACCCGGGCCTGGCGGTCGTCTTCGACCGGGCGATCCCGCCGTTCATCGAGGCCGAGCTGGCCGAAGCGGTGGATGAGATGTGTGCGAAGCTCGGCATCACCCGCGACGAGATCGACCGGCTGTGCTGCCATCCCGGCGGGGTCAAGGTGATCGACGCGATCGAGACCGCGCTCGAATTGAACCAGGGCGAGCTCAACCTCGAGCGCGAAGTGCTGCGCGACTACGGCAATATGAGCGCTCCGACGGTGATGTTCGTGCTCGAGCGGCTGCTCGAGCAGGGCCTGCCGGACAAGGTGCTAATGACTGCGTTCGGACCCGGCTTCACCTGCGCCGGGCTGCTGCTCGAAGCCGCGTGACGCTCAACCTCTTGATCCTCGCGCTGGTCACGCTGCAGCGCCTCGGCGAGCTGTGGCTGGCGAACCGCAACACCCGCCGCCTGCTCTCCCAGGGCGCGCGCGAGCACGCCCCCGGCCATTATCCGCTGATCGTCGCGGTCCATGCCCTGTGGCTCGCAACCTTGTGGTGGTTCGGCCTCGACCGTCCGCTCGACATCTTCTGGCTGGCGATGTTCGTGATCGTCGAGATCGCCCGGATCTGGGTGCTGGCCAGCCTCGGCCCGCGCTGGACGACGCGGATCATCGTGCTGCCCGAAGCACCGCTGGTGCGCCGCGGCCCGTACCGTTTCGTCAACCACCCGAACTACCTGGTGGTGATCGCCGAGATCGTGGTCCTGCCGCTGGTGTTCGGCCTGTGGCCGGTCGCGCTGCTCTTCTCGGCGCTGAACGTCGCCGCCCTCGCCATCCGTATCCGCGCCGAGAACGCAGCGCTCGGCCGCTAACTTCGCTTGCGGAAGAGCCAAGCCGCGCCTATATCGCGGCTCTCTCCTCGACATCGTCAGATGCCTGAGGCTGGGGCCCTACGGCTCCGGTCCGAGAGACGTTTGGGGTTCTAGCGAAGGACATTGCGTGGCGGATATCGCCGGACTGGAGCGGCTGATCGAGACCGAGGTGAAAAGCCTCGGCTACGACCTCGTGCGCGTGGCGATGATCGGCGGAACGTCCGACCCGACGCTGCAGGTGATGGCCGAGCGGCCCGACACGCGCCAGCTCGACCTTTCCGACTGCGAGCGGATTTCGCGCTGCCTGTCGGAGACGCTCGACCTCGCCGACCCGATCGAGGGCAGCTACCGGCTCGAGGTCAGCTCGCCCGGGATCGACCGGCCGCTGACTCGGCTCAAGGATTACCGGGACTGGGCGGGCTTCGAAGCGCGGCTGACGCTCGCCGAGCCGCGCGACGGCCGCAAGCAGTTCGCGGGCACGCTCGAAGGCCTTGACGGCGACACGGTGAAGCTCACCGACAAGGCCGGGCACGATCACACTTTGCCCTTTTCCGAAATCTCGTCGGCCAAGCTGCTCTTGACCGACAAGCTCATCAAAGCCACGGCGCCGCTCAGCACTGAGGGCGCCGACACGATCAAGATGGAAGGTTGAATACAGACATGGCCACCGCACCCGCCGCCGTCAGCGCCAACAAGGCGGAACTGCTCGCGATCGCCGACGCCGTCGCGCGCGAGAAGCTGATCGACAAGGGCATCGTCATCGAGGCGATGGAGGACGCGATCCAGCGCGCCGCCCGCGCCCGCTAC
>Ga0207674_10002349_pt1 | contig 23920 bp, 18 predicted proteins | sample KBSCornC72_FD_184303 | JGI IMG/M metagenome (GOLD analysis project Ga0207674, IMG submission 184303) | Corn rhizosphere microbial communities from Kellogg Biological Station, Michigan, USA - KBS Corn C7-2 (SPAdes) (version 2) | ecosystem: Host-associated > Plants > Roots > Rhizosphere > Soil ...
AGCAGGGACAGCCGAGGACGTTCCTCATCCGGTTCAACCTGGGCTACTGACATGCGACTCGACACGACAACGAGACGACTGGAGCCATACATGACCCTCACCGCGAAACGCGCGCTGGTGATCGCAGCGATCGCGCTCACCGGGTGCTCCACGGACAAGATCCTCCAGGTCGACCGGCCCGACATCATCGACCCGAACGGCCTGAACAACCCCGCGGGCGTCACCGCACTGCACGCTGGTGTGATCGGTGACCTCGCCGCGTACATGGACGGGGCGGTCGGCATCAACGCAGCTGTCGGGTTGTTCACCGACGAGATTCGGTTCGGCGCGACGCCGCCGGAGATCAAACAGTTCGATACCCGGTCGCTCATCGAGCAGAACACCCTGCTCTGGGCGAACTATCGCAACATTCAACAGCTGCGCGGGCAGGCCAATCGCGCGGCGGATGCCCTCGGAAAGGTCAACGCGTCGGACACGCGCATCGGCGAGATGAACGCGATCTCCGGGCTTTCGTACATTCTGCTCGCCGAGTTGTTCTGTTCCGGCATTCCGATCGGCGACATCGGAGAGGATGCGGCGCCGCTCGCGACCACCGATGTGTATCAGGGTGGCATCGCGAAGCTGGATGCGGCGCTCGCTGCCGCGGGGAGCGATACGCGGATCCAGAATTTCGCGGCCATCCTGAAGGGCCGCGCGCTGCTCGATCTCGGTCAGTTCGATGCGGCGGCAACGGCCGTTGCGGCTGTTCCTACCGACTTCAAGTACACGACGTTCCATTCGGCGACGACGCCGTATCAGCAGAACGGGTACTGGGACTACATGTTCAACAGTGACGGGCTGCTGGTGTCGAATGACGAGGGCACGAACGGACTGAACTTCGCCACGGCGAACGATCCCCGAGTCCCGATCTCTGGCGACGGCTCGCCATCACGATTCGACGCCGTGACGCCGCGGTGGTATTTCGCCGCGCTCACCGGGTTCGATTCACCCTCGACGGTCGCGAGTGGTGCCGAAGCGCGGCTGATCGAGGCCGAGGCGCAGCTTCGGAATTCGGACAACGCCGCGTTCATGCAGACGATCAACGATCTGCGGGCATTCCAGAACCTGACTCCGGCGGCGGATCCCGGCACACCGGACACGCGCGTTGATCTGCTCTTCCACGAGCGAGCATTCTCGCTGTTCGCGACGTCGCATCGGCTTGGCGATATGCGACGTCTGGTGCGCCAGTATGGACGTGATCCCGAGACGGTGTTCCCGACGGGGAACTACCACAAGGATGGTCTGAAGTTCGGAACGGACGTGAACTGGATTGTCCCGGCACCCGAGCGAAACAATCCGAAGTTCACGGGTTGTCTCGATCGCGACGCGTAATCGGGGTCAGAATCGGTCGGGCTCGGATCTCGCCCCTCGAGGAATACGGCCCCGGGATGCGTCGAACTACGACGCATCCCGGGGTTCTTCATTCGACAGCGCGTCAATGGTCGGCGGGCGAAAAGAAGTGCATGAGCGCGTCGCTGATGGTCCCACGCCAGTTCAGGTACTCGTGTGCCCCGGCGAACTCGTGATAGTCCACGTCGTAGCCCTTGGCGCGCAGCACATCGCGGAAGTGCCGATTCGGCCACACCTGTCCCGGTCCCTGATTGGCCGAGCGGTCCGTCTCGTATACACCGACGTCCATGTAGAACCGTACCGGAAGCTTTGGCATCGTCGCGACGGTTCGTGAAAGCCACTCGCCTTCTTCACCGTCGGGGCCCCACCAATGCGACGCCGACTGCGAGATCACGTTGCCGAACAGCCGAGGATACCGGAGCGCCACGAACGTCGCCATGAGTCCACCGTGACTCGATCCTCCGATGGCGGTCTTCGATGCCAACGTCGTCACCGCGTAGCGCTGGCGAACCCACGGAAGCACTTCATCGGCGACGAAATCGGCGAAGTCCGGATTCGCGGCGAGCTCCTGCATCCGGCGCGCACCGTTGGCGATGAACACGGCGACGAGCGGCTCGATCCGATGATCGGCAAGCATGTTGTCGAGAATCGTCGGCGTCGGAACCATTCGCCCCGTGTAGGCGCCTCCATCGAACAGCACGAGCATTGGCAACCCGCCCGTGCGGCGCGCCGCCGCGGAGTCGTAGCCCGGCGGCGTGTACACCCACAGGTCGCGCGGCTCGTGCAGACGTGTGCTCGTTAGGCTGGCCCGGGCCAGCTGGCCATGCGCGACGCCTGGACGCACGGCGACCCACGGCTGGGGCGTGGCACTCGGCCCTTCGAATACCGAGCGCGGACCGGCGGGCAACTGCTCGACCTTCGGGTTCAGCGGATCCGCGAGTCCCGCAGCCCAGCGCTGGGAGAATTTCGGATCCACGAACCAGGGGAACAGCGAGTCGTTCTTCCGGAACTGATACCAGATCCGAATGTCCTTCCGGACCGGAATGGTCTTGTACCACAGGTCCGTGCCGGCCACGTGTTCCATCACGGTGAGCGCGTCGACCCACCCGGCGACGCCGCCGGAGATGACGACATTCGACAGTGCGGCCGTGTCGCGATACACGAACGTCGCGAGAACGCGGGTGCTGTCTCCGGGAATGGGCTCGATGATCGGTGTACGATCGGCGGCTGCCCGCTCCCAGAATCTCGCGAGCGCCGTCGAGTCGCCCTGGCGCAACCGGTCGAGCAGCTCGGTCATGCGAGGCGATGCCGGCGCCGCGGGAACCGATCGTCCTCGCGGCGGCGTCAGCAGCGACGGTTGCTGCGCACCGAGAGCGGCGCTCGCGAGAACGAGGAGCAGCGCGATGAACGCCACTGTTCAACTATCCAGCTTTGAGCCCGGCAGCCGCCTCCTTCAACAGCGTCGCTTCATCCTGGAGCGCCTTCGCCACGCGCGCGATCTCGCCGTTCACGTCGCCCCACTCTCCCTGCTCGATCGCCTCACGAATCCCCGGCATCGTCTTCACGCCATAGCCGGTGTAGAACCCCGGCGCGTAGAGCGAATGCTTGTACCACGGCCGGTTCTTGAGGCCGTCCTTCAGCAGGAGAACTCGCTCGGATTTCAGCAGCCGACGATTCACCTCGGCGAGGTTCGCCGCGCCAGGCTCCGACACCTGGCTCCCGTCCTGCGTCGCCGTGCCTCCGGCATCGCGCCACGCCGCATACGCCTTCTCGAACCGCGAGGCCGCCGCCGAGAGCGAGTCCTGCGCGTCGAGCAGCGGACCAAAGTCGAACCGCGGCGGCGGCGTAACGAGACGCGGCGCGCCAACCGGGTCGCGAGGGTCGCGCACGATCGCGTACACGCTGTCCGCTACGCGCTCGCGTTCCGCGTCGATCTCCTTCGCCCGGGTGTCACGCAGCTTCTGGAGCTCGTCGACGTAGCGATGCGTCGTTTCCGCGAGATTCGTGAAGACGAACGGCAGCACGTCGGCGCTGGCCAGCCGCATCACCGTCGTCCCCACGGCCTGCGCGAGCGCACGCCCGTAGACGAAGGTCGAGTCGCTGAAGTGGGTGTACCAGTAGAAGTCGTCGTAGATCGAGTGGTAGATGCCGCCGTTGTCCTCGCCACCGTAGCCGAGGTTCATCGACGCGATGCCCAGGTGCTGCAGGAAGGGCGTGAAGTCCGAGCCGGAGCCTAACGCGCCGATCCGGAGGTCGCCCGCGCGCGCGTCCGGGTCGCCGCGCACCAGCAACGCCGCCTGATTCCGCTTCCACGAGCTGACATTCGACTCCGGATCGACGATGTCCTTCTCGACGCCGTTGATGAACGACTCGAGTGAGTGCGAGCCTTCCACGCCGAGGTACCCGCGACCGTTGGTGTCGCTGTTCAGGTACGCGACCGCATGCTCGGCCAGCGAATCGGCGTGGGTCTCGGCCCACTCGGTGGAACCGAGCAGCCCGGGCTCCTCACCATCCCACGAGGCGTAGATGATGGTGCGCTTCGGCCGCCAGCCCTGCTTGTAGAGAGCCCCGAGCGCCCGTGCTTCCTCGAGCTCGGCCACCTGTCCGGCAATCGGGTCTTCGGCGCCGTTCACCCACGCGTCGTGATGGTTGCCGCGAATGACCCACTGGTCGGCCTCGGTCGTGCCGGGGAGCCGCGCGATGACGTCGTAGAGCGTCTTGAGGCCGAAGTCGAACTTGAGCTTGAGGTGGACGCGTGAGGCACCGGGGCCGAAGCGGTACGTGATCGGGAGACCGCCGCGCCACCGCTCCGGAACGACGGGTCCCGTGAGCGCCGCGAGCAACGGCTGCGCGTCGCCGTAGGAGATGGGCAGCACCGGAATCTTCGTCAGCGTCGTGGCCTGCCTAACGTCGAGTCGCTTGGCGTCCTTCGTGGCGCCTACGCCCGGGGTCAGCGGATCGCCGGGATACGTCGGCATGTCGGCGACGCTGCCGCGCTGCACGCCCTGGGGCGGACGCATCGGGCCCTTGGGGAACACCGCGCCCCCGCCGTAGCCATCGTCGGCGGGATCGGAGTAGATGAGGCAGCCGATCGCGCCGTGCTCCGCGGCGACCTTGGGCTTGATGCCGCGCCACGAGCCGCCGTACTTCGCGATCACGATCGCGCCCTTGACCGAGATGCCGCGTCGCTCGAGCTCCTCGTAGTCGGCGGGCACGCCGTAGTTGACGAACACCAGCGGACCGGTGACGTCGCCATCCACAGAGTACGCGTTGTACGTGGGGAGCTGTTCGGCGCGCTGGGACGTTGTCGGATCGCCGGGGACCACCGGCTCCTGCAGCACGGCCTTGTACGTCGTCGGCGCGACCATCTCCACCACGCGCTCGGTGGGCGTGGGGAACAGCACATCGAACGTCTCGATCTTTGCATCCCAGCCGTAGCTCGCGTACTGGTCGCGAATCCATTCGGCATTCTGCTTGTCGTAGGGCGACCCGACGTGATGCGGGCGCGCCGCGAGGCGCTGCATCATGTCGCGCATCCGCGCTGGTTCGGGGATCGCTTTGAATTTCGTTTCCCAGTCCCGCTCCACCCGAGACGACTGGGCGGTGAAGCCACGGAGTGGCGCTGGTTCTGGCGCGGCGGCGGGAAGGACGGCGAGCGCGCCCAGGGCGAAGACCGACGAGAGGAGTGTGCGCATGGGGCAAAGCTGGTGCACGGGCACGAGTGAGGCCAGCCCAGCGCTGGTTGTGGAGCAGCCTCGGCACGGCGAACTTCGTCCCGTTACGCGTCATCGAGCGAGGTGAGGAGAGGATCCGTGAACGTCAAATGCTTCGGATGCGATGCGGTGCTCGAGGCCGGTGATGCCGATGCACTCACCGACGCGTTCGTGGCTCACGCCAGGGATGTGCACGCCTGGTCGTATCCCGAACAGGGCCTCCGGAACTACGCTCGCAACTACGCCGAGGCGACCGGGCGAGTCAGTGGGGATACCGAACGACTGTCCGAGATCGCCGAGGTCAGCGTGTATCCGATGAGCGAAGACCGCGTGGACGACTGGCTTCGGTTCTTCGATCGCGACGGGTTTGCCGGGAACCCGGACTGGGCGTCCTGCTATTGCCTCGAGCCACACGTGCCGGCGCCGCCGGACATGCCGGAGCGGCCGTGGCGCGACACGCGGGCAGCCATGGCCGAGCGACTTCGGCGCGGGTCGACGTTCGGCTATCTCGCGTACGTCGACGCGAGAGCGGTCGGGTGGGTCAACGCGTCGTTCCGCTCGGAATACGGGCTCTACCAGATCGTCGATCGCGGTGGGCCGGAGCCGCGCGACGTGATCGGTGTTTCGTGTTTCGTCATTGCTCCACCGTTCCGCCGACACGGCGTGGCCTCGGCATTGCTGGATCGCGTGATCGCGGACGCTGCCGCCCGCGGTGCGTCGTGGGTCGAGGGGTATCCCCACAACAAGCCCGAGCCGAGTGACGCTGGGCATTTCCGCGGGCCACGTTCCATGTATGAGGCCCGGGGATTTCAGCCGGTCGAGGCGCGGGAACGCGATACCGTAATGCGCCGCTCGGCCGGCTGATACGACCGCCTAACGGGATTGGACTACGATGAGAAATCGCCGACGCCGAATCAACTCGCTGATAGCCGGAGCCGCGGCAATCGCGGGGCTGAGCTGCAACGAACACATCGTCCGTGCGTGCGATTTCACGTTCGCCGATGCGCTGCTCCATATAGTCTCGGCGACGGATGCGACAACCGGGATGAGTCAGGGGAGATACGAGTTCGTCGTCTCCAAGGCCGGTTACAGAGACTATCCCGTTGCGATAGACGCACATTTCGGCAAAGTGACCGGCGACTGCGAACGCGTGCTCTGCGGTGGGGTCGCAATTTCAGTGCAGCTGGTGCAACTGTAAGTCGCGATAGGTTCGCCCAAGCATTGAGGAGCGTACGATGAGCGACCAACACAAGCCAACGTTCGTCCGCCAGGAGCCTGCCTGTGCATTCTGCGGTCACGCGCTCGCGCCTAACGATCGTGTCGCGTCGATCAGGGTTCCGTCGCACGCGCGCGGGCTCCGCTATTTCGGCGCTCATGTCGAGTGTTGCCAGCAGGCCGTCCGCCCGGAGCTCGCGGAGCTCATGGATCTCGCCGACGTCCCGCCGGGTCTGGACCACTACCTCGTGCTGCCTGCCTGACGAACGCTCGTTACTGTGGCTTCCCGTCGACCAGCCGGCGCTGGTTGCGCAGTTGGTCGACGCGCCACATGAGCCAGCGCGACTGGTATCGCACCCATGTCTCGCGCTGCGTCACCCACGTCTCCACGTGGTGCACGAGGTTGTCCGGGCGCAGCGCCATCCGGTCCAGGTGCTGCGATACGATCGCGAGCGCCGTATCGCCGCGGACGTCGAGGCTGTCGATCGTGAACTCGATCTTGTTCCACGTGCGCACGCCGTTCACGATGCCCGTGGTGTACAGTTCCATCGCGGCGCGGTCGCGTGTCGTACCATCCGGTGTCACCGTGTGAAAGTCCGGAGCGCGGAGCGCCATGACCGCGGCCACGTCCTTCCGCATGAACGCGTCGGTGTTTGCCTTATACGCGCCTTCCAGTTCGGCACGCACGGCCCGCGGCGCGGGTACGGGATCGGTACGCTCAGTGGACTGAGCGGACGCGCACGGAGCTGCGCCCGAGATCAGAATCAGCGCAATCAGGGGTAACCTCATAGGTCGCGTGATGTGAGCGCGGATGCGCTGTCGTGGTCTAGCTTCTTCGTCCGCGACTGCCTACGTGCGACACCATGCTCGGTGAAAGCGTTGCGCTGGCCGGGCGGATTGCATCGCGACTCTGGCGTCACGACCCGACGGTGGTGAAACGGCAAGACCTAACGCGGATTTCGACCATCGATGACGCCGATGTTCGCAGATTTCTCCCGAAGGCAGTGACGACTCCGGCGGCACGTTCGGTCTCTCACGTTTTTTTCTGTTCGACAACGTCGGGAAGCCAAATGCGTCCCGAGGTCCTTTCATTCCTAACGCCGGCTCGTTGCGAGCGGAGCACCGATTGGCGGGGAGCGATCCGGAGGATCCGAGTCATCCGCTGCATCCGAACCCCTTTTGTCTGTGGGACCGGCCCTCTGACCGATCGACGTCGCGAACTTGGGCGTCGTGCGCGCGCTCGGGGACGTGACGTACGAGCTGGACTCAGTGGTCGCGCAGCCACGTCAATAGGCTTTGAGCCCTCTCTTCCGGAAAACCTCGCACGCCTGCTCGCACAGCTCGGACGTCGGCGGTTGGGTGTCCCCGAGCGTGTACTCGAGCCCGAGGCGCTCCCACTTGTACGCTCCCATCTGGTGGAAGGGCAGCACCTCGACCCGTTCGACGTTGCCGAGTGCAGCCGCGAACTCCGCGGTCCTCGCCAGATCATCCAGATCGTCGGTCAGACCCGGCACTAGCACGAACCGGATCCACATCGGCCGCTTCAGCTCGGCCAGACGGCGCGCGAACGCAATCGTTGGCCCGTTCTCGAGCCCCACCAGGTGCTTGTGCCGCGCCGCATCCCAGGTCTTCATCCCGAGCATCACGAGATCGATGTATTCCAGCTCGGCATCGCTGACCCTGTCGGCGTAGTATCCGTTGGTCTCGATGGTGGTGTGAATGCCCATCGCCTTCGCCGCCGCAAGGAGCTTCACGGCGAAGCGGTGCTGCATGAGCGGGTCACCTCCGCTCAGGGTGAATCCGCCCTTCATGATCTTGAGCCCGTGACTGTACTTGCGAAGCTCCTCGGTCGCGCGGGCAATCGAAACCGGAAAACCGTTGCGCAGCGTCCAGGTATCCGGGTTGTGGCAATAGCGGCAGCGCCACATGCATCCCGAGGTCCACGCCACGAACCGGACGCCCGGCCCATCGACCGCAGAGCCGGTAGTGAACGAGTGGAGGAACCCCAGATCGCCGCTCGCGAGCGCTTCGCGAACCGTCTGCTCGGGGACGCCGTCGCCTAGGTGGACCCGGAGCTCATAGGGGCTTTTGGCCTCGAGCGGGACCGCGGATGCTTCGGTCGTCATGCGGCTACGCGCCGTGGAAGGTGCGATTGATCACGTCCATCTGCTGCTCTCTCGTCAGGCGAACGAAGTTGACCGCATAGCCCGACACCCGGATCGTTAGGCTCGGATACTTCTCCGGGTGGTCCATTGCATCCACCAACGTGTCGCGGTTCAGCACGTTCACGTTCATGTGGAAGCCGGTGGACGTGAAGAAGGCATCGAGAATCGAGACCATGTTGGTGATGCGGTCCTCTTCCACACGGCCCAATCCCGTGGGCATCAGTGATGCCGTGAGCGAGATGCCGTCCTGGGCATCGCGGTATGGGATCTTGGCCACCGATGCCCCCGCCGCGTGGATCCCGTGGCTGTCCCGGCCGTGCATCGGATTTGCACCAGGCGCGAACGGCTCGCCCGCGCGCCGGCCGTCCGGCGTATTCCCGGTGGCCTTCCCGTACACCACGTTGGACGTGATGGTGAGAATCGATTGAGTGTGCGTGGCGTTCCGGTAAGTCGGGTGCTGCCGGAGCTTGTTCATGAAGGTGCTCACGACCCAGACCGCGATCTGATCTGCGCGGTTGTCGTTGTTGCCGTAGAGCGGGAATTCGCCCTCGGTCTGGTAGTCGGTAATGAGCCCGGTCTGGTCGCGCACCACCTTCACCTTCGCGAACTTGATCGCCGAGAGACTGTCTGCTACCACTGACAGCCCCGCCATGCCGAACGCCATCGTGCGAACCGGCGCATAGTCGTGCAGCGCCATCTCGATTCGCTCGTAGGCGTACTTGTCGTGCATGTAGTGGATCACGTTCATTGCGTTCACGTACACCCCGGCCAGCCACTCCATCATCTTCTCGAATCGGTCCACCACCTCGTCGAAATCGAGGTACTCACCCTTGACCGGCTCGGAGGCTGGCCCCACCTGCTCGCCGCTCTTTTCGTCGCGCCCTCCATTGATGGCGTAGAGCAGGCACTTCGCCATGTTGGCCCGTGCTCCGAAGAACTGCATCTGCTTCCCGACCAGCATGGGTGACACGCAGCAGGCGATGGCGCCGTCGTCGCCCCAGGTGCGGCGCATGATCTCGTCGCTCTCGAACTGAAGGGCGCTGGTGTCGATCGCGACTTTCGCGGCGAATCGACGGAAGCCTTCCGGCAACCGGGCAGAATACCAGACGGTGAGGTTGGGCTCCGGCGCGGGCCCGAGGTTGTAGAGCGTCTGGAGCATCCGGAAGCTGGTCTTCGTGACGAGCGAGCGGCCGTCGTCGCCCATGCCGGCGATCGACTCGGTGACCCACGTGGGGTCGCCGGCGAACAGCTCATCGTATTCCGGGGTCCGGAAGAACCTGACGATGCGGAGCTTGATGACGAAGTCGTCGATGATCTCCTGGGCCTGCTCCTCAGTCAGCCGACCTGCGGCGAAATCCCGCTCGAAATAAATGTCGAGGAAGGTGGAGACCCGACCTAACGACATCGCGGCGCCGTTCTGTTCCTTGACGGCAGCCAGGTAGCCGAAATAGAGCCACTGCACGGCTTCTCTGGCTGTACGAGCCGGAGCGGAGATATCGAACCCGTACTTCCCGGCCATCTCCTTGAGCTCCTGCAGGGCCCTGATCTGCTCCGACAACTCTTCCCGGTCGCGGATGATGTCCTCGGTGGACGGCCGGGAGTCGAGCGCCGACTTCTCCTTTTTCTTCTCCTTGATCAGCCGGTCCACGCCGTACAGCGGCACTCGCCGGTAGTCGCCGATGATCCGGCCGCGGCCATACGCGTCGGGTAGTCCGGTCAGGACGTGTGAGCTGCGGCAGCGGCGAATCTCGGGCGTATACGCGTCGAACACGCCCTCGTTATGCGTCTTCCGGTACTTGGTGAAGGCTTCCACCACCTCGGGATCGGGCTCGTAGCCGTAGGTCTTGAGCGCCCCCAGGATCATCCGGAAACCGCCGTTAGGCATGATGGCGCGCTTGAGCGGAGCCTCGGTCTGGAGTCCAACGATGACTTCGTGCTCCTTATCGATGTAGCCCGGGCCGTGAGCCGTGATGGAGCTCGGAATCTGGGATACGTCCAGTACTCCCTTCCTCCGCTCCTCCGGAAAGAGCGCGGTCAGCTTCTCCCAGATCTTCGACGTCCGCGCGGTCGCGGGCGCGAGGAAGCTCGCATCACCGTCGTACTCGGCGTAGTTGAGCTGAATGAAGGCTCGGACGTTGATCTCCTTCTGCCAGAGCGCTCCGCGAAACCCTTCCCAGGGCGATTCCGTGGAGGAGGCAATAGTGGCTTGCGGCTGTTCGGCGATCGCAGTCATGTCATACTCCAGCGGTGGCCGCCGGCTCGCGGCGGGCGGAAATGCCAAGCAGTGCCCCGGTGTGCCGGGCGATCATCAGCTCTTCGTTGGTGGGAACCACCCAGGCGGATACGCTGCTGTCGGCAGTCGTGATCCTGGGTCCGTTTGTCCGGTTGGCCGCCGGATCGAGCGTCACGCCGAGCCATGCCGACGCCTCGCAGATCCGCCGCCGGATCTCGGCCGAGCGTTCCCCGATTCCCGCGGTGAAGACCAGTGCATCGACGCCGCCTAACGCCGCGGCCAGCGCTCCGACCTGTTTGGCGGCATGATAGACGAAGTAGTCGACGGCCAGGCGTGCGCCCGGGTCCGCGTTGTCCAGCAGATCGCGCATGTCGTTGCTGATCCCGGAAACACCGAGCAGTCCCGACTTCTTGTAGAGGATCTGTTCGACTTCGGTGGCCGACAGCCCCACCGTCTGGAACAGATGGAGGATCACTCCCGGATCGACCGACCCCGGGCGAGTTCCCATACAGAGCCCGTCGAGCGCCGTGAAGCCGAGAGTAGTGTCGACACTCCTCCCATTCCGGAGCGCACACATGCTCGCCCCGCTGCCGAGGTGAGCGACGATCACCCTGCCGCGGGCAATCTCCGGCGCTACCTCCGGAAGGACTGACGCGATGTACTCGTAGGAGAGCCCGTGGAAGCCGTAGCGCTGCACTCCCGAGTCGCGCAGGTCTTTCGGTAGCGGGATCAGCTCCGCCATTGCGGAATGACCCCGATGGAAGCTGGTGTCGAAGCACGCGACCTGCGGCACTTCGGGAAGCCTTTCGGCGACGGCCTCGATCGCGGCGATGTTGTAAGGCTGATGGAGCGGCGCCAGAGGGATCAGGGCCCGCAGATCTTCGATAACCTCAGGCGTCACGATGGACGGGCCGGCGTACGTCGCCCCACCGTGTACCACCCGATGTCCGACGCCTAACACCTTGGATCCGCCCCAGCGGGATATCAGCCACTCCGCCAGGACCGCAAGCGCGGCCTTCCCGTCCTTCACCGACGCATCGAGCCTCTCGTCGGCCAGCTTTGCACCCGCCTCATCCTTCACTGAGAGCTTGGGTGACGTGCCGATCCCGTCGATCTGCCCGCGGGCGGTCAGCTGCCACTCCTGCTCCGGGTGCCTAACGAAGACGCAGAACTTGAGGCTGGAGGAGCCGGCGTTGAGTACCAGTCCGTAATCGTCCATGAGCCATCACCTCAGGAACCCAACCGCCGCCGGCGAGCATGCGCCGCCAGGACCGCGACCGCACAGCTCGCGACGCGGGAGCGGAGGCTGTCGGCGCGACTCGTCAGGATCACCGGCACCTTCGCCCCGAGCACCAGGCCGGCGCTATCGGCGTTGGCGAGGAAGCTGAGCTGCTTGGCCAACATGTTTCCCGCTTCGAGATCGGGAGCGACCAGAATGTCGGGATCGCCCGCGACTTCGGATTTGATTTTCTTGATGTCCGCTGCCTCACGACTGATGGCATTGTCGAAGGCAAGGGGGCCATCCAGCACTCCGCCTTTGATCTGGCCCCGGTCAGCCATCTTGCAGAGTGCCGCCGCATCGAGGGTCGCAGGCATCTTCGAGTTCACCGACTCGACCGCCGCGAGAATCGCCACCTTGGGCCGCTCCACGCCGAAGGACCGCGCGAGATCGATCGCGTTCTGGACGATGTCCACCTTGTCTTCGAGCGTAGGCGCGATGTTGATCGCGCCATCGGTTACGATCAGCACCTTGTGATAGGTCGGCACATCCATCAGGAAAGCGTGACTCAGACGGCGGCCGGCCCGGAGACCGGTCTCCTTGGCGATCACGGCGGCCAGAATTTCATCCGAGTGCAGGCTGCCCTTCATCACCAGCTCCGCCTTCCCCTCGCGCACCAGCGCGACGGCTCGTGCGGCCGCGCGGTGGCTGTCAGGCACATCCTCGATGGCCGCGCCACCCAGGTCGATTCCCTTCGCCCGGGCAACCTCCCGGATGGTTGCCTCAGGCCCGACGAGAATCGGAGTGATGAGTCCCTGCGCACCGGCATCAATGGCGCCGGCCAGCGAGGTCTCGTCGCAGGGATACGCCACCGCAGTGGGAACCGGCTCGAGGTCCTGACAGCGTTCGAGAATCTTCTCGTACTTGCCGGTTCCGGTCTGGACTGTAGTCGTCATTGATCAAGCACCCGTGGGAGCTGGTCGGCGAGCAGCCGGTCCGGTCTCCCTGAGAAGGAAAGCGAATATGACGGCGAGGCCCACGCCGTACATGAGCGGCTGAAACGAGACCTGATAGGTAGCGAGATCGCGTTGGGCGCCGCTGGCCCGGCTGAGCAAGCCCGCGAACACAGGGCCGAGCAGCGCGCTGAAGGTGAAGTTGATGAAGTTGATGACGCCGGTTGATGTCCCACTCACGTTAGGCGGATTTGCTTCCTTGATCACGGTGTAGGGCAGCATCGCTGCGCCGGAAGCGATCCCCGCGATGAGCCCGAGGATGTACGGCGGGAGAACGCCGACCGGGCCGTAGAGGATCCACGCCAGAGACGCGAGGAGCACGAGAGCGCCGGCGATGATCACCGGCTTGCGCCGGCCGAGGCGGTCAGAGATGAACCCCAGCAGTGGGCAGCCGATGATCCAGCCGATCGGCACGGTGGCCGACCGCATCACGGCCTCACCGTACTCGAACCCGTGTGCTTCCTGCAGATAGCGAACGCCCCACACCATGTCGAAGATGGTCGTGGGGATGAACAGCAGGCCGGCGATCACGCCACACAGGAGCGATTGCGGATTCCGGAATACCTGTCCCAGCGCACGCATCGCTTCGCGGAACCACGCAGGATTGTTCGCGGACGCCGCCGGCTTGGGAAGCGTGATGAGAAGCAGCACCGCCATGCCCACACCGGCGATACCCATCCCGGTCCAGAAGACGTCCCACTTCACACCGGCGGTCACCAGAGGTCCCACGGCGAACTGACCGGCGGCGCCTCCAGCCATGCCGAACATCTGAGTAGCGCCGATGAGCGTCGCGGCGCGGCTGGCCGGGAAGTTCGTGGTCGCAATGAACGCTGCACCCACCAGCGCGAACACGCCGCCTGCTCCTTGGAGGAGTCGCCCCGCGCTCGCAAGGCTCGGATTACCTGACGCAAAGAGCAGCGCCCCGACTCCCATCGTGGCCGCACCGATCGGTACCACTCGTCGCGGTCCGAGCCGATCCATCGCCACGCCCGCAACCAGACTGAATGGCGAGTAGCCGTAGTAGAACAGTCCCACCAGCGAGGCAACGGCCACCGCGCTCATCCCGAAGCCTTCAGAGAGCTGCGGCATCATGACGGCCGGTGCCGACCGCATGACGTACTGATAGAAGTAGTAGATGGCGGTGACCAGCCAGGCGATCAATGCGACCCGGTTGACCGTCTTCGAATCCCCGCTGACGAAGGCGGACGCCCCGGCGCCCTCCGCGTCGCGGATTCCGGGCGTACTGCTCGCGGTTTCTAGCAAAGCGTTACCGATACCGCGAGCCCGCCTTCCGACGTCTCCTTGTACTTCGCGTTCATTTCCTTCGCGGTGAGCGCCATCGCGGCCACCGTGGTGTCGAAGTCGACTCGGCGGTTCACCGGGATCTCGTTGCTGGCGATGGCAAAGCCGGTCCATGCCTTCACCGCACCGTAGGCACACCGTTCGATGCAGGGCACCTGCACGAAGCCCGCGACCGGATCGCATGTCATTCCGAGGTGGTGCTCCAGGGCCGATTCCGCGGAGTTCGCCACGACCTGATTCGGCTGGTCATACGCCTGGGCGATCAGGGCAGCACCCATCGAGGACGCCACTCCGATCTCCGCCTGACACCCGCCCTCGGCGCCAGCCAACGTCGCGTTATGCTTGCCGAGGTAGCCGATTACGGCGGCGGCCAGCAGCCCATCGCGAATTTTCTGCTGGGGAAGCTTGCGTCCCCCCTGACCTAACGAGTACACGAGGGCGGGGATGACGCCGGCAGATCCACCGGTAGGCGCCGTGACCACCAGGTGACCACGAGCATTTTCCTCCGACCCGGCCAGAGCGTATGCGGCGACCAGACCGACCGCGCGCTGTCCGGCGTACTTATCGTCCATGGCGCGCTTGTAGACCTCACCAGCTTTGGTCTTGAGCTTGATCGGTCCCGGCAGGGTTCCAGTGGGCGCCGCGAGTCCGGACTTCACGATGTTGACCATCGCGGTCGACACCTTGTCGAGAAACGCGTTGATCTCCGCCTCACTCTTGCCGGAGACCGCGACCTCATTGGCCATCGCCAGCTGTGCGATGGACAGCTTCTCCCGATCGGCGTGCGCTTGGAGCTCCTTCATGGTGGCGTACGGATACTTCGGGGCGCCCTTCTTCGGCGGCGTGTAGCCCTTCCACTCGATGAACCCGCCGCCGACCGAGTAGTACTCCTGCTCCAACAGCACGGTATCACCTGCCATCAGCTTGCAGGTCATTGTGTTGGGGTGCGGGAAATCACCTTTGGGAGCGTCGTAGATGATGTCGGCGAGCGAGGCGTTGAACTTTGCGCTCCCCAGCGTGACCGGGAACGTCTGGTCGGGCTTCGCTGCCAGCTCATCGAGGAACGCGGGATCAATGGTGGCCGGTTCCTTCCCGATGATCCCCGCAAGCGCCGCGCGTTCGGTACCGTGACCCTTTCCCGTCGCGCTCAGGCTGCCATAGAGATGCACCTTGAGAGCGGTGGCCTTGGCCAGCTGATCGGGGGGCAGCTTGGAGGCGCGCTGATAGAAGTCGTACGTGATCCGCATGGGCCCGATCGTGTGCGAGCTCGATGGCCCGGGTCCTACCTTGTAGAACTCCTCGATGGTCGTCATCACCGGTCCCTTCGACTTCTTGACCACGTCGAGGTCGGGTGAGAGCGGGACTTTCGGCGGGGTGGGCGGAGCCGAGGCGGCCTGTTCGGCGGTCGCCTTTGCCGAGGGCGCCTCACAACCGGACAGTACCGTCACAGCGCCGATCATGGCGCTCCGCACGAGGAAGTTCCGCCGATCGATTCCTGACGGAGTCTCGATCGCTGCCAGCTCGGGATCGAGGATGGACGTATCGTCGTGAGACGCAGAGGACATGAGATCTCCGTAGAGGCTCGCGAGGTTCTCGCGGTACTGTGGCCAGAGCTCGATATATGACTCTGCGAATACGATTACCTCGATGATCGGACCTCCGGAAATAGGACTTCCGCACAATGCTCCCGGGGCCAATCAGCGCCCTCGGCTTCGACCCGACGTCGCCGGAGCCGCCATCGCGCGCTACCGCGTGAGGTCGAGCCCGAACCTGGATGCGGATGAACTTCACGCCTAACGCACCAGGGAGCCCACGCACGGAGCGTTTTCGCCGTCGCCCGGCGTCGCCGACGGTGAACTGCGTCCGGGCGTCAATGCGCGCGAACTGGCCGCGCGTTGCGTCGCCCGGCTAAGTTCCGGGCGTCCAAGTCCTCATCTCAATGCGCGCAACCTTTCTCACGATCACGACGCTCGCCGTCATCAGCGCGGCGTCTGGCAATCTCCTCCCCTCGAAACGGGTGACGCCGCCGACGTCCGCCGCATCGGCGTGCACGAAGGCGACCACTGAATGCGAGCGATGGATCTCGATTCGCGGCGGGCCGTCGCGGACGAAGGTCTATGCGACCTACCCGATCAACGTCGCGAACCCGGGCATCGTTCGCGCGCTCGTGATGGTCCACGGCGCTGGTCGCAACGCCGATCATTACTTCGAGACGAGCACCGCCGCCGGATTCCTCGCCGGCGCGCTCGAGAACACCATCATCCTCGCGCCGCGCTTCGCCGCGGGGAACGACAAGGTCGCGGAGAACGAAGTGCTGTGGCCCGAGCGGGACGGAAACTGGCGCTCCGGTGGCGCACTCTCCACGAACGCGGCCTACGGGTCGTTCGATCTCATGGATGACCTCCTGCGTACGCTCGCCAACAAGAAGGTCTTCCCGAACCTCTCGAAGATCGTCGTCGCGGGCCACTCGGCCGGCGGCCAGTTCGCGACTCGTTATGCGATGACGAACAAGGTGCACGACAAGCTGAGCGGAGTGGAGGTGAGCTACGTCGTCGCGAACCCGTCGAGCTACGCGTGGCCGGTCGCCGACCGTCCGCTGCCGAGCGGCACCGCCGATCCCGCCACGGCCGACAAGGAAGCGGTAGGCCCGAACGGCGAGAAAGTGAACGGCGACTTCACGTACGGCGCGTTCGATACGACGAAAGCGCCTAACTACAACCGCTGGCCGGCCGGGCTCGCGAATCGCACTGGATACACCGTCGGCTTGACTGACGATCAGCTGCGCAAGCAGCTCGTCGAACGTCCGACGACCTACCTCCTGGGCCAGGTGGACGTGCTGCCACTCGGCGGGTTCGACTCGTCGCCTAACGCGATGGCCCAGGGCCCGACCCGCCGTGCGCGCGGCGAGGCGTTCTTCAAGTACGTGAACGAAACGCTGGGCGCGAAGCACAAGGCGATCATCGTGCCCGAGTGCGGGCACAACGATCGGTGCATCTACACGACGGACCTGGTCTTTCCGGTAATCTTTCCGCGCTAGCCTATCGTTCCGCACCAGCGCCGATGATCGATCGCCTGAACGCCGCGCTTAGTGGCCGGTATCGGATCGAGGAGCTCGTCGGGCGTGGAGGGACGGCGGCGGTCTATCGCGCCATGGATCTACGCCACGAACGAGTCGTGGCGATCAAGGTCATGGACGCGGCGTTCGCGGAGACCATCGGGCGCGAGCGGTTCCTGCGCGAGATCCGCGTCACGGCCCGCCTAACGCATCCGCACATCCTGGCGCTGTACGATTCTGGCGACGTGGACGGGACACTCTTCTACGTTATGCCGTTCGTCGAAGGCCAGTCGCTCCGACAACGCCTCGCCGGCCACGCGCCACTGCCATTGGAAGAGATCGAGAAGATCACTCGAGAGGTGGCGGCGGCACTCGCCTACGCCGGCCAGCGCGGACTCGTCCATCGCGACATCAAACCGGAAAACATACTGCTGGCTGGGTACTCGCCAGGCGCTGCGACCAATTCGTGGAATACGGTCGTCGCGGATTTCGGTATTGCCATGCCGGCCGACACCCCCGGCGAACATCTCACGATCACAGGCGTCGTGATCGGCTCACCGCACTACATGAGTCCTGAGCAGGCAATGGGAGCGCCGGTCGATCAGCGAAGCGACATCTGGTCGCTCGGTTGTGTCGTGCACGAGATGCTGGAGGGTGTACTGCCTCGGGGCACGCCTCTGCTCCGACGAAAGGACACCCCGCCCGCACTTGCCCGCGCTATCCGCCGCGCGCTGGCGGTCGACCCCGAACAACGGTTTCACGACGCGCGTGAGATGCTCGACGCGATCGATCGAAGCGTGGCACGCCCCGGACGGCGCGGAATCGGTTGGTTCGCGTTGGGTGCCACCAGTGCGGCGGTCGCGCTCGCCGTGGCCGTAATGTCCGCAACGCGGCGTCACTCCACAGCGACCGCGCCGAGAATGACGCGCGACACGCTGGCGCTGGCGCTGTACAATCGCGGCCGCGAAAACGTGAAGGTGCGAACGCTCACCAGCGTACCCGAAGCGTTCTCAGAGTTTTCTCGCGCCGTCGAGCGCGACTCGGGTTTCGCGCTCGCCTGGTCGGGGCTTGCTCGCTCGGCACAGCTGGCCCTACTGATCGGCGCACCGATTCCGGGCCGGTCGCGGGATTCGTTGGTGGCGGTGGCGCTGGCTGCCGCACAACGTGCGGTGACGCTCGACTCGACCTCGTCGGAACCGTGGCTCGTGCGCGCGCGTGTCATGGAGAGCGTGGAGCCGACGTCGCGCACGGCCGTCTTGAACGACATCAAGCGCGCGCTCGCAGCGGACTCAATGAACGGTGAGGCCTGGTTCCTGCTCGCGAGGGCGCGCGACGAGCTCCTCGACACAACCGGCGCGCGCGTCGCGTACGAGCGCGCTGTCAGGCTCGCGCCCATGAATCCTGAAGTCCTCGGTTTCTTCGCCCTGCACTATCACTACGCCAACCAGCCGCAGCCCGGCATTAGATGGGCAGATAGCGCGCTCGCGGTCGATCCAACGTATTGGTTGGCGCGCGATGCCGGAGTCGTTCTCGCGATGGAGACGGGCAACCTGCGTCTCGCCGAGGAAAACCTGCTCGCCTTACAGCAGGTCGTGCGTGGGCGAGATCGGGTGACTCCGCTCGTTCGCTCCGCGCAACTTGCCGCGCTTCGGGGTGACGTGATAGGCGCGCGGATCTTTGCGCACGAGGCCGAGCAGCTCGTGGATTCAACGTCGATGTCGAAGCACGAGTCGTTGTTCCTCGCCGCCGCCTTCGCTGCGGCAGGCGATACGGCGCGCGCGTATCACTGGCTCGCGTCGTACTCGCCACGCAACGACGTGCACTTCCAGTTGCACCTGCAGCGCGAGCGAGAGCTGGCGTGGGTCCACGACGAGAGGTTTCGCCGGCTGCTCGCGCCGTCGAGGTAGTTCAGCTCGACTCCGCCGGGCGATACTCACCCGCCGTGATGTTGGCGATCATTGTTCCCAAGTTACGAATCGTCGCGCTATGGAATGAAGGGAAGCAGCGTGCTCGGCGTGGTCGTCGCGAGGTAAATGAGCAGATCGAAGTCGTCGGGGAAAAGCTGCGCGGCGAAATACGCTGCTTCGTCTCCCGGAGTGTAGATCGCGCCGATGGACCGCATGGGGATCGGTCCCGCCAGTGGGGCAGCGGGAGCACCGCCTCCGGGGATGAGTCGCGCGTCGAACAGGAGTCGTGCCTCGGAAGTCGCCGCAAACGCGGACTCGATCGATCCCGCGGGTTTGAGACCGGCCTGGAACGCCTGCAGCGTACGGTCGGTCCCGGTACCGCCAATGGCGTTGAAGCTCCCCATCCCGAACGCGAATCCCACGTTCACATATCCATCGCCGTAGGCGCTGCGCAGGTAGCTGCCCATCGCGCCGGCAACGTTGGAGACGTGATAGTTGTGCGCCCAGAGCATCATCTTCTCCCCGGGGGCCTGATCGCGGAGCCACTGGATGTTTTCCGCCATGTACCGATCACGAAGCAGGACACCCGAAGATCCGGCGCCGGTCATGTCCTCCCACTGCTCCACGACGCGAGCGCTGTGCTGGGCATTCGCGAACAGCGCAGGCGATGCTGCGGCCTGATACGCCGCCGCGTTCGTGGTGAACAACGCGGACACCTCCTTCAACCCGGCAGCGCACGCGGCGCGCGTCGCCGACGGCAGCGTCGCATAATCAGTCTGTCCGGCCGTCGCGCCGTGGTTCCGGTAGGGGCCAAGGCACGCATAACGCTGCCTCTGAAAGGCCGAGTTACCCGGGTCGACGCGCGCGATGAACCCCTGCACCGTGTCCATCGCAGCGCCGGGATACTGCATGTCGAACCCGAGGAATTGCACGCGCTCCTCGGGTGGCGCGGTCAGGTTCCAGTCGTGCATCCAGCGGACCAGGTCGAAGACTTCCTCCGTGTTCCACGTCCAGAAGTACATGCGCGACAGCAGCGCGGCAGAGTACCCCCTGCCGGTGAGCACGTAGGTGTTCACGTCGTTCGCTTCCGGCCACGTGGCCTCGATCGCGAACTGCGTGAAGCCCATCTGATGGACCAGGAATTCGAATACGCGGTGCTTCATCAGAAAGAATTCGCGCGTGCCGTGCGTCGCCTCGCCCATCCCCACGAGCGATGCGTTGCCGATCATCTGCTCGAGGGGCTCGAGGTCCGTCTCGTCGCCGCCTGGGGACACCGTCGCGAACGGAATAGCCGTGCTCTTCAACCAACCGATAGTTTCCGCCGACAGCGCGACGTTCGTTAGGCCCTCGAAGTCCAGATTGACACCGGTCGTCGGCAGTCGCGCATACCTCGCGGTCGTGACGGCCGAGTCGACGCCGCTCGGCGTTGCAGACGAGGACTGGCTGGTTGGCGGAGTCTCGGGCCCCACGATGTCGAGGCGAAAATCGTCCGCGACGATGTCACCAGGCCCGGCGAGCAGCACGCCACACGAAATGCCAATCGCGTCCATCGGGACATCGAGCACGACCGACACTTGCCGCCAATCGCTCGTGCCCAGGATGGGTCGGTCCGACATGTTGTCGAACCCCTCGAACACACCCGGTCCGTCGACACGCATCCACAGTCCTGCACCCCCGCCGCCGATCTTCGTCGGGCGCACCCACGCCGACCATCGGACGCGCCGGCCGCGATAGGCGTCGGCGCGAATCGATTGCGTCAGACTCGCAAACCCGCTGGGGCTCGAACTGACCGACGCGATGTATCCGGCGGCCTTTCCGCCGTGGACGTTCCCGCGGTCGAGCCCCAGGACGTACGCGGTGCTGCTCGACCCGCCGGCGACCCATCCCGGCGGGAGCGTCGAGGTGCGCTGCGAAGGCGCGGGTGCGGGGGCGCTGGGTTCGTCACCGGAGCACGCGCCAAGGACGATCAGCCCGACGATCGCCAGCGCGTGACCGCTTTCCACCCACGCGTTTCGTTGCTTGTTCGTAGCCGCAAGCCACCGTCGACGCAAAGTTGCCATGCGCATCATCGGCCTTTCCACCGGTACACTGCAGCTCAAGCCAACGTTCCTCGAGGGAAGCCCGGCACATGGCGGAGCATTCGGACTGATCCGCGGCATCGCGCGCGACTCGGGCTTCACCGAGGCGCTGCCGATGTGGGCGTGGATCGTCGAGACGGCAACCGAGCGGATTCTCGTCGATACCGGTGGTTCGCCCGGCGCGACCGGCGGCGTGACTCGAACTCGCTTCAGCATCGCTCAGAATCAGTCGCTCGTCTGCGAGCTCGCTCGGCTTCGCTTGAGACCAGGCGACTTCGATCGGGTGGTCCTGACGCATCTTCACGGCGACCATGTCGGCGGACTCGCGGCCTTCGACCCGAAGCGGGTCTGGGTGGCGAAGCCCGAATGGGAGCCCGTCGCGCGCTTCCCCGGCCGACTGATGCGCTTCATGACGGCGCCTGTCCCGCGCGGATTTGCGCCGAGCGTGTTCGACTTCGACGGTCCGGCGCTCCTCGGCTTCACCGGAAGTTGGCCCGTCACGTCGGATGGCTCTGTCATCGCGCTGCCCACGCCGGGACACAGCCCGGGGCACACGAGCTACCTCGTTCGGAGGTCTGAGGGCGACGCGCTGCTCGCGGGCGACGTGACGTACGACTTGCCCGCGCTCGAGTCGCTGCGCGAGCAGGGGTTCATCGCGAACGTCGAGCGGCATCGTGACACGCTCACCCGCGTGCTGGCGCTCGTCAGCACCGGCGTCGCCTACTTGCCGAGTCACGACCCGAGCGCTCTGGCGCGACTCTGATCGTAGCGTTCGAAAGGGCGCATCGAGTTACCGGGCGGTCGCATGGCGCCTGTCGTGCCGCGCCGACATCATAGAGTGACTTCGCCCGGTGCTCTACGTTCCTCAGCTCTCGGTCCATCGTGAGACACGCCCTCTCGTCGTTCCCGATCGCCGCGTTCCTCGGCCAACTCGGCATGCCTAACGCGCTCGCTCAGACGCCAGTCGCGGTCACGCTGACGCGCCTGGACTGCGGCACGAACGCCGCCCCCACCGACGTGAGTCGATTCTCCGATACGTATGCGTACAACGGCCTCAAGGTACAGCTGGCCATCAGCTGCTACCTGGTTCGCCACGGTGACGACTATCTCGTGTGGGACACGGGGAACCCTGTCGGGAACACGCCCACCGCACCGAAGACGAGCCTCGTGGACCTGCTCGCGCAGCTCAAGCTCACGCCCGATCACGTGAAGTACGTCGGCATCAGTCATTATCACGGCGACCACACCGGACAGGTGAGCTCCTTTCCGAAGGCAACCTTGCTCATTGGCAAAGCAGACTGGGACATCCTCACCGACCCCAAGGCGCCGGGGACGATCAACTCCACGCCGTTCGCCAACTGGATCAGTGGTGGCAGCAAAGTCGAGCCGCTGCCCGGGGACAAGGATGTCTTCGGCGACGGCACCGTCGTGGTGCTGAGTACCCCGGGTCACACGCCGGGCCACCACAGTCTGCTCGTACGCCTCAGCGACATGGGGAACGTGCTCCTCACCGGCGATCTCGCGCACTTCCACGAGAACTACGACTCGGGCGGCGTGCCGACGTTCAACACGAGTCGCTCGGAGACGCTCGCGTCGCTCGACCGGTTCAAGAAGATCGCGACGAATCTCAAGGCGACGGTGATCATCCAGCACGACGCGCGCGACGTCGGCAAGCTGCCGGCGTTTCCGGCGGCCGCGAAGTAGTGCGCTCGGTATCCGTGGCAAGGCGATTGTCGTTCAGGCGTTAGGCAACCACCCCAATCTCACGCCGGCCATGCGTTCACGCCGCGAGTTCGTTCGTTCGATGGGAGCATCGATCGCCGCCGCATCGGTGGCGGCAGAGTCGCTCGCCGCGCAGGCAATGTCGACGCAGGGCCGATCCGGCTCGGAGCGTCTGCTGGTCGACAACCCGCTGCACCCGACGCCAGCGCCGGTCGGCGTGGATCGGCTACCGCTCGCCTGGTATAAGGCGCAGTCGCAGAAGCTCCGCGACCGAGCGCGCGCACGCGGCGCCGACGCGGTGCTCCTGCAGGACGACACGAACCTCGTGTACTTCACCGGCTGCTTTCGCGGAAGCGGCGAGCGTACCACGTGGGCGCTCCTGCCGGTGAACGAGACGGACACCGTCTACTGGTTCTCCCCGGCGATCGACCGCGACCTCATCACCTCGTGGTGGTGCACGGAGAACGATTACTACTTCTGCTATCCGCACGCAGAGGGCGGCTTCCCCAATCTCGGACAGCTCGCGCGCGGCAAGCGCGTCGATCTCTGGGAGTGGGTGCTCGGCAAGCTCGCAGCCCGCGGACTTGGGAGTAAGTCGATCGCGCTCGACCGCGAGCTCGGGCCCTCGGCACAACGAACTTGGAGCCGAGTGCTCCCGTCGGCGCGCGCGATCGATATCTCGGACGACTGCCTCGCCATGCAGGTGATCAAGACGCCGGAGGAGATCGCGCTCACGCAGCGCGCGTACCGGTACTTCGACCACATCCACGCCTTCGCTCGCGACTACATCCTCGAGCACGGCACCAGCACCACGGACTACCAGATCGGCCAGGCGCTGTCGTCGTACGGCATCAACCTCATGATGCGGGACGTGAAGCGCGACGGAAAACCTCACAGCGCCGTCGGCAT
>Ga0207674_10002351_pt1 | contig 23912 bp, 21 predicted proteins | sample KBSCornC72_FD_184303 | JGI IMG/M metagenome (GOLD analysis project Ga0207674, IMG submission 184303) | Corn rhizosphere microbial communities from Kellogg Biological Station, Michigan, USA - KBS Corn C7-2 (SPAdes) (version 2) | ecosystem: Host-associated > Plants > Roots > Rhizosphere > Soil ...
CTATATCGGCTACGACAAGCCGCGCCATCTCGGCCGCGGCGGCACCGGCGGCGTCCTGGCAGCGCCGATCGTGAGGGATTTCCTCAAGGTCGCGCTTGCCGATCGGCCGGCGATTCCGTTCCCAGGTCATCCTGGTTCACGTGGCCCGCGCCGAATCGCTGGCGGGTTTTCGCCCGCAGTGGATCGATCCGGCTTCCGATCAGGCGGGCTCCAGCGAGGATCAGTCGGCCCGGGCGCTACTCGACGGAGCGGCAGACACGGTTCGTCGGGCGGGCCTGGCGGTGCGGACCGAGCTTCGTCGTGGCGATGTGGTCGAGACGTTGCGGGAGCTTGCCGCGGACGTCGGGGCCATCGTGGTGGGCCGCTCCGGCGTGCTGAGTGCCGGTGATCCCCTGGGTCCCGATACCCGCGAGCTGATCCGGCGCTGCCCGCGTCCGCTTCTGGTCTGCGGTGTAGCCGTAAGCCCGATGGATCGCTGCCTCGTGGCATACGACGGGCAACCCGCGAGCGAGGCTGCGCTTTCATTCGCCGCACGCTACGCGGAGATCGCGGAAGCGCATCTCGATGTGCTCCATGTCGCCGACGATTCTGCCGCGGGACACGCCGTCCTGGCCCGGACCTCCGCCGCGTTCTCTGCATCGCCCTTCAGCTACGAGACTCATCTGGCAAACGGGAAGGTGGAGGAAGCGGTATCCGCCGCGATCGCGGAGTACCGTTCCAATGCCCTCTTCACTGGAACCAGCCGGGAGGAAGGACGCCGGTTGGTGCCCTCCCACACCGAAGCTATCTTGCGGGCCACTGACCTCCCCGTCCTGGTCCACAGCGAACCGCACGATCCCGGTGCCCGCACCACGACTACCCATCGCCGTCCTTCACCTTGATGAGAGCTGCCTGGGCAACGGCCGGGACGGAGCAAATCCTGGCGGCGCAGGCGGTCTGATCGAGGTCCGCACTTCGAGCGGGATTCAGCGGCGGGACTTTTATATCTCCGCCCCCGACACCACCAACAACAAGATGGCGTTGTGCGGCGCGATCGCGGCCCTGCAGCTGCTCGGCGGCAAAGGCAAGCGGCTCCGGGCGCTGATGGTTTCCGATTCGGAATACCTGGTGAAAGGCGTCCGCGAATGGGCGCCGGGATGGAAGGCGAGGGGCTGGACCCGGAAGGGCGGTACCATTGAAAACCTGGAGCTCTGGCAGCTTCTGGTGGAATCAACCAAAGGCCACGACGCTCAATGGGCCTGGGTACGAGGCCATCGCGGTCATCCGAAGAACGAGTATGCCAATGACCTCGCCGTGAAGGCGGCGAGGGAGCAGATCACCTCGAAGGCTGCGGAGGAGTCGGGATTTTCAGCCTGGCTGGAAGCGAAACGGGCGAAGAAACAATTCGTGGAGTACGACCCCGACCAAGCCTTCGCCGCGCTGGAGCAGCGGATTGGACGGGGAGAGGAGATGCCCGTGGTGTTGGAGGAGTAGACGGGAGAGGGGAATGTGGGAAGGCGAAATGTAGAGGCACCTCATCCCGAGCGAAGCGAGGGACCTAACTTCCTCACCTTGGCGCCAAGGTCAGGATAGTAGGTCCCTCGCTTCGCTCGGGATGAGGTGGTTCTTCAGGTTCAGCTTCCTGTTCCCTGTTCCCCGTTCCCTATTCCCGCTTTTCCCGTCTCACCTCTCACGTCTCACTTCTCACGCTTTCGCTTAGTGCGCCCACTTCCCAATCGAATACCCCAGAACCACCCGACCCGTCACCGCGTCCTTGGGCTGCGAGTACACCTCGCCGCTCACGCTGAAGGCGGGTGAGAGATTCCAGGTAGCTCCACCCATCAGGGCCCAGCGGCTCAAATTCACCTCGATCTTTGTCCGGTCTCTGAAGCCGGTTTGGTCGGTGTGATCCACCTGGAAGCGAGGATGCAGGATGTTGTATCCCCCACCGAGATAAGGCCGGAACTTCCCCCCTCCCCAATTCCACCCGAACGTGATCTCGGCACCGAAGATGTTCGGTTGGTAGCGGTCGTTGGATTCCTGGCCCCCAAAGCAATCCGCATTGGCGGGATCGTCGAGCGAAGATTCTCCGCAGGTAAAAGGACCCTCGATCGAGCCGATCGTGGCGTGAACTCGTCCGGTCAGCAGAGTTGACTTACTGATCGGAACGGTGCGGCCGAGGGCGAACCCCCACAGATTGGGCTGCACTCCCTTGATGGTGACCGGCGGAACCCAGCTCACCTCGAGGTACGTCCCGTTCGCCAAGGCGAACGCGATGCGGGGACGGACGAATCCGAACAGAATGTTCACATTCTCGGGGCCCTTGCCCGGCCGGCACACAGTCGGGGTCGCGGTTTCATCGCTGATGTCGGGGAGGTAGGTGCCTTCCACGCTTATCGTGACGGTGCCGGGGCGTGCGACTCTCGGCCCCTGGGCCACGCTGAACGCCAGCGGAACCGAGAAGTGGGCGAACATGTCCGCCTCGTGAGAGTCCTTGGAGGGCTCGCAGGTCTGGGCGGCTGCTACAGCAGGAACGACAACCGCGAGAACAGCGGCCACGAACGAGGCGCGCATCACTACTCCTTGCTTGACAGTGTGGGAGGCCGGCCCTAACCTCAGCCCTACATGACCGATCTCGAACGGCTTTTCCGCCGGCTGGTGGATAACCTAATCGCGATTGACCCGGCGCGCCTACACCGCTCGATGCCGCTCTCGGATCTCTACGAATCGGTTATTCCCTATCGCACCAACCGACGCTCGCTCTCCATTGATACAGCGGAGGACTATGACTTCCTCCTGCTTCGGCTCTGTGCCGGAGAGGGAGGCTTCCTCCGCATGCTGTCCCCTGACGTCGCCGAGCGGTTTCGCTCGGAATCAGCCAGTCCCAACCCTAACCTTGAACTGATCCGCGCCTACGCCGACGCGGAATTACAGCTGGAAACCGAGCGACTCGCTCATGCGCTGGGCCCGGGTCCGAATGAAGCGTTCGCACCACCGGAGGATATCGAGTTCGACGCTCTACCACCGATGCCCGCTCCGGAGGCCGATGACGCCGACGTGATCTCCCTCGAGACCCTGCGCGCCGCCCGTATGGCCCCGGACCCGGTTCCCATCGTTCCCGCTCCTCCACGTATGACCGCTGAACCGGACCCTGATCCACCGCCACGAACCGAATCCGGTCTTCGATGCAGCTTCTGCGGCGGGCGTCTCCCCACCGGCCGATCGGTTAACTTTTGTCCCCACTGCGGCCAAAACCAGGCCTTCACCCGCTGCCCCGAATGCCAGTCCGAGATCGAGCTTGGCTGGCGGCATTGCATCAACTGCGGCCACTTGGTGGGCGAAGAGTAGACGTGGGACGCAGGACGTGGCAGGTCGATGGTGGGACGTAAGACGTGAGACGTGGCGGACGCGCGTTGTAAGGCGGAGGAGACGTGGGATGTAGGATGGGAGACGGGAGACGGGAAACGGGAAAGCGAAAAATGTTGGGATAACGGTCAATATCGCACCTCATTGCTTCTACATATCTCATGGTAGCCACTCCTTCTTCCACCTCCCGTCTCCCGTCTCCAGTCTCCCGTCTCCCGTTGTGACTGCCCACCGCATCTCCCTCATTCCGGGTGACGGCATTGGTCCGGAGGTGATAGACGCGGGATTCCCCGCCATCGAAGCCGCGGCCCGCTCGGTCGGTGCCACCCTCCAGATCGAACGGCTGCCTTACTCGGCCGACCACTATCTCAAGACCGGGGAAACCCTTCCGGACCCAGGCTTCAAGCACCTGAGAGACGAGACCGATGCCATTTTCGTCGGGGCGCTGGGAGACCCGCGGGTGCCGGGCAACGAGCACGCAAGAGATATCCTGCTGGGGCTTCGGTTCCGGTTAGACTTGTACATCAATTTCCGTCCGGTCAGACTCATACACCCGCGGCTGTCACCCCTGCGGGCGGCCGATCGGGCAGTCATAGACTTCGTGATTTTTCGGGAGAACACCGAAGGGCAGTATCAGGGCATCGGCCGGGCGGAGGAGGTAGGCTCCCCGAACGAGCGGCAGATTTCCGAGGAGATTCATACTCGGAAGGGAGTCACCCGGATCGTGGAGGCGGCTTTCGAGTGGGCGGGCCGGCACGGCAAGAGCCGCGTCACCATGAGCGACAAGGCGAACGCGGTTCCCTGGCAGCGGATCTGGGGTGAGATCTTCAATCAAGTCGGCGCACGCCACCCGGCCATAAATCGGGAACACCGTTACGTGGATGCGCTCGCCATGGAACTGGTGCGGGAACCGGAGCGCTTCCAGGTGATCGTAGCCAACAACCTCTATGGCGACATCCTTTCCGACCTCGGCGCAGGCCTGGTCGGCGGACTCGGGGTGGCGGCGAGCGCCAACCTTCATCCCGGACGGGCAGGATTGTTTGAGCCGGTGCACGGCTCGGCCCCGCCGCTCGCCGGCAAGAATGTCGCGAACCCGATGGCGACTGCTCTCACAGGTGCGTTGATGCTGGAAGCGCTGGGATACCCCGAGGCCGCGAAGCGACTGGAGCGCGCGGTGAGCACCGTCGTGGCCGAGGGCCCGACCACACCCGACATCGGTGGCCATTCGACGACCACGGAAGTGGGCCGGGCCATCGCGGAGGCGATCTAGTGCTAGTGGCTCTGACCAGAGGAGTAAGTCGCACCATCAACGACTGCGAGCTCACCTTCCAGAAATACGAAGCCATCGACGTAGAACTCGCCCGTAAGCAACACGCGGCCTACGAGGACGCTCTGCGCAAGGTCGGCGCCAAGCTCATTTCCATGGCGGCGCTCGACCTCTGCCCCGATGCCGTCTTCGTGGAAGACACCGCGGTCGTGCTGGATGAAGTCCTGGTGCCCGCCCGGATGGGCACGCAGAGCCGCGCGCGCGAGGTCTTCAGTGTCGCCGAGGAGCTGGCCTTCTGCCGCCGGGTGCTTTCCTTGCCACCCCAAGGCTCGCTCGAAGGTGGCGACGTGATCCGAGCGTGGAAGACGATCTTCGTGGGAATCTCCCGCCGCACCGATGAGGCCGGCGCCGAAGGACTCCGCGCCATTCTCCAGCCCTACGGCTACAACGTCATCCCGGTGAAGGTCCGGGGAGCGCTCCACCTCAAGACCGCCTGCTCCTACCTCGGCCGCAACATGCTGCTGCTCAACAGCGCGATGGTGGAGACCCGGGCGCTGAGAGGCTACGAAATCCTGGAGGTCCCCTCCAACGAGCCCTCCGGGGCCAATGTCCTCGTAGTGGGGGAAACCGCCATCGTGCCTGCCAGCTTCCCGGCAACCCAGAAACTCCTGCGGCGAATGGGATTCGAGGTGATCTCCCTGGATGTCTCCGAGCTGCAGAAGGCGGAAGCCGGCGTGACCTGCTGCAGCATCCTGTTCGATGCACCAGCCGGAGACCTGAGCCGAAAGATCAAGTAGCCATTCAATCCGACTCAAGGAGCCCACATGCCGAGAAACCGGCTGTGGTCCGCGCTTGTCACCCTGCTGGTGACCGCGACCTCGCTGGAGATGACGGCAACGCGCGGGAGGTGATGACCGACTTGGAAGAAACTGTCCGCTGCAGCTGGATCTCCGATTCGACCGAGTAGCGGTAAATATCTCTGCTGACCTGAGCGAAGGATCAAATCGATTCCCCAATCCAGAAGGATCCTGCATGGCGCTGAAGCTTTCCGGGTCCGTCAACCCAGGGCTTGTGGGGTTGCTCGCCGTATCGGCTCTAGTGTCCACGGCCTTCGCGCAAGACACCACCGTCGTACGGGACACAACGCCGGTTCAGGACACCGCAGCGGTACGGGACACCATAGCGGCGAGAGATTCGCTTCTGCTGGACCACAGCTTCACCGCCCCAGGTGAGTTTGTCCGGGTTCAGCTGCGAAAGACCCAGGTCTATCGGGCTGAACTGAACTCGCCCGAGGTAAACCTCGACATCCATCAGCGGCCGAGCGGGCCGCCGGCATTTCTGTCGCCCACCGAGGTGGGCCCCGGCGCCAGTGGACGAGTTGCCTTCGAGGTCTACCCCAGGGCGGACGGGGAATACGAAATCCGAATCCTCGGACTCGGAGAAGCGGTGGTGAACCTGAAGCTGTACTACGACGCCAAGGCGAGCGCCCGGCGGGAGGAGATCATCAGCAAGCCAGGATGGGAGATCGGGGTCGAACTCGGGGCCGGCGCCCACACCGGATACTTGCTGAATCTCGAGCCAGGAGTGGAACCCGACGACGACCAGGGCAGTTGGGACGTTGAAGGGTGCTTCTCCGCGCGAAACGGACCGGGAATCGCGCGGGTGGTGAGCGGTTGTGCGCTCGGCATAGGATGGCACGACCGCCCGGAGTCGGTCGGCGTGCTCTGGTTCTTCATCGAACCCAGAATCCGAGTCTTGGGCGGACGGGAACAGGGGAAGTCGAACACCGAGGTGGGAGTCCTCTTCCGCGCCGCACTGGGGGAAGTGTCCAGGGTCAACCGTTCTCCGATCATGCTGGCACCGGGAGCGTACGTCTCCCGCCACATCCGTACCAACCCTAGCGGCAAAGGGTGGAGCCTCACCCTCGGCTATGCCCACATGTTCATCTCGAACCTCGGCACCAAGTACGGACCCTTCCCCACCAACGAGGACTTCGGCCAGCAGCAGGCCGATCGGATTACCTTCTCGGTCGGTTACTATCAGTGACGGGCACCCCGCTGCACAGTCTATCGATCCGCAGGGCTGGTCGGTGACTTCGATCCGCCCGTTCGCTATCGCCTGCGGGATCGGCTTCGTCAGCATGCTTGGCGCGGCGATCACGGGAAGCGTGATCTACCGGGGAGAAACCGAAGTTCGCTGGACGCCATTGCGGATCGGACTCGGTAGCCTCGTCCTGATCGGTTTTCTCGTCTTCGTCTACATGCTGGTCCCGCTGTTGTTGCGGGGATTCCTTCAGGCTCAAGTCAAAATCGGCAATACCGAGCTGCCGCTGGTTCGCTGGCTGCTGTCCCACGAGCGTACCGCCTGGTTCGCTGTCTGGACCATATGGACTCTAGGACTAGCCATCGGCCTGCCGTTCGCGATCCACGATTGGAGCCAGAACTCCAACGTTCCCGCCCAGGAACAGCGACCATGAGAAACCAGATTCTTGCGGTGATGATGGGAGGGATGATGGTGATTGCCTCGAGTGAGGTTCAGGCCCAGCAGACGACCCACGCCAACGCCCTCCGGCAGCTCTTCGCTTCCGACTGGGAGTTCCGACACCGCGAGCACCCCGAGACCGCGACCTGGCAGGGCGATCATCGCTACGACCAGAAACTCACCGACCTCTCTCAGGCTGCGTTCGAACGGCGCAAGGCGCATGACCGCGACATGCTGGCGCGACTGAGCGGGATTCCCCGCGCCGGCCTCTCGAAACAGGACGCCTTGTCTTACGATCTCTTCAAGCGGGAAAAGGAAGTAGCGGTCGAGGGACAGCAATTCCCCAACGAGCTTCTCGCCTTGGACCAGCTGGATGGCCCGCACCTGATGATGGGGCAGCTCATGCAGGTCATGCCCTTCACCAACAAGACGGAATACGACAACTATCTCGCCCGCCTTGCCGCCTATCCGACCTACATGGCACAGGTGATGGATTTGCTTCGTCGCGGAATGGCGGACGGATGGACCCAACCCGCGGTCCCGCTACGCGGCGTTGCGGCCCAGATCACCGGACAGATCGTTGATACCGTCGAGCTCAGTCCGTACTACGCCCCGTTCAAGACCATGCCCCCGTCCATCGGCAGCGAAGGGCAGGCTTCCCTTCGCACGGCAGCGCGGGCCGCGATACTCGATGGCGTGCAGCCGGTGCTCGCCAGATTTCGTGAGTTCGTGGTGGACAGTTACCTGCCGGCAGGACGTAGCTCCCCCGCCATCTCAACGGTCCCCGACGGGGCGGACTACTACCGGTTTGCCATCAAGCGAGAGACCACCACTGACCTCACCGCTGAACAGATCTACCAGATTGGGCTGAGTGAAGTGGCGAGGATCCGGAAGCTCATGGACTCGGTGATAACAGCCAGCGGCTTCAAGGGCTCCTTCACCGACTGGTTGAAGTTTCTCAGGACCGATCCCCAGTTCTACGAAACGACGGCGGACGGACTGGTTCGGCGCTATCGCGACCTTGCCAAGCGGATCGATCCCGAGCTGCCTCGCTTGTTCGCCGAGTTGCCCCGTGCGCCCTATGGGGTGAAGCCGTTTCCCGACTACGAGGCTCCGTCGCAGACCACCGCGCGCTACTACCCGGGAGCGGCGGATGGTTCGCGCGCCGGCTACTTCATGGTCAACACCTACCGGCTCGACGCCCGTCCGCTCTACGAGCTGGAGGCTCTGACGCTTCACGAGGCGGTCCCCGGACATCACCTGCAGCTGTCCCGGGCCCAGGAGCTCACCGATCTTCCCGATTTCCGGCGCAACGGAGACTACACCGCGTATATCGAAGGCTGGGCGCTCTACGCCGAGAGCCTCGGCGAGGAATTGGGATTCTACCGGGATCCGTATTCAAAGTTCGGTCAATTGACCTATGAGATGTGGCGCGCCTGTCGCCTGGTAGTAGACACCGGTATTCACGCGAAGGGATGGAGCCGGGAGCAGGCGATCAAATACATGATGGACAACACCGCCAAGTCGGAACAGGACGTCACAGTGGAAGTCGATCGTTACATCGCCTGGCCCGGGCAGGCGCTGGCCTACAAACTCGGCGAGCTCAAGATCAAGGAGCTCCGTGCCAAAGCAGCACACGAACTGGGGTCCAAGTTCGACGTTCGCCGGTTCCACAACGCGCTGCTCGATAACGGACCGCTGCCGCTGAATGTGCTGGAGGTGGAAATGGTGGCTTGGATTTCGAGGGAAAGTGCCATAAGCCGTAAGCCTTAAGCCGTAAACCTTAAGCGGGAAACCAGACTGTGTCGCTTATGCCTCTGGCTTAAGGCTTATGGCCTAAGGCAGCCAGACTCGTTCGGCCTTTCCCGTCTCCCGTCTCCCGTCCGATACTCCTCCGTCTCGCGCCCGTGACCAGCCCGTGACTTCCCGCCTTTAGGATGCCGCCGTCTCCCTTTCCCGAGGAAGCGACGTGAACCGCTCTACCCTCCATGCCGCACTGGTTTTGTCCAGCACCGCGGTGGTCCACGCGTGTACCGGCCTGACCGCGAGCCCGGCCAAGCCCGATTCCAGGACCGCCCTGACCGGTGTTGCCCCCGATTCCGCCTACAAGCGGGCCCGTGCCCAGCTTGGCACCGAGGTCTTCTCCATCATTGAGGAGAATGTCGGTGAGCGCTGGCTCAAGGCGACCCGCTACCCCAGCCCCAACACGAAGCCCAACAGTGCCGCGGCGTGTCGCCTCATGCTGACGGTGCACGTGGAAGACACCGGTGTCAGGACCACCGGCCAATGGGCGGCTTCCCAAGAACTGACCACGGACGCCGGGAAGGCTACCTGCGATCAGGAGTTGGCCGACACCCAGGTGAGAGTGGAGCACTTCGCGGCCAATGTGCAGTAGGGCGGGAAGGCGGTAGGGCGGACGGAAGATGGGGAACGGGGCGGAAGCCGGGACTACCTTATCCCGAGTGAAGCGAGGGACCTACTTTCCTGACCTTGGTGCCAAGGTAAGGAGGTTAGGTCCCTCGTCGCTTCGCTCCTCGGGATGAGGTGTTACCTTCGGCCCCTTCTCCCTTCTCCCTTCTCCCTTCTCCCGTCTCCCGTCTCCCACCCCCGCCCTTGCATCCCCACGCCCCCCGTGGCTTTTTCCACTAGGACCCCTTGTGGAGGAAAGCCGTGAAGGACAAGGAACTCGAAGCCCTGATCCGGAAGAACGTCGCCAAGGCGTCGGCCCCCAAGGCCAAGAAGCGGCCCACCTACGATGCGACCTTGGACGCCACCCGCCGGCCGTCGGAGAAGACCGACGACCACGATCCGGCCCAGGAAGAGACCAAGGAGTTCTTCAAGGCGATGAAGCGCAGGGAGTTCTAAGCCTAAAGAATTCTTAAAGGGAGATGAAGCGCCGGAGCTCTAAGGTTCTGGCGCAAGCGGTTTTCTGATGATAGAGTAGAGCCATGGCGTTCCGGCGCGGCATCTACATCGTTCCAACCCACCGGTGGTACATCGAACGGACGGTCTGGCTGATCGCCGGTCTCGTCATTCTCGTGGCAACAGCGCTGGCAGCATTCGTCAACCCGCTCTGGGCTCTGGCCATCATCGGCACAGCCCTCGCTTCCATTGTGGTCTCCCTCACCGGCTTCTGCGTTGTTGGTAATGTGCTGTACCGCCTCGGGTTCAAGCCGATGTTGGGACGCAGCGGACCGGGAAATTTCTACTTCATGCAGACCGACCGCTGGTACCTCGAGCGGCGCATCTACCTGGCGGTGGGGATCAATCTCACCATCGCCTCGGTGCTGTCTCTGGTGCACAGCGCCTGGTGGCTCCTGTTTCCCGGATTCGTCGGGGTGGCGATGCTGGTGTTCGCGACGACCGGCTTCTGCATCATGGCCAATAGCCTTTATTGGATGGGTGCCGAGCCGCGCTTGGCCCCGATCCAGGGCGCAACCCAGCCCCCGCCCACCCAGGTTCAGCACGCCGAGGCCTGAGGCATCGGTTTCCTTCCGCGATCCACCACATCTCAACTGAATCGCAGTTACCAAGGCTCCAATGCGTCATCGCGAATCGCACCGCACCGAGCGTATCGGTTGGCTTCGGGCTGCCGTGCTAGGTGCTAATGACGGTCTCATCTCCACCGCCAGCCTCATCGTCGGGGTCGCCGCGGCGGCAGCGCCGCCATCGGCAATTCTGGTCGCAGCGGTCGCCGGGCTCCTGGCTGGGGCTATGTCCATGGCGGCGGGGGAATACGTCTCGGTCAGCTCCCAGGCCGACACGGAGCGGGCCGATCTGGAGCGGGAGCGTCACGAGCTGGCCACCGATCTGCCTGGAGAGAAAGCCGAGCTGACCGGGATCTACGTGAAGCGCGGCTTGGATCCCGCCCTTGCGGCACAGGTCGCGGACCAGCTCATGGCGCACGATGCGCTCGCCGCTCACGCCCGCGACGAGCTGGGCCTTTCCGAAATCACCGCTGCCCGGCCTTTGCAGGCCGCGCTTGCGTCGGCCGCGAGCTTCGCGGTGGGTGCCGCCCTTCCCCTCGCGATCGTCGCACTCGCTCCGGGGAACCGGCTGGTACCCGCGATCGTGGGCGCTTCGCTGCTGTTGCTGGCGGTGCTGGGAGGCATCGCGGCAAAGATCGGGGGAGCTTCGATCGTCAAAGGGACAATGCGAGTCACCTTCTGGGGTGCGCTCGCCATGGGTGCGACCGCCGCGGCGGGGGCGCTGTTTGGAGCGGGCTAGTAACCCAAAAACATGAGAAGTAAGGAGTAGGGAGTAGAAGGATACTTCCGGCACCGAGCCCGGCGTCCCTTCTCCCCTCTCACTCCTCACTCCCTACTCCTTACTCCTTACTTCTCACACTTCTCACCGTCACGGCTTCTTCTGCACCCGGAAATTCACCGTGCCAGTCGCGTTGGTGTATTGCACTCGAATGGTCCACGCTCCGGTCGTCCCGGCAGCCGTGTCCAAGGTGCCGTTCACCGCGAGCGACTGATTGTACACCTCGGCGTCGGCCGCGTCCTTGATCACCAACGTGATGGCTCCGGCCGTCACAGTGGTCGCCTGGTTCACGCTGGCCTGGGTGCCGGTGATCTGCCAGGTGTAAACCTTGGTTCCGGTGAAATTCTTGACGTTGCTGACCTGATACTGAAAGTTGTCGGTGACATTGCTGACCTGCGGCTGAATGCCGGGCTCGGTGCTCGAACTGCAGGCGACCACCGCGGCGATAGCCAAGGCAGGTAGCAGCCACATCTTCCTCACGGTGCTTGACATGTGGGCCTCCTCCTGAGGGTCCGCGGAGAACCTTACCCCGGTCACGCTGAATCCTTGATGAGGATTGCACGAAGGAGTTTTGCGCGCAGGAGGAAGAGACTAAAGAATTCTTCAAGGCGATGTAGCGTCGAGAGTTCCAGCCACAGCAACCCACTAGATCGCAAGTTCTAGATCCCCGGATACAGTCCGGTTCTAGCCCTTTCAACTCACTGTTTCGTAACACCCTTGCGCGGTAGGTTGGGCATGTAGCCCCACCCCCGCGCGATTTTCTTTCGCCGCCTCCCCAGCGGCGGCTTTGCTTTGGTATGCCCCGGTTTGGAAGTCCGAGTCGAAAGGAGGGCTCGATGGACGACAAGCCACGGCGCAGCGTGGGCCTCTGCGCACTGGTCTCCCTGATCATGGTTCTCGACGGTTGCTGCAATCCTCCCGACAACATCGGATCGCAGACCGTCGCCCTCCGTCCCCAGGAAACCAGCATGTGGTGCTGGGCGGCGAGCGGTGAGATGGTGATGGAATTCCTCGGCGTACAGGTGCAGCAGGGAGACGAAGCGAATAAGGAGTTCGGCCGCACCGATTGTCTCAACAGTCCGGTTCCCTCCGCCTGCGTGCAGGGCGGCTGGCCCGAGTTCGACAAGTACGGCTTCTCTTTCAAGCGGACGTCCGACACGCCGCTCACCTGGGCCCAGGTCAAGTCGCAGATCTACTGCGCCAAGAAGCCCTTCGCCTTCGCCTGGCACTGGACCGGCGGCGGTGGGCACATGATGGTGGTGACCGGGTACGCGACGCTGAATGGGACCCACTACGTCGCGGTAAACAACCCCTGGGCGCCGAACGTGGGGGCACAGTATCTCACGACCTACGATGACTACGTGAGTGGAACCGATCACACTCACTGGGACGACTTCTACGACGTCACCAAGAATTGACGAGAGGAGGCCACCATGTTTCGCTGGCTGGCAACGATCGCTCTTGTGGCGGTGGCGGCGCGTCCGGTGAGTGGCCAGGAGCGCAAGGACACCGTTCTCGCGGCGGCGCGAGAATCCCGCCCGGCCGCGATGGCGGGCCTCGATACCCTGCGGGCGCTGGCACGGGAGCACTACAGCACTCTCGGTTTCCCCGATGCCGAACAGGCCGCGGGGGCTAGCCTCGGTGAGCCGCTGGTCGAGTTCTTTGTCCGGCTCGACTCGCTTCAGGCCTTTTCCAATGTCAAGAAGGCCGCGTCGCTCCTCTCCGGCGGAGACAAGGTGATGTACCCGGTGCTGGCCGGAGAGGCGACCCTTTCTTCCATCGAAGTCGAGCGGGGGAAAGGCGGCTGGCGTCCGGTCGCCTACGGGGGCTCCACCCTGGCGGGGGCCATCAGCCAGCAGCGGGATCGATTGGTCGCCACCACTCACCGTTCCCCGGGCGAGTACTTCCTGGTCCGGATCCCGGCACTCGGCCTCATTTTCCTCGGAGCCGATTCGGCCGGTACCCTGATGCTGAGTCCGCTGCTCGATGACCCGCAGGGTCGATGGAAAGCCGGTGCGACCCTCGCCGCGGACTCGGTCTTCTCCCAGCTGGTGGCCGACGCCAAGGCGTCCAAGGGATTGCCGATGTGAGCCGGCGGGCCGATCATACACCGTCCCATTGTCACTCCATCTTGTTGCGGCAACGTTCGGGCTCCTTGACCTGAGGCAGGATGCCATGCTCATCCGCCGCGCGACGCTCTCCGACATCGACCTCGTCGCCCCCCAGTTCGACCTCTATCGCCAGTTCTACCAGCAGCCGCCCAATCCGGAGCTGGCGCGGCGGTTCATCACCGAGCGGTTGGAGCGCGGCGAGTCGGTGATTTTCCTGGCGCTGGACGACGAGAGCAATCCACCTCGCGCGGCAGGATTCGTCCAGCTCTATCCCCTCTTCTCCTCGACCCAGGCGCGGCCGATGTGGCTGCTGAACGACCTTTACGTCTCGGCGCTCTATCGCCGGAACGGGGTGGGACGCCGCTTGATGGAGACGGCGAAGGAGCACGCGATCGGAACCGGGGCGTGCGTGATCGAGCTGGTCACGGCGGCCAACAACCGCACCGCGCAGGTACTCTACGAGAAGACGGGGTACAAGCGGGACGAGGAGTTCGTGCGATACGAATTGTGGTTGTGAAAGTTCAATAAGGAGGCCATGACCGGTCTCCGGGTGAGACGGAATTCAGGAAGAGGAATCACCGATGGCCACCTGCCCTCGCTGCGGCGCGACAATCGCATCAGGCGCCAAGTTTTGCCCTAACTGTGGCGCACTAGCTGGAGAGCCTGAACGTCCCGCGTCTCCTTCAGCGCCGCCTCCCATGAGAGCGCCTGCCCCTCCGCCTAGTGCACCGCCACCATCATTCACAAGGCCTGGATCGCGAGCCACGCGTGAAACGCCTCCCCCAATGCGGGAAGCTCCCCCGGCCGCCAGTGCAGCTGCTAGACCGGAAGGTTCAGCGTCAAAGGGGATGCCTGCTGAGTTAAGCAGCTTCATTTCAGAGCTAGAGGACTGGGCGCGCTTGAATCAAAGTGATGCCCGGCATGACACTATTCGATTCTGGGTCCTGAAAGTGCCCGCGATCCTTTCTTCGGCTAGTGCAGGCATCCTGGCGATCAATCACCTTGAAACGGCGGCCGCGATCCTCGCTGCCATCGCCACCACATGTATCCTGATTGACGGGGTCAATCCTGGTGGTCAGCTCCGTAATGCCCACGTACGCGCTGTTCATGATCTACGCACCCTGCAGCACCAGCTCGTCAACGACTGGCGGGTTGGCAGTTTGCGGGGCAACAACACCAACAGCCTTGCCGCCGAACTGCTTCTTAAAGGCGAGAAGGTGAGGGAGGAAGTAGCTTCCGCCTTGAGGAGCGCCGAGACCACCTTCGCGAAGAGCGTGGAGAGCAAATAGGGAGACAACGCCCGGCCAGGTTTGGGATCAGCGCGGCAAACGAAGAGTGCGGAGGCCTTCGCCTCCGCACCGAGCAGAGCTCACAACGTGGCTAGTGATTCTTGAGGGAGCCCATAGTGGGCGGGGTCAGGTCCGGTACCGGCTCGAGGTGATCCACCCACACCAGTTGAGCAACCCAGACACCTCGACCGCGTGTTCCATGGTGTCCACCATCACTTCGGTCTCACCATTGGTCAGGCCCTTGCCGTACCCGCAAGCAGGAATGCCGGGACATTACTACGGCACCAGCCAGAACCACATCTCGAAATCACCGCCTTTGCGACCATCTCCGCTCCCCTCTCGCAGGTCGAGAGCCGTAAGGCCGTTCTCATCCCGGATTCCGAAGGCCTCCCCATCCAGATACAGCCGCGGATCCTTCATGCCCCAGATAAAGTTCCCTTTGAGAGTCAGGTGGGCCAAAACGCGGCTTCCTGCTGCCGGAATGTCTGCGATCAGGCTCATGAGGGGGCCTGCGAGCCAAGCCGCCGTCAGTTTGGCCGGAGCCCATAAGATTGCTTCAGCCTGAGTTTGTATTTCAGACGCAAGGATGAGGGGTTGGAATCCGATCAGTGACCTCATGGCCAACACCTTGGCTTGATCAGGGGTCAATGGACAAGGAACGTCGAGAGTCACGAAGTAGGTAGCGCTGCTCCACAACGCATTCGGATCCTTCGGCGGTTTGCGGCGGACCGACTCTTCGTCGATCGGCTGATCAAATTCAATGATTATGCCGGGGATGAACTCTCTGATCGAAACGTCCGAGTCGTTTACCAGTTCGTTGCCAGCCCGGAGAAGGACACGTCGTATGCGGATCCCCGGATCTCGCTGGCGCGTCTGGCAGATCTGATCCAATGCCGCCTGGACGGTCCGAACGCCGGCGAGATCGGAGCAGAGCTCCGTTGGGGTATACGCGACCTGGCTCGCTACACTGAGATTGGCGTTAAAGCGGACCGGCGGATTGGGCGCACCGATCAAGGACGCTTCGACCTGCTGAGAGACTGTGGCACCGTCCAACATCCACCGGCACTCGGCGACTCCCCGCCAATCGGTGTCGACAATGACCGAGAGTCCTGACACCGCTGCGCCGTTGCTATCGATACCTTCCAGCACACCGGTAGTCGTCTCGAAGCGGACCGCTCTCCCCAGAACTGGCCATTGTCCGTTTGCCACGCCTGCTTGAAGCGGTTTGGGGAGCTTTTCGCCGGGCATCGCCTCCTGGCCATCTCCACTGACATAGAAGAGGCTGGTCAGTCCGGTGATCGGTGGAAATAGCTGCCGGCAGTCCTGAATCAGTACCCATTGCTTGGCCGCCGAGTCGAATTCCAGTAATGCCAGCCGGCAGAAATTGTGATGAATCCCGCGGCGCCATTGAGGTTCCGGGCTGGCGTTGGGGATTTCGAACGGCGGCCATTCGACTTCTCCGGTCGCGGTGCGGGCCGGAATCTGCCAGTAATCACCAGTCCGATAGTTCGTGTCCTCGAACTTGATCTCGATTCCTTCCTCGAGCTGCAACCAGGTGGAGCTGAGCAGCACACCGTCGGTTGTGGCCGTGGAGCCGTCTTGATCCCAGCGCCGAAGCTTGGGATGGAGGTCCGGGTCTACGCCGTCGGGTCCGCTCGACAGTAGAGTCGGCGTGTCGAAAAAGGTGATCCGCCTGAGCGAGGCGTTCACCGAGTCGATCCGCAGGAGTTGTCCCGGTTGGCCGCTGAGTTCCAGGCGGTCGTCGCTGAGCTCCACCCATTGATTGCTGGCAAATCCGAGCACTTCATCGGGGCCAAGCTCGTGGACCGTAATGTCTTTGCCGCTGATCTTCTCGATGGCGGTCACCACGCATCCGTTGTCGCGCGACCACTTGAATGTCGCGGCATCGACTGCCCCGGTCTTGTGAACCTCAACCCGGTATAGCTGGTTCTCCAGCCGCCGGTATCCGGCGGTCGGTGGCACTACACAAGGCCCGCTGACCGCAGTCGGGATCTGGGTGCGCGCATTCAAACGGCGATCCGGCTCATTCACCAGGGCGTCCCACGCGGGGAAAGTGCTGTCGCAGCTGGGTGGACCGGTCAACGCGGCGATCATGGCGTCGATTCGTGCAATCTCGGATTGCTGCTTGGCAATTTCCACCGGACTGGCGCCTGCCGCGATCATGTCTGCCAGCATCTTGTCCAGCTTGGCGCGTTGCGCTTGCAGGACCTTCAGACTGGCCCCTCCCGTGTCCAGCTGCACCGGCAGCACCTTCACCTGCCACACCGTCTTCACTCGATTCGCTGTGTCCGGACCTCCCAGCGCCACCTCGCGCAGGCGCGGGTCATCCAGCGCGATGATGTGCCGCTCCCACACGTCGAGGTAGACCAGGGCGTGATCGGTGCCGGTCTGAGCTAGTGCGTCCTCCCAGTCCGGCGCAGCCGGATAGTCCGGCTGAGCCGCATAGTCGAGCCCATCGACATCGTTCTCGCACAGCAGCCCTGCCACGTAATACCGGCCGGCGCCAATCGTGAGCTTGTGCCCGGTCACCATTATACCGAAGCCGGGAGTTTCCCGAGGGGTACCGGTGCGCCCGATGACATCACGTGCCTCGACCTGGGTTCGACGACGCTGTATTGCCTCCTGCTCATTCCAGTCCGCGTCGGTTTGCACCCGGCCCTGCTGCATCAGCACGCCGCTGTAGTGCTTCTTCTGATAGTAGGAAACCCGGCTGAAGTCGCCCTTCATGGCCGCCCCCTCTAGCTGGCGTAGAACAATCCCGCTTCGAGACCGAAGCGCAGGTACTCCTCCAGCCGAACCGCAACATTGGTTTCCCGCTGGGGGCCGAATAGATCGTGGAACACACCCATCTCGGATTCATCTTCCGCTCCGGTGCGGATCTCGAGCGCGCACCGTGTGCTCAGCTGACAATAGGACGGATCGCCATAGCGCATCGCGCTGAACTGTGGCTGAATCCGCGCGGCGTCGGCCGAGCTTGCAGGCTGGCAGCGATAGCGCCGCGGGAGTCGCGCGCCAGGAGGTATATAGGAGAAGCGGGCACAGCCTTCTTGCCGTCGCTCGGCCCACACCGGGTAATCCCAAGTGTCGGTTTCGGCCAGTCTTGCTGCCAGAATCGAGTTTGAAACCAGCGACAGGATTCGGGCGTGAATCTTTCCGATGATGGTGCTGCGCACGACCTCGAGGGTGCCGCCTTCGGCTTCATCGTCGAGGGCCGCATAGGCCACCCCAGTCTGGTCCGTGGCGTCCACAATGCTGTCGATGATACGGACCGAGGCGTCCTCGTGGGCCCGCACTCCCCCGGTAATGCAGTGGTCGATCTCCACAGACACGAGACCCGATTCCACGACCAGGCTCGGCTCGGTGGGTTGTTGTGGTGTCCCATCCACGTTCAACGCGATCCCCGGAACCAGGGTGCAATGCCGAAGCCGAATGCGGCCGCCCGTAGACGAAGCCGGAACGCGCACCACGTCGCCGACGATCAACAAGCCGTGGAGGGTGACCTCGGAGTCAGCATCGAGATCGATTTCCAACGGACCGCCGAGCACTAGCGTCGGGCGGACGCCTTCGGCTCCCCGTAACTCGATCCGGGCACCAGCAGGTGCGGTAATCCCGAGTGATTCGACGTAGCGGCCGTTATCACTCACCTCAACCACACCCGAGGCGGGCAGACCCGTCAGCGCGGGACCGATCTTGGCGGGCGCGCTGACAGTCACAATCGGTGCGATGTCCGCCGATAAGTTCGCGAACCGGGAGTATTCCCCTCCACCGTAATCGCCCGAGAAGCCGTACTGGAAAGTCACCAGGGGGTTTCTCAGGTTGACCGGCTGGCCGTTGACGCTCAGCGCCGCGGGGAGCGACAACCGGCCGAGCACCGGATCGATCAGTACTTTGTCGGGCGCAGTGTAGGCCCAGCCGCCGGCCACATCTGAGAGATCGGAGGCGGCAACCGCGCTCGCGGGAAGTGGAGTACCGTCAACCGTCACAGAGAGGCTCGACGGGTAGTAGGTCTCGAGACTATCCCACAGTTCCCGCCGAGTGATCGGCATCGGGACGTTCTCGCGCTCCGCAATGTGGGTGATAGTGTCTTCGGCGATGGCCCGGTTGTAGAGCGGAGCGTTGTTCCCGGTCGGGCTGAAGAAGTAGCGCCGATCGTTGGCGTCCGCGGGTACCAGTTTCACCGCAGGCGAACGAGAGAGTGGGTAGTCGCGAATCCGCCAGGCGTAGATGCCGACATTGGGGATGTTGTAGCGTCCTCGCCGACGGACGAGCCGCCGGACCTCGGCCATGTGCGCTGCGGTGTCGAATGGGGTAGTGATCGCCGCGAGCTTCTGACTCGCTCGCATGTTCACCCACCCGATGTTGCTCCGCCTGATGTGGTTCATGTACTGGGTGGTCGCCAGCAGCTGAAAGAACTCGACTGCCCGTGCATCCCATTCGGTGACGTCGCGCGCCAGCTGCTCCAGCATCGAGGCGGTGCCTTTGCGGCGCCGGTAGGCGATGGTATTGGCGACCTCGGCCCGCGGACTCCCAATCTTTTCGCTTCGCGAATACAGGGTGCGATACCCGATCAGGTCGCCAATGTAGGGCGCCACCCACTCCGCACAGGTCTCGATGAACTGGTCATCGTAGAGCTGCGCAAGATCCTCCTCAAGCACCGCGACCTGGCCGCCAATCACGTCAATCAGGGCACGAAGAACGTCCTTGGTCCCCCCGGCGCCCTCCGCATCCCGGATCCGGTAAATGACCGGTAGCAGCTCAAACAGCCGCTGGGGCTCGAAGCTCATGCCATCTCTCCTGGCACGATCGGGCCGCTGTCGAGCGTCAGGAGTTCGGCCGCATCAATCGTCGTCAGCGACGTCGCCTGGGGCAGCGCGGCCGGGAGTGGGTTGTCCAGCCCGCTGCCTCCCACACCGTCGGTGCGGATCAGGCTGTCGACATCGACCGCCATGATTCCCGGAACGGCTTGAATCGTTCCGATTACATCGGACAGGGCTACCGATTGGCCGAAGGAGCGGGCTTTGAATCCAAAGCCTGCTCTTAGCGCCGCGACCACGTTCGCGGTCACCAGCGGTACGTCGTAAAGCGGATCGATCTTCACCTTGAACCCGGTCGTGAACTTGGCGGGCCGGTATGTGCTCACGCGGAGCGGGATGAATCGATCACCAGATTTTCGAATCTCCTTCAGGAGCAGGTCGGTGACATCGCCAGCGACCGGAGCGCCGTCTGGTCCGGCGACAGTAATGAACACTCCGCGCCGTTCCCCATCCCAACTCCAGGTCGCCAGAGCCTTGGCGATGCCGGCGTAGGCCCGGGCGAAGTCCTCGTAGTCGCGCAGCGAGACTACCCGATCCAAGGTGAGCACCGTGGTAGGGGCATTCTCCCGCGCCGCATCACGGGTTTCGGGATCGTCACCCCCGGTTGCAGGCCGCGGTTTGGTCGCCGCCTTCAAACCGAGCGGGCGCGTCATGAGGTTGGTGAGTTGGCCGGCGCGAACGTTCCCACTAATGCCAGTCCCCTTCCGGTACTCCGCGCGCAGGTTCTCCTGTCCGGTAGGCAGCCGGGCTCCGTGTTCGCCATCGCCAAACTGCACCACGGTCTTCCCCTCATCATCCTGGCGAGTGGTGAATACCCGCTCCGCCGCCTCCCGCTGGTAAAAGGAGGGCACTTCCAGCCAATGGAGGTCGTTTACTCGGACAGTCAGGGTGGAGGCGGCTCCGCTCGCCGCCCCAAGCGCCCGCACGAAGGTGAGAGGAGGTTGCCGGAGGGTGAAGCGCTGGAACGGTTTTCCTCCATCACCCCCGCCAAGCACTTCAGTCACCGATTCACCGTGAGTGGCTCGGGCCACATTGCCATAGACCGTCACTGTGGCAGCCTGGTATCTGCGCTGCAAGCCGGTGGTGAACACCAGCCGGCTGGCCTGATACGGCTTCCCCGCGCGTATGCCGGCGAGGGCAAGGATGCGGTCGAGGATGATCGACTCGACTTGATCGTTCCCACCAGCATCCTTCCCGGTGATGATGAGGCGCCGACCAGTTGGCATGTCGCCCACATCGGTGCTGACCGTGAGCTGATTCCCCAGAGGGGTCAGCGGGTCAACGATGGGCCCTTCCTCCTGGAGCAGCAGCTCGGGCTCCCCGAACACCATCGTGGTCGGCAGGCTGTCACCGGCGAACAGCTGGAGGTTCTCGTTGGTGGTGAGGGTCAGCTGAGTCGTCTTGCCGCTCAGGCCGTAATCGGACTTGGCCGATTCCGCCGCCTGATCGACGTGATACAGCTCCTCATAGGTCGGCTTGGCGAGCACGATCCAACTGCCCTTGCGGATACTGGGGTAGGTCGTGTCCAGATCGATGACTGACCCGGAAATAACAAACTTCCAGCGCTGCTCTCCGGTATTGTAGCTGTTAGGGAACTTCCCGACCGTGTCGGAGGGCAGCAGCCTCGGGTCAATGGCGTTGTATCCAAAGAGTGAGCCACGAGTACGCAGCGCGAACACTACCGGATCGACCGCAGGGGTCATGAATGGCTGGAAAGAGCCCAGGCCCCGCTCCCAGCCAACCCAGGTGCGCTTAGCATCGTCGTCAGGGTCGACTCGGGTCACTCGCCGAAAATCCCAGAACTCGTCGCTCGAGGATGGCGAGCGGTCCTCGGCCATGAGCAACAGGGCATCGCCGATCTTGAGATTGGTCGCCGTACCCGCGAGCCAAACGCCCCGGCTACCCATATGAAGGGGTTTCCGCTCCGCGAGCTTCAGCTTCATCGCGTTCCACTCGGCCCGGGCCTCGATCTTCTCTACCGTCTCGAAGGTCTGGGGTTTCTCCTCGTGGCCCGGTATGCTCTGCACTTTGACCCCGACATCGACCGTCGCGCGGCGGCCTGAGGCAGCCGCCTCCTCTACCGTGAAGGCAAGCAGAGTGGCTGCCGCCACACCCGGTTTGAGCTCGTAACCGATGAGCCGAGCCAACTCGAGCAGGGACCGACGCTCGGTCGCGGTTCGCAGATACGACTCATTGGCGATGCGCTCCTGGTAAAACGTCAGGACGTCGGCGGCGACGGCCATTGCATCCAGCAGGGCGATCGTGAAGTCGTCATCGGCCCGGGTCGTCAAGCCGGCGAGCTCCCGGTGCTTGCTGGCTAACAGCGCTGCGATCAATGAGGCCTTGAACTCGTACCAGGTGCCGCTCCGATAGGCGATTGCGGAAAGGCCCGGACGGTTGAACACGATCCCCGGCGTACTCACTTCGAGACCGCTGCAGCACCCGCACCGATCGAGGTCGCGCAAAGTGGGGTCGAGGGCAACCGTCATTTGCCACCGTTCACTTGAAGGCGAAACACTCCCCGATCGGGGAAATTGGAATCGTTCTCGAGCCGGGCGATTTCGAGCCGACCGAAGTCGAGTCTCCCCTCCTGCAACGGCCGGACGTCAGGCGTACCCTGACGCTGGAAGGTCACGACCTTGACCGATTCGACTCCCTCGACGTCATAGGCAGCGGCGTAGAGGCGGGAGAGAAAGAGGGGTTGGAGGAAGGTGAAGTTGTCGGGATGGAAGACTCCTTTGCGGCCGTCGGGGAGGAGCCGGGTGCTGAAGACTTGCAGCAAAGCCTGCTTCACATCACTCCGGAAATACTCCCGCTTGGCGCACACCTGCATTGAGATCTCGAGGGGGACGTAGCGCGGAGTATCGATCTCGAGATCGTGACCAGCCATGCGATAGGGTTCCAGCTGAGCCGGCAACGGAGGATCGATCGGTGTGTCGCGATCTTTGCTGGCGAAGGGGTCCACCGTGACGAACACCGTCCGCCAGCTCCCGGTCCAGCGGAGCGTCGCGGCGGCCCGCTGCACCTGCGGATGGCGTTCGGCCATCCGGGCATAGTCGTCCTCGGTTACCGCCCGTTCCTGGGTCCGAAACGCGACCGGGGCGAAGCGGCGCACATTTTCGAGCGCCTCGGGGTCGATGCCGCCGGTAGCCGGCAACGGATTGCTGACTTCCGCAATCCCGGCCGCGCCGGTGACGATATGCGAAATGGCATCTCGCCCGACATTACCCCTGGTACCGTTGCCGACACGATACGAGGCCTGGAAGGTCGTGTCTTTCGGCGGACGCATTCCGTGGCGACCGTCCCCGAAGCGCAGTTGAGCGACACCATCGGACTCGAGTTCCACCACGAAGTCGGCAGCGGTCGCGCTGGAGCCCAGGAGATCGCGGCGCACCGACCACGGCTGACTCGGTGTGCTTGCCAGCTGAATTGCCGGGACTGCCAAGGCGATATCCTGGTGCATTGCCGTCCAGGCCGGCTTCGAAGCGTCGTAGGGAGCAGCGTGGGTGAGTCCGCTTTGGGCCAACCGCGGGGTGTAACGCGCCGGTACTATGACCGGATCCCGCGACTCGCAGCCACACGAGGTGTTGTTGGGCCGTTTGATGGTCGAGACGGGCACCGCGCCAACCAGTGGTTCGCCGATGCTGCGGCCATGGTCGGCCAACACGATATTGCCCAGAGCAGCGCTTATCGCCGTGGGAACCTTGGTCTTGGTCTCGTCCTCGATTTCTGCGGAGACGCACAGCGGGAAGGGCAGCGCGTCAGGGCTGGCCCATTCGATCTCGGTGACCTCGACCGGACTGCTCTTCGCTGGCGCCAGGAACTGTCCGCCCAGGGGATCCTCGACGATGGCGACGCGGGTGAGACGCACCGCGTGACGATGACTGGGATCGGCGTCGCCCGGGTCGCCAGTTCTGGGTCCCAGCATCTCCTTGAAGATCAGGACATCCCCGACCTGGAGCTTGTCGAAGCGTCCCGCCAGCGTCGCCCGGGTTGCTCCCTTGGGGAGGCAACAGTCGGAAGCACCCCAGGTGTAAAAAGGAATCGAGTTATGCTGGGGGTAGAGAGGAACGCCGGACGAAGCCAAGGTCGACCCGGGATCGACCAGCAGTTCGAACACTTCGGGTCTTTGGGTGGCCATCACCTCGGCCGCAGAGGCATCGTCGAGGGTTGCCCCGGCCGCGACCCGGGTGAGGAACTTCGTGACTCCTCCGGTCGGAAGTGTGATGCCGCTCGTGGGCACACCCGGGTCCAGAACCACCTGAACCCAGACCCGCGCGTTGCAGCCCTCGTGCATCGGGTAGTTGACCAGGCGGGC
>Ga0207674_10002355_pt1 | contig 23898 bp, 19 predicted proteins | sample KBSCornC72_FD_184303 | JGI IMG/M metagenome (GOLD analysis project Ga0207674, IMG submission 184303) | Corn rhizosphere microbial communities from Kellogg Biological Station, Michigan, USA - KBS Corn C7-2 (SPAdes) (version 2) | ecosystem: Host-associated > Plants > Roots > Rhizosphere > Soil ...
GCGAGCAGCGGCGGTTGCAGGACGAAGACGGCGGACAAGATCGCGCGATCGACGCGCTGGGCGTCGTCGGGGAACACGACGCGCGTGAGGCGATGGAAGCCAACGGCGCCGATCGCGAGGATGATCGCGTTGACGACGATCAAGGAGGCGGCGTTGCCGCGGTCGAACAGCTGCGAGATGGCGAGCAGGCCGAGGTAGAACTGCGAGGCGTGGCCCCAGCAGCGCAGGTAGAACGGCGCGAGGTCATGGAGTGAAGCCTCGACCGCGCACTCGGCGTAGGCTCGGCCGTCCCACATCGGGATGTAGCCCAGATGGGGCACAATCAGCGCGACGGCCGCCACGGCGGCCAGCAGGAGGATGAGCCGCGCCGCCGATACGGGCGGAAAACCAACTCGGACTCTCGATTCAGTGGCTTTCGGCGCGACTTCGCTCTGCGTGTCAATCATGAGTGGAGGACGATCCGCTCGAGCGGGGCGGAACCACTGACTGGCTGCCCATAAAACGCGAGCGGGCGTGCCGAGAATCCCGACACGCCCGCTTGACGATCCATGTCGTTCTTTAGAACGACGTGATTTTGTTCGTCTTGTTGGCGAACCAGCTGGCGATGCTGCTGCCGAAGATGGTCACCACGCCGATAAGAAGGACGGCGACCAGAGCGATGAGGAGGCCGTACTCGGTCACGGCGATACCGGAGTCATCCCGGGCGAACCGGCGGAGCGCTGTTGTGGACATGGTGATCTCGGGTTGAGGGTCAAGATTGGAAGTTGCTAAGAAAAGCCCTCCGGCCCAAATCCGCAACAGCGAGCTTGACCAAGGGCCAACATTGTCGCGCCAGCTACGTCGCTGACCCTTTGCCGGAATGCGTCGGTCGGCGCAGTCCGGCAAGTACTTACACTAGAACGATGTAATCAAGTTGGTCTTCGCAGAGAACCAGCTGGCGATGCTGCTGCCGAAAAGGGTCACGACAGCAATCAGGAGGACGGCGACGAGCGCGATAAGGAGGCCGTACTCGGTCACGGCGATTCCGGAGTCCTCCCGGACGAACCGGCGGATTGTGGTGCTCATGGTTTTCCGGCGTTCGAGAAAGTGCTGTTCGTCACCGGCGTCGGATGACGCGCATCGAGGCGACCAGGCAACACAAACGGCGTCCGTGCGCCGAGCAAGGGAGTGGAGAGACCGGCGTCTCGTGCCAACGGCCAATGTCGGTTAAGCGAGCGGTTACGCGCAAGATTTGACCTGTCGCTGTCGGGCCGCGAATCGCCCCGGTCAAACGTTCAACGCTCCGTTTGACGACCACGAAGAGCGACTGCGTGATGCATCGACCAGGAGTCGTAGGGTTGCACCCCTACGGCGCCGAATCTCGGCGCGGATCCGGCGTCACCTGGCCGGTCATTTCGTCAGGAAATACCAGGCGACAACGCCGCCCATGAGGACGGCGATGAGGGCGACAAAGACGATGGGGAAGATGCTTTCGCGCGGTTCGTTCTTCGGCATAACGCCGAATTGACGACCACGCACCAGCGCTCGCAAGAGTGTGTCACCCCCGCACCGGCGGAAATTTTGGCGCGTTTGCCGCTACGACTACCACTCCACCAAGAACCGGCTTAACAGTGGCCAACCAGGAGAACGTATGCGAGAGAGGCGCGGGGCTGATCGGGGCGCCCACGGGCGTTGGACGAGCAAGCATCGGCATGGACATGAGCACGGGTAGCCGCCAGTATCCGTCGCGCGTTAGGCCGAACGCGAGATCGCAGCGGCGACAGGGGCACCCGCGCAGGCCATCAGTACCCGGAGGTCAAAGACGGGGCTTCGCCGTCCGTCGTGTGGCGGAGTTGCATGTCTGTGGGTCTAAAGGCAGGCCTATCGCGCGCCGGCCCGGCGCCCGTCGTGGGGCATGTGGTCGCGGACGCTGCTAGATTGCCGCCCACGCGACGGTTCGCATTCCTTCCAGCCATTTCTGTGCGATGAAGCTGATCACCGTCTTGACCCCATGCTACAACGAAGAGGCGAACGTCGAGCCGCTCTATGACGCAGTGCGGGCAGTGTTCGCGGAGTTACCGCAATACTGCTACGAGCATCTGTTCATCGACAATGCATCGCGCGACGGGACGGCGACCATCCTTCGCGAGTTGGCGGGGCGTGACAAGAACGTGAAGGTCATACTCAACACGCGGAACTTTGGACACATTCGCTCGCCGTACCATGCGCTCATGCAGGCGCGTGGCGAGGCGGTCGTGGCGATGGCGGCGGACTTCCAGGATCCGCCGGGGATGATCAAGCAGTTTGTCGACCGGTGGGAGGCAGGTTACAAGGTCGTCATGGCTGTGAAGGAAGTCAGTCGAGAAAACCGACTCATGTTTGCGATTCGCCAACGGTACTACGGCACGCTTGCCCGAATCGCGAACGTTCAAATCGTCGAAAATGCTACCGGGTTCGGCCTCTACGACCGTGTCGTGATCGAAGCGTTGCGAGCGATGGATGATCCGTACCCGTTCTTTCGCGGCCTGATCGCCGAAATCGGTTACGACGTGGCACGCGTGCCGTTCGACCAACCTCGGCGTGTCCGAGGCGTCAGCAGTCAAAACTTCTATTCGCTCTACGACCTGGCGTTCCTGGGAATCGTCAGCCATTCGAAAGTGCCGCTTCGCCTGGCTACCATGCTGGGCTTCGCGATGGCAGCGCTGAGCCTTCTCGTCGCGTTAGGCTACCTGATCGCCAAGTTGTTGTTCTGGCCGAGATTCACCTTGGGCGTCGCACCGATTCTCATCGGGTTCTTCTTTCTGTCCTCGGTGCAGCTGTTTTTTGTCGGGATCGTGGGCGAATACATCGGGTCGATGTTCACGCACATGAAGAAGATTCCGTTGGTCTTCGAAAAAGAGCGGATCAACTTCTGAGCGCGACCGTGGGAAAATGGCTCGAGGCGGTGACGAGCCCGGATCCGCGTGTGCGGGTCGTTCTGGCAACGAGGCTCGTCACCGTGGCAGCCGCGCCAGTAACGCTCCTCCTCGTACTGACGCGGTTGGTGCCTGCCGAGCAAGGGCTGTATTTCATCTTCGTCAACGTCCTCGCCCTGTCTCAGCTCTTCGAGGCTGGTGTCGGCTCACTCGTAGTCCAATATGCGAGCCATGAGTTCTCACACGTCCGTTGGGGCCCGAACGGATCGCTCGATGCTCCGGAGTCCGCGCTAAATCGACTTCGGTGGATGCTACGTCGGTTGCTTCGGTGGTATTGCGTCGCCGCCATCGTCCTGGTTGCCGTTGCGGTTCCTCTTGGCCTCGGACTATTCACGTCGGACGTCAAACGACAGGTCGGGTCAACCACGCTCCTGTGGCTGACAACCGTCCTTGCCACAGCAGCGTATCTTCCGCTCGTCCCGATGCTCAACACGATCGAGGGCGGCGGGCGTTTGATCGACGTGCAGCGTATGCGTCTCACACAGGCGTTGGGACTCGCCCTCACCAGTTGGATCCTGATTCCGACCATCGGGGGACTATTCGCCGTTGCCACCAACGGGGTTCTGCAATTCGTCCTCGCGGTATCGTGGCTTGTGCGTAGGTACCCGGAGACAATCTCGTTTGCCTGGCGCGCCGGATGGACGTCTCCGGTTGCCATCGGCGCTTCATCGAACGAGCTTCAGCGTCTCTACCAAACCCAACTTCGTACGGCGGCCATTTGGATTTCCGCACACGTCGCCGCACAGGGTTTGACCCCACTCGTCCTGTTCTATCATGGCGCTGCCAACGCTGGGCGTGTCGGCGCAACAATCGCCATAACGACAGTCCCCTATACTATCGGGATGTCGTGGCTGCAGGGGCGATTTCCCGACTTCGGAGCGCTTGCCGCACGCGGTAGCCACACCGAATTGGACGCCACGGCGAAGAGGGCAACGGCTCAAGCGGTGGTCGTGTGTTTCGCGGGCGCCATCGCCGTGCTCTGCGCCATCGAAGCAGCCGGGTTGTTTATGCCCGCGATGGGTGATCGCCTTCTCCGTTTGCTCCCGGCATCTGCTCTGGCCGCGGCCGCACTCATCGGCCTTCTTTTGCAAGCGATGGCCGGCTACATCCGCGCGTATAGGACGGAGCCGCTCGTGCGGGTGCTCGTCGCTGGGTACGCCGCAATGTTGGGCGCCGCGTGGTTTGCGGCATCGAGGTTCGGGCCGAGCGCGACCGTGTACGCCTACTTTCTCGGCAGTGCAGCGATAGCGTTACCGGCAACGGCTCTAACGCTGCGCCACGAGCGGGGAAAAATCGGCCGGTCCTATCAAGGCGAGGGTTAGGATCGCGATCTAGTCGAGCCTATACAGGGTCAGAATCTCGCGATCGCCACCTACCAGGGCACGCACCTGTTCGGAAATCTCGTGCTGAAAGACACGAGAGAGCACGAGAACGGGTTCACTCCCCTTCCGTAGCGCGTCAGGAGGCTCCACGCGGTGACCGCCGACTGACTTCCCGTGGTACTTCGAGTTCGAGTCGACAAAGTAGGCGATGTTCGCCTCGGCGAGGCGTGTCGTGGTCAGTAGGCGCGTCGCGTTGGTGCCGACTCCCCACACAACAACGGAACGGCGCGAGGCGACAAGGCGGTCGATCTGCGACCGAATCGACTCCTCTTCGGCTGTGCACTGCTCGATATAGCGGGTCAGCGCCGGTTTTGAATCTCGGTCCGGAAGCAACGGCTCGGGCGTGTCAGCACGCTTCTGGAACGCCGCGGAAACGTTGGACATGACCGTTCGATACGCTTGTTGTCTCGAGTTCTGCTCGGTGAACACCGAGCTGAATCCGTATCGCGCAAACAAGTTCGCCAGTGACCGCGGAGAGAAGAAGTTTATGTGCTCGATGCTGAAGTCCTGGAACGGCGCGTTAGGCCAGCGCCAGAACTCCAACACGTCAGGAACCTCGACGTAGACGATACCGCCCGGTGCCACGAGCGACGACAGCTGTCGCATCGCCGTGTCGAGATCGCGAACGTGCTCCAGGACTCCAACCAGAATCGCCACCTCGAACGCGCGATCGAACGCGGGGAGATGGGCGAAGTCACCCTGCATGACGTGCACATCGTACAGGCGTTCGGCAGCTGCGGCACAACCGGGCGATGGGTCGAGGCCCGTTACGTTTGGAAACCCTCGCTGCCGCAGCAGGTAGAGCAAGCGTCCGCTCGCGCATCCTATGTCGATGATGGCGACGTCGCGGCGCGGCAGTAGGGGCACGATGACATCCGCGATCACCTCCATCCGAGCGCTGTCGTAGGACGATTCCTGTCCGTCGCGCTGGTCGTACTCGTATTTCGACGCGTCGCGATAATACCGATCGAAGACTTCCTGTACGGGAATTCCGTCAGCGTATGCGAATCCGCAGCGTCCACACGTGACGACATCATAACCGTCGAGCGCGCTCACCCCTGCCACCTTTTCAAACGTTTGGCGAAAGAGGAAGGTGGGGTCTTGAGCGTCGCACACGGCGCATCGCCGAATCTCGAGGTTCGGCGCGGGCGTTGGATTCATTCGCCGCTAGTCAATGAGCGTTCCCGAGGTACGGCGTAGCACACGAGGTCCCAGCCTTCCTCGTTGTACGGACGCAGGTGAAACCGATAGTCACCAACCAACGAGGCGATTAACAACGGGATGCGCCACAAGTGGTTCTGCAGGTGATACACGCAGACGGCAATGATCGGCCGGTCGCGTCGAATCACCGCCGCCGCCCCGGTGATAGCGTCAGGCTCCGCTCCCTCGATGTCCAGCTTGAGAAAGCTCATCCGGCGGCCCGCGAACAACTCGTCCAGCGTTACGCACTCCACATCGCTAGGGTCCGGGGGGCCGTCAGCCGAAACAAGCGCTGCCGCGGCGGATCCGCTCCAAGCAATTCGCATCCGTTGCCTTGACGAATACGCCGCCAGCGCCAGCAGCTCGATCCGACTCGCCACGTCGCTTGGCAACGAGGACACATAACGCTGGAGCGCTTCGAAGTTCGGAGGATCAGGCTCGAGCGCCGTGTATGACGCAAATCGGTCACGAGAGGACAAATAGGACCGAAGCGTGTCTCCGTTATACGCGCCGCCGTCTACAAAATCCTCGTCATCGCTATACGCGAAAAGGCCGTCGGCCAGATACTGCGGTTCCTGGTCCGGATGCGGTAAGCAATCAAAATCGGCGAGCAATCGGAAGCGAAGTTGCGCGCGATACTCCAATCGTGATCGGGCGTCGCCTAACAATCCGAACGCGGCACGCACGCTGGCCGCCTCTTCCAGCACTCGATGCGGTAGATCAAGACAGTAGTGCGGTAGCATCGCCTCCGCGTATTTCCACGCCAAGGGCGCAATCGACGTGATGCGCTCACACCCCAGTTCGTGCAGTTGGCGCCGCGATTGCTCATACCGATGGGTGCCACCAGCGCGCCAGATGGATACAACGAACGTCGCCACTTTGCCGAAACGACTGGCTGCCTCGGCGGGCGAATACACGCGCACGTTCTCGACTTCCGTTCCCCAGAGCGCCGCGTTGTTGTCGGCGACTGCGACGGCGGGCCGCCCTACGCGCTCCAACGCACGAAGAGTCCGACGGCCCAGCTGCCCAGCTCCGAGCAGAACGATCGGTGCGTGAGCAGCCCCGCTGTGAGCGTCGAAGGCCGTTTGCTCACGCTTCTGGCAGTCGGCAACCGCTTCGCTCAGCAACCGTTCAAGGTCGCTGGAGCTCGTATCGCCAGCCGCTCCATCACGCGGATTCCGCTCTACCAGCACGACTTCCCTCCATCAACGACGAGGTTAGCGCCAGTCATGAAGCTGGATGCATCCGACGCCAAAAAGAGAATCGCGCCCTGATACTCGTCGACGCGAGCCATTCGTCCAAGCGGGATCCTATCGCGCGCCCGTTCCAGGAATTGCGCATCCTGGCCGTTCTCGATGCCGCCAACGGTGAGGCTGTTGACCCGAACTCCTCGATCCGCCCAGTACGTAGCGAGGTACTTGGTCATTCCGATCAACCCACTCTTCACCACCGTGTACGACACGGGCTTTGTCGGCTGTTGGTCGTTAGGTACCCCGTCGAGCCGATAGAGACGCTGATCCGGTGCGATGATCCCGTATTCCGATGCGATGTTGATGATGACGCCGGCACCCCGCGTTGCCATTTCACGGCCGATTATCTGGCAACACAGGAACGCCCCGGTCAGACCGACAGTGATGTCCTTCTGCCATTGCTCGATCGAGAAATTCTCCATTCTGGAAAACGCGACGGACCCACGAGCTTCAACCTTCGGGTTATTGGCAGCGTTGTTGATGAGAATGTCGATCCGTCCATGGCGTGCAACCGTCTTGTCCAACAGATCCTGGACTTCCGATGCCCGTGTGATGTCTGTCTGCGCGGCCCACGCGTCCGATCCAAATCGTTCCCGTTGAGCACCCGCGACTCGCTCAGCTGCCGCGAGATCGATGTCGGCCACAACTACCGTTCCACCGGCGCCCGAGATCGCCTCGGCGTGCTTGGGTCCGAGTAGGCCAGCTCCACCCGCCACGATCGCAACCCGTCCCCTAAGATCGAAAAGAGAGGCGGGCGTGGATTGGCTGTCGATCGAACCACTCGTCATGCGATCTCCACAAGATTCCCCGTACGGATTGACTCTTGGGCCGCGACGGCCACGCGAACCGCAACGATCCCGTCATGGAGAGTAACCCGCGGCTGCTTCCGCACGCTACAGGCTGCGAGAAAGTCCGATAACTCGGCAAGGAATAGCGTGTTGCGATCGAAGTTCGGGTCGTCGAACAGCGGTATCCGTGCATCCTTCAGCGTAAGCGTTAGGTTGTGCTGCCGCAGATCAAGGTCGAGCGAGCCCGCGTCGCCCAGTATCGAGCAGGTACGCCGTGGTGGGCGACGGAGGTAATCCATCTGCAAGTGAACGGGGAACGCTCCGTCCACCGCGGGAACTTCAGCCAGAATGCTCGCCACATCCTCTACATCCATCTCCAGCGAGCTGCGATGGCCACCCACAGCAAACAGTCGTCGGGGCACGCCGAAAAGCCATCCCAGGTAGTCGATTTCGTGAATCAATGTGAGAATGACGCCGCCCCCCAACGACCGCTGCGCGGCATAGCTGCGCCGGTAATCCTCGTACGGATGCCAGTCGGGCAGGTACTCACCAACCTCGGCTCGGACAGCCAACACACGGCCGATCGACGCGGTGTCGATGTGGTGCTTCAGCATCTCGAGCGCTGGATGGAAGCGAAGCTGACAACCCACAGCCGCAACGAGCCGTTTTGCGAGAACCACGTCGAGGAGGCGTTCTACACCATCCAGTGTTGCGGACACCGGCTTTTCGATGAACAGATCGCAACCAGCTTCCGCGCATGCCAGCGCGACGGGGACATGCAAGCTGCTCGGGTTGCAGATGAACGCGACGTTCGGCTGACATGCGAGAGCGCTGTCCAGGGACGTGAAGGAGTCCACATGGTACTCATCCTCGACGGTGCCCACCGCCTGCGCGTTCAACCGGTCACCGATGACGGGCGAGTGACCTTTGGCGCGATACGCGGTGATCCGCACCCGATCCCCAAGAAGCGTCCGCAGGTTGCGCGCGTGCCGTTGCCCGACTGACCCGAGTCCAACAATCAAGGCGTTCAGCACACCCGCCGGCTGATCGTTAGGCGGAGGAGACGACGTCACTCGTCGAGGGGAGGTACGATCATGTTTGCCCGGAACTCATCGCGATCGAGGAAGGGCCAAAGATCCTCGAGTGGGCGAGAAACCATGCTGCCGTCAGGGCGTCTCATGCTCGACAGGCTCGGTGCGCGTGGTTCCTCCGGCGGCGACAGAACCTCGCAGACGACCGGCCCGGGCATCTGCAGGACGCGCCGAACGTTGGACACCAGGTCAACCTGATTCACGATTGCCGTACTGGCCACGCCATATGCCTCGGCGACGCGTTTGATATCAGGTAGCGTTACACCACTCGACGCGTCGGCACCGGCGAGGCGTCCAAAGTAGCGCGCCTGAGAAGTGCGGATCGATGCGTACCCCCCGTTGTTGAGGACAAAGATCTTAATGGGGAGTTGCAGACGCGCGATCGTTTCGAGCTCCTGGATGTTCAACTGCATGCCGCCGTCCCCGTCAACGAGAACTGTTCGCTCCCCGCCGCTGGCGAGACACGCACCGATCGCAGCCGGGAGACCATATCCCATTGCGCCGAGAGCGGTCGTAAGCAAAACGCGTTGCCTCGCCTTCGTCTGGTACGCCAGCAGGAAGATCTCGATTCCGGCTCCTGAGCTCCCCGAGACTACTACCTCGCCTTCCATTGTCGCCTCCGAGAGCGCCTCGGCCAGCACGTACGTGCTCACATGGGTCGGAAGGGCGCGGTACTCAGGAAGTACGACCGGATACCTGGCATTCCAATCTCGGCATCTCGTCAACCACCACTCATGCGCACGAGGCGCACTGTCTTCGAGCTGGGCCAGCATCTCCGAAATAAATTCACGCGCATCGTACCGGAGGGCCCGTGTGACGTTAGGGCGGAGACGATCCAATTCCGCCGGATCGATGTCGACCATGATCTTGCGCGCGCAGCGCGCAAACTTCTCGGGCGCATAGCCAGTGACTACGAGGTCAAGGCGTGCGCCGATGGACAACATCCAGTCGGAGTTCTGTAAGGCAAAGTTTGACCCACGAGGTGCAACCGGACCTGGCCGTCCAACACTCAACGGGTGGTCGTCGGGGATCATGTCGTGGGCGAGCCACGTCTTTAGAACGGGGACGCCGAGGTGCTCGACGAGCCGGACAAGCTCTGACTGTGCACCTGCGAGGCGGACGCCGTTTCCGACAAGGAGCACCGGACGCTCTGCTTGCCGGAGGGACTCGATCGTCTCGCGAACATCGGATGCAAGCGCCTCTCGGTGATCCGCCAGGGGGACGGGCAACTCGGCCTCAAATCCAGCCAGCGTCGACTCGTCGATGGTCGCGCCCTGTACGTCAAGCGGAATGTCAATCCAGACGGGGCCCGGTCGACCGGAGCGAGCAAGGAAGGCAGCCTTTTCCAGGTGAAAGCGTATTGACGATGGATCCATCACGGTAACCGCGTACTTCGTAATCGGCGCAACGATGCTGACGATGTCCACCTCTTGAACACCTAACTGGCGAACACCCGAGTCCCGCTTGAGGTCTGCACGTTTGACCTGGCCCGACACAATCAACATCGGAGTCGAATCGAGGAACGCGCCCGCAACTCCGGTTATCGCGTTTGTTCCGCCGGGGCCCGTTGTTACCACGGCCACGCCGAGTCCGGAGAGCTTCCCATACGTCTCGGCCGCCATCGAAGCCGCCTGCTCATGCAGGTTGCACACAAAGGCAAGACCACCACACGCACCAACTGAATCGTTGAGATGCATCGCTCCACCGCCCGTGACCATAAAGACGTGATTTACGCCCAGGTCCGCGATGAAGCGCGCCACATAATCCGAAAGTTTTATCATCACGCAAGCAGGATCGTTTCGCCTAACGCCGCACGTGCGTCGGGCACGCTGTTGAATCGTATCGAAAGCTCAAGATGGCCGGTGCACTTCGGGGACTGGCACCACGACGTCGGGGACATGGATCTCGGACGCGTAGTTGACCAGGCGCCCTTCCGCGTCGACGACCGGCATCACGCGAGTGCGCCCCGGAAGGCGCGCACGAATCTCATCGGGCGTCATGCCCGTCCTGGCTGACGTGAACTGTCGCGTCATCACGTCCGAGACCCGCGAGTGCAGATTGCTTCCCCGGACAATAGCTGATCGGATATCTCCGTCAGTGGTTACACCCACCACGACCCGCCGATCGTCGACGACGAACGCGATCCCCATCCGGTTCCGGTCGATTACCTGCAGCGCCGTCATCACGGTCGCATCTGCGGGGACGGTAAGGCTATCCAATTCTCGGCGTGTTGTCGCATCCGTGCCGCGACCGAGCACTTGGCTGGCCCATACGAGGTCCGTCAGCCGGTTAAGCCCGAGACGGAAACCGCGACCGCCGAGGTGGTGGCCCATCCATATCTCAGGGATGAGCGTGGGACGCGCGGTCAACAACAGTGGCATGAGTTCGATGAAGTTGACATCCCCTTCACCGATCTGAAGGCCTTCGCCGCCGGTTCCAGCCGCATCCGATACATGGAGATGTCTGACGTGCGGCATAACTGCCCCAGCGAACTGCACGAGGCTTTCGCCACTCCGATTGCAGGCCAGTGCCGCGTGCGACACATCGAAGCACAGTCCGAGCCCTGATTGTTCGCAAAGCTCGACCGTGTCGGTGGTGTCGACGAGCACGTGACCAAACCATTTGCCACCGAAGTACCATGGGAACGGCGGGAGATTCTCGAGCAGCAGGTCCACCCCCGCGTGGTCGAGGCGTCCGATCGAGTCGAGCAAACGTTCTCGCGCGCCCACGCGATCGTAGTGCTCTAAACGAGGCGCCATCCCGCCTACGTGCACCACGATTTTTGGCCCGCGCTCTGATGCTCGGAAATGCGGCGCCAGAGCCCGCGCAAGGTCGATTGTCTTCTGAATTCGCGCGATGGACATCGAGCGCTGTGCGTCGTCAGCCGCACACAGATCGATCAATTGATCGTGACAGTACTCCGGCGCGTGTACGACCATCTCATGCGGGAATTGCCGTCGATTGAACCCATCGACACCGACGTCGAGATCACGATCGCTCACGTGGAACTCGATGAACGACATCCCGTCGCGCTCGAATCTCGCGAGCAGGTCGTCGATATCGGTGAAGCGCGCGACGATTCCCCAGTTCGTTCCGACATCGATCGGCCTGTCGGCCGATGACCCGAGCTCGTCCTGCAGATCGTCTTCGGAAAACGGCTCGTCCCGATGAATGGTTCGCGCAAGCCGTCGGCCAATCAGTTGCTCGACGAGTTGCGGCGACAAGCCCATTCCGGGGGATTTGCTCGTCACCATTGGTGCGGTAACGACGGTCCCCGCCGGTATGTCGACCCGGGCGACCAAACTCTTCCCGAGCGCCCTTCGGTTCAGGATTTCCCCACGGGTCATCCAGCGATGCGGAACGCCAAGCGACAACTCGACCTCACGCACCGCGGACACCTGAGACGCGAGATCTGCGGGCGTCAGGCTCGATGAGTGATCCGGGCCGCGAAGCGAGCGATCCAGCGTTAGGTGGCGCTCGAGGACGTTGGCGCCAAGCGCAACAGCAGCAAGCGAAATGGCGAGCCCGGGATCGTGGCCGGAATATCCGACCGGCCACCCCGACCACTCTCGTAACGCTCGCATGAAACGCAGATTGATTTCTTCCGGGGCAGCCGGGTAGGTGCTCACACAATGCAGGAGGGCACACTCCGCTTGGCGTTCGGCGAGAAACGCAATCGTCGTTCTGATTTCTTCCTCCGTCGACATCCCGGTCGACACTATGAGCGGTTTTTGGGTCCGTACAACGTGCTCGAGAAGCAACACGTTCGTCATATCGGGCGAGCCGATCTTGTATCCCGGAACGCCGAGCCGCTCGAGGAAATCGACGCTGTGCGTATCCCACGGCGTGCAGAGGAACGTTATCCCACGCTGCTCGCAGTACCGGTTCAGCTCGACGAATTCGCCATCCGCCAACTCGAATTCGATGAGAATGGGCACGAGGTATTGGAGCGCCTGTTCACCCAGTCTCGGCTCTTCCAGGATCGCTTCCTGGTAGACCTCACTCAGTTTTCGTTTCTGGAACTTGACTGCGTCGGCGCCTGCCTCGACGGCAGCGTCGACTAGCGCCTTCGCGAGCTTCATGTCGCCGTTATGGTTGATTCCAGCCTCGGCGATGATGTAACACGGCTCGTTAGGGCCAATTCGCCGATCGGCGATGCGAATATGTGTTCGGCTCACGCTTTTTGAGTTATGGTCGCTGGGGTTCCTTGTGTCTCGTACCAGCGCCACGTGCGAAGGATGCTGGTCTCGAGGTCGATACTCTGCTGGAGGCCGAGCTGGCGACTTGCGCGCGCAATGGAAGGGACGTAGCGATGCGCTCGAGCGTCGGCTCTCGTGTTGCCCTCGACGTCTATCCGGGCCGCAGGCGCGCAAACGGCTGCAACTGCCCGTGCGGTCTCCAGGATCGAGACGGCCTCTCGCGATCCGACGTTGTAGGCACCCGATGCTCCAGGGTTCAGTGCCAACGTCCACAACCAAATCGCGAGGTCGGCCATATACAAGTACGACCGAACGGCCGTTCCGTCTCCAGCAATTCGAATGGGGCCGCCGGCCATCGCGTCGCGAATGAAGTTCCCGATCGCGAAGTGTATGTGAAGCGGGAGGTGCGGGCCGACGAACGCGAAGCATCGCGCTACTCGAACCGAAAGCCCGGCGGACTGCGCGGCGATGGCCGCCAGAACTTCAGCGGCCCGCTTCCCCTCCGCATACGCCGAGCGTGGGTCGGACACGTCCGGGCCGCCGGGGTGGTCCTCGGTCAGGTGTGGCACATCATCCGGTTGACGACCGTAAACGGCACCGCTGCTGAGCAGCAGGTAGCGGTTCGCCCGGCTGGCCTTCGCGAAACCTAACGTGCGATCGGTCCCCTGGACGATGGTGTCAAACATGTGGCGCTGGTCGCCCACGTGGCCTTGCTGGCTGGACTCGGCCGCTCCATGCACGACCACGCCGAATTCGCCAGCAGGCGGCGTAAAATCGCGTACGTCGCCGCGGTGAAGCGCCACCCCACAGAGGTCGGCGTAGTGCGGCAGTCGCTGGACCGTTCCGTCCGGATCACGCGTCAGCACCACCAGCTCGGCGCCAAGACCCAAGCGGTCGTTTGCGTTCGAAAACGTTTCGACGAGCCAAGGTCCAAAGAAACCCGTGCCACCAGTCAGGAAAATCCGCCCGCCACGGACCTCGGACCACAGATCGCGCGTGTGCTCCAACACGTGCTCGAGGTCCTCCCCTGGCAGCGGTGGCAATGGCATTCGGTTCGATGAGCGTTAGGTCCTGTCAACAGACGCGGCTGTATGTCAGCGGCCGTCTCGCAACGTAAGCCGATACGCGTCCAACCAGTAGTCGCCGCGCTGGATTCGTTGCGCCGGGCCAATCTCGTACCAGGGGCGGAGGGCGCCCAGGCTAGCGGTCGGGTTGCCATTCGGCAACCCGATGTAGATAGCGTTCCCGGGTGGTGACTGCAGCGTCGCCAGGGTATCTGGCTGGTAGGCGCGTAGCTCCAAGACGTTCTGACGGCGCAGTGTTCGTCGGCGTGACGCCTTATCCAACGACCCCAGCATCTCCCAATGCATCCGACGTGGAAAGAACACTGCCGACGAATCGTCCGCCACCGCCGCGACTGCATCGCTCGTTAGGTCACCAAGAAAGGTGTACTGCAGATTGTAGACGAGCTGATCGCGCCCGCTATCACAGCACTCGTGTGTCACGCGGGTCATTCGAAGCAAGCTGTTATCGCCTAACTTCCATGTCCCGTATACCCCGCGTGATATCGGGTCGGCGGTTCGGACGGTCGACAGTAGCATCAGGGTCGCAACGACCGCGACCGTCGAGCGCCGGAGGATAGGCGCCACCCGAAGGCGAACGAGCGAGGCGTAGAGCGCGAACGGAGTCAGCGCGAACACGGGAAGGAAGTACCGCGTGTTGCCCCAGGTGGTGAAGCGGGTCAGCGCAATCATCGTGACGAGCCAGAGCACGACGAGAAATCGCAGGATCCTGCGCTTCCCACCCACCACCGCTCTCGCCGGCTCCTTCCTCACCCTCCGCACGACGCCGACCAACAAGTCGACCCCGACCACTGCCGTCGTGATCCACGCGAAGCTCAGGACAAACATCATCACGCAGTAGTTGATGAAATATCGGTCGACCCGTGGAACGAGAAATTGACGCAGGATCGGCTCGTCGGTCGTACCGCCCGACCAGATCACCGTCTGATGAGGCAAGGAAGTCCGATACGCGATGTAGGCCCCGAAGGCGACAATGGGAACGGCAGCCGGCGTTAGGCGGAGGAGTGCCCGTATCGGAGACCGCGGTGATGACGGATGCGGGAAAACCATGGCGATCGCGTACGCGAACACGAGCGTCGCGTACAGCAGCACGCCACTCTCCTTCGTCGCGACGAGGGCCAGCCCAACGACGATCAGCGGCACCCATTGGCGGCGGATGATGAACACGGTGCCCCACAAGAACGACGGGAGCATCGGCATGTCGATGTTCGGCTGAACAACCGACGCGAGTATCGCGGGCTGCGCCGCGAACACCGCGGTCAGCAGCGAGCGCTCCATCGCGTGGTCTTGAGACGGGAACGCGAGCTCGGCCAGGCGATAAAATCCGGCGCACGCGATCAGGTACAGAATGACATTCGCCAACAGCATGAGCGGGAAGCTCCCGGGCGACAGCATCTGAATTGCGCCGGCGTAGAGCATGTACGCGTGCGAGATGTGGTCCACGCATCGGAGCGTCGACAGCACCAGGTGACGCTCCCCCGCATCCACGATGCATTCCGCGTAAATGCGCCCGTCCCAGGTCGGTATGTAGCTCGCGCGACTTGCCAGCAGTGCCAGCGTAATCGCGAGCATTGCGGCAAGGAAGGCGCGTCCCAGCCACGGCGCGTGGGCTCGCACCCGTTGGATCACTGTTGTGCCGACGACCGGAATTCCATGCGGTACATCGAGATCGCGTACCCGTCTCGCTCGAACCGACGCTCGTCGCGAAATTCATACAACGGCTTCAGCTCACGCATCGCCCGCTCGTTGTCGCCATACGGCAGGGCGATGTAGAAGGCCGACGCTGGGCGGTTCGTGCCCTGCACCACCTCCCGGTGTTCGAGCACCCTTGGCTTCGCGGCACCGCGCGTCCGATACGAAAATCGACGACGGCCGGACGCAGGCGGATCGAGAAAGATCCAGCTCGTGCTGTCGGGCAGGACAATGGTCGGCGTTGGCGCGCTCGCTTCGATCGCTCGGACCGCGGCGTCCGTGAGTGGCTGTACCGCCGTGAACTCGAGGCTGTACGCGAGCTGGTCCTGGCCGAAAGCGCAGCATTCGCCGGTGACGCGCGTCATGCGCAGCATGTCGTGCGAGCCAAACGCAAAGGTGCCGTACAGACGTCGCGATACCGGGTCGATCGTCCGGACGGCTGACACAAGAAGCAGCCCGGCATAGCCAGCCAGGACGACACGCCGCGCATCGGCGCCCAGTCCGAGTCTGAGCAGCGATCCAAGAAAGATCACGAGGAGCAGCGCATAGACCACGAGGAAATACCTGGTGTGGCCGAACGTCGTAAAGCGCGTGAGGGCGTACCCGGTGGCAACGCCAAGCAGCAACAGAAACGCGAGATTCGCGCGATCGGCGCCGGGCACCGGCCGCGGTGGTTCGCGGTGTCCGGCACGTACGATGCCGATGAACGCGTCCGCACCAATCGTCGCGCTCACGACCCACCCAAAACTCAGCACCAGGATCAGTATCGCATAGTTGACTTGATACAGGTCGAGCCGTGGCACGAGGAACTGGGCCACTAGAGAATCGCTCGTTGTCCCCGTGTACCAGATGACGGATTGTCCGGGGCTCGCGAACCGCCTGACGAGCAGATATGCCGCAAACGCAACGCCGGGGAGCGCGAGTGGCGCCAGGCGAAGAACTCGTTTGACGCGCTCGCTGAACGGGCCTGGGGCTCGAAGCTCGAACCACACCGCGTAGCACGCGAGCAGCACGGCATAGAGCAGCACGCCGGTTTCCTTCGTGAATGCAAGAGCGAAGCCCATCAACGCGAGCGGCAGCCATCGCCGCTCCAGCGCAAACACCACGGCCCAGATGAACTCGGGCAACAGTGGAAGGTCGAGCCCCGGCTGCACGACGGCCGAGAGGAACGCCGGATGGAGCGCGAACGCCGCGGTGAGGAGCGCTCGGTCGAGCGATGGGACGTTCGGGAAAACGTGACGCGTGAGCCGGTGAAACCCCACGCAGGCGATCGCGAACAGGCACGCATTGGTCGCGAGAAGCGGGATCGAGCTGTCGGGCGCGAGAATCTGCGCGGAAGCCGCGAGCGCGGCGTAGGCCTGCGACGCGTGGCCCGCACAGCGTAGCGACTCGGCCGAGAAATGCTCCGCGGCGGCCGCAATGCACGCCGCGTAGATGCGGCCGTCCCAAATGGGGGCGTAGCCCACGCGGGTTGTCAGGAGCGCGCAGGCAGCCAATGCGGCAACCGAGAGCGTGACGAACGAAGCTCGATCAGTTGCCCCGCGTGCCGCCATCGAATCTCCAGATCGCGTCGTCCTGGCACCCTCCGCCCGTTGCCATGTATGACCGTCGGCGCGGTTGCCAAGCAACCACGATCAATTGAGCCGCGGTGTCAACCGGTAAGCGGAGAGTTGGTATGGCCCGCGAGTGAATCGGCGCTCCGGGCCGATCACGAACGACTGAGCAAGCTGCGCGAGACCGCGCTCGGCCGGTCCGTTGGGCAGGGCCAGGTACACGCCCCTCGAGCGGGCTTTCGTGTAACGCGACGCAGAACCGGCTTCCACGACCAGCGGCACAACGGCCTCGGTGGAGTCGATGGTCCGCTGGTTCGTTCGCCCGTCGAGCATCGGGATCGTATGCCAGTTCGTGGAGTCGGGCAATACGATGAGCGCGGAGTCGCCTGCCTGCATCGCACCCAACGCGTCATCCGTCAACGCGCCAAGCATTGTGAACTCGAGGTTGTAGCCGAGCTGGTCGCGTCCTCGCGCGCAGCACTCGTGAGTGATCGAGGTGAGATTCAGCAGGGCGCTGTCTCCAAACGGAAATGTGCCGAACAGTGCACGCGACACCGGGTCGACGGTTCGCACGATCGACGCAAACGAGGCGATCACGTAGAGTGCGAGCACGGTGCGTCTCGCCAGCGGCGGAGCTCGCACCGCGAGAAGCGCAGCACACAACAGCAGTGACAGGAGGGGCGCGACGACGAGGTAGTAGCGAGCATTCGCGTACGTGGCAAAACGCGTGAGCGCAAACGTTGTCCCGACGAGCACGAGGACCATGAAACCGGCTTCGCCCGCAAAGGCACGGACTACTGCATTCCATCGTTCTCGCTCGGAACCGACTATCCTGGCGACCGCCGCCAAGCCGGCGGCACCGCTCAACGCAGGGATCCATGCGAAGTTGAGAACGAACATGACGGCCAGACTCGTCGCGACATAGCGGTCTAGGCGCGGCACGAGGAGCTGCCGGACGAGCGACTGACCGATCATCGCCGTACCCACGTTCCACACGACCGGCTCCCCACTCCGCGCCGCGTGCGCGCGGTAGAGGACGTAGGCGGCGAAGGTGAGGCCCGGCAGGACGAGAATCGCAACGCGGCGTGCAGCCTGGGTATGCGCGCCCGGCGCGCCTAACGCCACGCCCGGGCGCCAGATGATGACCGCCGCGGCCAGCACCGCGTAGAGAAGGACGCCCGTCTCCTTCGTGAACGTCAGTGCGATCCCCGTGAGCGCGGCCCACGTCCATCGACCGCGTAAGAGAAACACCGCCGTCCAGAGGAACCAAGTGACGACCGGAAGGTCGAGCCCCGGCTGGACGACCGCGGCGAGCAGTGCGGGCTGCGCGGCGAAGGCCGCTGTCACCAGTGACCGCTCCACCCGAAGATCCGGCTGTGGAAACACAATGGCGGAGAGTCGCCAAACCCCGGCGACGCTGACCAACCAGAGGAGCGCGTTCAGTAGGAGGATCGGCCACGACTGGCCAGGTGCCAAGGCTTGGGCTGCGATCGCCAGCGCGGCGTACGCATACGATGCGTGTCCGGCCAGCCGCAGATCGCCGAGTTGAACCCCGTTGATCGCGGCGCGGTTGATTGCCGACGCGTACTCGTAACCGTCCCACATGGGGGCGTATCCAAGCCGTGTGGCGAGAATAGCCGCAACGGCGAGGACTGTCGTGCAAACGATGGACGTCTCGATGGCGGATCGTGGGACCACGGAAGCCCGAGTCCCACCTTCCACGCCTGGAACCGTTGTCGTTGCCACCGTGGTAATCGAGGGCGAAGGCCAATCATTCGCTGTCGGCTCGGCGCAGACTGCGCAAGGTTCGCACCCGAAGCAACTCGCATTGCAACTGCCAGTAAACCTGAGCCCGACTCGCTACCTTGCTACGCGGGTCAGCGGCCCGCTTTTTGACCTCGTGCCCCATGTCTCGTGACGTGGTGAGAGTCGGTACATGCAAGAGGCCGACTTCGGCGCAATCGGCGCCAAGACGGTCTGTTCAAGTATCGACGAGATCGCATCGGATCACTTTCGACCGATCCTGCAGTTGCTCCCGTGGCAGATGCTTCCGCTAACTTGTGCGCGCTGAGGCCACGGCGTCACGACGCCGATGCCAGAGCAACATAGCGGTGGCGGGGACGTACACGCCTAACGTGACGGCGAGATACGCGGGTGTCGCGTTCACGCGAAGATCATGCGGCGCGGTTGCGACAAACGTCAAAAACCCGACCCAACCCGTGAGCGAAACACGAGTGACTCGGGCCACCCGATTGTGGCGACCCACACGCCCAGGTGATCGTAGAACTGCGGGTTGAGCGGAGAGAGCGTCATCGCGACCAGCGCCCTGCCCTCGCGGATACGCCAGTGGAGCAGTCCCGCAAGCCCTACGAATCCGAGCGGCCACGGGAGAACCATCGGGTGCGCGGTGGTCTGTTGCCTAACGTCACCGAGCCACTCAGCCAGCCACGAAGGCAGTACGAGGCGAACACAAGGGTATCGGCGCCTTCAGTCCACACCCGCGCAGATCGATCACAGCTCGCGGCGCGAGCAAGAAGCCGATGGCAACCACGGCGCCCAACGCGCAAGTCGCGACAGCCAGCCAAACCGATGGTCTCAAGGTGTTCGTGTTGGCATGTGGCGGTTCGCGGTTCACCAGTACACAAACAAAGTGACGACCAGCAGCACGATCGTCACCGCCCCGATCGATTTGGGGCCGAGCTTGGAAGACAGCGGAAGAGTATCAGACCTCATTCCTGACGGCGTAACGATGACGCGCCAATCGATCCGAGGGCAATTCTCATGTCGACCGCCGACGCGTTAGAACGACGGCGAGCGCGGGCAGGTACATCGTCAGTGTCAGGACGCGTCCCATGTATGGCAGAGTCTCCGCCTTCGTGTCTGCCGCCGGCGGGGTGGTCACAAACACCATCGCCCACGGCACCAAATAGCTCCACAGCGAGAACGCGATCGCTTCGAGCCGGGTGCGTGCGACGAGGAGCAGCGGGAACTGATCGTACATCAGCATCGATTGCGGAGCGCACGCCATCGCAAGCAACAGGCGCCCCTCGGCGGTCTTCCAGCGCAGGACTCCAAGGGCGAGCAGCCAACCAAACGGCTGCTGTACAGGGATCGCGTAGTTGATGCTCGCCGTCTTGCGTGCGGCGTCCCACCACTGCATCGGCCAGTTCGGACGAACGAGGAGGGCGAGGCCGATCGTGGCAACGCCGACCCAGACGAAGCGCCATGACGGCCGGTACGCGAACGCCGCGAATCCGAGCGTCGGCTTCGCCACCGCGGCCCACGCGAACGCCGGCGTCATTGCGGCAGCGAGCGTGAGCGGCGCCCATTGGCCGGTCGTCATGCACCAGAGGGCGGGCGCGGACATGAGAATCGGCAACCGCCACCATCCGTCGGCGGTCAGCGCGAACGCGAGCAGTCCGAATGCAGCGGCGACAAACACGACGCTCGCGGCCTGCATCGGGAGCCAGGCTACGGCAGCGCCGCCTAGAGCGGCCGGCAAGGGGTACATGAACCAGTTGTCGAACCGCACCTCACCGAACTGCACAGCCCCGGGCTGGACTGCAGTATACGGGTCGCCGCCGGTCAACAGGGCGCGACCAGCGACCCAGAAATACGCGAAGTCATAGAGCAAGCCATTCTGTTGGATCTTGACCCACGCGATAACTGCGGCGACAGTAGCGACGCCGAGCGCCACGAGGAGACGCGCCGTACGAGACGGCTGATTCGGCTGCGGCATGTCCAAGATTCCCACCGCTTCATAGGCGTCCGCAAGGCGGGACGGAACGGCTCTCGTCGTGATCCTGCGTCGCGCGTGAATGCCGGGCCCACCGTGCCCCAGGGTCGCTGCAAGCCTGACATGGTTAGCGGCGCGGACCACCAGAGTTAGCGAATCATATGGAGATGGGCTATCCCCCTCGACCGGGGTTGGCGTCCGCCCGGCTTGCCGCAGCCACGTTCACGATCACGACGTTCGTGAACGCCGCCCTGCTTTTCGCCGTCGAGCCGATGTTCTCGAAGATGGCGCTGCCGCTCCTCGGCGGAACGCCGGGCGTGTGGAACACGTGCATGCTGTTCTTTCAGACGACGCTTCTCGCAGGCTACGCCTACGCCCACGTCGTGACGACCAGGCTCTCGCCGCGGACGCAGACCGTGGTGCATCTCACGCTGCTCGCACTGAGCCTGCTGGTCCTCCCCATCTCGATCGGGGCGGGATTCCGATCGCCACAGCCCGATGCGCCGGTCGCCTGGCTGATCGCGATGCTGTCCGTATCGCTTGGCGCGCCGTTCCTGATGCTCTCGAGCGGCGCTCCGTTGTTGCAGCGGTGGTTCAGTCGCACCGGCCACGCGGCCGCCGCAAACCCCTAGTTTCTGTACGCGGCGAGCAATCTGGGAAGCATGATCGCGCTGCTCGCGTATCCCGGGCTCATCGAACGCACGCTAACCCTGTCGACGCAGAGCCGCGGGTGGAGCGCATGCTACGCGGCGCTCATCGGACTCGTGGGCGCCTGCGCGGCAATAGTGCGGAACCGGAATGCGTCGCCGGCGGGAGCACCGACGGCAGCGGTCGCCGATGCGGAACACCTAACGATTGTCCGACGGATGCGCTGGGTTGTGCTCGCGTTCGTTCCGTCGAGCATGCTCCAAGTGGGTCGCGTTTTCGCGTTCGCCCGCAGCCATTGCCCCGCTACCGTCGGCTCGAGGCTGGCGTGAGCTCGAACCCAGCCGCGGCACCCCTTTCACGAACGTCCTCAGAGTGTTTCGCTGGCGCTGAGGAAGGCCGGGGACGGGCGGTAGGCGACGAACTACCGGGGACGGGCGGCGGGCGGCGGCTAGAAAGCGCGCACCCTCGGGAGGCCTCCGGAGGGAGGGTTTCCGCCGTGTAACCGTCGCTCGCCGCCCGTCCCCGGTAGTTCGCCTAACGACAACCCCGCTCGTCCGGCCTATGAAACAGCGGAATGGAGCGCGGTGGGAGCTCGTCCGCCCCCGCCCGCGCCCACCAATCGCGGTTCACCCACAGCCCGATGATCGCCGCCGGACCGTTGCGATCCGCTGTGGTGGCGACACGCTGCCAGGCCATCGCGGTGTCGAGAACTCCCGCCACCGGATAGCTCACCGGGGCGATCGCGAGATCGGCGCTCCGCCACGGTGGCAAGGGCAACGATCGCCGGACGGGAAGGAAATACGCTTCCGCGGCCGCGGCGGAATCCGGGAAGATTGTTCGTCCGTCGATGGATTCGGATAGGCGAGGCAGTCGCCACCGCGCGTAGCTACCGAAATTGAACGTCGTGAGCAAACGCCCTTCGGCGGTTGGCTTCAGGTGACAATCCAGCCACTGGGCAATCGGCTCGATTCCAGTCGCTGCGCTCGATGGCAGTCGCCTCGACGGCAGCGAGCCAGCTGCCTCCCAGGGGTCGGCGTTGCGACCGCCCCCGATCATTGCCATGGCGCCGAAGATCGCGGTGGCGACGGCCCGTTGTGTCGTGAGCACGACCGACGTCGCCGGCGGGGTCAGCATGCCTACCGCGATCCCGGCGAGCGGGAGGGTCACGAGCCACCACGGGAGCAGGCCGCGGATCGCCACTCCGAACAAGAGCAGCCCACCAGCCCACAGCAGGCCATACAGCCCACGTTCTCGCGGCTCGAGTCGCGTGGCTGTCAGCCAGGGCAACGCGAGGAGGAGTGGAACGACGAGCAACCCCGTGCCCCCACCCCGCGACAGCGCGGAAAAGCCGGGCGTGTGTTCGTCGACAGGGGATGGCGAGCTATAGAGGGCGTGCGGTTCGAAGTTGAGGCGAAAGACGTCCACCCAGTGCAACCCGTATGGCGACAATAGCCATCCGCCGAGGATCGCGCAGCCCGCGATGGCGGCGCGCCGCCAACTCACCGGCGAACGCGTGAGGAGGACGACGCCGGGTGCCGCCGTGAGCGGAAAAAACAGATGGGAGTTCGCCGCGATGGCTGCGCAGCCGAGGAGGCCCACTCCCAAGCGCAACGACCCGCCACCGTCGCGAAGGCGCATGGCCGCCGCCCACGCGAGCGGGATGACGACCAGCAGTATTCCCTGCGGCCGAAGCGTCGGCACCAGACCCACGCCCACCACGATGTGCAGTGCCGCTACGAGGAGCGTGGTCCACCCGGTCCATCGCGCCGCGGCGCCAAGGAGGCCGACCGCCAGTCCCGCGGCAGCGAGCGCGAGGCCGTGCAGTGAGTGCATCCCGTTAGGTCCGAACGTGGTGAGGGCCGCATAGTACACGACCTCGGCGCCCCACGAGTACGCGAAGAAGGGTTCGCCGGGGCGGGTCCAGGCGAAGGGCTCGACGAACGGGACCGCGCGATGGCGAACGATCCACTCGCCAAGGGCGAGGTGCATCGGCAGGTCCGCGTCCGAAAGCGGCATTGTGAAGCCGCCAACGAAGAGGCAGACGATGAAAAACGCCAGGAGTGCCGGCCACGCGGGGCCGAGCGTTTCGCGCCAGTCGTCACGCCACGGTTTGCGAAGCACGGCCTTATTCTAGCAGAACGGCCGTACCGATGCGCAGTTTGTTGGGCCCTCTGTCGGCAAACCCTACTGAGCTCTCAGCGCTTCCACAGGGTCAACCCGCATTGCACGTCGCGCCGGAAGCCAGCTTGCCACCGCGGCCAGCAGAACGAGGCCCACCGCGACCGCGATCAGCGTGGCGGGATCGGTGGGCTGCACCTCGAAC
>Ga0207674_10002356_pt1 | contig 23892 bp, 20 predicted proteins | sample KBSCornC72_FD_184303 | JGI IMG/M metagenome (GOLD analysis project Ga0207674, IMG submission 184303) | Corn rhizosphere microbial communities from Kellogg Biological Station, Michigan, USA - KBS Corn C7-2 (SPAdes) (version 2) | ecosystem: Host-associated > Plants > Roots > Rhizosphere > Soil ...
CTCGAACACTGCCTCGATGACGAGATCGACGTTGCGGAACCCGGAGTAGTCCGTCGTTCCGCCGATGAGCGTCATGTAGTCGTCGAGCTGCTGGCGCGTCATCTGCTTTTTCGTTAGGCGATCGCGCATCACCTCGCGCGCCGCGGCGAGCCCCTTCCCCACCCGGCCCGGGTCCGCGTCCTTGAGCCGTATGAGCGTGCCCTGCTGCGCCGCAATGGACGCGATGCCGGCGCCCATGAATCCCGCGCCGAGGATAGCGAGCTTCTGGATCGGCTTCGGAGAGGGCGCCGGCTCCGACACGCCGGGATCCTTCTTTAGCGCGCTCGTCGCGAAGAACAGGAAAACCAGCTGCCGCGAGACCTCGCTCACTGCGAGCTCACCAAAGAGGCGAGCCTCCTCCCGATATCCGCGCTCGGTGCCGTGCGCATATCCCGTCGCGACCACGTCGAGCGCGGCGAGGGGCGCCGGGTAATGGCCGCGCGTGCGCGCGAGGATCCGCTCGCGTGCCTGGCGGAAGACGAGCGCACGGCCGACACGGTTCTCGTCGAGGAGCATATGACGGGCACCATGCGGACCGCCGACCATGCCTCGTTTCAAGACACCATCGGCCAGCGCCTTCGCCCGCTCGACCGCTACGTCGTCGAGGATCGCCGGGTGCACGAGCTCGTGGATGAGCCCCATCTGCAGCGCCTTTCGCGCGCGGATGTTTCGCCCCGTGAGAATCATGTCCAGCCCGGCCTCGAGGCCAACAAGGCGCGGGAGCCGCTGCGTCCCCCCGCCGCCGGGAATGAGTCCCAGCTGCACTTCCGGAAGGCCGAACACCGTTTTCGGTGTCTCTGTTCCTATGCGGTAGGCGCACGCGAGCGCCGCCTCGAGTCCGCCGCCGAGACACGCCCCGTTGATCGCGGCGACGACGGGAGTCTTGAGCTTCTCGAGGCGATCGAGCAGCGCATGCCCGTCCCGGCTCAGCGCCTCCGCCTGCGACGACGTCTCGATGCCGAGGAACTCTTCAATGTCGGCACCTGCAACCCACACGTCGGGCTTTCCGCTTCGGATCACGGCCGCACGAATCGACTCATCGCGATCGAGGCGCTCGATGAGCGCGGTAAACTCGTCGCGGACCGACCGTGCGAACGTGTTGACCGGAGCGTTAGGCACGTCGAGCGTCACGACGGCGATGCCGTCGCGAACGTCGGTCGTGAGCGCAGATGTCATTCGGCGCGTGAGCTCATTGACGTTCCACGACCATCGCGAACCCCATTCCACCCGCGGCGCACACGGTCATGAGCCCGAACTGCCCACCGCGTCGCCCCAGCTCGTTGAGCAACGTCGTCGTGATGCGAGCACCGGTCGCGCCGAACGGATGTCCGATGGCAATCGAGCCGCCCATGACGTTCAGTCGGGCCCGATCTACTTCGCCCACCGGCTCGGAGAACCCCGCGCGCTCTGCCCAGGCTTTCGACTCGAAGCCGCGAAGGTTCGAGAGCACCTGCGCCGCAAACGCCTCGTGCATCTCGACGAGATCGATGTCGCGCAAGGAAAGCCCGGCGCGTCGCAGCGCTACCGGCGCAGCCAGCACCGGCGCCTGCAGCAGCTGCTCTCCGGGGTCGAGCGCGGCGTACGCGTACGAACGAATGAACCCCAGCGGCGTGTAGCCGAGCGCACGCGCGCGATCGTCACTCATGAGGAGCACCGCCGCGGCTCCGTCGGTGAGCGGCGATGAGTTGCCGGCTGTCACCGATCCATACCGCCGGTCGAATACCGGCTTCAGGGCCGCGAGCTGGTCGATGCTCGTGTCGTCCCGAATGCCGTTGTCTGCTCCGATGACCAGCTCGTATTTCGGCGGGACGTAGGTGGGCGCGATCTCCGCGGTGAGGCGACCATCCTTCGTGCCGGCCGCCGCCAGACGATGCGACCTGAGGGCGAACTGGTCCTGCTCGTCCCGGCTCACGTGGTTGATCTTCGCCATCTTCTCGGCCGATTGGCCCATCGTCTCACCCGTCGACGGCTCGGCGATCGCGGGCGTGATCGGCACGAGATCCTTCGGACGTATCCGCGAGATGGCTTTTACTCGACCACCGAGCGTCTTGGCGCGGGATGCGGTCACAAGAGCGTCGGAGAATCCGCGTGAGTGAAGAATCGGCACGTTGGACAGCGACTCCGCGCCGCCGGCAATGGCAACCGAGACGTGTCCGAGCGCGATCTGGTCAGCGGCGTCAGTGATCGCCTGGTTGGCCGAGGCGCAGGCGCGGCTCACGGTGACGGCCTGCACGCCTTTCGGCAGCATCGGTAACAGTGCAACTTCGCGCGCTATGTTAGGCGCGAGCACCGATGGCACGACCGTTCCAAAGACGAGCGCCTCGACGTCGCGTCCGTCGAGGCTCGTGCGCTGGATCAACTCGGCCACACATGTCTTCCCGAGATCGATGGCGGAAATGGTTTTCAGCGCGGTCCCCGAGCGGGCGAACGGTGTCCGCACGCCGGCGACGATCGCAACACGTCGACCATTGCCAAATGTTGCCATGGCGGAAAAGTACCTAGCTCCCTAAGCCGTTGACGGGCCGCCGCTTGCCTTCTGGGGTGTGTCCGAAGTGTGTCCGCTCGAGGACGTTTCGGGCTCGTTTTCGATCACGCGCAGCGTCGTCACGGGGTCGGGTTGTTGGTAGGATCGCTTCATCGTCGCGAGGTCTCGCCAGCCCGCAGACCGCGCACGTCGACGTCGGGAAGATGCTTCCGATCGGAAGCGTACGCACGTCGGTACGAATGAAACCCTCCCGCTCGACTAGCGGAAGCTCCGCGAGCCGCTCGGCGCGAATTCGCAGGATCCGGGCGAGCGTCTCGTTGATCGGCCGCTCCGGATGCTTCGGCTGCGGGAACATCCAGACATCGCCGACCCGCGGGTGCGCACGTAGGTAGCGCTCGAGCGCCTGGCGCGTGGGCGCTGAGATCGGCGAGACGTCCTCGTACCCCTGTTTATCCGTCTCCGCGCGGAACCTGATGGCGCCATGCGGCATGTGCTTGGCGAGTGTCGGATCGTGGCCGGTCGCGGCGAGCATGCGGGCGATCGTCTCGGGGGACAGGAGCACGTCGGACGCTCGTAGCTCGCAGAGCGCGGTGATTCGCCGCCCGGTGTGCCGGGCGAGCGCCAGCAGGCACGCCAGGCGTCCGGTCGGATCCGCCTCGTCCGCCTTGGCGAGCGTTAGGCGGTAACGCTCCTCGCTCGCGACCGGCCGGCGAATGTTTCGCTCGCGCGGGAGGGTCAGCCCGCGTAGCGGATTGGTTCCGAGCAGCGGCTTTATACGTTAGCGTTGATGTGCGCGCTCCCGACCGACTACGGCATCCGCTGAATGACGCCTGGCTGACGCCCCCTCGTACCGTGGGCCATGCTTTACAACTGGTTCGATCACGACCTCAACATCGACGGCGCTGTCGGCCGCTATAAAGACAATAGGCGCGACTTGCGACCGTGGACGCCGTGGCGGCCTTTGGCAGCAACGTGGGTACCCCGTTCACTCGCCGTGCGGCGCGCTCCTCAGCCCTACGCTGGCGAGCCTAAAGGGGGTGCTGGTCGCGATCGGCCACGATGTAGCCGGACTTGGCGAACAGGAAGCAGCGGGTGCACGCCGCGTCCGTCTCGCCTGGATCCAACGCCCACGACTCGAAGGCTACGGCTTGCTCGACCTCGGCGTCGGTGAACGGCGCGCCGGCCGTCAGTGCGCGCACGCGGCCGTCGAAATAGTCCCGCGGCGCTTCACGCTCGAAGCGGGTGACGAGGCGGCTCACGTCAGTCGACCCCGCGGTGCGGCGCCGAACAACGCGCCGGGAGTGGGCGCCGTGGCGGCGCCGCATTGCTCAATGGGAGGCACGATTGCTCACGTTTCGCGATTTTCGCATCGCTTTCTCTTGCAGCATAGCTTGTGCCCACGAGGCGCTAGCAAAAGTGTCAACCTTGGGTTGAGTCAATTTGCGCCGGCGTGCCTAGATAATCCGCGCGACGCGACGCGGTTCGCGCGACGTCATCGACGAGATGATTAAACTCAACGTCCGTCATGCCCCCGCCCACTCGCTCAAAACGTGTCTTTATCATCTCAGAGAGTTCGTGAACTCGGTCGGCCGATTCGGGGGACCATGGTCGGCGGATCGTACGCGCTTCCGCGCCTGCCGACGTCAAGCCCAGACGTGCGATCGTGGACACGCACGCTACCGCGCCGTAAACGTGAGTTTGAGAACGTCGCGAGGGCACGTCAAGAACCAATTCCCTGCCGCGCTGTTGGGTTGGGAGGTTGTCCCAGCCATGCAGTCTTGTATGGCGTGGTCAGACGGAGCATGTCCCGGAGTCCGACAGCGCGGTGTCTGGTGTAGCGGCCGGAAGGCACCTGTGGTGCCCGCGCCACGAACACTCGGCGTATCCCCCGTCAACTGAATGGCGTTAGGTGCCTGACAAGTACCCGGACTGACGGTCCATTGCCGATTTCGCACCGGCACGCCACTTGATTCGGACGCCAGCGAAAGAAACCGCGATTCCCGCGACGTTGGTCAGACGAGCGGCGTCCGCGCGTTTGTGTGCACCGCTGGAGCTCGAAACACCGTCTCACGCCACAGGGGGTTATCATGCCCGCACCATCCGGCACCGCCATCGTCAGTGCCCTCATCACGGCCGTCCTGCTAACCGCGTGCGCCCAGGACCGGGTCAGTGGCCCCTCGGTCCCGGATTTACTCCGTCCTCAGGCGGGCTACTATGACACGCAAGGCTGCACGCCCGGGTTCTGGAAGAACCATCCGAGCCTGGAGTTCTGGAACTATCTGCCCGGTCAGAATCTGGACCCCGTTTTCAACGTGCCGGACTCGTTCGGACTCGATAACGTGACGCTGCTCGGGGCGCTCTCGTTGCCGGGCGGCCCCGGTGCACAAGGCGCGGCGCGGATCCTCCTGCGGGCCGGCGTCGCCGCACTACTGAACGCGGCAGCCAACAACATGAACTACCCCATGAGCCAGACCGACGTGATCAACGCCGTGAACGCGGCATTGGCGTCGGGTAATCGCGACACAATGCTTTCCCTCGCGACCCAGTTGGACAATCTGAATAACCTCGGCTGTCCGCTCTGACCGCACACTCGCGTCGTACACTCGTAACGAGTTGCCGGTGACCCTGCGGGCGTTCCCGTGCAAGTACTCGCTGTACGACGACATGACAAGCGGCTGACCCCGAGCGGGCTGGCAGACCGGGAGGGTGCCCAACCTCGTTAGGTGCACCCTCCCGGCGACTTTTTAGCAACTTCGCCGAGCAGCAGCGCGGTAGGTGCCATCCTCCAAACGGCGGCCCGGCAAAGGCGTCAGAGCGGTCGATCGTGAGCTTCTGCGGCGAGCCGGGCATGGGGTGCAACGGGTCAGCGGCCCGGCGGGACGTCGAACCTGCGCGCGCGGGTTCGGCTCGCGGCGCGTACGCACGGTCCCTCCCGTTCTTCGCTCCTTCGTAACGTAGTAGGGTCCGGTGCCATCGGTCCGGGGTGCGCTGGCCGCTGTCACCGCCGGTTAATGCGGACAAGGCGACAATGCGCCGCAACGTTGTCCATCCCACTATGCAGGCTGGTCCATTCGCACGTGCACGCCAGCACGTCCCAATGTCCGAACGTACCGAGCAGTTGCGCGCAGCCATCGCCGCACGCTTAGAGCGCGTGCGCGGCGCGATGAGCGAAGCGGACTTCGCGGCGCTGGTCGACGATGTGGCCCGGACTGCCGAACGGCTGGCGGAGATCGAAGAACGTGGGATGCACACAACGACGCCGCTCCCCGGCTCTATCCCGGTCCATAAAGAGCCGGAGACGCGGGCTCGTTAGGCGCGCTCGCACGGTGTTTGCCTCGTCCGATCCCGGCGACCGGAGCGGGCGGACGGGGTGCAGGACTCACGAGAGGAACGGCGACAGGCGCTCAAGGAACAAATCGCCGTGCGCTTATCGCGCGTCCGTGGTGGACTAACGGATGGGGAATTCGCGGAATTGGTCGAGAGGGTCGTGCAAACCGCCGAACGCTTCCGCGAGATCGAAGCGAAGCCGGTGACTCGCGGTGCTGACGATGCCCCCGGAGCGCCCGGAATCTCTCGCGAGGACTAGACGAGGTCCCGGCACCGTCACAACACGCGCAACGCCTGCACAGTAGTCGCAGCACCGGCCGAAATTCCCGGTTCCCCTAAAGCGTTAGGGTGAGTCCAAAGTGGGTCCCGAGAGGCGGGGGAATCCGGGGTGAACCGGGTTTGTGGTCGGAGCTTCCCCTATGGCGCCCGAATGAAATCGGGTAGGTTCGCCGGGGAGCTGGGCCACCTATGCTGCCATGGCGTGAACCTACTCGGGAATAGGGAATCGGGAATCGGGAATCGCCAAACCCTTCGCCCCGTCTATCGCTTCCGGGCCATAACGCGAGCCACGTGCCGTTCACCAGCGTCATCGACCACCAGCCCTTCAGCGTGCTCCTGAACGATCAGCGGAGAGACGAGTGTCGCCAACTCGCCTGGTTCGAGCAGATACGCCGTGTTCCGCGGGCCCCGCGCGGCGCCGCGCCCGACCACATCCAGATGGGCGCGCGTGAACGTCTCGTACACGAGCCGTCCACCTGGCTTGAGCAGCTCAGCGAACAGCTCGAACAGCGATCGATCGAGAAAGCTGACGCAGACGATCGCGTCGAACGAGTCGGGTCGGAACGGCAACGCGCTCGCATCCGCCACGACGCCGAGGATGCGGTCGTTTCGGGCCGCGGCAGCCGCCACTGCGCGCTGGATGAAGTCCGTGACGACGACGGTCCTGCCGCCGCGAGCGATCGGGTCGGCATGACGGCCGGTCCCGCCGGCCAGGTCGAGGATAAGTGCGTTGTCGGGCAGCGTGGCGCAACGCTCGATGACCCAGCGCGACGCGGCGTGGTCCGGCTCCTTCCCCCGCTCGCGGTACGTCGCGGCCCACTCGTCGCGCTCGCGGCGCGAATCGTGAGCAGCGCTCACTGATGACGCGCGGCGAGCGCCTGGCGCGACTTCGAGAGGCGCAGTTCGACGTCCTCGTCGTCGGGGGCGGCATCACCGGAGCCGGCATCGCCCGTGACGCTGCGATGCGCGGTCTCAAGACGGCGCTCGTCGAGCGAGACGACTTCGCGAGCGGGACGTCCAGCCGGTCGTCGCGGCTCGTTCACGGCGGCGTTCGTTATCTCGAGCATGGGCATTTGCATCTCGTATTCGAGTCGAGCCGCGAGCGACGCACACTGCTCCGGATCGCCCCGCACCTCGTGCGGCCACTGAGGTTCACGTGGCCCGTGTATCGGGACGCTCGAGTTCCATTGTGGAAGCTCGGCGTCGGCCTGTTCATGTACGACGCGCTGGCAGTGTTCCGCAACGTGCAGGGTCACCGCCTGCTCACGTCGGAGGAGGTCGCGGGCGAGGAGCCGGGAGTCAGCCGGGAGAATCTGGTTGGCGGCGCCAGTTACTACGACGCGTCGACCGACGACACTCGCCTCACGCTCGCGAACGTGCTCGCGGCGGAGGAGTCAGGGGCCGCTGTGGTCAACCATGCGGCAGTGATCGGAATGATCCGCGAGGGCGAACGCGTCGTGGGCGCCGTGGTTCGCGAGGAGCGCGACCAGGCCGAGGTGTCTGTACGAGCGCGAGTGGTCGTGAACGCGACCGGGCCGTGGACGGACGCCGTACGGGCCATGGATGGCGACACCCGAGCGAATGCCGTTCGCGCGACGAAGGGAGTGCACATTGCGGTGCCGCGCGAGCGGCTGGCGACGCACGCCGCGCTCACGCTGCTCTCCCCGACCGATGGTCGGGTCATGTTTGCCCTGCCATCGACCGCCACGACGATCGTGGGGACGACCGATACGCCGACCGACGAGTCGCCGGAGGGCGTGCGCGCATCGCGACAGGACATCGACTATCTGCTCGCCGCCGCGAATGTCTTCTTCCCCGCCGCGCGCCTAACGCCAGCCGACGTCGTCGCCGCGTGGGCGGGAATTCGCCCGCTGGTCGCGTCGGGCTTCACCGGTGATCCTGCGAGCGCATCCCGCGAGCATCGCATCGATCGCAGCGCGTCGGGGATGATCTCGGTCTCGGGTGGCAAGCTGACGACGTATCGATCGATGGCGGCGGAAGTCGTGGACGTCGTCGAACGATCGCTCGGCAGACGGCGCAGACGAGCCAGGACCAGTGTTGTCCCGTTGCCGGGTGGCGACATTCGCTCGTTCGACGAAACGCTGCGCGCGGCGGAGCTGGAGGTGGGCGACTCGGTCGTTGCACGCCGTCTCGTGGAAGCACACGGGTCGCGATGGCGGGAGGTCGCGGCGCTGACGACCGCGGAGCCTGCGCTCGCGCGCCGCATCGCGCGGGATCTTCCGTATCTGCTGGCCGAGGTCGTGTACGCGGTCGAGCGAGAGATGGCGATGACGCTCGCGGATGTGCTGGTCAGGCGCTTGCACCTCGCATTCGAGGTCGCTGATCACGGCCGATCGGCCGCTCGCGTCGCGACGGCGGTCCTGGCGGGCCGGCTTGGGTGGGACAACGCGCGCGCTCGGTCCGAGCTCGCCCGGTACGAGGCGGACGTGCAGCGGCTGTTCGGAGTGCCTGAAGCACACGAGCCCTCGCTGGTGGGCTGAGGGCTCGGTCGCTTCCACAGAAGGATCCCGGCGTTACTCGAGTGCCGCAGCCTGGTGGATGGTCACGAGCTCGACGATACGAAGCCGGCGAGTCATGGCGGGGAGCTTGAGGACGATGTCGTCGCCCACACCCTTCCCAACGAGCGCCCGTCCGATCGGGGAGCCCATGCTCACATGGCCTTCCTCGAACTCGACCGAGTCACCGAAGACGAGGCTGTAGGTCTCCGTCGACTTCGTCGCCTGGTCCTCGACGACGACGCGCGATCCAAGACCGACCTTGTCGGTCGGGATCTGAGTGAGGTCGATCTGCGCCAGCTTGCTCAGGCGTTGCCGAAGCTGTCCGAGCCGAGCCTGAACGAACTGCTGGCGCTCGAGGGCGGCCTTGTACTCGCTGTTCTCGCGGAGGTCGCCGAGCTCCACCGCCTTCCGAATTTCCGATGGAAGGACGACGTTCAGCTCGTGTTGTAGACGTTGGACCTCGTCGCCAAGCTTCTGTTTCAGCTCTTCGATCATCGCACGCCCCGCAAGAGACAACCACACCGACAGAAAAGTGGAGCGCCCGGCCTTTCGAGCCGGGCGCTACTCCCACCGGTAAACTAAGCCGCTCGCTCGGGCGAAGCAATTACGGGCAGCCCCGGCAGTCCACACCGCCACATGCTACAAGTCGAGCAACACGGGGACGTTACGCGCTTCGAGCTGACGAGCGTCGCGAGCCGGATCCTGGGCTATTCGGCGAGCGCCTACTTGATCGGCGGGGTCCTCGTGGATTGCGGCTTCCACTCGGCGCGGAAGGAGATCGACGCGATACTCGACCGCGAGCAGCCCCGTGGTGTGCTCATCACGCATCATCACGAAGATCACGCGGGAAACGTGGAGCGCGTTGCACACCGCGGGATACCGATCGCGGCGTCGACGGAAACGCTGTCGAGAATGCGATCACCGGCGCCGATACGGGCCTATCGCCGCTTCACGTGGGGCCCGGCACCCCCGCTTCGCTCACCGGTCACGCCGTTCGAGAATGACCGGTTGATTCTGATCGCAGCGCCGGGGCACTGCTCCGACCATCACGTCGTGTGGGACGAGGCTGACGGTACACTAGTCGGTGGGGACCTGTATCTCGGCGTCAAGGTTCGTATTGCGCATCCCGGCGAGGACCCGCGATTGCTCGCCAGAACGCTGCGCGAGATCGCCGCGTTAGGCCCGACACGCCTGTTCGACTCCCATCGCGGGTATGTTCCGAATCCGGCCCCGCTGCTTCGCGCGAAGGCCGACTGGACAGACGAGACGATCGCACTGATCGAGCGGCGCATCGCCGCGGGCGCGCCGGATGCGGCGATCGTGCGCGAGCTGTTTGGGGGAGAGTCGCTGCCGGGATACCTCTCCGGCGGCGACTATTCTCGCACAAACTTCGTTCGCGCTGTCAGGCGGGGGATGGTGGTGGCTGGATAGCCCGCCTGTCGCCGTCCCCCGTCCCCGGCAGTCGCGCGTCGCCCGTCGCCTACCGATGCATCGGCAGCTTCGCGTCCGCGTCCTCAGCCACCTTCGGCTCACCGCCGGCGCGATCGTACTCATCGCGCAGCAGATCCATCAACTCGCGTCGACGGTCGTACAGCCGCCGCAGCGGGCGCTTCGGACGAGTCGCCAGCGCGTAGGACGTCAGCAGGGGCAGCGCCACCGTGGAATCGAGGTAGCACACCACTGCGTCGGGAAGCCGATCGGGGTCGATCTTCCCCCAGCTCACCGCTTCAGCCGGTGTCGCGCCCGACAGGCCACCGGTATCCGGGCGCGCATCGGTGATCTGGAGGAAGAAGTCGTGGCCCTTCTCGTCGATGCCTAACACTTCCTGGATCTGCGGCTCCGTCTGTAGCATGAAGTTCTTCGGGCTTCCGCCGCCCGCGATCAGCACGCCGCTGCGGCCACCACCCCGTTTCGCGCCCAGCACGATCGACGCCGTCTCGTTCACGTCCGCATTCGGGTCGATGACGCATCGGTTGCCGTCCAGCGCGAGCGCGGCGACGTTCATGCCGATCGACGAGTCACCCGGCGACGACGTGTAGATCGGCACGGCGGACGCGTAAGCGGCCGACAACAGGGACTTCTGTCCGATGCCTAACGCCTTTTCGCGCTCCCGCACGTACTTGCCGCACAGGTGGTGGAACTCCGCGCTCGACATCGGGCGCTGAAACTCCGGACCCTGGATAATTTTTCGGAAGAACGCATCGGTAGAGAGCAGCACGTCGTAGTCGAAGAAGATGTCGTAGATCCGCACGACACCCTCCTCGCGCAGCACCACGTCGGACTCCTGCGCGTTGCCGCGATGCATCGCCAGCCCGAGCCCGAAATGCGTGTCGTGGTAGAGATTCGCCCCCGTCGAGATGATCCAGTCGACGAACCCGGCTTCGATGAGCGGAATGAGCGCTGCCATCCCGAGCCCTGCGGGCGTCAGCGCGCCCGTGAGCGTCATGCCGATGGTCACGTCGGGCTCCAGCATCTTCTGCGTGAACAGCTGACACGCCTCGCGTAGGCGCGCAGCGTTGTACGCGAGGAACGTCCCATCTATCAGATCCGTAACGCGCTCCGTGCCGTCGATGCGACGTGGGTCGATCCGCTGACCACGCAGAAATCGGCTCGTGTCATGCGACGTGTGCTGCACGCCCGTCTGCTCGCGCTCCTCGGCCGCCCGCTTCTGGTCCGCCTTGGGACCGGCGGCGGATGAGCGCTCGATCGTCTTCCCCGCCCGCGAGCTCTTCATACCGCCCGGTCGAGACTCCGCCTTCTTACCGTTCCCCGTTTCCAGTTCCCGGTGCCCGCTTCGCTTCTTTCCCTTCCCGGATTTCTTCATTCCCCCTCCAGCCGAGCGCGCGAAGTCCCGAGCTGCGCCTCGTAGGCCGAGACGACGGCCGCTGCGGCTTCCGCGGGGTCGTCGGTGAGCAACATGAGATCCATATCGCCGGGCGAGATCTTCCCTTCGCCAAGCACTCGCGTCTGCAACCAGCGCACGAGACCAGCCCAGTAGTGGCGACCAAACAGAACAACCGGGAACTGGTAGATCTTTCCGGTCTGAATGAGCGTCAACGCCTCGAACAACTCATCCAGCGTGCCGAAGCCCCCGGGAAAGATGATGAACGCGACGGAATATTTGACGAACATCGTCTTCCGCACGAAGAAGTAGCGGAAGTTCACCAGCGTATCGACGTACGGGTTGGCGCCCTGCTCGAACGGCAGCTCGATGTTGCAGCCGATCGACTTGCCATGCCCCAGCCGCGCGCCCTTGTTCGCGGCTTCCATGATTCCGGGCCCGGCACCGGTGATGATGGCAAAGCCTGCGTCGGCGAGCAGCCGCGCGACCTCGGTCGCGTTGTGGTACTGCGGATCGTCCGGGCCGATCCGCGCCGAGCCGAAGACGGTCACTCCCTTCTGAACCGAAGCGAGTGTATCGAAGCCCTCGATGAATTCACTCGTTATGCGGAGGACGCGCCACGGGTCGGTCCGCGTGAAGTCATCGAAGCGGCCGGGCTGCTGCAGCAGCTTCTCGTCCTCGGTCACAACTGCATAGGGACTGCGAATGGAGTCGTCGACCTCGCGCGATGGCCCGGCGCTTCTCGCCGATGAGACCTGCGACGGCGGAGTTCGACCCGCTTTCAGGTGACCTTGTTCCGTCCGCTCCCGCAGCCCCTCGAGGGCATTCTGCGCAGCGTCCGCCAGCAGCGTGGGGTCGGCCTTTTTCCCCGAGGCGGTTCGCGGTCCCGTACGCTGGCGTCTCCGCGCTGTCGCGGTCGAAGCCTGTTGAGGCCGACTGGGTCCATCGTTTTGCGCCGACGTATTTTGTGAGGCTTTGGATCTTTGCTTGCGTTTGGCCATTTCACTCGAATCCACGGAAAACCGCTGGCACGGCACTCGCCGAGCAGAAGAGTTTATCTACGTCGAGACCGACCGCGCCACTGACGGGTCACGATCTGGCAAGGCGGCATATGGCAAATTTCAGTCGGAACTCGTACCGAACCGCGCGATCAACCCTTGTCCGTCATCATTCTTCTCGCCGATGGAGCACGTCCTGATGTGCTCGAACGTGCGATAGACAACGGCGCTCTCCCGACGCTGGCGCAACTCCGCGACGAAGGCTCGTTCACCACCGTTAGCACGGCGTTCCCATCGGTCACAGGGCCGGCCTACACACCCTTCCTTCTCGGACGCTATCCTGGACCTCTCGGATTGCCAGGACTCCGGTGGTTCGACCGCACGCGATCAACCGCGCGAGGATTCGGCAATTGCCGGAGCTACGTCGGGTCGGAGATGCGCTTCATCGACACGGACCTCGACCCATCGGCGCCAACCCTCTTCGAGCTCGCCGGGCCAGCGCTCGGCGCGCTGAGCGTGATAGGCCGTGGACTTCGTCGCGCCGATCGAATCGGGCGGGGCGTCGCGTTTGCGGCCCGCGCGGCGCGAACCCATTTCACCGGAAACGTCGCCGGCTGGCTCGAGATCGATCGACAGGTCGGTGCCAAGGTCGCGCGCCAGATCCGCGAGCAACGTCCGCGCCTCACCTTTGCCGCATTCCCCGGGATCGACAAGGCTTCGCATTCCACCGGTCATGATTCTCCGGCGGTGCACGAGGCGATGCGAATCCTCGACCAGACAGTAGCCGAGATACGCCGCGACGCGGAGCGCAGCGGACGGTGGGACTCGACGCACCTCTGGATCGTGAGCGACCACGGACATTCGCCAGTGACGGCGCACGACGATCTCGCGTCGCTCCTGCGTTCGTGGGGCCATGACATCGTAACGCATCCGTGGACCTTCGCCGGTGGGCGCGACGCCGCCGTGATGGTGAGCGGGAACGCGATGGCGCACATCTATCTCGAGCTCGATCGCGCCGAGCGCCCATGGTGGCCAGCCTTGGCGCCTCGGTGGTCCGACCTCGTCGGCGCGCTGCTGGAGCGTCCGTCGGTCGACCTCGTCGTCCTTCCGCTGGCCGCGGATCAATACGAGGTCCGCAGCGGGACGCGCGGCACGGCAACGATCTGCGCGCAAGGCGACACCTACAGCTACAGACCCGTCACCGGCGACCCACTGGGCATTGGACCCCGGGAGGGCCTGACCGACGCGGACGCCTACGACGTCGCGGCGGCATCGGACTATCCCGACGCCATCGTTCAGATCGCGCGCCTCGCGAGTGCGTCGCGATCAGGTGAGATCATCCTTTCGGCCGTCCGAGGCTGGGATTTTCGATCGCGCCATGAACCGATTCCACACGTGTCATCGCACGGCGCGCTACATCGTGAGCACATGCTGGTTCCACTGCTCACGAGCAAGCCGGTCGCGTCTACGCCGCGGCGAACGGTGGACGTGATGCCAAGCGCGCTAGCTGCCCTGGATATCGAGCTCCCGGCGGGCCTCGACGGCACGTCATTCATTCGCCGCATCCCGACGGCAACCCAGCCACTTCGCGAAACACACCTTGCGAACGGGCGCACTCAGGGCGAGCGTGATGCGGAGTCTGCTGTGGCGTAATTAGAAAACCACGGTTCACATCCGCCGGGAGGCCGACAATGCGAGCTCGCGTGTTGGTAGCTGCAGTGGTGGTAGCGATCGGATCGGGATGCTCGAGCAGTGGTGGCGGCATGGCGGCAGGATCCTCGCACGCGCCCTCGCGGCAGCAAGACGTGATCACCGCGCAGGAGATCGCCGAGCGGGCCGCGGACGCGTCGAACGCGCTTCAGATCGTTCAGAAGCTGCGGCCGTCGATGCTCGCCACGCGCGGCCGATTCTCGCCGGCGGATAGTAGCGAAGCAGGCGCGCGTCCAAAGGTCGTGGTAGATGGCGTCGCGTACGGGGCCATCGAGAATCTTGCGAACCTGAACGCCGTTTCCGTCGGGGAAATCCGGTACATCGGCGCCACGGACGCCACCACCAGGTTTGGAACCGGCTACGTGGGTGGGGTAATCCTCGTGACGACGAAGAAATAATCACGAGGCCGGTCCCGACCGAGGTATCGAAGCGCGATGCCCCTGCCCCAGGAAATTCAGGAAGAGCTCGAGCGCAAGCGACGCGAGGAGCACCTGCAGGCCGAACGTGACTCCTTTTGGGCCCACGTGCGGACGGCGCTCACGTGCGTCGCGTGGTCCGTTCTTGGACTAGCATTCATGGGGTGGGGGCTGCACACGGATGACCCTGATCTCGGGCAGATTGCGTGGAAGGGAGGAATGGTCGTCGGGTACGCGGGGATTCTGTTCACGCTGATACGCGCGCACTCGAAGGCGAAGGATCGCGGCGACGTCTGATGTGGACGCGTCTCACGTTGCGGCTCGCTGGTCGCGCTGCCGTCAAGCCATCGCTGGCGGCCGATCTCCTGCGAGTGGCGTGGCGCTTCAGGGCGAACGGCTGGTATCGGCGCTTCCCATTCCTCCCGCTTCCGTCGAGGAAATACGTGCGCTGGCGGATGCACACGGCCTACGGTGACCACGACGTCGTACCGCCGGCGGAAGATGTGGTGCGCTACGCGCGGTGGGTGGGCCGCGGAAAATGAACGCGGCGGGCGCGGGCGCGACGCCGATCGCGCGGCCTGCCGTCACGCTCGAAGCACGCATCAAGGCTCAGGCGTACGGGCTCGGGTTCGACCTGGTGGGCCTAACGCGGACCGGCCCGGCGCAGACGGCGGACACGTTCGACCGATGGCTGCAGGCCGGCCACGCGGGCGAGATGCACTACCTGGCGCGCGGCGCGGCCAAACGACGCGACTCGCGGCTCCCCGTCGACGGCGCTCGGAGCGCGGTCGTGGTGGCGATGAACTACGGAGGCCGCGAGCCCAGCGGTCCTGTCGCGCGTTATGCGCGCGGTGACGACTACCACGATGTGATGATCGAGCGACTGCGCGCGCTGCACGCCCGTGTGGACGCATGGGTCGGCGAGCCGGTGCGCGGCAAGGCCTACGTCGACACCGGACCGATTCTCGAGCGAGACCTGGCGCGGCGCGCTGGACTCGGCTGGTTCGGCAAGAACACGATGCTCATCAACCGCGGCGTCGGGTCGTTCTTCTTCCTGGGCGTGCTGCTCCTCGATCTCGACCTCGAGCCGGATGCGCCGTTCGAGTCGGAGCATTGCGGGACGTGCACGCGATGTCTCGACGCGTGCCCGACGGACGCGCTCTCGGAGGCGGGAGTGCTCGACGCTCGGCGGTGCATCTCGTACCTGACGATCGAGCTCAAGGGGGCCATGCCGGTGGACCTGCGCGAGCCGATCGGCGGTCTCCTCTACGGCTGCGACATCTGCCAGGCGGTCTGTCCGTGGAACGTGCGATTCGCGCACGAGCTGCCGGCGGATTCACCCTATTCGGCGCGTCGGCCGTTAGGCGAAGGTGACGCCCGCGCGCTGGCGCGCGGGCTCCTCGGCATGACACAACCCGAGTTCAGCGCGGCGTTCAAGGGCTCGCCAATGAAGCGCGCGAAGCTTCGGGGACTGAAACGGAACGCGGCCGTCGTGTTAGGCAATGTCGGCACCGCTGACGATGCGGACGTGCTCACACGCGCGCTCGAGGACGACGAGCCACTCGTCCGCGAACACGCCGCGTGGGCGCTCCGACAGCTCGCGGACCGTTCGTGACCTGCTCCGCTGATTCATGCGAGCGCGTGGAACGTCGCGATCGCGCGGCACGACGCGCGTCGAACAGCGTCAAAGCGGCGACGGGGTGTTGGGCTTCGTCGCGGACGTATCCTGAAGATCGTGTCGCGGGTGACAGGGAGGTTGCGGTCGACGTCCCGTCATCCTATGACCACGCTGCGGACCGGCTGACCTCGAGAGCCGAATCTGAGGTCGTCGTCATTGGAAGCTCGTCGGAAGTGTGCGGATCCTCTCTGTCAATACGTATCGCCCGTCACACGCAGGACGCCGCAACGGCTAAACGGGAGTCACCGGGCTCAAGTTGCGCCAGGCCGTGCAACCGAGTAAACTCAAAGTGCGACATGTGCGCAGCGCGCACACACCGCCGACGGACAAGGGCCCTCGCTCTCGCAGGGGCCTTTTTGCGTTACGCCCGTCCCGTGGGCGGAGTGCCTACCCAGGAGACATGATGGACGAGAGACACAGCGAGTTCGCGTTCGCGGACGGCGACCGTACGTTCACCTGCTGCGTCGAGGCGTCGCCCCGAGCGCCCACAGAGGCATGGTGGTGGTTCCAGGTCTCGACCGAGAGCCACCAGCGGCACGCACCGTTCCGAGCGGATGACACCGACACGCGCCGCAACGTGCAGGCACGCGTGGTGGCATACTACGACAATCTGCTGGCGCGCCGCGCCGAGCCGGCCCGGCCTCGCTGGGAACGCCGCCCGACGGCAAACGGAGCCACCACCTCCAGCACTCCGGCGAGCACCTAACGTGAATACGTACCACGCCAGCCACGGTCTGGCGTGGTACGACGACGGGCCGCGCGCCCGTTAGGTTCGTCCCAGTTCCGCGCCCTCCTCCCGACGCGACTGACGCGCAAGACCGACATCACGTTAGGCTGACCGGCACATCGGCGCCATCGCCGTGTGCGAGCGCTCGCTCGACGATGCGAGCTCGAGCGACATCGATCACGACGCGGTAGCGGCGCGCTGAACCATAGCGATCCATAAGGATTTGGGCCGCGTGGGCAGACCGCTCGTCGACAAAGGACGAAGGTCCAATGTCTCGCGATTCCAGGCGCGCGAGATTCAACACGCGGTCGATGATGTCCGCAGTGCCCTCATGTCGTCGGCCACGCTTCGGCCCTCGCAAACGGGCCCGCTGTCTCCCACCGAGAGCGTCTTCCCGAAACCGGCTCGTGCATGCACGAGCGAGTCTCGGCACCGCACGACGCGAGATTGCCACAGGAGCTGACTATGGCTGAAACCCCACCGACCCCGAGCGCTCCCAAGTCGGCCATCAAAGCCGACCAGTACGCCCCACCTCCACCAAAAACCACACAGCCAAGAGCGGAGCGAGCCGACCAGGCTGAGGCAACGAAGCCTGCTCGGGTAACGGCGGTGAAAACGGACCAGCCCGTTCACCGACTCATGACCGTGACGATCACGCTCGATGCGGATTCGGCCGAGGTTGTTCGCATCGAAGGGGTCGACCCGACGGGTGCGCGTCACGATCTCTCCGACGATGAGAAGGTGAGCTTCATCAGGGAACGGCGCGACGAACGACTGGCCGAAGTGGTAGAACAGGCGTTCGAGGCTGGCATCGCCTCCGTGCTCGGTGTGGAGGACGAGGAAGAGAACGCGGAGGAGTCACCGGAGGACACGGAGCTCCGCCGACAACTGCTCGCCCCCCTGATCGAGCGGAGCGCGATCCGACGTTTGACAGAACGCGCCGCGTTGAACCGCGCGATTCTGGGAACGCTGATCGAGCACTCCATGAAGTGACGCGCGCCGCTATGGAGTGCGACGCCGTTCGTGGCGGCTGCCGAATCGTCGGGGCCGCCGGTACGCCCCCTAACGCTACGAACAACCAGAGGATCACCACATGAGCCCCACGGAAACCGAGGATCTCGCGAAACTCGCGGTTGGCGGTCGCATGCTGAAGAACGGCAGGATCCGCCGCGCCCTCATCGCACGACTTCTCAGCGAGCGAGCGGAAGGGACGGACGAGGAAGGCGAAGAGGACACGAGTGACGAGAGCGATGAAGGTGACGATCGCCAGCTCGTGCGTGCGCTCGTTGGCAGCCGTCTCCTGCGCCGCAGGCGGCTTCGCCGGTTGCTTCTCGCGAAGCTGATCCGGGACCGCCATGCCGAAGATGCGGATGCGGATGTGGATGATGACGACGAGGACACCGATGAGGACGAGGGCGGCGACGACCGCCAGCTTGCGCGCCTGATCATCGGCAGCCGCATGCTCCGCCGACGTCGGATCCGCCGCTTGCTCATCGCACGCCTCATCAAAGCGCGCAGCGAAGCGGACGAGGACTACGAGGACGATGATCTCGAGGACGATGACGACGACATCGGGGAGGAAGGCAGCGATCGCGACCGGAAGTTCATGCGCCTGCTCGTGGCCAGCCGCGTCCTGCGCCGCCGCCGCGTACGCCGCGCGCTCATCGCCAAGCTGCTGAAGAATCGCAGCGAGAGCGAGGGCGAATTTGATGACGTGGATGAGGACGATGGTGACGACGAGAGCCCGGATGTGGAGCGTCAGCTCGCCCGCCTGCTGGTTGGCGGACGCGTCGTTCGACGCCGTCGGACACGCCGTGCCGCGCTCGTCCGCTTTCTCCGCAATCGGGACTAGGATGCCCTGAGCGGCATACGATCATCGGATGAACGCACGACGCAGCAGCCGGAGGCCAACGCCTCCGGCTGTTTCGTTTGGGTGACCAAGAGGTCGGCGACCGAGTGCCGCGTTAGGCACGTTGCGAATCCGTTAAGGCAATCTCGACGGACACGATGCCTAACAAGCTGATCGGCGTTCACCGGCGAACGAGCCCGTTGATCGCACGACGCTTGCGTGCGCTGTGCGCCGGTTCCACCCTGATGGCATCCAGCGCCGGGTTCGACGACGACCCCACCGGCCTGCGACTGTCCACATCGTCGGGCAGTCCACGACGATCGCGCGGGCGGTGCGACGCTGAACTCCTTCACCAGGAGCCTATGACGTACGCGTAACCCCAACGCAGGAGAGTCGTGTATGCAAAAACGCGAGTCGGACTATGCACCGCCGCGCTCCGTCGGCATCCCGCTCGTTCTCGCGCTGTGCCTAACGGCGGCTGCGCAGGCGAGATCGCAGGACACAGGGCCGACCGGCAGCGTGGCCGGTCGGGTGACGAGCGCACAGGGGGCGCCGCTCGCCGGCGTTCAGGTGACCGTCGCGGGAACGGCACTCGGCGCCGTGACGCACGATAGCGGCCAATACGTCATCACACGCGTGCCGGTCGGCACGCAAACGATCCGCGCGCGATTGATCGGGTTTCGCCCACAGACGCAGTCGGTCTCCGTCACGAGCGGCTCGCGCACAACGCAGAACTTCTCCATGGTCGAGGACCCGTTGAGCCTCGCCTCCGTGGTGGTCACGGGGACTGCGACGCCACGCGTGAATCAGGAGGCCAGCGTGGCCATCTCCACGCTGACACCGGAGCTGATTGCGCAGGCGGCACCGCGCAGCACCACCGAGATGCTTCGCTACGTTCCCGGATTCACGCGCGTCGAGAGCTCCGGCGGCGAGGTCAACGAGAACATCACGATGCGCGGAATCCTCGGCGTCGAGTACGTGATGTTCATGGAGGACGGTCTGCCGGTGTTCCCCACGATGCACACGTTCTTCATGAATGCCGACAACCTGTTTCGTCCCGACGAGAACATCGAGCAGATGGAGGTCGTCCGCGGCGGCAGCTCGGCGCTCTACGGATCCAACACGCCCGGCGCGATCGCCAACTTCATCAACAAGACCGGCGGACCCGAGCTTCACGGCTCGTTCAAGGTGTCGGCGGCAACCGAAGGGCTCGCCCGCTACGACATGAACACCAACGGCCCGCTGGGCGATGACTGGCGCTTCAACGTGGGAGGGTTCTACCGCTACGATCACGGCGTTCGCGACCCGGGGTTCCCGGGAATCAGCGGCGGCCAAGTGAAGGCCAGCATCACGCGCCTTTTGCCGAACGGCTACTTCCGCATGACGGGCAAGTACATCAACGATCGCAACCAGTTCGTCCTGGACCTCCCGTTCCAGAATCCGGGCGATCCCACGTTCGTGCCGGGGTTCGGCGACTACGGCTCGATGAACACGATCGAAGGGAACCACATCCGGGTCCCGACGCCTAACGGGCAGCTGGAGCTCCCGCTGGACAATGGGCTGCGCACGGTGGCCGGCTGGTTCACCGCGGACCTCGCGTTCGACCTCGCGAACGGGTGGCGAGTTCAGAACGCCGCGCAGGCCATGCAGAACGCCCAGCAGTGGAACGCGATCGTGCCGAGCGACGTTATGCCGGCGGCCGATTTCGTGACCCGACCCGTCGACCAAGGTGGCCTTGGATTCCCCGTCGGCACGACGTTCAGCTACACCTACACCAATCGCCTGGATGACACCGGAAGGCCGATGCCGTTCAGCACCGCGAACGGGTTGGTGGCCCCGGGCGGTGAGTGGCATGTCGAAAAGCCGATCTCGGCTTTCCAGGACCAGTTCCAGGTCAGAAAGAGCCTCGGCCAGAACAATCTGTCGCTCGGGTTGTATTTCGCGAACTACTCGCAGACGAATCGCTGGTACTTCACCGACATCCTCACTGATGTCGCAGACAACCCGTCTTTCCTGGACCTCGTGGTGAACAGCGGCGGCAAACAGGTCGACATCACGAAGAACGGGTTCCGACACTACGTGTCGAACTACGTCAACGGGTCAGGACAGGCCACGATTCTCTCCGGGTCACTCGGCGGGGAGTTCAAGCTTACCGACCGCCTGCGCGCGGACGTTGGCGGGCGCTGGGAATCCAACAACTTCGTGCAGAGCTCCGAAAATACGTCGCTCGTGGACCTCGATGGGAATCCCGCAACCGAGTACGACAACGAATCGTGGGGGAACAACACCTTCCGCCACTTCGACAAGACCATGAACGACTGGGCCGCTTCGCTCGGCCTCAACTTCAGCCTGACCAAACAGCTGGCGATTTATGCGTTAGGCAGCCGGTCGTACAAGATGCCGGCGCTGGACGAGTTCCTGAACGCGCAGTCGCCAGCCCAGGTCGACCTGTTCGGCTCGCGCCAGGTCCAGGACGTCGAGGGCGGCTTCAAGTTCGCCTCCCCGCAGTTTGGCGCCACACTGAACGGATTCTGGATGCTCCTCAAGAACATCGTCGGGCAGGGAGCGGTGACGGATACAACGACGGGGCGCACGACGTGGATCGTCGTCACGAGTCCCGAGAACAAGTCGTATGGCGCGGAGCTCGAGCTGTCGGCCCTTCCCTTCAAACCGCTACGACTGGAAGGGAATGCGACGTGGCTCAAGGCCGAACTCGGTGCCGGAGCGGGCGCGGACATCGGTAGCTGGATCAACGGCGTACCGCCGATCATCGCCAATACGGCCGCGACGTACTCGATTTCCAGCTTCCACCTAACGGGCGACTGGCACTTCGTCGGACGGCGATTCTCCGACGTGAAGGCCGGGAACGTACTTCCGCAATACAGCTACTTCAACTTCGGGGCAGGTTATACGTTGCCGCGGAGCCGGCTGGGAATTTCGGCAGACCTGCTCAACGCCTTCCAGTCGAAGGGGCTCGAGGAGGGGAACCCGCGGCTGGCACTCATCGCGGGCGGCCGGACGAGCGACCTGTTCCTCGCTCGACCGCTGCTTCCGCGTCGGTTCATGATCTCGCTGCGTCATGACTACTGATATCCCACGCAGCCGGCGCGACTGACGCCAATTCGGCCTAACGCTTGGCCGATCGAAGGAGTCAGAGTCGTTCGAAGGACAAACAACGGATCAAGGGGTCAGAGCCCATGAAATTCGAGATCTCCGTGGAAACGAGGTCTCGGATTTCAAGGGCTCTGCCCCATTGATCCCGACGATTCCCTCGCGGTGCTGGTCCGCTCCTGGCCCGCCTGGGCCGCCGAGCGCGAGGTCGCCGCCGCTCGGTCTGAATCACTGTCTGGCGCATATCACGAAGCTGGATGACACCAACCGCCAGCACGGTCGCCAGCACGACGAAGACGCCGGCGCCGATCAGGATGTACACGTTGGTGAAGACCTTCCCGATCGACGTGCGAGGAGCAAAGTCGCCGTAGCCAGGTCTTCCCCGAAAGCGGTGTTGCCTAACGCAGCGGGAGTCGTATGCTCCGCCGCGCGAGCAGTATGCGTTTCTCGGCTCGCACGGGGTCAGTCATTGACCAGGCACCGCCCAGCGCATCTATTGTCTACGGTCTCCGCCGAGCGGTTCGTCGTCTCGCCTGCCGGTCCTTTCACCTTCGACCCGTCCGCCACTGATGTCGCCCAGTCGTCGCGAAGCCATTGCGCAGCTCGCCGCACTCGTCGCGCTCCCACTCCCGCTCCAGCGGCTGGAAGCCATCCGCGGCGATCCGCTCGATGGCACCGCCGCCGACTATCAGGCGGGCCTTCGGCGTGGCGATTGGACCGCCGCGGAAGTCACCGCTCGCGCGCTCGACCGCTGCCGATCGGCTGGGAAGACCTGGCACGCTATCGACGCGCTCGCCGACACGGCTCCGGCGGACGCCAAGGCGGCCGACGCGCGGCGCCGCGCCGGCAAACTCCGCGGCCCGCTCGACGGCGTTCCGGTGTTCGCCAAGGCGATCTACGACATGACCGGCCTCCCCACGACCGGCTCCAGCGCCGAGTGGGCCCGCCTCTTCCAGAATCCCGTTAGGCGCGACGCGCTCGAGGTGGCGCGGCTTCGAGCGGCGGGCGCAATCGTGCTGGGCAAGACGGCCGCTGATGACTTCGCCTACCACGGCAACGGCACGAGCAGCCACACCGGGCAGGTGCTCAACCCCCACGATCCGACCGGCACGCGCACCCCGGGCGGGTCGAGCGCCGGCTCAGCCGTCGCCGTCGCAAGCGGCATGGCGTTCGCGGCGTTAGGCACCGACGACGGGGGTTCGAACCGCATTCCGGCACAGTTCACCGGCGTCGTCGGGATGAAACCGACGTTCGGCCTGGTGCCGCGCACCGGCGTGATTCCGACGTGGCCCTATCTCGACACGCACGGCCCACTGGCGCGTTCGGTGGCGGACGCGGCGCTGCTGCTCGCCGCGATCGCCGGAGCCGATGCGTCAGATCCCCTGGCACTCACTGGAGCATGGGACGGGGCACCCCTCGCGCACCTGCGCGACGACGCGCTTGCCGGAGTGCGTCTCGGTATCGTCGAGGAACACGCCCCCCGCGCCCAGATGACTGCCGAGGCGCTTGCGATGTGGGATCGCGCAGTGAGCGATCTCCGCGCGGCCGGTGCGACGGCCGAGCCGTTCGCCGCCGCCATCACTCGCGTGAACTATCGGGACGCGTTCACGGCATCCGCGCACGACCGTGGCGACGTCGCCGTCGACGCGGATTCACCCGCGCCGACCGCGAACGCCCTGTTCCGCTACTTCGCCGGCCGCACCGACGACCCACGGGCAGCGGTGCGGCTCGGATACCCGGCCTACCGCGCGTTCTACGATGTGCTCCCCGCGACATACGAGGAGTGCGAGCCGCTCCTCGACCGCCCGATGGTCGATGACCCGGCCGGACGATCCTTTGCCCGGTCGCGCGCCGAGGTCGTGGCGAAGCTCGCGGAATCGATGCGCGTGGCAGGCGTCGCGGCGATGGTGTA
>Ga0207674_10002359_pt1 | contig 23871 bp, 22 predicted proteins | sample KBSCornC72_FD_184303 | JGI IMG/M metagenome (GOLD analysis project Ga0207674, IMG submission 184303) | Corn rhizosphere microbial communities from Kellogg Biological Station, Michigan, USA - KBS Corn C7-2 (SPAdes) (version 2) | ecosystem: Host-associated > Plants > Roots > Rhizosphere > Soil ...
ACCCAGTCGCGGCAGACATTGTTTCTGCCGGGCAGCACGCTGCTCTCGCGCCAGCGCCGTTATCGCGACTATGAAGCCGCGGACCTCTCGGGCCGCCTCGAGCTGACCGGCCGCTTCGAAAACGCGACCAGGACGAATGTGAAACCGAGTAGAACTACGGCCGCGGCTGCAATCGATCCAAAGCGCAGCCTTCGCGGAGCTTTGACGGTCAGTGTCGTCGTCCCAGGGCTCTCAGCTAAGGGTGATAAGTCGGCAGGAGCCGTGTCCTCGCACTTGCCGATAAAACGGTAGCCATGGCCTGCTACGGTCTGAATGTACTTTGGCTGGTCGGCCGAGTCCCCCAGACAATCCCGCAGCTTCTTCACCGCTACGTTCAGGCTCAAATCGAAATCGACAAACGTCCCGTCTAGCCACAGACGCGAGCACAGTTCTTTACGTGATAGAGATTGCCCCTGCTGCTCCAGAAGAGCAGCCAATAGAAGCGCCGGCTTGCCTTGCAGGCGGATACCGCTCCCATGCTTCCGCAGCTGGAGAGTCGCGGAGTCAAATTCAAACGGTGGGAAACGATGGATGCCCATAATCCCCATCTGGTTTGGAATGTGCGATGACCTTGGGAAGTGAGCGGAGTATAAACCGCAAATGAGCTCCAACACAAGCAGCTTGGAATCAAGTATCTGGCTGTTAAGAACAGTTAATGAGGAATTCGTTTGACCACGACCACCCGCATGTAAGAACTCTGACCCATTCCCGCTGTCGTGTTTTCTTTCTCGGTGGAGGTTCTTTGCCGCCCACAAACATCAGTACACATCGTGCAGAACAATGTCGTGACAGTCGGTATGCAGTCAATCGGAGTTCAGGCCGTTGTTCAACGCAAAATCGAATTTACTTCTCTAAAAGGGGGATCGCATGATCGAAAAGTATCTTGGGTTTGTCGTCCCATTGAAGGTCTTAGGAGCAATCCTAATCTTCTGCCTTGGCTCTCCCTTGCGTGCTCAAAATCAGGAGCAATGGATTGATTGCAACGGCACTATGACCACATCTGATACCAAAACCGTCTATTCCAGCTTTGGGGAGTATCTGGCGAAGCTGGGCCCGATTGGAACGGTGCATGTGAATGGATATTGCCGAGAAGATGTCACGATCTGGGGAGGCGACAACTTCATCGTCCTTGGGCCAGCTCAAGTTGCCGGAAATATAAGTATCGGCAACTCTCCTGATTCTGTATTCCTGAGCAAGCTGACCGTCACGAATTCTAAAGGGGATGGAATTGATGTAAACGGCAGCAAACTGATATTGGATTCATGTAATGTCAGCAATAACGTTGGTAATGGCGTTTCGGTCGATAACGCGTCACATGTTGTGGTTTTAGGCACCGGCATCTTCAACAATAATGAGGGCTGGGCGGGTGGGTTTCGGGTCTTTGGTCATTCGTTCCTCAATGTCTCGCCCTCCGGGCCAGTGGAGATAAAAGGCAATACCAACTCGGGGATTTGGGCCAGCGAGTCCGATGTTCAGATCGGTTGGAAGACGCTTATCAGCGGTAACAAAACTGGCCCTGGCGTGGTATTGCTCGGGGGAACGAGGGCTCAATTCGGCGGCGACCTGAATACACCCAGCGTGATCGAGAACAATCCGAACGGAGGGATTTTGCTCAGAGAAAATTCTGAGATCTCGCTGTACGGTTGGATCGTTCGAAGCAATGGTCAATTCGGGATATCGTCTGGATTCCATAGCCAGGTGACTCTTGCGTCTGCTCAAGTCAATGAGAACACGGGGCCAGGATTGAGCATAGAATCCGGCAGCCAGCTCGACTTCTATCCGGGGACGCCGAACAGGGTTTATGGGAACGGTACTCTATCGGATCCAATGAGTGCTGGAGTTCGCATCGATGGCAATTCCACGGCTTACCTTCGCGGCGGCACTCTCTCAACAAATCTCGGGCCGGGCATCCGGGTGGGGCTGAATTCCACCGCAGATTTTGCCGGTGTGGAGTTCTTTGCGAACTCTTCCGTGATCGCCTGTGACTTAACATCCGCAATCGCCACTGATCTCCTCGTGCCCTTGAGCACCGGTTGCATCACAATAAGGAGAAATCGTTGACCTTTACGGAAAATCTGTCAGTCGAACCCTGATTCGTCCTTCACGACGACCTGAAGCTTTTTGAGGAGCAGGGACCAGCAACTTGCGGTCTATCGAGCAAACAGCTTCATCAACTCCGGCAGCGGCCGCGTGTTGAGCACAGCCGCCTTGTCCAACCCGGCCCGCCGCGCTTGCTCCAGCCCGAAGCGCATCGTCGCAAGCTCTCCCGTGCTGTGCGAGTCTGTAGAAATCGCAATCAGGATGCCTGCGTCGCGGATCAGCCGTGCATTCTCCGCCGAAACATCCAGCCGGTCCGGGCTCGAGTTCAACTCGAAAAAGCACCCGTTCTGCTTCGCGTGCTCAATCACCCTCCGGATGTCGATCTCGTACCCCGGCCGCTTCAGCAGCAGCCGACCCGTAGCGTGCCCGAGGATATTGAAGTACCGATTGTCCATGGCGCGCAGAATGCGCTCGGTCTGCTGTTCTTTGTTCATCGCGAACCGCGAGTGAATGGAGCATACTGTGTAGTCAAGCTCGCGCAAAATCTCGTCCGGGTAATCGAGCGCTCCGTCAGCGAGAATATCCACCTCAGCCGACCTGAGCAGGCGGATCCCGGACAGCTTCTCGTTCAGCTTATCGATCGCGCGAATATGCTTCTTGAGTCTCTCCACCGAAAGCCCATTCGCGATCTTCAGGCTTGGCGAATGGTCGCTGATTCCCACGTACGCGTATCTGCGGCTCCTCGCCGCAAGCGCCATCTGTTCGAGAGTCGCGACACCGTCACTGGCTTCCGTGTGCATGTGCAGATCGCCGCGAAGATCTTCTTGCGTGATGAGGGTTGGCAGCTTGCCCTCTCGTGCCAGGCGCACTTCGTCGTGGCCTTCGCGCAACTCGGGCGCAATGAACTGAAGTTTGAAGCGCTTGAAAAAAATCTCTTCCGTCGCGAACGCAGCGCTGTGTTCCAGCGTGCCCAGACTTCCGGTGACGCGGGTAAGGCGGGTGAGGTGCGCCCTGGATCCCGTATGCCGGATCAGAGCGAGCCCCCAGTTCTGTTTTGACACCGGCTCCAAACGCAATATCGGACCCGAAGGCAACGAAAAGGTTGCGTATTTGGAAGAGACCTCAAGAATCGGAGTTCGACCCCCGAAGAGCTGGAAGGCCTCAGCCGTGGCGCGGAAGTCGGCTGTCTCCACGATGAAGTCAAGATTGCTGATGACCTCGACACAGCGCCTGTAATCCCCGGCCGCAATGGCGCGTACAGCGTCGCACCGTTTGAGCAGAAAATGCTGAATGGCCGCGACCAGAGAGTGCGCATGATAAAGCAGAATCGAATTCGATTCGATCAATCCCTGACGCACGTGCTGCGCCATGCGCGCGCCAAATACCTCGTCGATCTTGCCGCTGTCGAGCGCCTTGCGCAGTTCGGGAATCGACGATATGCCGAGCTTCTTATAGACGCGTAATACCCGAGTCGGATCGAGGCGAGGGTGCTGGTTGATCGCGACAACCTCAGGCGGCACCTCCGCACGAAGCTTTTCGAGACTGCCCAACTTGCCTTCCAGCACAATTTCCCGCACCGCATATGCGATGGCTCTGCCGATACCTTCATATGTGGTGAGATCGCCTTCACTGCGGACGAGGTCGTCAACGCTCTCACCCAGCCCGCGAATCGTGTTGGCAGCGCGGCGGTAGGCGCGGATCTTGTAGGGATTCTCGCCTTTCACGGTGAGTAGCTGCGCAAGCGAGGAGAGGCGATCGGCGATATCGGCATTGCTTAGAGGGGCGGTGACGGACACGGGCAGGGAACAGGCTCCTGAAGTATTCGATGCAGGCTTGTCGGCTCCCAGGCTCCTGCGATTTTCCAAGCTCACGGCTCGATCTGGCGCACCCGCGCTATTTGAAGACGCTGGATTCCATGGCGCCATAATTCGGCGCGTGTGGCACGCAGGTGTCTACGAATTTCAACACCAGGTGATTGTCATCGCCAAGGCCCGATCCAGAGAGGACGTAGGGCGCGTATTTCCCCGGTGAGTCGTGGTTATCGAGCCAGCCCCTGATCCATTTCTCGCAGCCGAAGCGGAACCCTTTGGGATCTTCTGTCCACCAGACGGCGCGAACGGTGAAAAGACGGCCGCTCATAGCGATGCCGGAGATGGTGGAATAGGAACCGTCCTTACTGGTAGTGATGGACTTGAATTCTTTGATCTTGAAAACAAGTGGGCGCGATTTTGCATTCTTGTCGATGAATCTGCACGCTTCAGCCTCGCAAGTGCGGTGCACGCGGAAGATGTCGATGATGACGGGTTGGTTGGAGACGTTCTTATATTCGACCGAAATCTTACCCTCGGCTGGATCGTAGAATGTGCTCGCTCCAATGTCGGTTGAAAGAGTGGTATGGGTGGCCAGGTTGGTGGCCTGAACACAATGCATGGTGCAGTGTTTCGCCTGCACCGTGGTCCAGCCGATTTCCAACGGTGCAGCGGATTCGAGGGTGACGACGTAGGTCTGACCCGGCTTGAGCGCGATACCCGACTTAACGGGAGAATGCGTAACCGCCGCGTGGGAAGCCCCGGTGAGAAGCACGAGAGCAGTCAGGATCGTAATGCGCATAGGCTTTTGCGCGATTCTACCCCGCATCGACTCGTAAGGAATGAGTGAGTTTTGCGGGTAGGACCTTATTGAGCAAGCGAGCCGATCGGCAGGTCGATCACGCGCAGGTCGGTGTCGCGGTCGCGGGCCGTGAGCAGGATCTTCCCAGTCCCGTCCGCAACAAAGCTCGATCCGCCGTATGTCCAGCCTGTCCACGGCCCATGCGTCATTTCTCCGACAAGGTCTACTCCCGCCATTGGACAATGAACCTGGGAAGCGCGGCGGCTGACAAGCCCTTCGAGTTCCTTCGAGTGATCGGGCCACTTGTCGTTAGTGGCAGCCCAACCGTAGGGCACGAGCATCAAATCAGGCTTCAATGTTTTCATCCGCTCGACGAACGCATCGCTGAAGGTGTCCGCGCAGATTAGCACCGCAATGCGGCCGAACTCCGTTTCCACCACGCCAATGTCTTCGGGACGACCCTGCGAGTAAGGGGGCGTCATCAGCTCAGGAAGCACATTGATCTTGCGGTGCTTCCACAGGAGCTTGCCCGACTTGTCGACGAGAATTGCGGAGTCGTAGAGGTGGTCGCCGTCCTTTTCGTCGAGCCCAATCGCGATCATCATCCTGTACTTGCGTGCGAGCGATGCAATGCGATCGCTGTCGGCGCCGGGGATCGGGGTGGCCATCTTGTGTGCGTCGGGATTCTCCCAGCCAAGAATCGAGGACTCAGGAAACACCGCGATCTGTGCATGTTGCGCGGAAGCCTGCTCGAGCGCGTATTCGATCCGCCGAAAGTTGCCCTCACGGTCGCTATCGATCACAAGGATCTGGCATATGGCCAGCCGGACGTGCTTGGCGGGAGCTTGCTGGGCAGAGATAGCAGTGCCGGTGAGTGTTGTGACGGCAAGGATGAGGAAGTAGATCCTGTTGAGCAAAGGCGGACTCCTCAGTTGCATAGTCGATTGTGACTTACTCTTCGTTCGAATGAATTGTAAGGCGTGTAAACAGGGAGCCTCGCCTGGCGGCGATTCGCCCCGCTAAGTGGGCTGTTGGTCACGAATGCTGGGCTGTTGCGCGACGCATGGCTATGATCTTCGATCATGCGACGAGTAATTGAGGCTGTGCTGCTGCTTGGGGTGATCTTCCCGCTCGCTGTGCAATCCCAGGACAAATCAGCAGAGAGGCTAGTTCGGCAGTACCTCCAGGCGCGCTCTCAGACAATGCAGCAGAGTGCGACTTCGCGCGATATCGATACGGCATTGTCATTCTGCACCGAGGGCTTTGTGTACGAACATCCGTCGGCAGGGGCAAGGATTGAGGGAAAGGAGAAGTCGCGCTTAGGAATGAGCGGATATCTCGGGCAGACGAAGGATCCGACTTACAAAATTCAGATCCTGGCGAGCAATCCGCATGTGGTTGTGGCGCGCGTCGACCAGCAATTTTTTGTGAAGCAGGAAGATGGGAGTTGGAATCCGGGCAAGAGATCGAACATCACTGTATTCGAGATCGAGGGCGGGAAGATCAATCGAATCCTGGACTATTGAGTCGATTGTGCTGGCGGCCTTGAGTCCTGAATTAACCCACCGCTAGACCCAAATCATCGCGATGAAATAGCTCGCATAGTGAGGATCACTCGTCGAAAAGCGATAGTTGCCGCTTAGAGGCAGACTTCTTCTTCGCGGTCTTGTCGTCGAACACGGTGCGACCACCCAAAGAAGGCGAAATCTCCCGCTCGCGATTGAGCGCAGCCGTGAAGTCAGCGACTGGGTCGAGATTGGCTTCGACGTTGCGGGTCAGTTTGTCGAGACGGCGGAATCCATCCAGCTTCTCGGTGTGGCCCAGTTTGGCCGCATCCAAAGCGCGACGAAGAACGCCCAGCGATTCGTCATAGGTCTTCAGCGGTACAGGAAATGGGTGCCCGTCTTTGCCCCCGTGAGCAAACGAGAACCGCGCTGGGTCGGCAAAGCGGCTGGGTGCTCCGTGAACAACTTCAGCAACGAGGGCCAGGGACTGCAACGTCCTCGGTCCAAGCCCTTCCACGAGCAGCAAGGACGCAAAATCGCGCAGCTCCTGTTCGTGCGCCACAGCCAGGACGGAGCCAAGCCGTTTCAAATCGACATCAGCCGCGCGAACATCGTGGTGCGCCGGCATTACCAGCTTGCGAACTTCCCCCAGCGAAGATTCGACCGGCTCGTGTGCGATCTCCAGCAGCGCCTTCTGCGCTCTATCCGCCCGGGCGTCCACAAGGTTCAGAATCGTTCCTTGCGGCTTGCCGACAATGGCCGTATGAGGGTCCGACGTGAAATCGCGTACAGCCGCCGAGTGCCAATGATAGCGGCGTGCGAGGTGGTTGTTTTCGTTCATCCCCTGCTGAACGACAGCCCACTCACCCGATTTGTGAATGACAAATGAGTGCAGGTACAGCTGAAATCCGTCAGCAATGGCGTTGTTATCGACTCGCGCCGTCAGCCGGCTGCTGCGGGCGAGTTCATCGCCATTGAGGCCGGTATAGGATGCGAAAGCGATCAGCTCGTCCGGCGTGCGGCGCGAGTGCCGGCCCCGGCCCCCGCAAACCATAAACCCTAGTTCTGAGAATCGTGGATTCAGCCCCCGCTTGAGCGCGCCCAGCATAGACGTCGTGATCCCGGAGGAGTGCCAGTCCATGCCCATTACTGCGCCCAGCGCCTGGAACCAGAAAGGGTCGCTGAGCCGAGTCAGGTACTCCGAAGGACCATAGGACTGGATCACACACTCGGAGATTGCGGTGCCAAGCAGGGTCATCCGCTCGGCAAGCCACGTGGGAACACGGCCGCCGTGGAGGGGAAGATCGGCGGTTCCGGAGCGCTTCACTCCCCCATTTTCTCGCAAACTGCAATGTGGCGATAGAAAGAAGGCTGACTAGACAGCCTCGGTGAGCGCCAGGTTTTCATCCTGCGAAGCGGTTTCCGCCTGAACCGGCTTGGCCGCGACCGGTGGCTTTGCCTTCTCCACTGGCATGTGGACGTCGATGGTGCCCTGCAGGACCGCTCCCTCTTCGACGCAAAGGCGCTTGGTCGAAAGATTTCCAAGCAGCGAACCCTCGCTGCGAATCTCAACCCGCTCGTCGCTGTGCACCTTACCGCAGACGTCGCCCATAATGACGACCTCGCGCGCGGAGATATCCGCTTTCACCGTGCCTTCTTTGCCAATGGTGACGCGGTGCGCCGACGCGTTGATCGAACCCTCAACAGATCCATAGATATAGATAGGATCGGAGGCGTCAATCTCCCCCTTGATCCGGATGGACTTGCCGATCATCGTGTACTGGTTTTGAGTCGTTGAGGCGAGGGGGGTGGCATTAGGGCTGTCGGACATTTGGATTGATCCTTTCGTCTGGTCAGAGCATCGAGCTGCATCTTTTTAAGGGCTGGATCAATCGCAGTGCTTTTTAGCTATATGCGGGCCGGTCGCGCCGGTCTTTGAGCCATGCCGGGGTTTCCAAACAAATCCGAGGGATTCCCGATTGTAGCCATACATCGTCCCTCTGGGACGGTTACGGGAGTGTCGAAAGTAATGGAACGTTCGCCGTCGCCGCTCCTTCCGAGGGCTCCTCCCGAATTTTCGCGTTAACCGGCCCAGGCGGGGAAAAACCGCCCGATCATTGATTCCAAGTGAACTAAGCAGGTCGTCAGGGCGTCCAAGTTGGTGGTACTATCGTTGGCACGGTGCGCCTTGTCAGGAGTCCGGTTCTCCAGGGCGCGTATCCTTCAACAAGTTCGCCCAACCGATAGGGAAGGATGCGGACATGAAAAGCGAATTCCTCTTCAAGGCAGTGACCTTCAAGGCAACGGCCCGCAAGGCATTGACCTTAGCAGCAGCGTTCCTGCTAGCCTCAGCGGTCCACGCGCAAACCGCTGAATCGAATCCAAATCCAGCATCTCCCGGAGCTTCGAAGGTCCGTATCGTCCGGCTTAGCCAAGTCAGGGGTGTGGTCCAGATCGACCGCCATATCGGCCGAGGCTTCGAAAACGCGATTGCGAATCTGCCGGTGGTGGAGCAAAGCCAGATCAAGACTGGCGTCGGTGTCGCTGAAGTCGAATTTGAAGACAACAGCTCGATGCGTATTGCTCCCAACTCTCTGGTCGAATTTCCCCGGCTGGAGCGAGAAGCTTCAGGCGCCACTGCGTCCACCGTGCATGTCGTGCAGGGCACCGCTTACCTGAGCCTTGTGAAGCATCAGGACAAGAAAGCGCCCGTCAACGACTTCGTGCTGAGTTTTGGCGAGCGGACACTGAACCTCGATCCGGCGACCCATGTCCGGCTGGATCTGCAAGGCTCGCAAGCCAAGCTGGCGGTATTTGATGGCGCGGTTCGCACCAACGGGGAGAACGGCGGCGTCAGCATTCCGAAGAAGAAGACAGCCACCTTCGAGATCTTCGACAAGAACGAGCCGACCGTAGCGAAAGACATCGCTGAAAGCGTCTTCGACAATTGGGACCATCAGGAAGCGTCCTATCACGCAAATGTTGCTTCATTGAGCCGTTTCAATTCACCCTACGCGTATGGATTGAGCGACATGAGCTACTACGGCTCATTTGTGAACCTGCCAGGTTGTGGCTCAATGTGGCGGCCCTACTTCGCAACGGCTTCGTGGAATCCCTACGCGAATGGCACGTGGGCATGGTACGGCGGTGCAGGCTACTCGTGGGTGTCACCGTATCCATGGGCATGGACTCCATATCATTCCGGAACGTGGATGAACTGTGGGGATGCCGGCTGGGGTTGGATGCCCGGTGGAAGCTGGTATGGCGTCAATAATGTGTATCCCACCACCGTGCCCAGTGGCGGATCGAACGGCGGCGGTTCTCAAACGGGTCCCATCATGAGGGCCCCTCATGCTCCGGCTCGTCCACCGAGCCCCAGAGATCCGGCCTTGATCGCAGTAAATACAAAGCCAGTCCCGACATCTGGAGTTTCTGTCGCAACCAGATCCTTCGTCTTCCAGAAGGACTCGGCAGGCATGGGTGTTCCGCGTGGGACTCTAGGCAAGCTAGACGGGTTCTCGCATCAGACAGCAACCCGCGGTATGGCACAGACTCAGATCTACGCAACTGTGCCACAGACCGGACACGCCTACGGTATGGGTGGCGGCGGAGCCAGCGCAGGGCAAGGGCTGGCAACCTCCATCCACCGGGGTTCACCGCCGGCCACTTCTTACTCATCCGGTTCCAATGGCTCCTGGTCAGGCGGAAACATGAACGCCGGAGGCAGCCGTGGAGGACCCAGCATGGGTCCCAGCGGTGGGGGAGCAAGCATGGGCTCCGGTGTTGGGAGGTCGGGTGGCGGTCCGGCAGCAAGCGCACCTGCGGCCGCGCCGGTGGCTGTACACAGATAAACGAAACTCCTTCGTCAGTTCTCTGTGCGCATCCGCATCGGATGCGCACAGTTGTTTTGGGCATTGTGCAGCCGCGCTATGCATTCTGCTTCGAGGGAATTTCGACCACGACGCGGTCGAGACCGATGGCAATGGGCGAAAATATTTATCGATGGTGAAATGCTCATTGGGACTCGTGTGGAAAGCTGTTGTGCGGGGCGGATTTCCAGTCCTTGCTATGGGAGCCCTGCTGGTTTCATCCATGGCAGGAGCCCAGCTGTTCAAGCATCACGCGAAAGACAAAGACGCAAGGCCCGCAGAGGATCGGAAGCCGGAGTTTCCGGCATCCCAGTCGCCGGCCTTCAGCATCCCCGTGGAGCCTCTAGGCTTCTTTGCGCCGGGAGCCATTTACCAGGGGCAGAGAGACAGTCTCGTTTCGCTCGATTTCTTGGATGAGGACCATCTGCTCTTCACCTTCCATGCGCCAGGGTTGATAACTCGTCAGGGGAATCCAGCGGCCAGCAATGAGCGCCAGATTCGTGCCGTTGTGCTCGTGCTCCCAGGTGGTGCAGTCGCTTCAGAGGCACTCTGGGCGGTTCACGACCGCGATCGCTACCTATGGATGCTGAATGACGGCCATTTCCTCCTCCGCGACCGAGGCGATCTGAAGCTTGGCAGTTCTACGTTGGAATTGACTCCGCTGTTTCACTTTCGAGGACCGCTCCTTTGGCTCGAGGTGAATCCGTCGCAGGATTTGCTCGTCACAAATTCTCGTGAGCCAGTCGATGTGAAGCCGAAACCAGGAGACGTATCAAGCCCGCCGACTGCTTCCGCCCAGATGACCGTCGATGGGGATACTTCCAGTTCCCCCGGCAAAGACGGCTCTACATCGGGGGAGCAGGCCAACGCGAGCCCCGATGTAGTCCTGCGCATTCTCCGCCGCGAAACCGGAAAAGTAATGCTGATGAGCCGCACGCGCAGGACAGTGCATTTGCCAATCAATTCGGACGGCTGGGTTGAGATACTGCGCGGCAAGGGGCACGAGTGGATTCTGAACCTGAACTACTTCCGAGGCGGCAGCCGCATCATCGGCAAGATCGACTCCATGTGCGCGCCATCCGTCGAGTTCGTTTCCAACCCCGAGCTGCTTGTAACGACCTGCAATCCCGACGAGAGCCGGTGGATGGTCGCCTTGTCTACGGATGGAAAGCGGCTATGGAATGCTTCCAAGCCAGGCACCCAGATCTGGCCAAGACTGATCATGGCGCCCAATGGGTTGCGCCTGGCGCGTGAAACACTCCTTGCGACGCACACGGTCAATGCCATGTCCCCGCTCAGCTTTGATGATGTCAAAGCACAGTGGGTGGAAGTGTACGACGCATCTTCGGGGAAGGTGGAACTCACAGCGCCCGCTAATCCGATTCTTGATGGCGGTGGCAACGTGGCGATCTCCCCGTCGGCGCGGCGTGTGGCCATTCTCGATTCTGGAGCTATTCGAGTCTACGAATTGGCAGCGCCTGCCGCGGGTCAGCTTTCGGTCCACTGACAGCGGTGTTCAGACGTTACCAGCGAAGTGTAAACTTGCCTGCGGAGGTTCTTTTGGCCACGGCTGTGGTGCGATATACGGCTGCGGCGGTCACCGACCGCGGGCGTAAACGTCCGTCAAATGAGGATGCCTTCGGATTTTCCGTCGAGGCCGGAGTCTACGTCGTGTGCGACGGAATGGGCGGCGCGGCTGCCGGAGAGATTGCCAGCAGTCTTGCTGTAGACGAAGTTCTTCGTCTGCTGAAATCCCGCAAACAGGAAGTGAAAGAAACCGAACTCCCGGCTGCCGCAGAGAGCGCAGTCACCGCCGCAAACGAAGCCATCTTTTCGCGAGCTCAGCGCAATCAGCGGCTCAACGGCATGGGCACCACATTGGTAGTGATGGCGACCCAGGAGCAGCATGTCTGGATCCTCAATATCGGAGATAGCCGTTGCTATCGCATGCGCAAGGGAAAGTTGGAACAGCTTACTCAGGATCACTCGCTGGTCGAGGAGCAGGTCAGGCTCGGACGCATGACACCACGGGAGGCCCTTCATTCGCCGTTGAAGAACGTCATCACACGCGCCCTGGGAACGCAGTCGCAGGTGACGCCCGACATTTTCAAACTGGAGGCGGAGCCCGGGGACATCTTCCTCCTCTGTTCCGACGGATTAACGCGCGAGTTGCCGGACACGATCATCGAGTCTTTGCTGGACTGCGACCTTGCGCTCGATGCCATGGCGGAGCGGCTGGTTGACGCGGCAAAGAAAGCTGGCGGGCACGACAACATTACCTGCATGCTGGTCAGGGCAGAGGCTTGAATCTCAGTAGCGGGAAGCGGCGTCAGGCTTGAGTACAGCTTCCGGGACCCTCAGGACAGAGCAAAGTTGAGATCGCATCCAGCATTACGGTGGGGTGCACCGGCTTCGCCAAAATCTCGAATTGGTGTCCCTCGTCTTTCGCCTTCTGCATAAGGCTTTCTACCGACGGCTGACCTGAAAAGAGCAGGGCATGGCAGTCGGGCAAGTTCTCTCTCAGGACAAGCGCAAGTTCAATGCCGTTCATTTTGGGCAGCATCACGTCGAGAATCGCGACGTTTGGTGACCAGGCGGAGATAAGCGCGATCGCATCCTCGGCGGAGTACACGACCCGAATCTCGTAGCCGTTCGAAGCAAGAATCTGGCCGAGCGTATCTGCGACGACCTTCTCGTCTTCGACGATCAATATCTTTTTTCCTCCCAAACGCCCCGACATCACCGGCCTGCTTCTATGGAGAAAATCGACAATTCCCCTGTTCCCGCAAGGATGCGGGCCCGCGCAGCCTAGTTGGTTCTGCAGCACTCAGAAAATCGCTTCCCGTCGTTGTCAACCAAACGCGCCTCTGGGTTTCCTGCTCGTCGCGCGCGGTACTTACTTTTTGAGTGGCGGTAATGAAGCGCCATTACCGTTTCGCTCCTTTCACCCGTCTCTTCCGTTGTAGATGTAAGCCACGTTCTTTGCATAGTTTGCAGCATTGTTGATCGGCGTCTTCGAGGAATACCTTTCGGTCAGATGCGGTTCGTCGACCACGGAGAGAAGACAATGCAGATCCAGGAACACACGACCGAAACGATCGGGGCACGGCGGAAGTACGCAAGAGCCATGACCTCGACCAGAATCAACTTGAACTTACCCAGTGATGCAATCTCAAATTCCACGCTCAAGCCCGACTCGAACACACCCAGTCAACCTCTGTTCGAATGTCTTGCGCGGACAACCATCGCAGAGCGATTCCCAGTGTTAACCTGCTTTGTGATTTCATTTGCACTACTCGCTACTGCCTTGATCACTGAAATCGAATGTCTTAAAGGTTCGGGATATTTCTGGCGCTAGTGCGAATCTGCTTGCGCATGTATTTTCACTTCATGGGCAAGCAGAGTACATTCCGGTGCAGAAATTCAGAGTGCCTATCTTAGAAACATAGTGCCTTGTAGCGCTTCGGCAGATCGCGCTCGGCCACCGCTCCGATGGGGAACGAATTCCAAGCGCATCATCGTCACGCATAGAGCTAAGTAGAACTGCTGGATCGCCGTTTCAGAACCCGGTAAAAACTCTCGCCACTGCACACCTACTTCACTCGTGGATGCAACCTGAAAACATCTATGTACCTCTAAGAGACCGAGTCCGAAAGCCTTCTCGAACGAGACAACTCGAAACTGGAGTGATAATTCACCGCCCTCCAGCACGTCTCGCAAGCACGCAAGTCAAAACCAAGCTCGACAAAATCAGGGCGGTACCTGGGAAAACCACATCATGGTCGAAGCGCTCGTGCTTTGGAACGAACCTAACAATTTATCGCATTGGAATTTCCATCTCGATCCGGAATGGAAGCGCTTCAGCGAGATGGTGAAGTTGGCCTCCACGGCAATACGTAAAGTGAATCCGGAGATTCCAATTGTGCTCGGCGGGGTCTCGGCATGCGATTGCGACTTTTTGCGGTTGATGGCTTCGTACGGCGTAATGGATTACGTCGATGCAGTCGGCGTGCATGGATTCCCGCTCGACTGGAACCATTGGCAGATCGACGCCTGGCCCGATCGTATCTGCGAAGCCGCACTGGTGAGCGGAAAACCCGTGTGGGTGACTGAAGTTGGCGTTTCGTCCTTCGGTGCCGAAGAAGTTCAGTCGTTCGGCCTCGAACGAACCTTGCAACTCATCCAGGGTCTCACGGACCGCGTTCACTGGTACAGCCTCTACGATCTCCCGCCAACCTGGCCGGCCGAAACGCGGCACAAGGAAGCGGAAGGTTCCTCCTATTACCGGCACTATTATCTCGGGCTGATCAAGGCCGACGGAAAACCCAAGCTCGCGATGGATCATTTTCCCAATGATGGGTCAGTAGGGCTTTGTCAGTGGTTTCACTTCAACGATCACAGACTCGACGACTCTGTCGCATGGATGAAGGAGCATGGCGTCCGCTATCTGCGGACAGGCCTGAGCTGGGCCGACTCTTACAGACCCAACGCCGTCGAGTGGTTTGATCGGCAAATGCAAGCGCTTGAGCCGTTCAAGGTAGCGCTCACTCTTTGCTTTACTCCCGCTCACCTGGGAGTGGAAGAACATCACACCAGTCCGCCTCGCGATCTCAATCTATTTGCTGAGTTTGCCGCGTGGGCCGCGGAGCGTTACACAACCCGGACTGCAGTTGGATCTCAACCTGGCGCAAAGGAAGTGGCGATTTCATGAGCAAGCAGATTCTGATTACCGGCGGCGCTGGCTTTGTTGGTTCTCACCTTGCCGATGGTCTGCTGAAGGCCGGACATTCGGTGCGCGTACTTGATTGTCTGACACCCCAGGTCCACGGAAACGGCATTCCCGATTACCTGTCGCGCGATGTGGAACTGGTGATCGGCGATGTGCGCGATCAGGATACCGTGCGCAAGGTGCTCGCCAATGTAGACGTGGTCTTTCACTTTGCCGCAGCTGTGGGTGTAGGCCAGTCCATGTACGAGATCAGCCGGTACATGAACATCAACACGCAGGGAACGGCTGAGTTGCTGCAGGCCATGCTCGATTTGCGGCACACTCCGGAAAAGCTGGTGGTTGCATCGTCCATGTCCATTTACGGCGAGGGCAGCTACGTATGTGCAGATTGCGGCGCGAACGCCAATCCGCAGGTGCGGACGAATGCGCAACTGCGATCGGGCCGATGGGATACGCAGTGCGACCTTTGTGGCGGCACCCTGAAGCCGGTACCCACCAATGAGAAGAAGCCCGGCGCGCTGAACTCGGTCTATGCGTTATCCAAGCGCGATCAGGAAGAGCTCTGCCTTATTTATGGGCGCACCTACGGCATCCCGGTCACAGCGCTGCGCTTCTTCAATATCTATGGCACCCGCCAGGCGCTCTCGAACCCCTACACCGGCGTAGCGGCGATCTTCGCTTCTCGCCTGATGAATGGCCAGGCGCCGATGGTCTTCGAAGACGGACAACAGATGCGCGACTTCGTCAGTGTGTATGACATTGTGCGCGCCAACATGTTGGCCATGGATAGCCCAGCTTCCGACGGAGAGGTGATCAACATCGGATGCGGGAAACCGATTTCGATACTGCAGGTTGCGCAAATCCTGGCGAAGTCTCTCGGAAAGCAAGTTGCGCCCGTGATTTCACAGAAGTATCGGGCCGGTGACATACGGCATTGCTATGCCGATATCACCAAGGCTCACGAACTGCTCGGGTACGAGCCGAGAGTAACTCACGACCAGGGATTCAAAGAGTTGGCCGAATGGCTTGCGGAACAAGAGGCGGAAGACAAGGCCGAGACAATGATTCGTGAATTGACAGCCTACGGCCTGACCGCTTGAACCAGCAGAGGAGCGCAATACAGATATCTCAAAGAGAGGGTGCCTAATGGAAGGAAACAAAGCGCGCACGGTACTCATAACTGGAGGTGCAGGATTCATCGGATCAAATCTCGCAGAGCGGCTTCTGCAGACCCCCGACACGCACGTCAGGATCTTCGATAACCAGTCGCGCGCAGGAGTAGCGCGCAACATCGCCTGGTTGAAAAGCAAAGCCCATGGGAACCTGGAAGTGCTGGAAGGTGATGTTCGCAATCCTGAAGCAGTGCGTGCAGCAGTCGACGGTGTATCTGAGATCTACCACTTCGCCGCACAGGTTGCAGTAACCACGTCAGTGGATGATCCCGGGCTGGATTTTCAGGTGAATGCGATTGGCACCTTCAACGTACTCGAGGCGGCCCGAAAATCCCGCCTCAAGCCATTCATGCTCTACACCTCGACGAACAAAGTCTACGGCGCGCTGGAGTCAGTGCCCGTCGTCGCGCAAGGAACCCGCTATCAAGCCAAAGACCCATTGTTCCGCGGTGTAACCGAGAAGCAATGCCTCGATTTTCATTCGCCCTATGGCTGTTCCAAGGGCACTGCGGATCAATATGTGCGAGACTACGCGCGCATTTACGACCTTCCCGCTGTCGTGTTTCGCATGTCCTGTATCGCAGGGCCGCGGCAGTTTGGAAACGAAGATCAGGGCTGGGTTGCGCATTTCTTGTATTCAGCTTTGACAGGCAAACGCATCACGATCTATGGCGATGGCCTGCAGGTGCGCGACATCCTGCATGTTCACGACCTGATCGATGCAATGGTCAGGGTTCGTGAGCAAAGTGCCAGTACCCGTGGCCAGATCTTCAATGTCGGTGGCGGTCCGCAGCGCTCTTTTTCGGTGATGGAGATGCTGGATGCTATCGAAGAGGTAACAGGCAAGACAGTTCGCCTCGAACATCGCGAAGTCCGGCCCGGAGATCAGCCGCTGTACATCTCTGATACCTCAAAACTCGAATTGCTGACCGGATGGAAGCCGCGCAGAGAACTCACGACCATCCTCTCCGATATTCGCGAGTTCTGGCGTGAAAAGAACCAGCAGGCTGAGTCTCACCGGCTTGTCGGAGCACGCGGCGCCGCGTTGGGAGAAGTGGCATGAAGTATGCACTCGTCAATCCTCGATGGAGCTTCGAAGGTTCCACCTATTTCGGATGCCCAGAGCCGCACCTTCCCCTGGAACTGCTCTATGCGCAGCAGACGTTGCGCAAGGCCGGGCATGAAGTCGTTCTCATCGACGCGTTTATGGAATCGCTCAATCCGGACCAGGTCCGCCAACGGCTGGCCGGCTTCGATGAGGACTACTTGGTGATTCCGACTGCTCCGTCCTATTTGTTCTGGAGATGTCCTCAGCCCGAGCTTCGCGTACCCAGGCAGTGGTTCTCTGCGCTTGAGAGCAAATCGACAAAGATCGTCATCGGACCGCATGGTTCGGCAACTCCGAAGCCCACGCTGGTGAAGACTGGCGCGGATGTTGTGCTCCGCGGCGAGCCAGATCAGACCCTGCCAATGTTGGCGCACGCCCCATGGGAAACGATCGACGGCTGCTGCTGGCGCGATGCGAGTGGAACCATCCACATGGGCCAGGGACTCGGTGTTACCGACATGCGTACCATCACCGCGCTGGACTATTCGGACTTTCCTGTCGAACTGCACAGTCATAAGCACCACATCTTCCCCGGCAATGGTGCGGATCACCTCCGTCTTGGGGCAGAGGTGGAGTTTGCGCGTGGATGCCCCTACTCCTGTACGTTCTGTAATAAAACGCTCTTCCGTAATAAATTCCGCGAGCGGGAGCTCGGCGCCGTCATTGAAGAAATTGACCAGCTGATAACGCGCGGTGTCGATTACATCTACTTCATCGACGAGATCTTCGGAGTGGGCAAGAATGTGCGCTCATTGCTGGAAGAGATTGCAAAGCGCCCCGTTTCGATCGGCTTCCAGTCCCGCATCGATCTGTGGAACGAAGAAACCCTGGATCTGCTAGGGCGCGCGCATTGCGTGTCGTTTGAGTGCGGTGTGGAGTCTGTAACCGAAGAAGGCCGAGACGAGCTGAACAAAAACTGCAAGCTGACCACAGACCGCATCGGCGACCTGCTTATCTATGCTCGCAAGCGAATTCCCTGGGTGCAGGCAAACCTCATCAAGACAGAGAAGGACGACGCGGAATTAGTGCGCCAGTGGCAATCAAAGCTGAAGTCCCACGGAGTTTGGGTTAGCGAGCCTGTGCCGATGTTTCCGTTCCCGGGTAGCCCGCTCTACGTGGAGACTTTCGGGATGGCCCCGGATGATGCGTCCTGGGAGCGAGCACACGCGTTCTACTTGCGGCTGTTCGCCGACAAGGGCTACAGCGACATACAGGATCAGTCACCCGTGCCGCTGGAGGAACTCGAGAACGAGGCAAGACCATGCGCGTCCTGATGACGACGGACACCGTAGGCGGTGTCTGGACGTTTACGAAAGAACTTGCAGGCGGACTTCTCGAAAACGGTTGTGCCGTCGCGCTCGTAAGTCTCGGGCGCAAGCCGTCGCCGGCGCAACAGGCGTGGGTACAAGAACAGGGTGCACAGTGGGGACCACGGTTCCGCTATGATCCGCTTGATTCTCCGCTTGAATGGATGAACGATAATGAGCGGGCATTTTCAGAGGTTGCGCCCCTGCTCGTTCGCATTGCCAAAGAGTTTGGCGCGGAACTGATTTTGAGCAGCCAGTACTGTTTCGGAGCACTGCAGTGCGATATCCCACGCATAGTCGTGGCGCACAGCGACGTGTCGAGCTGGGCAGAAGCCTGCCGTCCGAATGGGCTGGGCCAATCCGAATGGCTCGACACCTATCGCAAGCTCGTCCAGAATGGGCTCAATCAAGCGGATGCTCTCGTCGCGCCCACGCGATGGATGATCGATGCACTTTCCAGGAACTTCAGATTGCCGCGAGATTGTGAGGTCGTTGCGAACGGGCGCACTCTGATTGACACGGGTTCGGAAACGCCCCGGAAAATGCAGGCTGTAACCGTAGGTCGTCTATGGGATGAAGCCAAGAACTTGAAGATGCTCGAGAATGTCGACTCGCCTATCCCTCTACTGATTGCCGGCGAGGCAGAGTACGAATCCGCAAGCGTCATCCTGCGCGGCACAGATATCCGGCTTCTCGGTGCGCTTGATGAGATCGATGTGCTCAGGCTCTTCAGCGAGAGCGCAATCTACATCTGCACGTCACGCTACGAGCCCTTCGGGCTGGCGCCACTGGAAGCGGCCCAGTGCGGATGCGCGGTGCTGGCTTATGACATTCCTTCTTTGCGCGAGGTCTGGGAGGACTCCGCTCTCTACTTTTCTGGGCCTGAGTCGCTGTCGAGCTGGTTGTGGCGCTTGAGCGATCATCCCTGGCTGCTGAACGAAGCCCGGGGAATTGCCAAAACTCGAGCCATGGAATTTACAGCAGAGCGCATGACACGGGGCTACATGGATCTTTTTCGATCGATGCTCAAGCAATCGTCTCTGGTCGCCAGCCATGTCGCGTAAGTTTCAAGTCGCATACTTCGCCCATGCCGTTCGTTCCGATTGGAACAATGGCAACGCGCATTTCCTTCGGGGCCTGCTGCGAAGCCTCGGGCAGTGCGGGCACGAGGTGCAGATCTACGAGCCCGAGGATGGCTGGTCTATCAGCAATTTGCACCAGGAAGAAAGAGGTGCGGAGTCGCTACGGAAATTCGCGCAGATCTACCCGGATCTTCACGTCAACGCCTACCCAGCTTCTGACGTTTCAACCGGAGCGTCGGACCGCTGGCGTCAGGCTCTTCGCGGTGCAGACATCGTTATTCTGCACGAGTGGAACCCCCCGGAACTCGCGCACTTGCTCCTGGGCTTGCGCGACGAGCTTGGGTTCAAGCTCATGTTTCATGACACCCATCATCGCGCGTCATCTTCGCCAGAGCAGATTCGGCTTTTCGGAACAGACCACTTCGATGGTGTAATCGCATTCGGTGAGGCACTGCGCACCATCTATCGCGATCGCTTCAATATTCAGCGGGTGTGGACCCTGCATGAAGCCGCGGATACCACCGTGTTCCGGCCGCAGCCAGACGTTTCCAAGAGCCATGACGTGGTCTGGATCGGCAACTGGGGAGATGATGAGCGCTCCATGGAGATCTGCCAGTTCCTCCTTCGCCCCGCTGGCGAACTCAGAAAGCGCCACTTCGCCATCTACGGTGTGCGCTATCCAAAGGACGCGCTGCGCGCGCTCGAGAGTGCCGGAGTCGAGTACGGCGGCTATCTGCCCAACCTCGACGGGCCCTCATCCTATGCGGCTTCGCGTCTCACCATGCACATTCCGCGTCAGCAGTATGTCGGAGCAATGGCCGGAATTCCGACCATCCGCGTCTTTGAGGCGCTTGCGTGTGGGGTGCCACTGATCTCGGCGCCATGGCCCGACATCGAGCGGCTGTTTCGGGAAGGCGATTTCTGCTTCGTGCGGGATACCCGGGAATCCATAGCAGCGATAGAGCGTCTGTTGACCGACAAAAAAGCCGCGGCAGAGCAGGCGTCGCGAGGCCTGGAGACGTTGCTCGCTCGGCACACGTGCATGCATCGCGCGCACGAACTAACGGCAATCTGCGAGGAAGTGATCCAATGAAAATCTTCGTCTTTGGCTCGAGTATCGTGTCTTCGTACTGGAACGGCGCAGCAACCTACTACCGCGGAGTGTACAAATACCTGGCGGGGCTGGGACACGAGATTACGTTCGCTGAGCCCGACGCGTACGGCCGTCAGGAACATCGCGACGCCGAAGACGTCTCCTACGTTCGCTCGCTCGTCTACCGCCCCGGCATAGACGTGGATGCGATGCTGCAACGCGCCTCGATGGCCGACGTAGTGATCAAGCACAGCGGCCTTGGCGTAGACGACGAACTCCTGGAGCAGCGTGTGCTCCAATGCTCTCCGCATTCCATCGTGTGCTTTTGGGATGTTGACGCGCCGGCGACCATCGCACGCATGCACGACAACCCCGACGACCCCATGCGCCGTGCCATCGCGCAGTATGACGCAATCCTCACCTACGGCGGCGGCCCTGAAATCCGCGATGCGTATCTAAAACTCGGCGCCCGCGCCTACTACAGCATCTACAACGGCCTCGATGTAGATACGCATCATCCCGTGCCCGCCGAGGCAGACCTCCGGTGTGACGTTGCATTCATTGGCAATCGCCTGCCGGATCGCGAAGCACGCGTAGAAGATCTCTTTCTCAAGGCAGCCGAACTCGCCCCCGACAAGCAATTCCTCCTCGGCGGCGAAGGATGGGGCGACAAGCCCATGCCGAAAAACGTGCGCTGGATCGGTCACGTGCCTACTCACCGGCACAATGCAGTGAATTGTTCAGCCGCGATGGTGATGAACATCAATCGCTCCTCAATGGCCGCCTATGGATATGCTCCTCCAACACGTGTCTTCGAAGTTGCGGGCGCAGGCGCGTGCATGCTCTGCGATGAATGGCCTGGGATTGAGCACTTCTTCGAGCCCGGCAGGGAGATCATCGTCATCGACAGCCCTGAAGAAGTTGTCGCCGCCATTTCATCGCATGATGAATCGGCTAGAAAGCAAATCGGGCAAGCGTTCCACGCCCGCGCTTTGCGCGATCACACTTACGCGCAGCGCGCAAAGGGCGCCGAACACGCTTTTCTCGAATGCATCCAGCATCACAAAAAGGCCATGGCACAAAATCCGGCGGGCGTCTCAGCCATGACGGGAGAAGTAGCATGAAGATCGTCATCTACGGGCTCGCGATCACGTCCTCGTGGGGCAACGGCCATGCCACCACCTATCGCTCCCTCTGCAAAGCCCTTGCCCGGCGGCGACACCAGATTCACTTCGTCGAGAAGAATGTCGAGTGGTTCCGCGATAACCGCGACATGCCGCACCCGGAATTCTGCAAGGTCCACCTCTACGCTGATTGGGCGGAGAACGAGCGCAACCTCATCAGGCTAAGCAAGGACGCCGATGCAATCGTTATCGGTTCCTACTTCCCAGATGCCATTGCCGCTACCGAAAGCTTGCTGGCCGCAAACTATGGTCCGCTCATCTTCTACGACATCGATACTCCCATCACCATTGCAAAGCTGCGCGCAGAAGGGGGCGCGAGCTACATTACTGCAGAACAGATCCCGCAGTTCGCTGCCTACCTGAGCTTCACCGGCGGCCCCGTACTGCGCGAGATAGAAGAGCGCTTCGGATCACCCCGTGCGGTGCCTTTCTATTGCTCCGTCGATCCCGAGCTCTACCGCCCCAAGCCCGTCGAGCGTGAATTCGAATGTGCAATGAGCTATCTCGGCACGCACGCCAAAGACCGCCAGCCCAAGCTAATGAAGTTCCTCAATGAAACCGCGACACTCATGCCCGAGTCGCGTTTCATCGTCGCAGGTGCGCAATACCCCAGAGACACGCCTTGGGCAGAAAACGTCGAGCGGATCATTCATCTCTCCCCGCCCCACCATCCTTCCTTCTATTGCTCGTCGAAGTTCACCCTGAACCTTACGCGCGATGAGATGGTGGCGGCAGGGTACTCGCCTTCAGTACGGCTCTTTGAAGCGTCAGCATGCGGCGCGGCCATCATCTCCGACTTTTGGAAGGGAATGGAACACTTCCTCACTCCGACTGACGAGGTGCTGCTGCCCAAAGATGCATATGAAGTGGCGCAGATCATTCGCACATTGTCCGACGCAGATCGGACTCGCATAGGACTGAATGCCCGCGAGCGCATCCTGTCCGAGCACACGGCAGCGCATCGTGCCATTCAGTTCGAGCAGATTGTAAGCCGGTGCAGCGGCAGTTCTACGCGCGCTAGGCAAGCAACTCGGAAAGAGAAGAAAGACACAGATCCGGCTGTTCCTGAGAAAGCTCTTCGCGCGAGTGTATGCCCGTAGCTACAGCCATGATGCTGATTCCGTGATGCCGCGCGGCGCGAACATCCGCCGGAGTATCGCCAACCGCGCAGATGGCCGCGTCAGGGCCGGCAAGATCGCGAGCCCTCTCGAGAGCGCGACTGTAAACGTCCGCGCGGCACTCCAGCTCATCGCTGAACGCCAGGAAATCGAAATGTTGCAACAGCCCGCATGATTCAAGCTTGATCTTTCCAATTGCTGCAAGGTTCCCGGTCGCCACTCCGAGCACTGCCTTGCGATCTCGCAAATGCTGAAGCACCTCTTTCGTTGCCGGCAGTGCGTCTGTGCGAATCTCATACCGATTCGTCTCAACGTAGGAACACATCGATCTGCATGCTTCCACAATACGCGGCCGCCAAACGTCTTCTGGTACACCAGCGAGTGCGAGCGCATCGCGCAGAATGCCAATGTCGGTATTTCCGTGCGCCGTCACTCCGTCAAGGTTGAGTTCGCGCCCGGAGAGCGCCTTCAACGCTCCGCAGAATGCAAAGTAATGGACGGCATCCTTGCAGTTGAGAAGAGTGCCGTCGACATCGAACAGGTAGGCATCAAATTCATCCCACGCCCGGGGCAGCGAGCCCCGCGGCCTTAAGCGATCATCTGCTGCCGGCTGCAAAGTTGTGTCCATATGTGCAGTTCCTGTCGAACTTCTGCCATCAAGCCGGACCAATCGCCTGCAGCGTGCTGGCGAAAAAGCCGCAGCGATGGATACCACGGGCTGGTCGCGCCGCAAGCCATCCATCGCCAATCCGCAGCTTGCTGCAGCAGTATCCAGGCGGGGATGCCCATTGCTCCGGCCAAATGTGCGGCAAGTGTGTCAACGGTGATGACCAGGTCGAGCTGAGAGATTACGCATGCGAGATTCAGAATGCCATCTCCAAGATCAGCCGAGTCGCGCAATCGTGGAGAGGGCGGCAGCCCATTCCAGTCTGATTGTGCCGCGCCGCCCTGAAGACTCCAGAATTCGCAACCCGTCTCCGAGAGCAATTCAGAGAACACAAGGAAGGGAATGGAG
>Ga0207674_10002362_pt1 | contig 23858 bp, 26 predicted proteins | sample KBSCornC72_FD_184303 | JGI IMG/M metagenome (GOLD analysis project Ga0207674, IMG submission 184303) | Corn rhizosphere microbial communities from Kellogg Biological Station, Michigan, USA - KBS Corn C7-2 (SPAdes) (version 2) | ecosystem: Host-associated > Plants > Roots > Rhizosphere > Soil ...
CACCCAGGTCTTGTGAGTAAGTAGATGTTAGAGGCGCAGGCCGGTTTCCATTGAGTTTTCGGTCGCTACTCCCCAGGCCATGGCGGGCGTATTGTGTGCCAGGCCGAAGCGTCCGTCGGGGCCCAGGAGGATGATTCCGCCGCGACCGCCGAGGCGACTGTAGAGGTAGGACATGGCTTCGCGGGTGGCGAGTTCGGGAGCAGTTCCGGCGGCGACGCGATCGACAGCCCACTTGCCGAGTACGAGTTTCATGATGGGCTCGCCCCAGCCCGTGAGCGAGACGGCGGCGGATACATTGTCGGCGTAGCAACCGCAGCCGATGAGGGAGGAATCGCCGACGCGGCCTGGGGTTTTGTTTAGCGTGCCTCCGGTGGAGGTGCCAGCGGCAAGGTTCCCGTGGACGTCGAGAGCGACTGCACCGACAGTGTCGTGGCTTTGAAACTCTGCGGTTTCCGTTGCGCGGGCTACGGCTGTTTCGGGACTCTTGTCGTCTTCGAGGCCGCTGAAGGTATCGTCAGCGAGACCGGCGGCTTCGCGTTGTTTAGCCTGCTTCAGCCTTTCGCGCTCGCGGTCGAGGACGAGTTCGGAATTCAAGATGAGAGGCATGCCGTGCGCATGGGCAAATTCTTCGGCTCCGGCGCCAACGAAGTACACATGCTGACTTTTCTCAAGGACCAGGCGCGCGGCCTGAATGGGATTGCGAAGGCGTTCTACGCAGGCAACACCGCCGGCCTTCATGCGGCCGCCGTCCATCAGGAGAGCGTCGAGTTGAACGCGACCGTCAGAGGTGAGAAAGCTGCCGCGCCCCGCGTCGAAAGTGGGATCGTCTTCCAATATGGTGACAGCGGCCTGGACGGCGTCGACAGCTGCTCCACGGTGAGACAGGACAGCGAAGCCGGCCTCAAGAGCTTTGCGCACACCGGATTGGTGTGCTGCGGCAGCGTCATCTGGAATGGCCCATGCTCCACCGTGAACGATCAAGACGGGTTTGTGTGCGGCATTTCTCACCCGCTAATGGTAGTCGATGAAGGCAGGGCGGGAAATTTGTGGCGATAATAGGCGATTTTCTGATGTCAATTCTCGGCGAATCGCAAGCACGTTGTAAACGGCTGAATTTATTGATCTAAAAGCACTGAGCTGCGTTTGCATTCTATTTAGGGTGATTTCGTTAAGCTGAAGACAGTCGCAAGATGCAGGAAGGAGAGCCCAGGTGAGGCTCTCAAACTTTTTTGGAAGCGCCACCGCGGTTACGTAAGCGTGGATGGCGAATTGATGAGCGCAGGTATGGAACGAGTGGGATCGAAGAAGCGCAGCAAGAAGAGTCAGAGAGCGATATCGGCGAAGCTGAAAACCGCCGCTGAATTTCTCCTTCGGCATGAGGGCAAGCTGGTGATAGACAGCCTGGCGGAAAACTGCAGAGACGGACATGTGCAGAGCACGAGGTTGCTGTACGAGCTGACGCAGAGTGACCCAGCGGTCGAGGACGATTTTCGCAGTCTCGCTTTTGGGTTGGATGAGGAATAGGCGGGACGTTTCGAGCGTGTTGAGCTGAAGAAAGCTCGCATGCCTCTGGTGCGAATTTCTGGAAAGACAACCTGCACGGAGAATGCATTTGGTTCGGAATGAGCCGAATGCATTCTCTGTCGCAGCAGAAGAGGACGAATGGTGATGAGCCTTATACGAATGGGTTTTATTCGCGCGGCGATGAGTTGGGGTGTGCTCTGGACAGCATTGACGCTCGGGGCGCCTGCGCAGGCGATCAGTACGACGACTGTGCAGGGAACGGTATACCTGGCGAACGGAACTCCGGGATCGGGGACACTGCAAGTTAGCTGGCCCGCCTTTACGACCGCACAGAATCAGGCTGTAGCGGCGGGAAAAGCGATGGTGGAAATCGGAGCCGATGGCTTCATGAGTGTGAACCTGGCACCGAATCTTGGCTCCTCGCCGGCGGGCTTGTTCTATACGGCGATTTATCACATGAGCGATGGAACGACCAGCACTGAGTACTGGCCGGGTGATGCGCTCGCAATCGATGCGCCCTCTACCGGGATCAGTGGGCAGGTGATCGTTCGCAGCGTGAAGCTGAATTATCACGCAAGCTTGCCGGATGTGGTCGGCTACGAGATCGGCTTTGCAAATGACTGGGCTGAGGACTTGGCAATCAGGACGGGCAGTGTTGTGCCAACAGACGCCTGGCTTCCGGCGCCGGTCGCACCGACATATCTCGCGAATCTGGGCGGATTGAGTGTGATGGCACTAAGCGGACAGTCAGTGACCATCGATGCGGGCACAGTGGCGCCCGCGGGGGGCGGATTTGAGATTCGACGTCGCGACAACTGCTTTATGCCCGGCTACGATGCGGACCTGATAATGCGCAGTTCGCAACCGATGATGACTATCTCGCGGTCGTCGGCATGGGACCGTTTCTATATAAGGATGTTCGATGGATCAAACCCTCCGAACTACTCGGAGTTTTCGGCGGCTCTGACCTTTAATCTCCCGCTTGCTTCGTAGAGAGCAGCAGAGTGAGCAAACAGATGCGAATGATCAATGAATTCGAAGCGCAGGTGCTGAGCGACCTCAATGTTCTGAAGTCGCAGATGAATGCGCTGATGGGCGATGGCAATGGAGGTCGAATTGCGGACCTCGAGCACCGCATGGAGCAACACGAGCAAAACTGGCAACGGGCCAAGGGATTTCTGGCGGCTTTCAGCATCTTGCTGACGGTGGCGGAGGTAGCGGTTCGGGCTTGGCACCGGCACTGAAGCTCTGCCTGCACACGTCTCAAGTTCGAGACGTGGGGGCCTCCACTGTAGAGAACCAAGCTCCGGGCCAACACCTGCTCTTATAATCACCCCATGAGCGACAAGCCGATAGTTGGCGTGGTGATGGGCTCGAAGAGCGACTATGAAGTGCTCTCAGCGGCCGTCGAGATTCTGCGCGCCCTGGAGATTCCGCATGAAGCGCGAGTTGTAAGCGCGCATCGCACGCCTGACTGGCTTTTCAAATATGCGGAGACGGCCCGCGATCGTGGCCTTCGGGTGATCATCGCAGGTGCGGGCGGCGCGGCTCACCTTCCGGGCATGCTCGCATCGAAGACGCTTGTGCCAGTGCTGGGCGTGCCGGTGCCGGCCACCTTGCTCAACGGTCTCGATTCCCTGCTCTCGATCGTGCAGATGCCGAAGGGGGTTCCGGTCGGAACGCTCGCCATCGGCAAACCGGGAGCGGCAAATGCTGCCCTTTTCGCAGCAGAAATTCTCGCTGCGAACGATTCGGCGCTGTACGAGCGGCTGGCGGCATGGCGCAAAGCCAGAACCGATGAAGTGATGATCCAGGAGCTTCCTTAGTGCCAGACAATTCAATCCCAGTCATTGAACCCGGCGGTATGATCGGCATTCTTGGTGGCGGTCAACTGGGCCGCATGACTGCCATAGCTGCGCGCACCATGGGCTATCGCGTGCGCGTCATGGACCCCGAGCCGAAGTGTCCCGCAAGCTACGTTGTGGATGAGACGGTTGTGGGCGCATGGGATGATGCCGCAGCAGCGCAGAAGCTGGCGCGTGGCGCCGATGTGCTGACGCTGGAGATTGAGCAGATCGGTGTCGACGCGCTCAAGCAGGTTGCGCAACTGGCGCCGCTTCGTCCGGGAGTCGAGCCGGTGCGCATCATCCAGGACAAGACGTTGCAAAAGGCATGGCTCGCCGAGAATGGATTTCCGGTCGGACCGTTCCGAGTCATTCGAACCGAGATTGAGTTGCACGAGGCCGTGGAATCCCTCGGCGGGCGCGTGTATCTGAAGATCGGACGCGGCGGATACGACGGCCGTGGGCAGGTGCGGCTCGGTATCGAATCGCCGCTTACCGAGCAAGCGATCAAAGATGCGTGGACCAGCCTCGGCGAGAAGCCGGCGGTTGCCGAGCAAGCACTGTATCTCGCGCATGAAATCAGCGTAATGGCCGCCCGGACTCCTTCAGGGGAAGTGCGCAGCTTTCCAGCGGCGCGCAATCATCACGAGAATCAGATCCTGGCCTGGAGCGTTCTTCCGGCGGGAGTGTCGCCCGAAATGGAGGCGAAGGCAGAGAAGCTGGCAGCTGACATCATCACGAAACTCGAAATCGAAGGACTGCTCTGCGTGGAGATGTTCATCACGAAGCAGGGCCGGTTGCTCGTGAATGAGATGGCGCCGCGGCCACATAACAGCTATCACCAGAGCGAACGCGGTTGCGTGACCAGCCAGTTCGAACAGCTGGTTCGAACCACATGCAATTTGCCGCTGGGCGAGACTTCGCTGATCAGTCCGTGCGCTATTGTGAACCTGCTGGGGGATATCTGGCTGACGTCGTCTCCGAATCTGGGGGCGGGTCTTGCAATACCCGGCGTACGCCTTCATCTCTACGAGAAGCGGGGCGCCAAGAAGGGGCGAAAGATGGGACACCTCTCTTCAGTTGGTGCAACTGCGGAGGAAGCATTGGAACGCGTGCTGGAAGCGAAGAAGAGGATGCTGGGCGAAGGCTAGCGGTTACCCTTGCCTCGAAGCCAGAAATGAAACTCCCGGCTTCTGATGGAGCTACTCGAATCAAATGCAGTTTACCTGTGGACGAGATTCACATGCGCTACCGTGATTGGATTCTGCTCATCGTTGCTCCATTCGTCGCCCACGTTGCTGCTTCTCAGGTTCCGCGTTCGCTGCATCTAAGCGGAGATTATGCGCTGGCTCATGACCCGGCCATCGCCAAGGATGGCAATACATATTACGTATTCACCACCAGCGGTCCGCGTGAGACGAGTCAGATTCCGATTCGCTGCTCGAATGACTTGTTGGCCTGGAAGGAATGCGGACATGTCTTTGCGGAACTTCCGGCATGGATTCACGATCAGAGTCCAAAGACCAAGAACCTTTGGGCGCCGGATATCTCCTATTTCCATGGAAAATACCACCTGTACTACGCGTATTCAGCATTTGGCTTGAACACTTCCGGCATCGCGCTTGCCACCAACAAGACGCTGGACGCCTCCAGCCCTGAATACAAATGGAACGATGAAGGTGTGGTCCTCACGTCGTCAGCTGAGGATGATTTCAATGCGATCGATCCGAACATTGTTGTCGATAAGAAAGGGCAGCCGTGGATGAGCTTCGGGAGTTTCTGGGGCGGGATCAAGATGCGCCGCATCGACGCAGCTACGGGGAAGGTGTCGAGCAGCGACGATTCTCTGTACGCCCTTGCAGCGCGCCAGAAGCCTGAGAATGCTGAACCGGCCAAGCCTGGCCTTCCGGCAAACTGGCAGGCCGTCGAAGCGCCTTTCATCGTGCGCCACAAAAAGTATTTCTACCTCTTCGTTTCGTTCGATCTTTGCTGTCGCGGAACACACAGCACCTACCGCATCGTGGTTGGGCGCTCAAAGAAGGTGACTGGCCCATACCAGGACGCGGATGGGAAGGTGATGACCGATGGCGGCGGGACTCAGGTCCTCGCCGGGAACAGCCGCTGGTTTGGACCGGGAGGCCAATCAATTCTGCAGCAACGTGATGGATACTACCTCGTGTTCCACGCGTACGACGCTACGAGTGGCAAGCCTGCATTACAGATTTCGACAATCACCTGGAACAATGGCTGGCCACATGCCGCCCTGGGCACCGCCGGCGAATCGAAATGAGTGATCAGAATCTGATCCAGCGTTTCAGCTGAATTGCTCTGCCTTCTCCCAGCGCTTTGGTCGGCGGTTCGCCTGAAGAATCTTTTTCCGCAAGCGCAGCGACTTCGGCGTGATCTCGACGAGCTCGTCATCGGCGATAAACTCGATGGCCTGCTCCAGGTTCAGGGTCTTGTACGGCACCAGCCGGATCGCGTCATCTGCGCTCGATGCCCGCATGTTGGTCAGCTTCTTTTCGCGGACAACGTTCACGTCGAGATCGTTGTCGCGTGAGTGCTCACCGACAATCATTCCCTCGTAGACATCCACGCCTGCGCCGAGGAAAAGAATTCCGCGCTCCTGCAATCCGTTTAAAGAATAGGTTGTGGTGAGGCCCTGCCGATCGGCGATCAGCGCGCCCGTGGGCCGCTGCGGAATCTCGCCCTGATAGGGGATGTAGCCGTCGAAGAGCGAATTCATGACAATGGTTCCGCGCGTTTCAGTAAGCATTTCCGAGCGCAAACCGATGAGTCCGCGGCTGGGGACGCGGAACTCCAGACGCACGCGGCCGGAGCCGTGGTTGTGCATCTTGGTCATCTCGCCCTTGCGCGGCCCAAGCTTTTCGATCACGACCCCGGTGTACTGCTCGGGGATGTCAATTGTGAGGTGCTCGACCGGCTCCATGCGCGTGCCCTCCACGACCTTGGTGACGATCTCGGGGCGGCCCGCCATAAGTTCGAAGCCTTCGCGGCGCATCATTTCGATGAGAATTGCAAGCTGAAGTTCGCCGCGCCCCAGCACTTTGAAGGTGTCGGGCGATCCAGTTTCTTCAACGCGAATCGAGACGTTGGTCAGCAGCTCCTTCTCGAGGCGTTCGCGCAGGTTGCGGCTCGTGACATACTGCCCTTCCCTGCCGGCGAAGGGCGAATTGTTGACACTGAACTGGATGGCAATGGTCGGCTCGTCGATGACGATGAGAGGCAGCGGCGCAGGTGTCTCGAGTGATGTGATGGTCTCGCCGATTGTGATGCCTTCTACGCCGGCCACCGCGACGATGTCGCCCATCACGGTCTCGGCCATCTCGATCCGCTTCAGTCCTGAGAACGTAAAGAGTTTCGTAATCTTCGTTTTCTGCAGCGATCCGTCGCGCTTGGAGATGTTCACTTCATCTCCAGCATGCAGAGTTCCCTGGAAGACACGGCAGATGGCGATGCGGCCGAAATAATCTGAGTAATCGAGATTCGTAACGAGAATCTGGAGGGGCGCCTCTGAGTCGCCCGTCGCTGCGGGAATGGTCGACACGATCGTCTCGAACAATGGCTGCAAATTCTCTCCCGGCTTATTCAGGTCGAGGGTCGCGGTGCCCGCCTTGGCAACGGCATACAGCACCGGGAAATCCAGTTGCGACTCCTCCGCATCGAGATCGATGAACAGGTCGTAGATCTCGTTCAGCACTTCCTGGGGACGCGCATCGGGGCGGTCGATCTTGTTGATCACTACGATGGGCGCGAGCTTTGCTTCCAGAGCCTTGGCCAATACGTAACGCGTCTGCGGCAGCGGACCCTCGGCCGCATCCACCAGCAGCATGACACCGTCGACCATTTTCAGCGCGCGTTCGACTTCGCCGCCGAAATCGGCGTGACCGGGAGTGTCGACTATGTTGATTTTGCCGCCCTCGAAGTTGACGGCAGTGTTCTTGGCGAGAATCGTAATGCCGCGCTCCCGCTCCAGATCGTTTGAGTCCATCACACGCTCGGCGACCTGCTCGTTGGCGCGAAAGGTGCCCGACTGCCGCAGCATGGCGTCAACGAGGGTGGTCTTGCCGTGGTCAACATGGGCGATGATGGCGATATTGCGTATCGTCTGGCTCACAGGTGCTCAAGTTCCTTTTCTTCGATGGCAAATCTTGAATTTGCGCAGGGATGCAGCCGCAACGGGCCGCTGGATCGGTATGAAAATGCGGTAAATAGCCGCGCAGTGCGGCACTTTCTATTCTAGCAGCAACAACTTTCCAGAAGAATTTCGGCGACGAAAGCTCGTGATTGCATGCACTTCAATGCACGAGGTAGCTGATGACGAGCCCGATCGATGCTGCCCAGATGACGGCCGTCGTACCCCAGCCCAGAATGTTGATTACGCGCCGGTTGGTACGATCGCCCATGATTTTCCGCTGGTTCGTCATCACCATGATGAGCACCATCAGGGGCGGAGTCGAGAATCCCTGTACGATCCCGGCGAAGACCAGCGCATGCATGGGGTTGATGCCCAGGAAGTTCAACACCATCGCGGCAAGCGTGAAAACGGTGATGGCGAAGTAGAAGAGCTTCGCCTCATTCGGCTTGAGACTGAGGCCGGTACGCGCGCCGGCTGCCTGGCACACGTCGTAGGCTGCGCCAGTGGTCATTACAGGGACCGCGAGCATGCCGACGCCGATGATTCCGATAGCGAACAAAGCTGAGGCGAACTTCCCTGCAACCGGCTTCAGCGCGAGAGCCACATCGGCCGCTGACTCAATGCCACGATGACCGGAGGTGAAAAGTGTGGCCGCGGTGGCGAGCATGATGAAGTACATGACGAAGTTCGAGAAGACCATTCCAAAGACGACATCCCAGAACGACTGCTTCAATTGGGCGGGCGTGGCTCCCCGCCGCTGCCGGACAGTATGATGACCGGCGGCAATCTTCTCCTCAACTTCTTCGTTGGATTGCCAGGTGAAGATGTAAGCCGAGAGCGACGCTCCGATGATGGCGACGATCATGGTCAACATGTCGCGATTAAAGTGCAGATGCGGCATCAGCGTGCCTCGCAGTACAGCACTCCAATGAGGCCGAGCGATCAGAGCGGACGCGACATAAGCCAGCAGAGACATCGCGAGCACCCGAAGTACATTGCGTATGAAAGTGTAAGAACCCCAGATCTGAAAGGCGAGGGCGGCCGACGTTACTCCAACGAGGATTGCCCATCGCGGGAGGGGGACGAGAAGGCCGAGTGCAGCAGCCATGCCGCCGATGTCGGCGCCGGCCTCGATGATATTGCCAATGATGACCCCGACAAGGACGAGGAAGAGCAGCCACCGAGGCGAGCGCCTTCGCAACACCGAGAACAACCCTTCGCCGGCTACCAGTCCGAGTTTGCCAGAGAGGTAGACGACCACAATCATCATGGGCAGCGCGAGGGGCGCCATCCAGAGAATGTTGTAGCCGAAGCGTGCGCCAGCCTGGGCATACGTGCCCACTGCCGCGCAGTCGTCGTCCGCAGCTCCGGTGATGAGACCCAGCCCCACCGATCGCAGCATCGGGTGTTCCTGTTTTCGCTTGCGCGGGAGGGAAGTTGCTGGTTGTGCCACGGGGACCCGAAGAGCGCATAATTCGTGAGCGCAATGCAGGTTGGATGGAGAGGATTCAGCTCAGGTTTGTTCAGAGCCCATCTGCAATTGAAAGAGATCCAGAATCTCGATCGAGAACACACATTCCGCGTGATCCGTCTCAGCGTTTACACTCATTCGCACATGAAACGCGTCTTCGTTTGTACTTTCCTGGCTACGTTCCTTCTCGTGTTCGAAGGTGTTCACGGGATCGCGCAGAGTTCCGCAAGCAAGCCCGATGGGCTGCTGATCTACTCCATTGACGTTGAGGGCGGACAGGCCACACTGCTCGTCGCTCCGTCCGGCGCGTCGATGCTGGTCGATACCGGCTGGCCCGGCAGCAATGGACGCGATGCCCAGCGGATCGAAGCAGCGATGAAGGATGCGGGGATCAAACAAATCGACAAGGTGCTGATTACGCACTTCCACACCGACCACGTTGGCGGCGTGCCTGATTTGGTTAAGCGGGTCAAGGTCGGCGAGTTTCTCGATCACGGGGTGAATCGGGAAGACTCCGACATCACCCGTAAGGATTTCTCCGCATACATTGGGGCCATTGGCAGCACGCCACGGCGCACTGTGCATCCCGGAGATTCGATCACCATCTCTGGTTTAGACATTGTTGTGGTTACCGCCGATGGGGAACATGTCTCATCCGTACCAGGTATCAAGCCGGAGCCGAATGGCAATTGCGCGAAGGAGCCGAAGTGGACGCTCGATCAGAGCGAAAATCCGCGCTCGGTTGGCATTCTTGTCCGGTTCGGACAGTTCAGCTTTCTCGACCTCGGCGACCTTACGAAGCCGAAGGAGATCGACCTCGTCTGTCCCAACAATCCTTTGGGCAAGATCAGCTTGTTTCTAGTGAGCCATCATGGGCTGGACCAGTCAAATTCGAAGTCGCTTGTTGATGCTGTTCATCCGCGCGCCGCGATCATGAACAATGGCGCACATAAGGGAGGAAGTCCTGAGGCCTGGCAGACGGTGAGCGAGAGTGTTGGCGCGAAAAACCTTTTCATGGTCCACACCGCGGAGGGGTCTGACGCAGCGCACAACAGCGACGAGCCGCTGATCGCCAACCCGAAAGGCGATGGCGAAGGACACTACTTCAAGGTGGTGGCCAGCCATGACGGGAGATTTAGCATGACGAACTCGCGCACTGGAGAGACGAGGGACTTCCCTGCGAGATGATCCACGCGCAGCAAAGCCCCTGCGGGTTGAATCGCAAGGGCCTGCGGCGTGGGTTGCTATCGCAAGAATGACTTCAGGCGAAAGTTACTTGGTGCTCGACATCTCCTTGCCGCCGACGTCGACATTGTGAGCCTTTGCGATCTGCTGGATGATCTGAAGGTGCTGCTCGATGACCTGCGATCCCTTGTCCGCAATCTGCTTGACAGTGGGATCCTGTGCCGAAGTCGCTTCGTCCTTGAACTCCTTCAGGTCCTTCTGGTGATCCTTGACCATCATAGTGATGTACTCCCGATCAAAATCCTGCGCTGAAAGGCCCTGCAGCTTCTCGATCTCCTTCTTATCCTTCTTCGAGGGACCCGAGGGCTCATTGATTCCCATCTTCTGCGCAACCGGCTTTAACCATTTTTCGCCCATCTGTCCGTGATCGTTCACCATCTTCGCGGCGAACTGCTTCACATCATTGCTCTGGGATTTCTGCTGTGCGAGTTGCCCGAGCTGAACTTCTGCCATGCCGCCTTCCATCGCTTTGCTGATGAAAGCACGTTCAGAGAAGTCCTGGGCTGAAGTAGGTGCGCCTTGCGTTGCGTTGTCGCCGGGTGTCTGTGCTCCCGGGGTCGGGCTCTGGCTTTGCGGCATGCTGGGCTGCTGTTGCGGTGCCCCGCCCGGCGCCTGCGCGAGTGCGACCGTCGCGCTGAGCAACGCGGTACCCGCGCTCATAGAAAATGTATAAGCTATCCGTTTTACATTCATCTGATAAACCTCCAATGCATACACGTGGCATGGCCTACGCGCGCATCCCCTCTCCGATGCCCCAATGTCATCAGGGGTTTGCCCGTTTTTTGTGTAGGTCTGCCCGAATCCTAAGGCATTGCAAATTTGGGAGTTGTCAGAGCACCGGAAAAACGAGCGGCGACTCTAAGATCGCGGTTCTTGTATCAAAGCAGCGGTCCTGGCATGTAGGGCCTCCAGCGCATCGCATGCGGTCTTCACGCCATCTTCCTTCCGCAACCTTTCGGCGACATCCCGCGCAGTCTGCGCAAGCTGCGGGTCATCAAGGATCTTCTGAATCTTTCGTGTAACCTTTTCCGAATTGTATTTAGCCTTCTGGATCACCTTCGCCACGCCCAGTCTCTTCATACGCCGCGCATTGTCGGGCTGGTCGTGCGAATAGGGCATGATGAGCATCGGCTTGCCCGCGTTGAGACACTGTGCCGTTGTGCCGACGCCACCCTGATGCACTACAACGGATGCGCTCGAAAAGAGCTTGGAGTACGGCGCATACTCCGCGACGCAAATTGAATCCGGCAGCTTCTCTTTTGGCTTGTTGCGCTGGTCGGTGCCGATGAGCAGCACAGCTCGCTTGCGCAGGTCCATGGCGGCTTTCGCGGAAACCTCATAGAAATCACCCGCCGCCAGCACTGCAGCCGACCCCAGCGTAAAGACAAGGGGAGGTTCGCCGGACGACATAAACTGTTCGAGATGGGGCGGCAGTTTCGCGTTTCCGGAGTCGGCATCGTAGAAAGCAAAACCCGTAATCTCGGTGTTGGGCGGCCAGTCTTTTTGCTCTACGCCCAGTACGCGCGAGAAGAGCGCCAACACAAGGTAGGGTGAGTGCTTGGCATCAAACAGCGGATTCTCTCCGGGCGGGAGGCCTAGCTCTTTGCGAAGCTCATAGATCGGCTGCGGCCACTTGCGGCTGACGAATCGCGCTACGCGCTTGATCAAACGTCCGAACCCCGGCACGCCCTTGTCGGCTTTGGCAAGCTTCGGGAATGGCGGCAGCACAGGCGGATCGAATGCAGAAAAGAATGAGAGGGGCGCGAGAACGTAACTTGCCCACGGGACGCCGGTCACCTCCGCGACGATCGGCCCCGCATAGTTCAACTCGCCAACCAGGAGCAGGTCGGCACGCGCGGGCCTGGTCACCGCATCGAGCAGGTCTTCGTACGTCTGCCGCAATGCCGGAAACAGGAAATTGCGCAGACCATGCTCAGTGCCGTGCTTGATGTCGTAGACCATCTCGACGAGGACGTTGTTTGTGGGATCTATGTCAGGCCGGATCGAGTGAAACTCCAGCTCCAACGGCGCAAGCCTAGTACGGTACACCTCGGGAACTGCCATGACCGGTGTGTGACCACGGCGTTTCAGCTCAATAGCCAGCGCAATCAGCGGATTGATATCGCCATAGGTTCCAATGTTCGAGAGAACAATTCGCAAAGCGGAATCCGTTGATGGGGATAGGAATACTTGGATAAGAGTAAAGCATCCTGTATGAACCATGCTTTGAAAGAATCAGGGAGACTTCAACCGGCAGATCAGCCCGCAATGGTTGGAAATCATTACGACGCTGAGTATCGTGCCTGGGTGTCTGGGAAAGCGTTACTTCTCTTCGCTCCAGTTCTCGCGGTCGCCTTCCCACATTTCAATCATGATCAGGGTCTCTCGTTCCGTGGTCTCAGTAAGGGGATTCACTGGTACGCGCGAGGGGAACATGATGGCGATTGAAGCTAGCTGCGCCAATTTCGGTGGAAGTTCAGGCATACCGAACTCCCGCTGCTCGGCGTAATCGAAGACCGTACCGGTCACTCCGAAGCTGAACGAAAGTGTTGAGTCCGAGCTGAGGGAACGCAAAGTGAACGAATCGTCGGAAACTGAGAATACGTGCGCCTTCAGGACGAGGCGGCACTCGTTGAACGACCCGAGACAGAGCAGCGATGTCTGCTCCTCCATCCACTTGCTCAGCAACAGACGCACGTCAGAGGTATTCAAGTTTCCTGCAGTCCGTATTGTGCCCTGATCAAGCAACATGGGCAGTGTACGAACAGATTTCCCGGCTGCACATCCCCATTTGGTAATCCAAACCGATCCAATTTAGACAGACCTGCCAGCGTGCGCATAATCGCGCTCCCATTGCAAGCAAGATCCATGCCAACCAGGGTTGGAGGATCATCTCATCGCATGAGGGAACCTGCCGCGACAACAAATTGAACGTCGGTGCGATCTGCTCAGCCGCAATTCGACGCGCATGAATCCGCGGCGGTCTCCGGACTCAAGCGAGTTTGTCCAGCTTGGTCTGGGGGTGCCAGGTGACACGGAATGGAGGCTTATGAGTCGACTCGAAGGTGCGCAGTTGTTTGGGGTCGCAGACATGGGCAATCTCGGCACGTTCGAGATCGGCCTCAAATGTGGAGGTGGCAACGGTGACGTAGCAGCAGGGGCAAATCGAGGATGTTGTTCCGTTCCCGTTCGCTCTGTGCGGGAACTCCGGCCACGAGTGTGAAGAGCGCATGGATCCCTCCGACCCAGCCAACTCTAGCGCGATCGCCAACTCAGTTGAAACTAGGTGAATTCCCAGTTCTCCCAGTACCCGGACAGCCGCCTCCGAAGTGCGGGTCATAAATTCGATTTGGGTGCATCAACTGTGCCTACCAGAGATGTTGACGAGGCCCACGGGGCTCATCTATCAGCTACAAACGTTCTCCTTTTCTTCGCTACAATGTGAATGGAGCAGATCGCGAAATCGGCAAGCCCGCGAGCCGGCAAATTCCCCCTCATGATGGTGCAGGAAAAACTCGCAATTCTTGCCGATGCAGCTAAGTACGACGCATCCTGCGCCTCCAGTGGATCCAAGCGTGCCGGCAACGGCAAAGGGATTGGCCATTCCGACGGCACGGGGATTTGCCACAGCTACACACCCGACGGCCGCTGCGTCTCCCTGCTGAAAATTCTGCTTACCAATTACTGCACCTACGATTGTGTTTTCTGCGTCAACCGCGTGTCTTCCGACATTCCACGAGCTCGGTTCACCCCTGCAGAGGTGGTAAACCTCACGCTCGATTTTTATCGGCGCAACTACATCGAAGGACTCTTCCTTTCGTCTAGCATCATCCAGTCGCCTGACTACACGATGGAGCAGGTAATTGAGATCGCCCGCTCGCTCCGCGAGGATCATGCGTTCGGCGGTTACATCCACCTAAAGGCAATTCCCGGTGCATCGCCTGCGCTCGTGGAGCGCGCCGGCACATTTGCGGGTCGGCTCAGCGCCAACATCGAACTGCCCACCTAGCAGGACCTCGTGCAGCTTGCCCCTGAGAAGAAGGTGGAGGTCATTGAGGGCACCATGAACCAGATCACGGAGCGGAAAGCTGAGATTGACGAGGATCGTCGCCGGCATCGCTCCACTCCACGCTTTGCACCTGCCGGACAAAGTACGCAAATGGTGGTAGGTGCAACCTCGACTAGCGACCGGCAGATTCTCTCCACGGCATCGCATCTCTACGAAAGCTACAAGCTGCGCCGGATCTATTTCTCCAGCTTCAGCCCGTTTCCGCTCGGCGACGCGCGTCTGCCGCAATCCGCTCCTCCTCTGCTGCGCGAGCACCGGCTGTATCAGGCCGACTGGCTAATGCGCTACTACGGATTCAGGGCGGCCGAACTCACCACGGATGAGGAGCCGAATCTGAGCTTGCAGAAGGATCCAAAGCTCAGGTGGGCAGAGGCGCATCCGGAGTTTTTCCCAGTGGATGTAAACGCCGCATCGCGCGAGGCTCTGTTGCGTGTGCCGGGAGTTGGTTATCGGAACGTCAGCCGTATTTTGCGTATTCGCCGCTACCATCGCCTCACGCTAGACGACCTCCGCAAACTCAACGTACGGGTGAAACTCGCGCAAAGATATCTGATTGCTGCCGATCACCTTCCGCACATCGCGCGACATCTGGTTGTCGAATTGCCAAAACCAGTGCAGGCGGTACAACTCGACCTCTTCGCCGGCGTTTCGGCCTTCTCAGGCCAGTTATGAATTTATCTGCGCTACGACAGACAATCCTGATCGAGCCGACCTTTGACGCCTGGCGTGAGGCTGTTAGGCCGTTGCTGTCTGCGGGCACGCCGCCTGAAGCCGTGGACCTGGCGGATTCAGCGAACGGCGGAATGGAAGCATTGTTTGCTAATGTTCCGGCCGAACCTGCGGCACACGTCAAAGCCGTCCATGTCCCTCGATCGTTTATGGAGCGCGCCAAGGTCGTCGCGTGTCATCGCTCGGCGGAGCGGTGGAATCTGCTTTATCGGGTGCTGTTCCGGCTCCAGTCAGATCGCAGCTTGCTGAAGCTGGAAATCGATGAGGATGTCGCCCAGTTCCGCCATCTCGAGAACCAGGTCAGGCGGGATCTGCACAAGATGCACGCCTTCGTGCGCTTTCGCAAAATCGCGGACAAATCCGGTGATCACTTCGTCGCCTGGTACGAGCCTGCGCATCATGTTCTCGCGCTGGCGGCGCCTTTCTTCGCCGAGCGCTTCGCTGTCATGCAGTGGACGATCCTTACGCCGGATGCATCGGTTCGCTGGGACGCCGTTGGGAAAGAACTCGTCTTCGGCCCCGGAGTTCCGCGTGAACGCGCCCCGCAAAACGACGACTTCGAAGAGCTCTGGCGTACCTACTACTCCTCGATCTTCAATCCTGCGCGGACAAACATGAACGCCATGCGATCGGAGATGCCGGTTCGCTACTGGAAAAATCTGCCTGAGCTTCAGTGCCTGCCAAAACTGCTCAGTGAGGCGGACTGGCGAGTAGCTACCATGCTGGCGCGCCAGCCAAAACTGACAGCTGCTTCCTTTCTGCCGCAGGAACGTTCTCTTCCCGTGTTACAGCAGGCTATTCACACCTGCGAGGGATGCGATCTCTATCGCTGTACAACGCAACCGGTCTTCGGCAGGGGTCCAGCGACGGCGCGTTTAATGATGGTCGGCGAACAACCGGGCGATGAAGAGGATCGCGCAGGCGAGCCTTTTATCGGACCCGCCGGCAGGCTGCTGAATACCCTGCTTGGCGAAGCTGCGATCGATCGCTCAGCCGTGTACGTCACGAACGCAGTGAAGCACTTCAAGTTCACAGAGCGCGGCAAGCGCCGTCTGCACGAGAATCCCCGCGCATCCGAGATCTTCGCCTGCCGCCCCTGGCTTCTCGCCGAGTTGGAGGCAGTCCGGCCCGAACTGGTCGTGTGCCTTGGCGCCACCGCATCGAAGTCGCTGTTTGGCCCGAACTTTGGTCTCATGCGCGACCGGGGCAAGCTGCTTTCGAGCCCATATGCTGACCGGGTGATCGCAACGCTTCATCCTTCGGCAATTTTGCGTGCCACCGATCCTGAACGCGGGTCTCAGATCCGATCCATGCTGCTCTCCGACCTTAAGCTCGCATCGAGCACGATCGGCTCGCCGCGGTGAGTTACATGTGAGTCAGAGTGCGTGCGGTCGCGGCGATGGTCGTGATCCTTTTCGGTGGAACGCCAAGAATTGCTACTGAGCCGCAAACTCATGCTGTACCATCTATCTCGACGCGCCCCGGCGCAAGCTCAAGCTGCGAAGAAGCTTATGGCAGCATGAGAACTGCAGGCTCTGAACAAGCATCAACTGAGACGATGACGGATTCCGCCACCCCGCGCCGCAACCCGCTGAGCACTGCGCCGAATCTTCTCACCGTCATCCGTCTCTGCCTTGCTCCGTTCCTCGTCGCTTGCCTTCTCCAGAATCGTTTTGGAATTGCCTTCACTCTATTCGTTGTCGCCGGCCTGACTGATGCCTTAGACGGGCTGCTGGCACGCATGCTGAAGCAGCGCACCACCTTGGGACAATACCTTGACCCGGTGGCAGACAAGCTCCTAATCAGCACCCTTTTCGTGGTCCTCACATATAAAGGACTGATTCCAGCCACGGTGACGATCCTGGTCTTCGGACGGGACCTGGGGATTCTGATCGTCGCAACCATCATGTATGCGGTCGTCGGTCGGCGCGACTTCGGCCCCAGTATCTTCGGCAAAGCCAACACCCTGGCCCAGATCACGGCCGTGGCGGTCGTGCTGCTGAATCAGCTCGTGACCGCCAAGTGGGTCGTCATCCTGAGGCTTGTCGCGCTCGACGCCACCATTGGCCTGACGATCCTTTCAGGGCTGCACTATGCCTGGATTGCTGCACATCGCAGCAGCGCGCAGGCCAGCGGGTCCCCGGACGCATAGCCCAGCGCAGGCACTAACATCCATGATTTGTGGAGCTTAGCGATCCACCGCGAGGGCGACCCTACTCGTCATCCGTTTCCGGTTCTTCCTTCTCGACCGATTCTTCGATGGCCATGTCGTGAAATTCTTCAGAATCAAAGACATCGCCACATTCAAGGCACTCAACAAACTCTGTGTCTTCATGGCGCGAAACGATGCGAACCCTAGGGTGTTTGCAGGCGGTAACCATCTTTATTGGAAGAGGCTCGGATTTTGAAAACTCTTGCCGCAGATTGTAGCGACCTTTTCGACAATTTCAAACGGCATTTTAGTGAATCTTTTCGGCTAATCCTTCTGAATGCATCTTTTCGCCATATTCCTAATACGGTCATACGCATCCGGCGTTCATTGAACCCGGACATAAACGGTCGTATACTAAATACGGACCTAAGAAGTCGCATATTATGTTGAAGCTCACAAAAAAGGCGGACTACGGGTTGATGGCGCTAAAGTATCTGGCCGAACGCCCCGACACCGCTGCCCTGAGCGCAAAAGACATTGCCGACGCATACGGTATCCCAGCCCAGTTGCTGGCGAAGATTCTGCAGCAGCTGACCCGGAAGGGACTGCTTAAGTCGCATGCGGGCATGAACGGCGGCTACGCATTATCTAAGCCCGCGAGTTCGATCTCTGCATATGAAGTGATCCTGGCCATTGATGGGCCGTTCTTCATTACCTCGTGCACGAAAGGCGCCAAGGGCTGTGACCTTACCCCAAGTTGCACCATCAAGGAGCCGCTGGCCAGGGTCAATGAAACCATCGCCGGCGTGCTCAAGAGCATCAGCATTCAGGATCTCGCCGAACACGAGCATCCATCAGGACACGCACCCGAGCCGAAGTTAGTTACGCTCACGATTTAGTCAACCCAACAGATCTCCGCGCCGAGCGGAGTGCGAAAAATGGAGAGGTCGGGATGAGTACAGTTACCAGTCAGATTGAAGTACCGGCAGGCGTCACTCTGCCTATATATATGGACAATCATGCCACCAGCCCGCTCGATCCACGCGTGCTCGAGGCGATGATGCCGTACCTGACCAACAAGTTCGGAAATGCCGCCAGTCGAAACCACTCGTTTGGATGGGAAGCGGAGCAGGCCGTGGAGACCGCGCGCGAACAGATCGCCAAGCTGATCGGCGCCACGGCGAAGGAAATCATCTTCACCTCCGGCGCCACCGAGTCGAATAACCTGGCCATTAAGGGCATCGCGGAGATGTATCGCGAGCGCGGCAATCACATCATCACCCAGGTAACCGAGCACAAGGCTGTGCTCGACACCTGCAAGCGGCTCGAGAAATACGGCTACCGCGTCACCTATCTACCGGTGAAGGCTGATGGTCTGATCGACCTTGAAGACCTGAAGCGCGCTATGGACGACAAGACAATCCTGGTCTCCATCATGTTCGCCAACAACGAAATCGGCGTGATTCAGCCCATTCGCGAGATTGGCAAGCTCTGCCACGAGAAGGGCGTAATCTTCCACACGGATGCTGTGCAGGCCGTGGGCAAGGTTCCCGTCAACGTCATCGAAGATAACATCGACGTGCTGTCGCTTTCCGGCCACAAAATCTACGGGCCCAAGGGTGTGGGTGCTCTCTATGTTCGTCGCCGGAATCCGCGCGTACAGATCGCGGCACAGATCGACGGCGGCGGCCACGAGCGCGGAATGCGTTCAGGCACGCTCAACGTGCCTGGCATCGTCGGCCTCGGCGCGGCGTGCGGAATCGCCCGGACAGAAATGGATACGGAAGCTGCCTATCTGCGCGGACTGCGCGATCGGCTGCAGAAGAAGCTTGAGTCTGAGCTGGACTACATTCACGTGAACGGTTCTATGGAGCATCGCCTGCCCGGTAACCTCAACGTGAGCTTTGTTTACGTTGAAGGTGAATCTCTGCTGATGGGCATCAACGATGTTGCGGTATCCAGCGGCTCTGCATGCACTTCGGCGACTCTTGAACCTTCTTACGTGCTCAAGGCTCTGGGGCTCGGCGACGACGTGGCACACAGCTCAATCCGCTTCGGACTGGGCCGCTTCAATACCCAGGCAGAAGTGGACTACGTAGCAGCCAAAGTCATCGACATCGTGAAGAAGCTGCGGGAGCTTTCGCCCTTGTACGAAATGGTGAAAGAAGGCATTGATTTGACAAAGATTGAGTGGCAGGCACACTAACGCAGTTATTGTCGGCCAGTTCTGCTCGTTAAAGCGTCCCGGGACTGGCCTCACACATCAAACTACTGACGACTGGGAACTGAAGACTGAGAACTGGTTTTAGCGGCTTCCCGCAGAAGGAGATCGGAAAATGGCATATAGCGACAAGGTGGTCGACCACTACAACAATCCCCGGAACGTAGGCACGCTCGACAAGAGCTCGACCGAAGTAGGGACGGGGCTGGTCGGCGCTCCCGAGTGCGGCGACGTAATGCGCTTGCAGATCCGTGTCAATCCCGACACCCAGGTCATTGAAGAAGCGAAGTTCAAGACCTTCGGATGTGGCTCGGCAATCGCCAGCTCTTCACTCGCGACTGAGTGGATCAAGGGGCGCACCGTTGAAGATGCGCTTGCGATCAAGAACACCGACATCGTGAAGGAGCTCTCTCTTCCTCCCGTCAAGATTCACTGCTCCGTGCTCGCGGAAGACGCGATCCGTGCAGCGATCGGCGACTGGAAGAAGAAGAACAACGTTGCCGAAAACGCGGCCGTCACTAGCGCTGCGAAGTAACGAGCCTGGGTGCTCCTGGGTCTCGATGTTGAGACCTGGGTTCACGAGGCCAAGTAAGAAGGCGAAATGTCGAACTTTGTAAGTATCGAATCGAAGCCGGCTGAAGGAGCGAGTGCTGCACCTGTTCAGCCCTCTCCTGCACCGGCTTCGCAGGGTAGTTCGAGCGGAATTCAAGTCACTGATCGCGCCATCAAGCGCATCAAGATCACGATCGCCAAGGAAGGGATCTCGCCCGAAGAAGGTGGCTTGCGTCTTGGAGTGCTGGGTGGCGGCTGCTCAGGGCTTTCCTATTCGATAAAGTTCGATACCCGTCCGCGTGAGCGCGATCGTATTTATGAATTCGATGGGGTTCGCATCTTTGTCGATCCCAAGTCGTTCATCTACCTGCACGGCATGACGCTCGACTACGAAGAGACACTGATGCGGCAGGGATTCAACTTCATCAATCCGAACTCCACGCGCTCCTGCGGCTGCGGATCATCCTTCTCGTCGTAGGATCTTGTCTTGCTGGAGTTATTCAATGTTGAAAGTCATCGATTCTGCAGTACCGGTCGCGTGCTGGTCATGCAACGTGGCGCATAACGCGTCCACTCTCTTCTGCCCTCATTGCAGCAAGATTCAGCCCCCCGCGGCGGGCGACTATTTTTCTGTCTTCTCGCTGGTGCCGAAACTCGACCTCGACCTCGGCATGCTCGAGCATCAGTTCCATAAGCTAAGCCGCAAGCTGCACCCTGACCGCTTCGCACGCGCTTCATCCAGTGAGAAGGAATGGAGTCTTGCTGACACCGCACTCCTCAACGACGCCTACCGCACGTTGCGTGATCCGATCCGGCGCACTGAATACCTACTCAAGCTTCAGGGTGCTGAAATCGGCGAAGAGCACGCCGGCAAAGACCGGAAGGATCCATCGCGTGTTCCGGCTGACCTGCTGGAAGAGGCGTTCGACCTGAACATGCAACTGGAAGAGATGCGCATGTCGAAGAAGATGGGCGACGCAGACCCTGATTTGCAGTTCAGCCTCGAAGGGGCTAAGAAAAAATTCGATGGGCTGCTCGACGATGTCGATAACGATCTGCGTGCACAATGGCAGGTCTGGGACAACGGCGACGAAGCCGCTCGCAAGGAATCCGAAAAGAAGATGGTCTCCCTGCTCGATCGTCGACGCTATATCAGCAACCTGGTTCGCGATGTAACTGAAACACTCGCAAGTTGAAGCTTTGTAACTGGGCATGAGTTGAGTCGTGCCGATGACGATCCCACACCGAAACGGGTTTTAGCCCGCCTGTGGCGTAAACAGATTGTTGAGGTATTTAGATTTCGCATGGCAGCAGAAGGACGCGTAGTTGGAATCGACCTGGGAACCACCAACTCCCTGGTTGCATATATGGAGGGTGACAAGCCCGTAGTCATTCCTGGCGTTGACGGCTCGAATCTCGTCCCGTCCGTCGTGGCTCTCGACCCCATGCCGCAAGATGGCCGTCCTACCGTCACGGTCGGCAACAGCGCCCGTCGAACGTTAGTTGAAACGCCGGAGCGCGTGATCTACTCCGTCAAGCGGTTGATGGGCCGCGGTCTCGAAGAAGTTCAGAGCGAACTCAAGTTCTTCCCTTTCCGTCTTGCCGATGACGTCGAAGCCGGAGAGGTCCCGCGCATCCAACTCGGCGAAATGCGTTTCACGCCGCCTGAGATCTCCGCCTATATTCTGCGCCAGCTCAAGCGTAATGCCGAGCGCTTCTTCGGATCGCCAGTCAAACAAGCGGTGATCACGGTTCCTGCCTACTTCAACGATGCGCAACGCCAGGCCACCAAGGACGCAGGACGCATGGCGGGGCTTGAGGTTCTCCGACTGGTCAACGAACCTACGGCGGCCGCACTCGCATACGGTCTGGATCGCAAGAAGGAAGGCCTGATTGCCGTCTACGATCTCGGCGGCGGCACTTTCGATATCTCCATTCTCAAGCTGCGCGACGGCATCTTCGAAGTGCAGTCTACGAACGGCGACACGCATCTCGGCGGTGACGACATTGATAACCTGCTTCTTGCCATCGCACTCGACGAGATTCATTCCGAACATGGCATCGATCTCCGCAAGCATCCCGGAGCAGTCCAGGCGCTGCGCAAGTCAGCGATCGACGCGAAGATCCGTCTTTCCGCAGAAGCGTTCGCGCACTTCGATTTCGAACTTCCCAATGGCGACCGCTACCAGCGCGAGATACCGCGCGAAGTTTTCGAGCAACTGATCGAGCCCGTACTCAACCGCACTGCCGGCCCCTGCAAGCAGGCCCTCGCAGATGCAGGAGTGACTCCCGAGCAGATTGACGAAGTCGTTCTTGTGGGTGGATCAACCCGCATTCCAGCAGTCCGCAAGCTCGTCGAAGATCTCTTCCACCTGACCGCACGCGGCAAGAAGCCGCACATCGAGCTCAACCCTGATGAAGTCGTCGCACTCGGCGCGGCTGTACAGGCCGATATCCTCGCCGGTGCTTCCGCAACCACGGAAGAAATGCTGCTTCTGGATGTAACGCCGCTTTCGCTGGGCATTGAGGCCCTGGGGGGAACTGTCGCGAAGATCATCACGCGCAACTCGACCATACCTGCATCCGCAACCGAGCACTTCACCACCGGCGTCGACGGCCAGACTAATGTCGCGATTCACGTCGTGCAGGGCGAGCGCGAGCTTGCCGCTGATTGCCGCTCCCTTGCACGCTTTGATCTGAAAGGCATTCCACCGATGAGCGCCGGGCTTCCGCGCATCGAAGTCAAGTTTCTCATCGATGCGGACTGCATTCTCCAGGTCTCGGCGCGCGAACAGCGCAGCGGCCAGCAGGCACAGATCGAAGTCAAGCCGACATACGGGCTGACGGACGAACAGGTCGAGAGCATGATCCTCGACTCTTTCGATAACGCCGAAGCCGACTTCGCGAAGCGTCTACTTATCGAGGCCCGCAACGAAGCCGACTCGATACTCTCGAAGGTCGAGCAGGCGCGCACAAATCCGGCATGGGGCCAGTTGCGCGGCGAAGAGATCTCCGCCATCGACTCGGCTCGCAATCATCTCGCGTCTTTAAAGTCCGGCGATAATCTCAACGCGATTCGCGAAGGCACCCTCGCACTCGATAAATCAACGCACCGCCTGGCCGAGCTGATGATGGATGCGGCTGTCACTTCGGCGATCCGCGGCAAGACCATGGGCGAAGCCGGGGAGCAGCTGAATGAGGAAGTAACCGCGCCGCACCCGATGGCCCCGGCAGAATTCAAGTGAAAAGACAAGCGTCGCAACCCGCTTAGAGGAAGAAAAATGGCTGAAGCAAACACCTCCAACATCCCCCCTGACAAACTTGTGCGCGTCACTTTCATGCCTGAAGGCAAGACCGTCGAATTTGAATTTGGCACGATGCCCTACGATCATCACGGCAAGCCCATGTCGTTCCTGGACGTCGCCGAAAACTTCGGCATCTTTCTCGACCATGCCTGTGGCGGCTCGTGTGCATGCACCACCTGCCACATCTGGGTGAAGGACGGAAAAGAGGGGATCAGCGAAGCCGAAGACGACGAACTCGATCGCTTGGACATGGCCGCAGACCAGCAGCTCAACTCACGCCTCGGCTGCCAGGCAGTCATCACCAAGCCAGGCAATTACGTTGTTGAGATTCCGAAATGGAATCGCAACTACACGTCCGAAGGGAAGCCCCTGGCACTCGCTGACAACAAATGACGGGTGCCCCAGGTCCCTCGCATTGGGGAGCTGGGTTAAAAGTCCCCATGAAGGCCATCACTTACCGAGCAGGAGAACCAATGCCCCGCGAAATCCACTGGACCGACGCCGAAGAGATCGGCATTCAACTACAAGAGAAGTTTCCTGGCCTTGACCCTCTCACGGTGCGCTTCACTGATCTGCACAAGTACGTG
>Ga0207674_10002363_pt1 | contig 23849 bp, 18 predicted proteins | sample KBSCornC72_FD_184303 | JGI IMG/M metagenome (GOLD analysis project Ga0207674, IMG submission 184303) | Corn rhizosphere microbial communities from Kellogg Biological Station, Michigan, USA - KBS Corn C7-2 (SPAdes) (version 2) | ecosystem: Host-associated > Plants > Roots > Rhizosphere > Soil ...
CTCGTCGAGGAAGTGTCGCGCGTGTCGGATCTCACCAAGAAGCACTCGGAAGTCATCGTCGACACGGTGTTCAGGAGCATCATCGAGGCCTTGCACCGCGGCGAGAAGATCGAGCTGCGCGGGTTCGGCAGTTTCCGTCTGCGTAAGCGCGAGCCTCGCAAAGGCCGCAACCCGAAGACGGGCGACAAAGTGGATGTGCCGCCGAAGAAGGTGCCCTACTTCAAGCCTGGCAAGGAGCTGAAGGAACTGATCAACCGCGAAGCCGAGGCCGCCGAAGAGGCAGAAGCCGCATCGATCACCGGTAACGTCGTCGGGCCAGTCGAAACCGTCTGAGGACGTGGACCATTTATGGTCTCCCTGGCGTCTGGAATACGTGACCGGCGCCAAACCTGATACGGGGTGCGTATTCTGCGACGCACCCCGTCCTCCTGATCCCGATTCCCTCATCGTCTTCCAACGCAAGACCTGCTACGTCATCCTCAACCTCTATCCCTACAACAACGGCCACGTGATGGTCGTGCCGTACCGTCACACCCCATCGCTCGCCACGCTCACGCCCGAGGAACTGCACGAGATGGCGGACCTCCAGGTGCTGTGCGAGAAGGCGCTGATCGAGGCCTATCAGCCGCACGGTATCAACGTCGGCATCAACCTCGGGAAGCCGGCAGGCGCCGGGGTCCTCGAGCACGTGCACGTGCATCTGGTGCCGAGATGGAACGGGGATACAAACTTCATGACCGTCGTCGGGACGACCCGCGTGCTGCCAGAGGATCTCCACCAGAGCGCTACGCGGATGAAAGAAATTTTCGCAAAACTCGGATAAAAGTACGGCGTGACACGCCTCGCCCTCAGGGCCTGGTTCGCGCTCGTCGTGCTCGCGACGGCGATGGGGCTGCTGCTGTTCATGGCCGCCGGAACGATGAGCTACTGGCGGGCATGGGTGTACCTCGGAATCTTCTTCGGAGCATCGGCGTTGACCACGCTGTTCCTGATCCGCCGCGATCGCGCGCTTCTCGAGCGACGCATGCGTGGTGGTCCGACGGCGGAGAAGCGGCCGGTCGAACGCATCATCATGGTCTTCACGTCGATCGGCTTCGTCGCGCTTCTTGTCGTACCGGCGCTTGACTACCGCTTCCAGTGGTCCAATGTTCCGCTGTGGGTCGTTGTCGCCGGCGATGTGCTCGTCGTCGTCGGCTTTTACTTCATCTTTCTTGTCTACAGGGAGAACACGTTCACGTCCGCCACGATCGAAGTGGCGCCAGGTCAGACCGTCATCTCGACCGGACCGTACGCCGTCGTCCGTCACCCGATGTATGCGAGCGCATTGCTGTACCTCGGGGGGACGCCACTCGCACTCGGGTCGTACTGGGGACTGGTCCCGTTCGCCGCCCTGTTGCCATTTCTCATGTGGCGTCTGTTCGATGAAGAGAAGTTTCTGTCCGAAACCCTGCCGGGATACGTCGAGTATCAGCGGAAGGTCCGGCATCGACTGGTTCCTGGAATCTGGTGATACCGCTGGTGCGGAAGCACGAGGCGGTCAAGATGACCCACGCGAGGAGAGCGGCGGCGGATACAGCGCCGCCAATCCAGGCAGATCGCGGCTCGAGCCACAGACGGACGACGTGCCGCCCTCTCGGGACGGCGACGCCTACCATCGTGTAGTTCACGCGCAGCGCGGCAGCCGGCTGGCCGTCGATCGAAACGCGCCACCAGGGATACTGCACCTCGCTCATCACGAGCAGGCAGTCGCTGTCTGGAGCGTCGATCTCATACTCACCGTCGCTTCCGGGTAGACGTCTCGCATCCACATGCGGCGATTGCGTCGCGGCGTGGGGTGTCCACTGCGGCAACGCATCAACATCCACAAGCGCCACGGCGGCTGGCTCGAATGCACGGCCGTCGGACAAGCGTCCCGAACGGATGACGTTGAGCGGATCATCAGTGCGGACGATGTCGGGTACGCACCAGGCGCGCGGAAGGCTACGCGCATTCTGAAACAGCAGGTAGTCCGGCTTCAGCGTTGCGCGTTCGTGCCACCGGAGCGGCTGCCGCCGTAAATCGTCGACGCCCTCCATTTCGAGGGGTATGACCAGGTACTGAATCGCAAACAGGTCAAGCGACCGATCCGCCTCTTGCAGCACCTCTGGACTGACGTCGCCCGGCCCGCCCATTCGGAGCATCGTGACGTACCGTTCGATCGAGAGCGAGCCACTGCCGCCTGCGGCGGGCACTTGCCACGCACGGGTTAGATTCGGCCGCAGCAGTGGATTGTGGCTTCCGTCGGCCGCCAGCACTCGGCCACCAGACTTCCTGAGCTCGTCTCTGAGCGCCGCCATCTCCGGTTGGATCTGCCAGAGCTGAGGACGCACACCGTCATAGCCGAAGTGATACCCGGGCAGCATGTAGTGGACGAGCAGCATGTCGCCGACGTGCACCAGCAGCAGGAGGAGTCCCACACCAGCGGCAGCCAGAGTTCGTTGTGAGACCAGGGTTGCCCCCGTCCAAACGACCGTCGCACCCAGCGCGCACGTCACAAGCGGCAAACCGACCGTCCACCGGAGATACAGCGGATGATGAGCAATCTGACGAACGGAATCGGCGGTGGCGGCCAGGACGCCTGTCCCGATCAGGCCGATGACCACAATCGCAGCCAGAGCCGACAACACGATTCGCGAGTGACGCATCGGGTTACGCATGAACTCAGCGAGGCCGATTCCCGATGCCACGGACAGGCAGAAGGTAACGACGAAAAGATGCCGGGCGGGCGCGCGAAAGTTCGCGTAGCCCGGCGCGTAGAAGAACAACGTGCCGAGCGGCGTTGCTGGCCCGACGCAAAGCATCACGGCAGCGATCGTGAGGAGCGCCCACAGACGCGCTTCACGCCTCCACGGCGACTGCGCGACCATCGCAAGGAACGCGAGGGCCAACGGAAGCAGCCCGGCGTACCCGCCCATCTCGACGAGACTGGCCGCTCCTGTGTAGGGAACCGAAGCACCGGATCCGGGACTGAACCCGCCAAACGACATGGGAAACAAAAGCGTCAGCAGCTGCGCGGGTGGAAGGGACATCGAGATGTACAGATTCCAATCGCGCTCGCCTCTTCTGCTCAACGCACCGAGCTCCGCTGCAGGCAGAATGAGGACGGCGGCGAGCGCCACGCCGAGTGCCGCGGCCACGCCCCACCACAACACACGTCGTCGCGCGACAACAAATGGCGGCCGATCGATCCAAAGCCACGTCGCGACCAACGCTGCACAAAGGTACGCGCCATAGACGACCAGCTGCGGATGGCCGGCCGTCCACATCAGCCCGAGGGCGAGCCCTCCGGACGCGGCGCCTTCGCGATAGCGGTCGTTTCGTATCAGCAGCAGGCCGTATACGACGAGCGGCAGCCAGGCAGCGGCATGCAACTGGTTGAAGTGATTGAGGTGCGCGAGCATGATCCCGCTGAAGCCGTACACGATCCCGCCGAAGACGCCGGCGGTGGTGGAGGCTGTGAGGCGGCGAACGAGCAGGAACGCCGTGGTACTGGCGAGCACATAACCGGCGATCTCGAAGAGCGTCCAGCTCAAGCCGACCGCGCGCATCAGATGAAAAATCGGATACCACGACAGCGCCTGCGGGTCGGCAATGATCGGGTAGCCCGAGTACATCGCATCGGTCCACACTGTCGTCGGTGAGAGAAACGTCGACAGGCCGAAATCAAGCGCGTCCCCGGGCGCAATTTCGTTCGCGCCCCTGAGGCTCTGCGCGAAAAATCCGAGGAAGAACAGGGAGTATCCGACGAACGCGACGCCAAACGCCGCGGGATCGCCGACGCCTCGGCCCAGGCGGCGACTAGAATCGGTAACAGCGGACACGGAGCCTTGAGAGACGGATGGTTCCACCGGAATGTATTCGTGATCGAGGGAAGATTACCGCACGTGAACAGACCATACACTGAAGGCCAGTAAATCGAATGGACTTCGAATTCACCGACGTCCAGCGCGCGTGGCGCGAGAAGGGTAGCGCGCTGGGGCGCGAATTCTCCGAGGACGCCGCCGCCGGCGACGTCGTGATGGGCGCGACACGCGTCGGAATCATCGATCCGGAGGTTGACCTGCTGGCGGCGGCGCTGGCGGTTGAAGCGCTTGCGTGTGAGTCGCCTGCCGCCGGTATGACGCTGGCGCTTCACACCACCACCCTGAAGGCTCAACTGTCACAAGGCTCGCTGATTGAATCGCTTGCACGTGGAGAGATCGTCGGCGCGCTGGTGCTGTCTTCGGAAGATGTACCGACGATCGAGGAGGGGCGCCTCAGCGGCAGGGCGTCGTGGGTAGGGCCGATCACTGAGCGTGGAATTGCGGTCGTCGGCGCGCGTCAGGGAGCGCAGGTTGTCGCCTGTGGAGTTGCGCTCGACGATCAGCGCGTGCATGTCACCGAAGTGAAGACCTCCGCGCTGGGTGGGGTCGTCTGGGCGTATCTTGCGTTCTCAGGTGCGCGTTGCATCGCGGCGGGCGAGACGACGAGCATCATGGCCTGCGCGCGGACGCTGATCGCGTCCGTAGCGCTCGGCATCTGCAATCGTGCCCTCCGCGAATCGCTCGCGGTGGTCCATCGTGAGCACGGCGCCGGCGGCGAACAGACGGTGCAGGGTCTGCTCGCCGATACCGCGACGGAGCTCGAAGCGGCGCGGATGCTGACGTGGAAGGCCGCGGCGCGGGGCGACGACGTGTCGCTGGCCGACGCCTCGCGGGCCAAGCTCGCCGCGACCAGTGCGGCGCAAGCGGCGGTCGTCCGTGCCACGCAGGTCGTCGGTGTCGACAGCTTCCGCCGTGGCCACGTCATCGAACGGTTGACGCAGGACGTTCGCGCGATCGAGCTGTTCGCAGGGCGCACGGAGACGCTGCGCGAAGCGGTGGCCGATGCGGAATTGCCGCACGTCTAAATCAATTCAAAGTATTACAAGATCGCCTTCGCGATTGTCTGCAGCTGCAGATTCGACGTGCCCTCGTAGATCTGTCCGATCTTCGCGTCGCGGAAGAATTTCTCGACGGGGTAATCCTTCACGAAGCCGTATCCGCCGAACAGGTTGACGGCCAGCGAGCTGACATGTTCGGCGACTTCTGACGAGAACAGCTTGCACATCGCCGCTTCTTTGAGGAACGGCTGGCCGGCATCACGCAGACGCGCCGCGTTGTAGACCATCAACCGTGCGGCTTCAACTTCGGTTGCGGCGCGCGCGATCTGAAATTGCACACCCTGAAAATCGGCGATTGATTTCCCGAATTGTTTCCGTTCTTTGACGTAGTGGGTGGTCGCGTCGAGCGCACCCTGCGCGAGGCCGACCATCTGCGCGCCGATCCCGATCCGACCCTCGTTCAACGTCTCGATCGCCACCTTGTAACCCTTGCCAACTTCGCCAAGCACGTTCTCACGCGGGACCTGACAATCCTCGAGGAGCAGCTCGCAGGTGCTGCTCGCGCGGATCCCGAGCTTGTCCTCCTTCTTTCCGACCGTAAACCCCTTGAAGCCACGCTCCACGAGAAAGGCCGTGATGCCTCGATAGCCCGCCTCGGGGTTGACGTTCGCGAAGACGATGAACAGGTCGGCTTCGTTGGCGTTGGTGATCCAGAGCTTGCGGCCGTTCAGTACGAACCCGTCGCCGCGCGACGCCGCACGCGATGCCATCGCGAACGCATCGCTGCCAGACCCGGCCTCCGACAGCGCGTACGCGCCAACGGTTCCGGACGCCAACTTCGGTAAGTAGGCCGATTTCTGGTTCTCGTCTGCCCATCGGATCAGCGCATTAATGACGAGCGTGTTCTGAACGTCTACGAGAACGCCGATAGAAGGATCGATGCGTGAGAGGGCCTCGACCGCCAACACTGAATGAAAAAACGTCGCGCCGGCGCCCCCATACGTCTCGGGAACTTCGATTCCCATGACACCCAGGTCGAACAGCCGCGGGAGGAGAGTCGGCGGGATCTTTGCGTGCTCGTCCATCTCCCGGACGAGCGGTCGGATCTCGCGATCCGCGAACTCGTAGACGCTGTCGCGAAACAGCGCCTCGTCCTGGCTGAGCTGTGAGAGGGGCGTTGAAAGGCTGTCAGTTTGCTGCATGCGTCAAAAGGTTAATTTACAGGGAGTTCCGACGTTAGGGGTATCATGCCCCCTGAGAGGCGAGGCACCATGAGCCGTACGCGCATTCTTGCCGCATTCGTTCTCACGCTGATGCTGGCGGCCGCAGCGATGGTCGCGCTTCACGGTCAGCAGACGGGCTCACAACAGGCGGCGACCGGGCAGGCCAACGGGCAGCAGGCGGCCGACCAAACGGACCTCACCTTCCGATCGGGCATCAATTTCGTCACCGTCGACGCGTACGTCTCCGATTCGAAGGGGCAGCCGATCGCCGATCTCAAGCAGTCGGACTTCGAGATCCTCGAAGACAACAAGCCGCAGAAAATCGAGCAGTTCCGCTTCATCAAGGTTGACGGCAATCCAAAACCAGGTGATCCGCCGCCCCAGGAAATCCGCAACCGGGACGACGAGGAACGCGAAGCGGCGCGCGACGACACGCGCGTATTTGTCATCTTCCTTGACGATTACCACACCCGTCTCGGCAGCTCGCTGGCGGTGCGGCAGCCGCTGAGCGAGTTCATCCAGAACCAGCTCAGGCCGCTCGACCTCGTGGCGATCATGTATCCGCTGACGCCGGTGACCGATGTGGACTTCACGCGAAACCACGAGCGCATCATCGGCGCCATCCAGAAATTCGAAGGCCGCAAGTACCGCTACGAGCCGCGAAACCTGTTCGAGGAGCAGTACCAGCGCGCGCCCACCGAAATCGTTGAACAGATCCGCAATCAGGTCGTCATGACCGCACTGCGCGGGTTGTCGGTTCGGCTTGGCTCGATTCGCGAGGGCCGCAAATCGATCATCTACGTGAGCGAGGGTCTGCAGGCGATGCTGCCGCCGCAGATGCGGGCCGCCGACGCCTCGATGGGCAAGCTTGGCAACCCGCAGGCGTTAAACCCGCTGGCAGGTGAAAACGATCCGCGCGAGCAGACGGCGCAGACCTTTGCCACCGCAGACCTTTACTCGCAGCTCAGGGACGTGTTCATTGCGGCGACGCGCAACAACACCGCGATCTACACGCTGGATCCCCGCGGCCTCGCAACCAATGAGTTCGATATCGACGAGAACGTGGGTCCACAGCAGGACCAGTCGATGCTGCAGGCATCGACGAACACGCTGCGCTCGATTGCCGATGAAACCGATGGCCGCGCCATCGTCGGGCGCAACGATCTTGCGAAGGGCTTGCAGCAGGCGCTGCAGGATTCAGCCGCGTACTACCTGATTGGTTACACCTCCGCGCAGGCGCCGGTTGATGGCAAGTTCCACCAGATCAAGGTGCAGTTGAGCGCTGCCGCGAAGAAGCGCGGCCTCCAGGTGCGTGCCCGCCGCGGCTACTGGGCTGCGACGATGGAGGACGTCAAGAAGGCGGAGAAGGCAACCGCGCCGGGGGTGCCCGACACCGCGAAGCCAGTGATGGCTGCCCTCGCGTCCATTGCGGCGCCGGTGCAATCGGCGAAATACGTGCGGACGTGGCTTGGCACACAGCGAGGTGAAAACGGCAAGACGAAGGTCACGCTCGTGTGGGAACCGTTGCCGAAGCCGCCGGGTGGCAACGTGCGCAGCGATCCGGCGCCAGGGCGTGTTTCGGTGATTGCCGCGACCGAGAAAGGCGATCTCGTGTTCCGCGGCCGCACGCCGGATGCGGGACAACTGGCGAGCGCGAGCCCTCAGGCGACGGGCGCCAGCGCTTCGCTTCCGGCAGCGTCCGCGAGCGCGACGACATCTGCCGTACCACAGGCGCTCACGTTTGAAGCGGCTCCCGGGAAGCTGGAGTTGCGGATGACAGTCGAAGGCGCCGGCGGCGGCGTTCTCGATCAGGAGATTCGGAATATCACCGTCCCCGATCTCACAGCCGCGCGACCCGCGCTGAGCACGCCGCGTGTCTACGCGGTCCGCACGCCGCGTGAATTCCAGGCGATCGCAGCCAACGCTGCAGCGGTGCCCCCCGCGAACCGGGAGTTCCCGCGGACCATGCGGCTGTTGATCCGGTTCGACAGCTACGGTCCGGGAAACGAGGTGCCGGTCCCGACGGCGGCGCTCCTGAACAACAACGGCCAGAAGTTCACGGATGTCCCGGTCGCTGCAGCGGCGGCAGGCGGCACGCATCAGATCGATATGAGCCTCGCCACGATCCCTGCAGGCGAGTACGTCGTCGAGATCACGGTGAAGGGCGCGACGGGCGAGACGGCGAAAGAGCTTGTCGCGTTTCGAGTCGTCAGCTAGCAAAACGACAGACGTTCGACGTCGGGGCCGACCTTCAGGTCGGCCCTTCGTCTGTACTGCGCCTGTGATCACGTGAGTCGAGCGGCCCGGGTCCTGCCGCCGGGTTTCCCCGCGCCGTGCTCGGCGCTCCTTCGCGCCTGCGCGGCGGCGTGGGGATGCCCCTCCCGGCGTCACCCGCCGGAAAACGCTTCTCGACTCACGGAGCGAGTCGCGCGTATCAACAAAATTGAGCTCTCGATGAGCGACAACGGTATCATTCGCCTCACAGGAGGCGCCATGATCCGATTATTGGTCGCGTGCGCGTGTGCGTTCGCATTGGTGGGAACCGTGGTAGCGCAGGCGCCGGCCCAGCGCCCAGATCCACGCAGCATCAAGCTCCGCGGCAATCGCTTCAAGCCTCTCACCTACGATGAGATGACACCGGCGCAGAAGACGATGGTCGAGCATCTGATTGCCGGACCGCGCGGTGGCGTGAATGGTCCGTTCAACGTCCTGCTGCGCAGCCCTGAGATCGGCGACCTCGGTCAGGAGTTCGGCGGGGCCGCGCGTTTCAAGTCGTCGCTGCCCCAGAGACTGTACGAGCTGGCGATTCTCGTGACCGCTCGCCACTGGACCGCGCAGTATGAGTGGCAGGCGCATCATCGTTCAGCGCTTCAGGCCGGCCTGAGTGCGGCCATCTGCGACGCGATTGCCCAGGGCCGCCGCCCCGCGTCGATGCAGAAGGACGAAGAAGCCGTCTACGACTTCGTCTCTCAGTTGTTGAATACGAAACAGGTGAGTGATTCGGCGTTCGCGGCTGCGAAGAACGCGTTCGGCGAGAAGGGCGTCGTCGATATCATCGCGGTTACCGGGTGGTACAGCATCGTGTCGATGATGCTGAACGTCGATCAATATCCCGTGGCCGATGGCACGCAGCCGGAGCTGAAGCCGATCAACGTGACCCGATGACTTGAGTGGCGGCCCTCAGCGGCGACCGTGCTCACGTAAGTCGAGCAGTTTGTTCCAGCGGGTGGCGTGGGGAGACCCGGCGACAGGACCCGGGCCGCTCGATTCACGTGAAGCGAATCAGCGATTCGCAGCGGGTACCAGGAACGTTCTACGGATTCGGTTGCGAAACCACGGAAGCGGTTTCGCGTCACAGATTCGTACGAACAGCCGCAGAAAAGTGATCGACCTCGATCGCGCATCCGGTTGCACGACCCGAAAACGCGACTGTCGGTCGTGCTGCGTATCTTGCACTAGGAGTCGACAACCATCTGCTCCCCCGCGAATCAGTGAGCAGACATGACGGAGAAGAAGAAGTCGTTCCGCCACATCTGGAAGAAGTTCATCGGATGGACTTCACTCCTGCTGGTTGCCGTTCTCGGCGTCATGATTCTGATGACGAATCGGGGGCTGGAGGCCTTTCAACAGCAATCGGCCGCGACCGAGGCGAAGCTTGCCGCGACGATCGCCGATCGAGACGCTCAGATCGCGATCCTGCACAACGCGCTCAGTCGGACGACCTCGGACTTGTCGAGCAGAGAATCGCTGATCGCACGGCTCAATCTGCTGATCGGGCAGTTGAAAGAGGCCTCGGGCATCGCCGAAAAAGCCGGGCTCGTCCTGCTGACGCTGGCCGATCAGAACAGTGTGGCGTTCAAAGTGTCGCAATCAACGCTCAGTCCCGACCAACGGGAGAAACTTGCGGAGAACCTCATTCTGATCAAGTACGCGAGAACGTTTCCAGCATTCGAAATCGAGATTACCGGTCACACCGACGACACCTGGGAGGGCAAGGCGGATCACAGCGACTCGTCCAGGAAGAAGAATCTTGATCTCTCATTGAAGCGAGCGGAGGCCGTCGAGCGGTTCCTCGTCGATCACCAGATCCCCGCGGACAAGATTCGGGCGGAAGGTCGTGGCATGCTGTGGCCTGCGGGTGTGACGGCCGAGGCAGACGAGGCGACGATTACCGAACGCAACAAGAACGATAGCGCTCGGCAAGCGAACCGCCGCGTAGAGGTGCTGATCAAGGGCGTCGACCTCAACGTGCCGACGCCACAGGACTCCAAACCGTGAGGTGACGCCCCGCGAAAGGTGAGGGCGTCGTCAACTGGATCTTCGGTTTTATGCGTACATGCCGCGCATCCTCGTCACCGTGCCGACGCGCTGGATGGCGACGATGTAGGCGGCCGTTCGCATGTCGACCTGATACTTGATCGACGTCTTGAGAACCGCGTCGAACGCTTCGCACATTTTCTTCTCGAGCCGTTCGTTGACGTCTTTCTCCTCCCAGAAATAGCCGTATCGGTCCTGCACCCACTCGAAGTACGACGTCGTGACGCCGCCGGCGTTCGCCAGGATGTCGGGGATGATGAAGACACCGTGCCCGTGCAGATAGGCATGCGCATCCGGCGTCGTCGGCCCATTGGCGCCTTCGGTGATGATCTTGGCCTTGATTGACGGTGCGTTCTCCGTCGTGATCTGGTTCTCGAGCGCGGCGGGAATCAGGACATCGACGTCGAGGCCCCACAGCTTGTCGTTCGAGAGCCGGTCGCCGCCAGGAAAGCCGTCAACCGTCTTGTCATGGGCGGCCGCATAGTCGAGCAGCGTCGCAATGTCGAGACCGCGCTCGTTGGAGACGCCGCCTTTCCAGTCGGTCACCGCGACAATCTTCGCGCCTGCCTTCGCCAGCAGATCCGCCGACACAGAACCGACGTTGCCGAAGCCCTGGATCCCGACGCGCAGCCCCTTGATGTCGAGCCCGAGATGCTTCGCGGCTTCACGCGTGACGATCATGACGCCGCGTCCTGTCGCTTCGCGGCGGCCGAGCGATCCGCCCATCTCGATCGGCTTGCCTGTCACGACGGCCGTGGCCGTATGCCCGACGTGCATGCTGTAGGTATCCATCACCCACGCCATGATCTGGTCGTTGGTGTTCACATCCGGCGCGGGAACGTCCTTTTCGGGTCCGATATTGTCCACGATCTCCGCCACGTATCGGCGCGTCAGCGCTTCGAGCTCGCGCCGCGACATCTTCGTCGGGTCGCAGACGATGCCGCCCTTCGCCCCGCCGAACGGAATGTGGGCGACCGCACATTTCCATGTCATCCACGCGGCGAGTGCGGTTACTTCGTCGAGCGAGACATCCGGGTGATAGCGGATGCCGCCCTTGGCGGGCCCGAGCGTGATGTTGTACTGAACGCGGTACCCGGTGAAGACCTCGATCTCACCGTTGTCCATCTGCACCGGACACGAAACGATGATTTGCCGTTTCGGATGGGTGAGGATGTTCCAGATTCCGGGCTCCAGATTGATGATGCGCGCGGCGACGTTGAACTCCTGAAGCATCGCCCCGAAGATCGCTCCGTGCTCCGCCATGGTCTGTATTAAATCCCAAAACCCACATCCCACGTCCCACATCCAAACCCCGAACCACAATCGAATCCTTGAGATCAAGATCTCAGGACTTACAATGGAACCGGAATGAAGACCGCGACCCCTGGTCGAGGCACGGCGAAGGAACGGCGCGGAGGCTTCACCACGATTTCGGGGCGCCCGATCAACGAGCTCTACACGCCCGCGGATGTCACCGCGCTCGATTACGGGCGCGACCTCGGCGACCCCGGCGATTTTCCATACACGCGCGGCATTCACGCGAGCGGCTATCGCGGCAAGCTCTGGACGATGCGCCAGTTCGCGGGCTTCGGCACGCCCGAGGAAACGAACCAGCGCTACAAACAGCTGCTCAAGGCGGGCGGTACCGGCCTCAGCGTCGCGTTCGACCTGCCGACGCTGATGGGCCGCGATCCGGACCACGAACTGTCGCTCGGTGAAGTCGGCAAATGCGGCGTCAACGTGACCTCGCTCGCCGATATGGAGACGCTGTTTGACGGCATCGATCTCGGCAGCATCACGACGTCGATGACCATCAACTCGCCGGCGTCGATGATTTTCGCGATGTACCTGGTGGTGGCGGAGAAGCAGGGTGTCGCCTGGGAATCGCTGTCGGGCACCATTCAGAACGACATCCTGAAGGAATTCATCGCGCAGAAGGAATACATCTACCCTCCGCGGCAATCGATGCGGCTCATCACCGACGTCTTCGCGTTCTGTGCCGAGCGCGTGCCGCGCTGGAACACCATTTCCATCAGCGGGTACCACATACGCGAGGCGGGCGCGACCGCCTCGCAGGAGCTCGCGTTCACGCTGCGGGATGGGATCGAGTATGTGCAGTACGGTGTCGATACCGGGCTCAACGTGGACGCGTTCGCGCCGCGGCTGTCGTTCTTTTTCAACTCGCACAGCGACTTCTTCGAGGAGATCGCGAAGTACCGCGCGGCCCGGCGCATCTGGGCGCACGTCATGCGCGACCAGTTCAACGCGAAGAACCCGCGCTCCTGGCAGCTCCGGTTCCACACCCAGACCGCCGGCGTCTCGCTGACGGCGCAGCAGCCGTACAACAACGTCGTGCGAACGGCCCTCCAGGCGATGGCCGCCGTGCTCGGCGGCACGCAGTCACTGCACACCAATTCACTGGACGAGGCGCTGGCGCTGCCCACCGAAGAAGCCGCGACGCTGGCGCTTCGCACGCAGCAAATCATTGCGCACGAGACCGGCGTCACCGGCATCGTCGATCCCCTCGGGGGGTCGTACTTCGTCGAGAAGCTCACCTCCGACCTCGAGGAAGAGGCGCTGGCCTACTTCGACACCATCGACCGGATGGGCGGGATGGTTCCTGCCATCGAAAACGGATATCCACAGCGGGAAATCGCGGAAAGCGCCTACAAGTTCCAGCAGGCGGTCGAGCAGCGCGACAAGGTCATCGTCGGTGTCAATGAGTTCGTCGCCGAGGGGGATGAGCCGATTGGCATCCTCTACATCGACGAGACGACGTCCGAGCGGCAGCTGGCCAAGCTCAATCGGCTGCGGCAGACGCGCGACGACGCCCGGCTGCATGCAGCCCTCAAGGCGTTGGAGGAGGGTGCCCGCGGGTCTGCCAACACTATGCCGCTGCTGGTCGAGGCCGTCCGGGCGTACGCCACCATAGGCGAAATGTGCGATACGTTGCGGGGAGTCTGGGGCGAATACGAGGAAACGCCGATAATTTGAGGCGTCAGGTTTCGGGTATGAGGTTTCAGCAGGTTTCAGGTCATAGGTCTGAGTGCAGAAAATCCGCGTAATTATTGCCAAGCCTGGACTTGACGGCCACGACCGTGGCGCCAAGGTCATCGCCAGGGCCCTGCGCGACGCGGGCATGGAAGTGATCTATACGGGTCTCCGGCAGACCCCCGAGCAGATTGTCTCGGCGGCGCTGCAGGAGGATGCTGACGCCATCGGGCTGTCGATTCTGTCCGGCGCTCATATGCACATCTGTCCGCGTGTGATGGAGCTGCTGCGCGAAAAGGGTCTCAACGACGTGCTGGTCGTCGTCGGGGGCATTATCCCGGACGTCGATATCCCGAAGCTGAATGCGATCGGCATCAAAGGCATTTTCCTGCCCGGTACGCCGATGCAGGAGATTGTGGATTTCATCAAGCGGAACACCCGCTCGCGGGTTGCCATCTAGTTCATGTCGAAGAAGCTGCTCCTCGCCGACGACAGCGTCACGATTCAGCGCGTCATCGAGCTCACCTTCTCGGGTGAGGACGTGCAGGTGCTCACCGCCAGCGATGGCGAGGAGGCGGTCGCCCGCATAGCCGCCGACAAGCCGGATATCGTCCTCGCCGACATCGGCATGCCGAAGCGAAGCGGCTACGACGTGTCGGCGTTTGTGAAGGGCAAGCCCGACTTGTCGCATATCCCTGTCCTGCTGCTCGCCGGTGCATTCGAACCGGTCGATGAGGCGAAGGCGAAGGAAGTGCTGTGCGACGGCGTACTCGTCAAACCGTTCGAGCCGCAGCAGGTGATTGCGCGCGTGCGTGAGCTGCTGGGCGGTGCGAAGGGGAGCCCGACGCAGCCGGCGGTCGCTGATATTCGTCGCCCTGCTGCGGTGCTGACTGCGCCGCGTCCGGTGGAATTATCGAAGCGCGAGGAAAAACTGGCCGCCCCGGAAGACCTGATGGAATTCGGGGCCGAGGACCTGCTGCCTCCGGCGTTCAGGCGGTCCGCAGAGGAGCTCCTGCCAACCGACGACTTCCTGCCGCCAGTTGAATCCCTTGGTGGCGCGATGCCGCCGCTTGGGCTGGACGATTCGCTGGACGACTATTTCGACAAGCTTGACGAAGCGTTCGCGACAATCACCACGTCGGCGCCCCTCGATGGCGTACCTGCGGAAGCTGTTGCCGGACGTCGAGAAGGCCCCGTGCTCGAACGCGAGCTGGATTCTTTCGACCAGTTGCCGCCGTTGGATTCGTTGCCGGACGTGCATCCCGCCGCGCAAGGCGACCCGTTCGGAGACCTGGGAGCTCTGGACGCGCTTCAGCCCGACGACGCGGCGGTGCCGACGCTCGACGATCTTCTTGCGGGAATGGCGCCCGGCCCGCAGTCAGCGGAAATTTCTTTCGATCTTGCGGCTGCGCCGGCGGCCGTCGCGCCGCCCATCGTTGTGGCACCACCGCCTGTCGAGCCGCCGGAAATGACCGCTACACTGACCGCGGCTCCCACGGCGCTCGATACACCTCCAGCGTCGGGGCGCAGCATCGTCGCCGATGCGTTCAGTGCGTTCTTCGCCATCGAGCAGGGCGAGGCCGGCGTAGCGCCAATCCGTCTCGGCGGCAATGGATCAGGGCCCGCCATCACCGAGCCGATGATCGACGACGTTGCGCGTCGTGTGATTCAAAAACTGGCGCTCGGTTCGTCCAACCAGATGCAGACCCTCGTCAGAGAAATCGTTTCCACCGTTGCTGAGAGGCTCGTGCGCGAGGAAATCGATAGAATCCGTAGGGATGCCCCACGGAACTGACGAGAGCCATCCAATACACCTGCCGGAGAAGCCGGCGCTCGAAGGGCTGGAAGAGAAGTGGAAGGCGCGCTGGCAGGAGACCGGCACCTACCGCTTCGATCGCAGCCGATCCCGCGCCGACGTTTTCTCCATCGATACGCCTCCGCCGACGGTCAGCGGCTCGCTTCACATCGGCCACGTGTTTTCCTACACGCATACCGACATCATCGCGCGCTTTCATCGTATGCGCGGCAAGGCCGTGTTCTATCCGATGGGGTGGGACGACAACGGTTTGCCTACTGAGCGCCGGGTGCAGAACTACTACGGCGTGCGGTGCGATCCGTCGCTGCCGTACGATCCGACGTTCCAGCTCCCAGATAAACCCGGCAAGCACCCCATCGCCATCTCGCGGCCCAACTTCATCGAGCTTTGCGTCAAGCTGACCGCCGAAGACGAGAAGGCCTTCGAGCACCTGTGGCGCCACCTCGGTTTGTCGGTGGACTGGTCGATGACATACGCAACAATCGACCGCAAGTCTCAGCGCGTCTCGCAGGCGGCGTTTTTACGACAGTTGAATCGCGGCGTTGTGTATCAGCTGGAAGCACCGACGCTGTGGGACATCGACTTTCGCACCGCGGTCGCGCAGGCGGAGCTCGAGGATCGCGAACAGCCGGGCGCGTACCACAGGATTCGATTCGCCGTGTCGGCGGGCCGGTCGGCGTCGGATTCGGCCGCCGATGGGACCCGGCCCGTGTACGTAGAGATTGAGACCACCAGGCCGGAACTGATTCCGGCATGCGTCGCGCTCGTCGCGCATCCCGATGACGAGCGCTACAAGCCGCTGTTTGGACAGAGTGTCATCACGCCGTTGTTCGGGATCGAGGTGCCAGTAAGAGCACATCCGCTGGCAGATCCTGACAAGGGAAGCGGCGTCGCGATGATCTGCACGTTCGGCGACATCACCGACGTCACGTGGTGGCGTGAATTGTCGTTGCCGGTGCGGGCAGTCATCCTCCCGAACGGTGCCTTCCGTCAGATCCGGTTTGGCGAGGCCGGTTGGGACTCGCGCGATCCTGCGCGCGCACAACAGCTCTACGACCAGCTTGCCAACCTTCAGCCCGCCAAGGCACGCGGCGTGATCGTCGAACAGCTGCGGCAGTCCGGCGACCTGATCGGCGAGCCGAGGCCGATCACGCACCCGGTGAAGTTCTACGAGAAGGGCGATCGGCCGCTCGAGATCATCACGAGCCGGCAGTGGTTCATCAAATCGGTCGAATGCCGTGAGGCGTTGCTGGCGCGCGGCCGCGAGCTTCAGTGGCATCCGGAGTACATGCGGCACCGCTATGAGAACTGGGTGAATGGACTCGCTGGCGACTGGTGCGTCAGCCGGCAGCGCTTTTTCGGTGTGCCGTTCCCCGTGTGGTACCCGATTCGTGCCGACGGCACGCTTGACTACCAACGGCCGCTTCTCGCTCAGGAGTCGCGTCTGCCCGTCGATCCTTCCACCGACGTTCCGGATGGATATACGTCGGATCAGCGTGGAAAACCAAACGGATTCGCCGGCGATCCCGACGTCATGGACACGTGGGCCACGTCGTCGCTGACACCGCAGATTGTCAGCGGCTGGCTCGATGATCCTGATCTGTTTTCACGGGTGTTCCCGATGGACCTGCGCCCGCAGGCACACGACATCATCCGCACGTGGCTCTTCACGACGATCCTGCGCGCAGAACTCGAGCATCATGTGCTGCCGTGGGGACACACGGCCATTTCCGGCTTCATCACCGATCCCGATCGCAAGAAGATGTCAAAGTCCAAGGGAAATGTGGTGACGCCGTTTGGTCTGCTTCAGGAGCACGGCGCCGATGGCGTGCGTCACTGGGCGGCGTCAGCACGCCCGGGGGGCGACACCGTGTTCGATCCGGCGTTGCCGAGCCAGATGAAGATCGGCCGCCGGCTCGCGATCAAGATTCTCAACGCGGCGCGCTTTGCACTGCTCCAGACCGAGCCACGCGGCGCGATCACCGAGTCGCTCGATCGCGGAATGCTGACTGCGCTGGCCGATCTCGTCGAGGATTGCACGCGACAGCTCGAAGCGTACGAGTATTCGCGAGTGCTCGAGCGGACCGAGGCGTTTTTCTGGGCCTTCTGCGATGACTATCTGGAGATGGTCAAGGCGCGACGGTACGGAGACTTCGGCAGCGAGGGCGCCGCGTCCGCCAACAGTGCCATGCTCGTCGCCCTCTCCACGCTGCTGCGGCTGTTCGCGCCGTTTCTTCCGTTTGTGACCGAAGAAGTCTGGTCGTGGTGGCGGCCTGGTTCGGTACACACCGCTAGCTGGCCCTCCGGCGAGGAAGTGGTCGCCTCGATCGACGGCAGAGACGATGAAGCGCTCGCGGTCCGCGAAGCAACGCAGGGCGCCCTTGCGGAGGTGCGGCGCATCAAGTCGCTGCTGAAGAAACCGACGAAGGCCGTCATTGCGCGCGCCGTGCTGCCGGCCGCGTTCGCCGGTCTGCAGCCGGCCGCCCGCGACTTTCAGGCCGCAACACACATTCGCGACCTCCAGTTCGGTGACGTCGCGGAGGCACAACTCGAGTTCGCAGAGGAACCAGCGGCGTGAAGGCGGTTCCGTTCGAACCGCTCGATCCCGGACTCTATCGTGAGCTGGTGCGCCGCGCTCTGGCCGAAGACTTCGGGTGGGGGGACGTGACGACGGAGACGATCATCGATCGCACGCAGAAAGCGCGCGGGGTAATCACCGTCAAATCATCGTGTGTGCTTGCGGGAGTCGACGTCGCCGGCGAGGCCTTTCGACAGATGGATCCGGCGGTGCAGATCACCGTCAACCGTCCGGATGGTACTCGATGCGAGCCTGGCACAGAAGTGGCCGAGGTGCGTGGACTGGCCGCGGCACTACTGACCGCCGAACGCACCGCGTTGAACTTCCTGCAGCGACTCTCCGGCATCGCGACGCTCACGCGGCAGTTCGTCGATGCCGCGGGCGGACGCATTGTGGTGCTCGATACGCGGAAGACGACGCCTATCCTGCGGGCCCTCGAGAAGTACGCGGTTCGCGCGGGCGGTGGTGTGAACCATCGCAGCGGCCTCGATGACGGCATCTTGATCAAGGACAATCACATCCGCCTCGCAGGGGGTGTCGGTAATGCGGTGACCCGGATGCGAAAGACAAATCGTGAGATGCCGACGGAGGTCGAAGCGCAGAGCCTCGCGGAGGTGGACGAAGCGCTCCAGGCCGGCGCGGAGATCGTCCTGCTGGACAATCTTTCAACGGGAGACATCATCGAAGCCGTGAAGCGATGCAGCGGGCGCGCGCGAACGGAGATTTCCGGCGGCGTGATGCTCCAGCGGATGGGCGAACTCGCCGCGACCGGCGCCGACTACGTATCGGTCGGCGCCCTGACACATTCGGCGCCCGCCGCAGACATCAGTTTCGAAATCGAGCCCGTTTGACCGCTTGGCCGCACGATACGAACCACGCAGACACGGAGATCGCGGAGATACTCTTTGTACAAAATGTTTTCCGTGTCCTCCGTGCCTCCGTGGTTCGTCTCAACAACGGCTCCCTCTGACATAGCGGATGCACTCGCTCGAGCGGGATCACGGCTCGGGCCCTTCGAAAACCGTCTCTCATGGTACGAGGAGGTCGGCTCGACCAACGATCTCGCCGCCGCTGCCGCTGAAGCGGGCGCGTCCGAAGGGCTCGTCGTCGTGGCAAACACGCAGTCGACGGGGCGCGGACGCGTTGGCCGACGCTGGTCGTCGCCGGCGGGCGCCGGGCTGTATGTTTCCGTTGTCCTGCGACCCGCCGGACCGGCGCTTCGCCTACTCACGATCGCGGCGGGCGTCGCGATCGCTGAAGGCGTGCATGCGGCATCCGGACTCGAGACCTGCGTCAAATGGCCGAATGACGTCCATGTCGGCTCGCGCAAGCTGGCCGGGATTCTCGCGGAAGCCGGCTCGTCAGGGGGCGCGGTGAATCATGTCGTCCTCGGCTTCGGCATCAACATACGCCGTGCCGCGTACCCGCCGGACGTGGCCGCACGCGCGACTTCAATCGAACGCGAGCTTGGACGTGAGGTGGACAGGGGCCTGGTGCTGGCCGAGTGTCTGGCGGCGCTGTCGAATCAATACGGCATGCTTCAGAGCGGCGCGGTGGATGGCGTGATTACCGCGTGGAGGAAACGTGCCGCGCTGCACATGGGTCGGGTCGTGGAGTGGGACGTCGATGGTGGATCGCGCCAGGGGTGTGCAAAGGACATCGACGCGACCGGTGCGTTGCTGGTGCGCGTCGACGATCAGATCGTTCGTGTAGTCTCTGGTGAAGTCCGCTGGCTGTGAGCCCAATAAATTTTTCAGGGAATCCCGAATCACGAATCCCGAATCCCGGCAACGAGGAGGATTACTGCCGCCACCTCGAATCCTATTTGTGCCGCAAGAACGACGGTCATCTCATTCGAATCGTCGGCCCTGCATTCGAACAGGTCCGCGGCTGGGCGGCGCGCGGCATTCCCCTGAAGCTGGCGATGCGCGGCATCGATCGCTATTTCGAGCGTTACTACGCCAAGGGCCCACGCCGGCGACCGGTGCGCATCGAGTTCTGCGAGGCCGACGTGCTCGACGTGTTCGACGAATGGCGCCGTTCGGTGGGTGTATCGGGTGAGGCGGGTGAGTCGCGTGAGGCGGGTGAGGGGAGCGGCGCGGACCTTTCAAGTCCGCGATCCAGTCTGCCCGCTCATCTCGAACGGGTGATCGCGCGACTGATGACGCGTCGAGGAGGGCACGCTCGAACGATTGATCCGATTGTGGATGGCATCATCCGCGAGCTCGACGCGGCGCGAGGCGGTGCGAAGAACATTCGCGGTCACGCCCGCGAGGTGTTAATCGACCGGCTCCGACAGCTTGATGCGTCGCTCATCGACGCGCTCGAACGGCAGTGTGACGAGGGTGAGCTTCGGCAGCTCGCCGCCGAAGCCGACGAAGAGCTGAAGCCATTTCGCGTGCGAATGCCGGCAGACGCGTATCAGCAGGCCCAACGCGCCTGCGTCGATCGACTGCTCCGTGAGCGAGCGAACCTCCCGACCATCTCGTACGAGTAGCGCCGCGGCAGCCGTCGTCGAGCTTCAAGTCGAGAAGCCGACCGCTGGCGGGCGCATGCTGGCGCGCCACGACGGCCAGGTGGTGCTGGTGTGGGGCGCAATCCCCGGCGAGCGGGTTCGGGCGCGCATCGAGCGGTCCGGCAAAGGGGTCTTGTTCGCGGAGACCGTCGATGTCCTCGCCGCTTCGCCGGATCGCCGTGCGGGACTTGCCGACTGGCGGTGCGGCGGTAATGTGCTCGCGCACGTTGCTTATGAGCGGCAGCTGCACATCAAGTCCGAGATCATCCGCGACGCGTTCGCGCGCATCGGCCGCCTTCCACTGGACACGCCCCCGTCGGTCGTGGCTTCGCCGGAGGCTGGGTATCGCATGCGCGCGCGATTCCACGTGCGCGGCGGCCGTATCGGGTTTGTGCGCGAGGAGAGTCACGAAATCTGTGCCGCGGGGCCGACGGCGCAGATGCTGCCCGCGACTGTCGAATGGATCGAAGAGGCCGAGGCACGGCTGCACGGTGATCGAGCGCGAGGTCTCTCGTCTATCGAGATTGCTGAAAACATTCCGGCTACTGAGCGTGCATGTCACCTGGAGCTCGAGCCGGGGACCGATGCCCGCCCTTTTGCAGCGCTCGCGACCGATGCGATTACGGGCCTATCCGCGCAGGTTCTCGATCGCCGAGCGATCGAGACGCTTGCCGGCCTGCCGGTGATATCGGATTCGATCGGCTCACTGGTGCTGAAGCGCAATGTTCGCGCATTTTTCCAGGGCAATCGCTTTCTGCTCGAGACGCTCGTCCGCCACGTCCGCGATCTTGCGCCCGAGAGCGCGCCCTTAGTCGACCTTTACGCGGGTGTCGGCCTCTTTGGGCTGTCGTTTGCCGCAGCAGGTCGAGAAGAGATCACGCTCGTCGAAGGTGATTCCGTGAGCGCTCGAGATCTCGAGGCGAACGCACGTCCATTCCTGGAGCGGACGCGAGTGGAGCGGTCGAGCGTCGAGGACTTTCTTCGCCACAGCCAGGCGGCGCCGGCCGCCACGTTCGTTGTCGATCCTCCACGGACGGGGATGTCGCGCGAGGCGGTGCAGGGCATCCTGCGCGTGACGCCCGCACGATTGCTGTATGTCTCATGCGATGTCGCAACGCTGGCTCGCGACGTCCGCGGGCTGGTCGATGGCGGCTATGCGTTGGAGCAGATCAGCGCGTTCGACCTGTTCCCGAATACCGCGCATGTCGAAAGTGTGTGTCTGCTTCGGCGTGCAGTCGAGAATGGGTGAGCCAGGCTACTTGTTGCAGGCCTGCACGAAGGCTTCGAAGAGCGCGCGGAATTCTCCGGTTCGCCAGAAGTTCTCGGGATGCCATTGGACGCCGAGCACGAACCGACGGTTCGGGTCCTCGAGCGCTTCGATGACGCCGTCGGGGGCTGTCGCGGAGACGGCGAGGCCTTCGCCGACATCCTTGGGTGCTTGATGATGACGGCTGTTCACGGCGCAGGAGTCCGCCTCCTCGAGGCGCTCGCGAAGCGTTCGTTCGAGCAGGCTGTCGGATGTCAGCCACACGTCATGCGCGATCGCGAAGCGCGGCTCCTTGACGCGATGCTCGACGCTCGTGCCGACTTCATCGGGAATGTCCTGAATGAGCGTGCCGCCCCTCGCCACGTTCAGCACCTGAATCCCACGGCAAATCGCGAAGAGCGGGAGGTTCGCCTCAATCGCGAGCCTCACGAGCTCCATTTCGTACTCGTCCCGCCCCGGCTCGGCCGCATCGAACGTCGGATGCGGCGTGGCACCGTAGATCGAGGGCTGCACGTCGCCGCCCCCGGTCAACAGCACGCCATCGACGCCGGCAATGACATCCGTAGCTCGATCGGACGCGCGATCCAGGACGCGCACCTCGCCACCGGCTCGTCGGACGGACTCTTCGTAGTCAGGCAGCTTGGCGCACTGCGCAATGGCGATTCTCGGCATCCGTTACATCCTTGGAGGCACTGCAACACCCATCAGATCCAGCGCGGTCCGCAGCTGGTTGCGCACGTAGATGACCGCCGCTGCGCGCCACCGGCGCACGTCGGCGCGCTCCTCGTTCAGGATAGGAGCGCGATGATAGAAGGCGTTGAAGGCCTGCGCAAGCGTGAATGCGTACTTGGCGAGCACGGAGAACTCCAGCGACCGGATGACCTGCTCGACAATTTCGTCGAGCCGCGCCGCATCGAGCACGAGTGACCACACCTCGTGGCTGCCGTTGGCGCCATCGAGCTCGCCGGCAGGCACGTCGGCCAGGCTTTCGAGGAGAGCGGCTTCGCCGAGACCGTCGCGCTGGTGCAGCTTCTGAAAAATATTGTTCGCGCGAACGACGGCGTACTGAATGTATGGGCCGCTCTCGCCTTCGAAGCTGAGCGCCTCCTCGAGATCGAACGCAATCACCTTGCCTCGCGAGAACTTGATCATGAAATAACGGACCGCGGCAATGGCGATCATGCGCGCGATGCGCTCGCGTTCGTGCTCGTCGAGTTCCGGATTGCGCGTGCCGACCTCACGGCCCGCCGACTTGATCAGCGTGTCCAGTAAGTCGTCGGCCTTCACGCCGAGCCCTTTTCGACCTGACACCTCGACGAACGGACGTTTCGCGTCTTCCGAATCCGGAGGCGGCGCGTAGCCAAGCTCACGGGCGGTGGCGTGCGACAGCGCCACCATTTCATAGGAAAAATGATGCGAACGTTCGGCGCCCTCGGGATGGCCGACCGCAATCAACGCCTGCTTCAGCAGTTTCTGCAGGTACGACTGCCGGACATCGATGACGTTGTACACATACGCGGCACCACCAAACAGCGGATGATCGCTTTGTCCGCCACTTGTACACGTCGCCCATAACGGCCGCTGGGGCCGACTCTCGAATACCCGGTACTGGAAATCCTTCCCAAGCAGTCCAAGTTTCCAGAACTGATAGGCGATGTCCTTGCCGACGTACGTCACGACGCCGTTCGAGCGCACGATGACTTTTTCGCGCTCCTCATCCTCGTCTTCAGACCGGGATTCGGCGTCTTGGGATTTGGGATTTGGGACTTGGGACTTGGGGTTTGCGTCCAGATCTTCCTGGATCGCCATCACCCAGCAACCCTTCAGCCGCCCTTCGGTCTGCAGGTAAACCGCGCCCTTCACCTTCAGCACGTCGAACGCGTGCGCCCAGAATTTCAGCCGCAGGATATCGCCTTCCCACGTGAGCAGGTCGTAATCGACATTCATCCGCCGCATCGTCCGCAGATGGCAGCGGACGATGCGATCGGCGATGAATGCCGCGATCTCGGCGTTGTCATTGCCGCCGTGCTCGATGTCGTGAAGCGTCTCGGCGCGTATCGCGAGGCGTTCCTTGTGTTCCTCGTACCATTCGGTCACCCGTGCGTACAGATCCCAGCAGTAGTAATCGAATCGTGTCGCGTCCGCCGTCTCCCGAATCTGATCCAGCCTCTTGCCTTCGAGCGCACGGAAGCCGACCACCACGTCGGCGACCTGAACCCCGGTGTCGTCGATGTAGTTCTGC
>Ga0207674_10002364_pt1 | contig 23847 bp, 19 predicted proteins | sample KBSCornC72_FD_184303 | JGI IMG/M metagenome (GOLD analysis project Ga0207674, IMG submission 184303) | Corn rhizosphere microbial communities from Kellogg Biological Station, Michigan, USA - KBS Corn C7-2 (SPAdes) (version 2) | ecosystem: Host-associated > Plants > Roots > Rhizosphere > Soil ...
GCCTATGTCATCGAGCGGCTGGTCGATGCGGCGGCGCGCAAGCTTGGCATGTCGCCGGATGCGATCCGGCGCAAGAACTTCATCCAGCCGCGCCAGATGCCCTACAAGACCATCACCGGCAAGGTGTACGACTCCGGCGATTTTAATGCCCATATGAAGCGGGCGATGGAAATCGCCCAATGGAAAGAATTTCCCAAGCGCGCCAAAGCGGCAAAGAAACAGGGGCTGGTGCGCGGCATCGGTCTTGCGACCTATATCGAGGTCTGTGGCACCATGGGCGAGGAGACCACCCATGTAAAACTCGATCCGAATGGCGATGTCACCGTTCTGATCGGTTCCCAGTCGAGCGGGCAGGGCCACCAGACGGCCTATGCGCAATTGGTGGCTGAGCAGTTTGGACTGCCGCCCGAACGTGTCCACGTATTTCAGGGCGATACCGATTTGATAGCCACCGGGCTCGGCACTGGCGGCTCCAGCGCCATTCCCTCGGGCGGTGGCGGCGTGCATCTTGCCACGCAGAAGCTCGGCGAGAATTTGCGCCAGATCGCAGCTGACGCGCTTGAGGCCGGCGCGGGCGATCTTGAAATCGACCAGGGCCGGATCCGCGTGGCCGGCACCGATCGCTCGATCAGTTTCGCCGAGCTTGCCAAGCGCCCCGGCGTCGATCCCTCAAAACTGGATGCGGAGGCGAAATACGGCGCCTCTCAGGGTACTTACCCGAACGGGACGCATATCGCCGAGGTCGAGATCGATCCAGCCACCGGCATTACCCGAATCGTCAACTATGTCGTGGTCGATGATTTCGGGGTCACGCTCAATCCGCTGATGCTGGAGGGGCAGGTTCATGGCGGTGCGATGCAGGGTATCGGCCAGGCGCTGATGGAACAGGCGGTCTATGATCCGCAGAGCGGGCAACTCGTCACCGGCACGTTCATGGACTACGCGATGCCGCGCGCCGCCGACGGTCCTTCATTCGTGTTCGAGACCCACAACATTCCCTGCAAGACCAATCCGCTTGGCGTCAAGGGCGCGGGCGAGGCGGGGGCGATCGGCTCTTGCCCGGCGATCGTCAACGCGATCATCGAGGCATTGTGGCGGGAGTACCGTATCGATCACATCGATATGCCCGCGACGCCCGAACGTGTCTGGATGGCCATCCGCCGGCACCAGCGCGAACACAGCCTTTAAATCGACAACCGGCCGGAATTTTTCCGGCGGTTTGGGGTTTGATTGGGAACGCCCGTTCCCTGAATCCAAATGGGCGGAAGTTCATCGGGTTCCCTCCTGGCTGCTTCTGGTCCTTGGAAAAAGCGCGGCGCGGCCATCGAGGGGCCGACTCGGGTATCTATGGAGCGTCCAACAAGAAGGAGACGAGGACTTGATGAAACGCTTGATGATGGTGGCGAGTGGAATTCTGCTGCTTGCGGCAGCCTCCGCTGCGATGGCCCAACAGGACATCGCGGTGCAGCAGGACAATGTGATGCGGCAGCAGGCGAAATATCTCTACGGCGTGATGCTGCGGATGTCCCGCGGTCGGATACCCTACGATCAGGCGGCCGTCGACGAAGCTCTGGTGGAGCTCGAAAAGAGTGTCGGCCAGATCGCCACCGTGTTCGGTCCCAACCCGAACGAGAACGTCGTCAACGCCGAATATGGCTCCTCGCCAAAAGTCTGGCAGAACAAGGCCGATTTCGAATCCAAGATTCCGCCGGTGTTGAAGACGATCGGAGACTTCAAGGGCAAGATCCACGACGTGGCAAGCCTCACGACCGCCTACACTGCGATCAACGACAGTTGCAACGAGTGTCACGAGACCTATCGGCTGAAGCTGAAATAGCGGAAGGTGTAGACAGGCGGCGCTGCGGTAACATGCGGCGCATCAGCGGTAGGCGGGCGTAACCAATCATGGGTTCCATGAAGACCGCACGATTGCTCGCCGCCCTTCTCGTCGTCGGAGTTTCCGGGTTTGCCGCATTCTGGTGGCTGAGCCGCGCCAATCCGATTTCAGCGTCCGAGCTGCCAACGCGAACGCCCGATCTGGCCAATGGCCGCTACGTCTTTGATGCCGCGGGCTGCGCGTCCTGCCATGCGGTGCCGGGTCAACCAGATCGGTTTCGGCTCGGCGGAGGTCTTTCGATATCGACCGCGTTCGGCACGTTCCATGCGCCGAACATTTCACCTGACGCCACCGACGGCATCGGGAAGTGGACCGAGGCCGATTTCGTCAATGCGGTGATGCGCGGCATTTCTCCGGCGGGAGAACATTACTTCCCGGCCTTTCCCTATGCCTCCTATCAGCACGCAGAAATCAACGACATTCGCGACCTCTATGCATTTATCCGGACGCTGGCGCCAGTGACGGGGAGGGTTCGCGCCCATGAGGTGCGGTTTCCGTTCAACATTCGCCGCAGCGTCGGGATCTGGAAACAATTGTTCATGGATGGCAAGCCTTTCACGCCGGATGCTTCGCACTCGGCGCGGTGGAATCGCGGGGCCTATCTGGTCAACAGCCTCGGCCATTGCGCCGAGTGTCACAGCCCCCGTAACGCGTTGGGCGGAATTATAGAGCGCCAGCGTTTTGCCGGTGGACCTGATCCGGAAGGCGAGGGCTGGGTACCCAACATCACGCAGAAGGGGCTCGCCGACTGGAGCGAGGACGACATCGCCGACTTCCTGGAAAGCGGAATCACCCCGTCCAATGATTCAGCCGGCGGCTCGATGGTTCGGGTTATCCGCAACACCTCGCAACTGAGGCCGGATGATCGCACGGCGATGGCCGACTATCTGAAATCGCTGCCGCCGATTGAAGGACCGACGCGCGTCAGGAAATCCAACTAGAGCGGGTTTCGAGCCAGAGATGTTGTCCCGCATTCTTGCTCCTTATTTGAGCTTTATGGCATGACGGGGAGACCGGTCTCACTGGCAACGAACGCGTCCCCGTGCTTTGATGACGTAGCTTGGGTGCAGGAGCTGGCGTAGCGGATCAAAGCGATTGGCAGCGATCCCAGCGGCCATTAGCAGGTCATAGCCGTCTCTTCACATCATTGCTGGCTCGCTCAGGAGTCGGCGGCCACGCAATTGGGATCGCGCTTGCCATGTTGACCGTTGAGGATGTTGCAGCAATTCCGCTCTTTTCGACCCTGCCGGTGCCAGAGCTTGAGCGACTGGCCCGCACCTCTGCTGACCTCCGCCTGAGGCCCGGAGAGTTTGCCGTCGCCGAGGGGGGAGAGCGCGCACTTTTTGCCGTCCTCAGCGGCAAAATTGAGGTAGTTAAGACTTTCGATGGGGTTGAGCGTAGACTCGGCTGGCGTATCCCGGGCACTATTTTCGGCGAGGTCCCGATCGCGTTGGGCACCCCGTTTCCCGGTGGATATCGCGCCGTGGAGCCGTCCCGCGTCATGCGCGTGGACATTCAGCAGTACTACGCGGTCGCGGCAGTCTCAAAAGACATATCGCTAAAGCTCAGCGCACTGGCGCGTGAGCGTATCGGGGGTCTTCAAAGCATAACCGACGAGCCGCCAAAGGCACGAGCGATATTGGTCGGTCACCGCTGGGACGATGCGTGTAACGATCTGCGTCGATTTCTGTCCCGCAACCAGATCTCCTTCAACTGGCTGTCGCCGGATGCGCAGGAGCTGCCTGCGCATTGGCCCGGACCTGTCCCACAAGAGGGCGATTGCCCCGTGCTTCGGCTCGCCGACGGAGATGTCATCGTGCGGCCGCAGGTGCGTGAAGTTGCAAATCGTCTTGGTCTGCAAACAAGCCCGCGCTCGAGCCAATACGATGTGGCGATTATCGGTGGTGGGCCTGCGGGTCTCGCGGCGGCTGTCTATGGGGCATCGGAAGGGCTGCGTACTATCGTCGTGGAGCGCGAAGCGCCTGGCGGGCAGGCCGGTACATCCTCGCGAATCGAGAACTATCTAGGATTTCCCAGCGGTGTCTCCGGTGACGAGCTTGCAAGTCGCGCGTTGCAGCAGGCCAAACGACTCGGAGCGGAAATTTTGGTGACACGCTCGGTGGCCGGCCTTGATATCGCAGCGCGCTCGGTATTGCTGGATGGCGGAGATGTAGTCAACGCAAGCACCCTCATTCTCGCCACGGGGGTGTCGTGGCGGCGTCTCGCTATCGAAGGCATCGATCGGCTCATCGGCAAGGGCGTGTATTACGGAGCCGCGCGCAGCGAAGCTACCGGCACGCATGGAAACGACATATACTTGGTCGGGGCCGGAAATTCCGCCGGGCAGGCGGCATTGCATTTCGCCAACTACGCGCGTTCGGTGACGATTGTCGTCCGGGGTGAATCCCTGGAAGCGAGCATGTCCCATTACCTGATTGAGCAGCTCCATGACAGATCGAACATTGTCGTCCAGCCCCATTCGGAAATACATGCGGTTCACGGAGAAACGCAGCTGACTGCAATCGACATTCGCAACAGCGCGACCAAAGAGGTTCAGCGCCATGATTGCGGCGGCCTATTCATCTTCATTGGAGCCGACGCAGAGACTGAATGGCTGCCGGCCGATATCGCGCGCGATGCTCGTGGATATGTTCTGACTGGCAGCGATCTGAAGAAGGCCGATCATTGGCGCCACAGTCGCGATCCCTATCTTCTTGAAACCAGTGTCCCGGGTGTTTTTGCGTGCGGCGACGTAAGATTGAGCCCCGTGAAACGGGTCGCATCGGCCGTCGGCGAGGGAAGCATGGCGATCGCGTTTGTTCACCAGTATCTGGCGGCGACGAGGCAGGCTTGAGGCAGGCGACGGACGCCATGTCCGCGGTTTCGGCGGTGGCGATTCGCTCACCGCTGAATTTCGTTTACTGCCCTAAAGCCAATTGTCTTCCACGGAACACCATGCGAGGCCGCATGTGAGTGCCAACGCAGCCAAAGTTTTGTGCGGGCTGATGACTGGAATTCCAGGCAGGCGCACGCCGAAATGGGAACAAAGCCAGCCAATCGGCGTGACGCCAAACCAGGGGCATCACAAACTAAGTAGCTACCGTCGGTGATGGTACATGATCCACACACAGCCTAACCTTATATCTTGTATAACCGCTGTGCGTTCGTGAGCCCAATTTTCTTTGCGAGGTCAGGCGGCATTCGCTCCAAAGCGACGCGTGCGGCCCTGAGCCGTGGTTCGTTGCCGCGACTGAGAGCTACTGCCGCTCGCTCGGTATTTACTGAAGATGAAACAAAAAACGTATCGCCGCCCATCACAAATCGATCCGAATGCTTTTGCAGAAGAGCCAGCCAATTCGAATCGATTCCTTCAGGCGTGAGAAGGAGATTTTGAAATTGCAGACCAAAGGGATTGTTAGCGGCCGCCAGAGCAGGGATCGGTCGCAGGCTCATGTACAGATTGGAATGCCGTTCCATTAATGCCCCTATCAGATGAGGCGTCATGTTTCCGGTAAAATCCGATCCCCCGTGCGCCCAGACGATCCGAGCATCGGGTCCATGAGCGAGCAGCCGTTCAAGCGCGGCGACATTTCCCTTTAACTGCTTCGGATTGGGTGGTGCTTTCAAGCTCGTGGGCAAACCCATTGAACCATCCGAAACAGGGTCCATATGAAGATCAATCACAGCCTTCCGCTGATCAGCCACTTCTACAAGAAGCAGAAGCAACGGATGATCGGCCTCCGTCTCCTCGAAGGGATGGTTCGGAACCAATGACAAATGCAAAACGGCGATTTCCCCAAAACCCGCAGCGCCAGCATCGAGCATGCGATTCGCGGTATCGGTCCAGTTCTGTTTGATCGCTGGCGTAACGTCTGCGGGCTGAGTTTGCTGGAGCATTGGGTTAAGCGTTCCGCCCCCGGCCAGAAATCCAAAACGCCCCGGATGCCTCCGTAGCTCTGGAACATAATCCGTGTAATCGAAAATCCCAGCCCTCGGCGTCGGAGGTGGAAATATGACAGCTTTCGCGATACCAAATTGATCCATTGCAGCGATCGCGCCGTCGACGGCTTCACCAAACGATTCATCACGACCACCGACGACATGCATGTGGACGTCGTGCCAGTGCAGATCATCACCTCGGACGTTCGTGCCGGCTAACGCTGCACCCAAGGTACCCAGCAGGAAATCACGTCGACGAACTAACACGGTGCGATCCCTCCGAACAACTCCCAGGTAGGCATCCAGGACTCTAGGCAGGGTAAGGCCGGCGGCTGCGCCACTACATCGTCGACGCCCCTGCTCCGGTCCGTAGCGCTCCATTTTAAGCTGCCACTATTGCACATCAATCAGTTGCGCAGACTGGAGCGGTCATAAGCCCAACAAAAGCGATTTTAGGGTCAACAGCCGACAGCGGTGACCGTCTTTGCCATGTGGGCTACCGCCAGAAGGCGACCTCACTTCGCTGGCGAGGTTGCCGCTCGCGGCGATGTTAGCCGACCCCAAAGGCCTTGAAGGTGATGATCGTGTGGGTGTCCCGAATGCCGGGAATGATCTGCACCTTTTCGTTGACGAAATGGCCGATATCCGTGTCCTTGTCGACATAGAACTTGACCAGAAGATCATAATCGCCGGCCGTCGAATAAATCTCCGACGCAATTTCCGACTCGGCAAGTGCATTGGCGACGGAGTAGGATTGGCCGAGTTTGCATTTGATCTGAACGAAAAAGGGAACCATCGGCTTGTCTCCGCGAGGCCCATCCGGGTGGGGCAGGCTTCATTGAGCCAAATTCGCATGGCGAAGGCAAGTTGATGCGGCCTCATAGAAGGGTTAATCGCTTCGGACCTCGCCGCGGGCGAAATCGCAGGGTGAATTGATGACTCAGCCGATCGCCCTGACGATTGCGGGCTCGGATTCTTCCGGAGGCGCCGGCATCCAGGCGGACCTCAAGACATTCGCCGCCTTCGGGGTCTACGGCGCTTCCGTCATTACCGCGCTGACCGCCCAGAACACCCTGGGCGTTCGCGGCGTCCATCCAGTGCCGGCTGATTTTGTCGCGGCCCAGTTCAAGGCGGTGATGGACGATCTCGCGGTCACCGCCATCAAGATCGGCATGGTCGGAAATGCGGCCGTCGTCGAAGCCCTGGGCGAGCTGATCAAGCAAAGACCGTCCGTGCCGGTGGTGCTCGATCCGGTGATGGTGGCAACCTCGGGAGATCACCTGCTCGAGGCTGATGCCGTCGATGCGCTGCGGACGCGGCTCATTCCCCGCGCCATGGTGATCACGCCCAATCTGCCGGAGGCGGCCGCCCTTCTGGACGAGCCGGTCGCAACCAGCGAGGCGGCGATCCAGGACCAGGGCCGGCGCCTGCTTGCCCTGGGCTGCGGGGCGGTGCTGATCAAGGGCGGCCATGGTGAGGGGTTAGAGAGCATCGATTATTTCGTGAATGATCGTGAGGTCATAGCGCTTCGAGCGCCCCGTCTGCCCACGGCCAATACCCATGGCACCGGCTGCTCGCTGTCCTCGGCGGTTGCGGCGGGCCTGGCGAAAGGCGAGCCCCTGTTGCAGGCCATAGAGGAGGCCAAGCGCTGGATCAGCGCCGCGATTGCGGCGGCCGACCGGCTTCAGGTCGGGCATGGCCATGGCCCGATCCATCATTTCCATCGTTACGACTGATCGGCGTTATGCTGACTCTCTTTTGAACATCGCGTCCTCATTCTTGGCCGGGGTCGCCGAGCGATGTCGCCCGATTGTCGTCCCGCGCTGCTATGTCGCGATGAGGCAGGCGTCGGGTGTCGATTCTCCAACGTTTTCACCCATCGTCATCCGCCCGTCACGCGATTCAGCTAGCTGCTAAGCTATGGGATATCGGGCTATGAATGAGGAAGATCCGGAACGCCGCTTTCGCACGCTGTTTATTTCCGATGTCCATCTCGGGGCGCGCGGCTCGCAAGCCGACCGGCTCCTGGATTTTCTGCGCTGCCACGATGCCGATACCATCTATCTCGTCGGCGACATCGTCGATGGCTGGGCCCTGAAATCGGGATGGTACTGGCCGCAGTCCCACAACGACGTGGTGCAGAAAATCCTCCGCAAGGCCCGCAAGGGCGCCAAGGTCATCTACATTCCCGGAAACCACGACGAGTTCCTGCGAAACTATTACGGCACCCATTTCGGCGGCATCGATGTCGTGGAGAACACCGTCCACGAAGGCGCCGACGGGCGGCGCTACCTCGTGATCCATGGCGACATTTTCGATCTGGTCGTGCAGAACGCGCGCTGGCTCGCTCATCTCGGCGACAAGGCCTATGATTTCGCGATCCAGATGAACCGCATGGTGAATTTCTTCCGCCGGCTGTTCGGCGTGCCCTATTGGTCGTTGTCGCAATGGGCCAAGCTGAAGGTCAAGAACGCGGTCAACTATATCGGCGCTTTCGAACACACGTTGGCCGGGGAGGCCCGGCGTCACGGCGCCGATGGCGTGATCTGCGGACACATCCATTATGCGACGATCCGCGACGAACACGGCATTCGCTACATGAATTGCGGCGACTGGGTGGAAAGCTGCACGGCGATCGCCGAGCATGATGACGGGCAGTTCGAGATCATCAGCTGGACCGATCCGCAGCTCCGTGTCGCGCCGGTGCACCAGGTCGCGGCGCGCGCCGCCTGATGCGCATCCTGATCGCCACCGACGCCTGGCACCCCCAAGTCAACGGTGTGGTGCGGACGCTGGCGATGGTGGCGGACGCCGCAGCCAAGCTTGGCGCCGACATCCGCTTCCTGACGCCGCAGGCCTTCGCCACCTTCGGACTGCCGAGCTATCGCGACCTGCGCCTTGCCTTGCCCTATCCGGCCCGGATCGCGCGACTGATCGAGGAAGCCAGCCCCGACGCCATTCATGTCGCGACCGAAGGCCCGATCGGCTTTGCCGTGCGCCGCTACTGCCGCAAACACTCGCTGCCATTCACCACCGGTTTTCACACCCGGTTTCCCGAATATGTCTCGGCGCGGCTGCCATTTCCGCAATCCTGGAGCTGGGCGGCGCTGCGGGCCTTTCATGCTCCGAGCCGCGCGGTGCTGGCGGCGACGTCCGCGCTGGCGGCCGAGCTGCGAAGCCGGGGCTTTCGTCATGTTGCATTGTGGCCGCGCGGGGTGGACACCAGGCTGTTTCATCCACGCGAGATCAATCTCGGCCTGCCGCGGCCGGTCTTTCTGTGCGTCGGCCGAGTCGCGGTGGAGAAAAATCTCGAAGCCTTTCTGAAGCTCGATCTTCCCGGCACCAAGCTGATCGTCGGTGACGGTCCGGCTCGTGCGACTTTGGAACGTCAGTATCCGCAGGCGGTATTTCTCGGTGCGCGGCAGGGCGAGGAACTGGCGGAGATCTACGCCGGCGCTGATGTGTTCGTCTTTCCAAGCCGGACCGATACATTCGGCCTCGTGCTACTGGAAGCGCTTGCAAGCGGCCTCCCGGTTGCGGCCTTTCCAGTGACCGGGCCGCATGACGTGATCGGCGCGGCGCCGGTCGGTGTGCTGGATGAGGATCTTCGCGCCGCTTGCCTTGCCGCGCTCGCAACGTCGCGCGCAGACTGCGTCGAATTTGCGAAAGCGCATAGCTGGGAAGCTTCCGCGCGCGCGTTTCTGGATGCTGCCGCCATGAGCCGTCTTCAGGTTCCCCCAATCATGTCCGCCGACGATCCGATAGTCGCGCGCAGCGTGGCGTGATCTGAGCGTTACTTGCCGACGGCCTCGCTAGCGCGATAGACTTGCGCATGACGGAACCAGCCTCTCTCCCCGTGACGTTGAACGATATCCTCGCCGCCAAAAAGGTGCTTGCGCCCTATGCGGTGCGGACCCCCTTGCTGTCGTCACCGGTGCTTGACGCCCGTCTCGGCGCCAGGGTGTTTCTGAAACCTGAATTGTTGCAGCGAACCGGATCGTTCAAGTTCCGTGGCGCCTTCAACAAGATTTCCGCGATACCGCCCCGCGCGCGCGGGGGTGGCGTGGTGGCGTTCTCCTCGGGCAATCACGCGCAGGGCGTGGCGGCGGCCGCGCAAATCCTTCAGATGCCGGCCGTGATCGTGATGCCCGCGGATGCGCCGCTTTCAAAACGCGAGCGCACCAAGGCCTATGGTGCGGAGGTCCTGCTGTATGACCGAGACAAAGAGGACCGTGAGGCGATCGCGCGCGATATTGCGACCAGACGCGGCGGCACATTGGTGCCGCCCTATGACGATGAACTGGTGATCGCGGGCCAGGGCACGGTCGGACTCGAGATCACCGATGACATGAACGCTCTCGGGCTTGCGCCGGAGGTCGTGATTGCGCCTGTCTCGGGCGGTGGCTTGATCGCCGGTACGGCAGTCGCGATCAAGACACGCTTTCCGGATGCGCGCCTGATCTCGGCGGAGCCCGAGGGCTTTGACGATCATGCGCGTTCGCTGAAGGCCGGACATCGCGAACCCCACCGCGCGGTGGGGCGCACCATTTGCGATGCACTGATGGCCTCGATTCCGGGCGAGATCACGTTTGCCATCAACATCGAATTGCTGTCGCAGGGCGTCACGGCTTCAGATGCGGAGGTGGCGGAGGCGGTGCGCTTTGCGTTCACCGAATTGAAGCTCGTGGTCGAGCCCGGTGGCGCCGTCGGCCTCGCGGCCCTGTTGGCAGGAAAACTTGATATCGCCGGCCGCAATGTCGTGATCGTGCTCTCGGGCGGCAATGTCGACGCCGACATGTATGCGCGGCTGATTGGGTGAGCCGGATCGGCGGCCTCAAGGCCGAATGAATACGAAGTCGGTGTCGGGATCGCAGTTCTCGGCGACAAAACGAAGTTCCGACTGAACGTCGGCCACGGTTCGAGCTTCCAGATATTTGGAAACGATCAGGCCGAGCAGCGACCGGCACACGCTTTCGCTGCCGAGCCCTGCCGCTTCCGCATCTCGGACGGCAGCTGAGAAATGAGTCCTGGCGATGTCCGACGCTGACATGGGCACTCCTTTGCGGGCAACGTGCCATGCGCGCCGCGCCATCGGCTTTGATGTGCATCAAAAGCCGCAGACATGAGAAAATCAGCCGTCAACGGGCGCGATCGTGAATCCGTAGAGGATGACGCCGGGAGGCGGTTGTCCCGGCACATCGGCAGTTCTTGTCGCGAGCGGCAGGCACAGTTGCAGGGCCGAGGGCTTGTCGGCGCGGAGCATTCCCGTGAGTTCGAGATCGATCCGGCTCTCGGCCGGGCGGTGCGTCCGGTGTTCCACGGCAACGCCGTTAAGGCTCAGTCGAATAGCTCCCAGAACGTTCGCCGGACCTTCGTCTCCGAGATGCAGCGTGATGCGCGCCATCAGATTTCCCGTAAAGGGGATGAGAAGCTTGGGGCGGAGGCTGGGTCCGGATCGTCGGACCGGCGAGCCGTCGGGCGAGTGCGTCAGCGGATACCAGTCGAGCGCGCGAGGTTCGCCCGTCGGAACGATGTTGATCTCCTCCGTGAGCGGAACGGGCTCGGGCCGTTCGATCCCCTTGTTAGAACGATTCACCCGATAGAGCTGACCCGGCGCATAGATCGTAAAGTCGGGATCGCGATGCGGCATGAACGTTCCAGCGACCTTTGCGTGATCGACATAGCGTTGGCAGGTATCACGATCGATAGCGCCACGGCGGATGGCAGCCAGCATCTCCCGTTGTTCGTCGGATGATGGATCGAGATAGGAGAGGTAGCGGTGGCCAGCGGCGAACTTTTGCGCCGTCACTTCCCCTGTCGAGCGATATCTCGCGCCGGCGGCCGATGCTCGCAGCAGGAAGTCCCAATCGACCGGAGCGGTGGTCGAATCAGGGTCTCGCCATCCGCCGATCTCGGTCGCCAGCGATCGGCGGTGGGCCAGAGAAGTCGGCGGGAAAAAGTACCGAGGTGCTTCGGCGGGATCTTCAAAAAGGCCGGTGATCTCCACGAGGTCGGTGCCAGGCGGTCCATGATAGGCGCAGCCCGACACCGCAACGTCGCATTCTGTCTCGTCGTCGAGCAGGTTGGCCAGCAGCTCGAGGTGGCGCGGCATCCAGATGTCATCGTGGCCGAGATAGGCGATATGCCGGCCCCGCGCCGCAGCGATTCCCGTATTATTCGGCCTGGCCTGGCTTCCGGAATTCTCCGAAAGCGCGATCACGCGAATCCGTCGATCGTGGCGAGGCACCTGCTCAAGCGTGTCGTCCGTCACGCCGTCGCCGACGACCAGGAGCTCAAAGTCTTTGAAGGTTTGATCGAGCGCAGCTTCAATCGTCGGCACGATGTGGCGGCCTCGGTTATAGGTCGCCACGACGATCGAGAAATAGGGCGTCCGGTGCCACCAACGTGGAAGTCGCCAACGGTAACCCATGGCCCAGGAATATCCCTGCAACTAGGCTAGAAGCGGTAGGGAATGACGCGCGCGGCATCTTCGGAATCCCATGGTAGATCGAGCGCGTCCGGGGCCTCGTAGTTGTAAGGCATCGTCGGCATATTGATCACGATGGCTTCATCGACGCCGATATTCTTCCAGCCGTGATAAAGATTGGGCGCAATGATGAGCAGGCCGGGGCTATGTTGGCTCAGCGTTACCTCATATACGCCGCCGCAGGTGGGCGAATCCACGCGCCCGTCAAACACCGCAAGCTTCACTAGTCCCTTCACGACGAACAAACGGTCGGTGCTTCGTTGATGCAGGCCCCAGGCGCGAACCCGCCCAGGCAGCGTGGTGGTCAAATGAACCTGAACGATGGGTTCACCAATGATGTCCCAGCTCGTCTTCGCCACTTCGGTGAGGTGGCCGTCATCATGAGGCACCGGACGGGTGGGCCGAAACAGAACGCCGTGAATTGCGGTCCGTTTAAGTCCTCCCTTTTCATCGACGGCTGACTGTTTGGCCGCCAGCAGCTGGCCACCCATGACGTTAGGAAATTCGTGCGGAGAGGAATCGCTCACGTTAAGACCCGATGGAAGGAGCGGTGACTGGCGCGACTAAAGATCGGTCAACGGATATCAGCAATCCCAGCTACGAACAATTAGCGGTTGCAGTGAGCGGGATGTCGTTGCGAGGGAACTTGCTGGATGGCGTCAGGAAAAGAACGCGATCTTTTCGGCCTGACTCATGCGGCGGATTGGCGCCAGCGGGTCATTGGCGGGGCGCGGTCTTGGAATCAGGCCGCTGGCGATCAGCGAGGAACCGAGCGACGGACCCGTCTGAGATTCGCTTGTGACGGGCGCGAGCGCTTCGGCGCGGATCGACGGCGAAGCGGCGGTTTGTTCTGCGCCGCTGTTGATCGCTGCCGTTACCGGCGCGGCGGCCAGCGTCTCGGTTATGGCAACGGCAGGCTCCGCCTCCGTCTGGCGGGCTGCAACAGGCTCGGCTGACACAACGGTCTTGGCGGCTGCCTCAGCGGCATCGGCCCATTCCAGATCATCCTCAAGGCCGGTGACAATCGTCGGATCGAAATAGTCGGTCTCGTCCGCTGCGCCCATCTCCATCGCGATCAGGTCGAGCACGGCGTCGTCCTGGGCGGTCGCGTTAGCGTTCGCCTCGATGGCGACAGCTTCGGCCCGTGCAGCAGAGGCGGGCGCATCGTGCCGTGCCGTTGGTTCGGACGCAGGCACGGCCGCCATGGAACTCTCCGGCCGACCGGACGCTTCCGCCAGCTCGCTCGAGAAAGCATTGCGAGAGGCTTGGTCGCCAGAGATCTGATCGATCCGTTCCCGGATCAGCGCGAAGGCATTGTCGAGCGCGGCGTGGAGATCGATCTGGCCAAACTGGTCGCAGGATTCCTCGATGGCCTGGGCTTGCGAATCCAGGATATCGCAGATCCGGCCATCGGCGCCGATCTCCCGCCAGCGCCAGGAGATTTCCCGGATGACGCGAATGCCTTTGCGGATCGGCGTGAGACTTTCCTCCAGCGGCTGCGCCCCAAGCATAATTCTGGCGTTTGAGGTCGCTTCATCCAGCGCTTGCCGGATCGCGGCGAGCGCTTCCGGCAAACGGTCATCTGGCTGCCTCTGGGCGGCGAGGCTCTGCTCGATGCGTGCCACGGCTTCCAGCACCATGCTGGTATCCGCATTGCGGTTGCGCTTGGCATATTCGCCGAGGAACCAGCGGCCGCGCGAGGTCTCCATGAAGGCCTCGCGGATCGCCTCGTAATCCTCCTCACGTGGCCCGGCCGCGCGGGCGGAGATCGGCGAAAGGGCGAATGCTTCGTCGGCCATGTCAGACTCATCGCGCCACACCCGGCGCGTAACCTCAACGAACACCACGATATCGGCCGAATCGCAATTGAATTGATGGGCCCCTCGTCACAAATCCCCATCCGTTCGCGGATCGATCAACCCCACAGCGCCGCTTCCGGCGGGTAGATGAGGCTGCCCTCATAGCGCAAGCCATGGTCGCGATCGCCCGCAAGCAGAAGCGGCCCGTCGAGATCGATAAAGCTGGCCTGTGCCGAAAGCAGCATCGCCGGCGCCATCGCGAGCGATGTGGACACCATGCAGCCAACCATGATCGCAAAGCCCCGGGCCGCCGCCGCATCCGCCATCAGAAGCGCCTCCGTCAACCCGCCGGTCTTGTCGAGCTTGATGTTGACGGCATCATAGCGTCCCTCAAGCATCTCCAATGAGGGCAGGCCGTGGACGCTCTCGTCCGCACAGACCGGAATCGGCCGGCGAATGCGGGAGAGCGCCTCGTCATGGCCGGCCGGCAGTGGCTGCTCGACCAGGGTGACGCCAGCTGTGGCGCAGGCGGCGAGGTTCCGTTCGAGATTATCCGCCGTCCATCCCTCGTTGGCGTCGACAATCAGTTCCGAGGCGGGCGCGGCGCGGCGCACGGCTGCGATCCGCGCGGCATCGTCCTCAGTGCCGAGCTTGATCTTGAGGAGCGGTCGGTGCGCCGCCCTGCGGGCCGCTTCGGCCATGGCCTCGGCGGTGCCAAGCGAGATCGTATAGGCGGTGACACAGGGCTGCGGCGCAGCACGGCCCAGCAGCTCCCAGATGCGCTTTCCGGCCATCTTGGCCTCCAGATCCATCAATGCGCAGTCGAGCGCATTGCGGGCGGCGCCGGCCGGCATCGCGGCCTGCAACCGCTGGCGGTCAAGGCCGGCCGCGACGGCCTCTTGCATCGCGGCAAGGGTGGCCAACGTTGCTTCTGGCGTCTCGCCGTAACGGGGATAGGGCACGCATTCGCCGCGGCCTGAAAGGCCATTGCGGCGGACTTCAGCCAAAACGGTCACGGCTTCCGTCTTGGCGCCGCGGCTGATCGTGAAGCTGCCGGCAATCGGCCAGCGTTCGATGCGGACGGACAGATCGGGCGGGGCTTTAAGATCTGGCAAGATGTGAACCGTAAAAGGGCTGAACCGTCGGCTTGCCCGACGCCACTAACAGAGGGGGCAGGGCGCGGCTTCTATCCATTCGCTAGAGCCGACTTTCCGAAGAGCGTGAACCACCGCGGCAATCTCTCACGAACGTCGGAAAGCCATCGTTTTCTATTTGACAGGCCTGAACGAGATCGCCGCAGGTGCTGCAGGCCTGTCAAATAGGCGGTACTAGTATCACCGACGCGGGTGCGGCAAAAGCAAGCGAATGCGGGAAGGGGTGTTGATTTTCCCTCAGGGGTGGGTGGAGAATCGGCCAGGGGGGAATGGGGTGATCGTGGCGAACGACCCGACATTGGAACATATCGTGCGCGGCAATGGCCTGGCGCTGAGCGCGGCGGGGTCATGGACCGCGCGCTTTGCGCCGGAACTGGAGCAATTGGTGCTGGCCGCCGAACGGCTAAGCGGCACGCGCGCCAACATCTTCATCGACGTTTCCCAGGTTTCGGGGCTGGATACGTTCGGGGCCTGGCTTATCGAACGGCTCCGTCGCAACCTCACCACCGGCGGGGTCGAGGCGCAGATTTCCGGCCTGTCGGTCAATTATTCGAGTCTCGTGGACGAGGTCCGCCGGGTCAAGGCCGCGCCGGCCGATGCGGCGGAGCCGGTTACTTTCTCGGGCATGATGGAGCAGATCGGCCGCAGCGTGGCCGGCACCGGCGGCACGCTGCTTTCGCTGGTCGATATGTTGGGTGCGGTGCTCGCGGCCGCCGGCCGCGTGATGCGGCATCCGCGAAGCTTCCGCCTGACCTCCACGGTGCATCATCTGGAGCAGGTGTGCTGGCGCGCCGTTCCGATCGTGGTGCTGATCACCTTCCTGATCGGCTGCATCATCTCCCAGCAAGGCATTTTCCACTTCCGGCGGTTTGGCGCTGATATTTTCGTGGTCGATATGCTGGGCGTGCTGGTGCTCAGGGAAATCGGCGTGCTCCTGGTAGCGATCATGGTCGCCGGCCGCTCGGGCAGCGCCTATACAGCCGAACTCGGCTCGATGAAAATGCGCGAGGAGATCGATGCGCTGCGCACCATGGGGTTCGATCCGATCGAGGTTTTGATCCTTCCGCGGATGCTGGCGCTGATCCTGGCGCTGCCGATCCTGGCGTTCCTGGGAGCGATCGCCGCGCTCTATGGCGGCGGCCTGGTGGCCTGGGGCTATGGCGGGGTCGATCCCGAAGCGTTCCTGCTTCGCCTGCGGGACGCGATCTCGATCGACCATTTCACGGTGGGCCTCATCAAGGCCCCGGTCATGGCGGCGGTGATCGGTATCGTCGCCTGCGTCGAGGGGCTCGCCGTGCAGGGCAGCGCGGAGTCGCTTGGCCAGCACACCACCTCCTCGGTGGTGAAAGGCATTTTCTTCGTCATCGTCATGGATGGCGTGTTTGCGATCTTTTTCGCCTCGATCGGGATGTGACGATGCCGCCTGCCACCTCCGATGCAATCATACGGGTTCGCGACATCACCGTGCAGTTTGGCGCCACGCGGGTGCTTGACGGCCTCAATCTCGATGTCCGACGCGGCGAAATCCTGGGCTTCGTCGGCCCCTCCGGCGCCGGCAAATCGGTGCTGACGCGCACCATCATCGGGCTCGTTCCCAAGCTCTCCGGCCGCATCGAGGTGTTCGGCATCGATCTGGATTCAGCCGATTCCCGGCAGCGGCGCGGGGTCGAGCGGCGCTGGGGTATTCTGTTCCAGCAGGGCGCGCTGTTCTCCTCGCTCACGGTCCGGCAGAACATCCAGTTCCCGGTCCGCGAATATCTCAACGTCTCGCAGCGGCTGCTCGATGAGATCACCATCGCCAAGCTCGGCATGGTGGGCCTCAAGCCGGAGGTGGCGGATCGCTTTCCCTCCGAATTGTCGGGCGGCATGATCAAGCGCGTGGCGCTGGCGCGTGCGCTCGCGCTTGACCCCGAGCTCGTCTTTCTCGACGAGCCGACCTCGGGGCTCGATCCGATCGGCGCCGGTGATTTCGACGAACTGGTGCGGACCCTGCAGCGGACTTTGGGGCTGACGGTTTTCATGGTAACCCACGATCTCGACAGCCTTTATACCGCCTGTGATCGCATCGCCGTTTTGGGGAACGGTAAGATCATCGCGGCGGGATCGATCGCCGATATGCAGGCCTCGCAGCATCCCTGGCTGCGGGCCTATTTCCACGGCAAGCGGGCCCGCGCCGTGGTGACCTGAACGGAAGAGTTGCAGCCGGACAGACGCAAGTAGTGCGATCTGTCCGCTTGAGTAGCGGAGTAGGCAATGGAAACCCGGGCGAATTTCGTCCTGATCGGATCGTTCACGCTGGCCGTGATCGCCGCCGCATTTGGCTTTGTGCTCTGGTTTCAGAGCCTGCACACCACCAAGGCGCGCAGCCCGCTTCGCGTGGTGTTCGAGGGCTCGGCGTCGGGCCTGCGCAATGGCGGCAGCGTCAATTTCAACGGCATCCGTGTCGGCGAGGTGATCTCGGTCAAGCTCGACAATCCGCGTCGCGTCGTGGCGCTTGCCATGGTCGAGAACAACACGCCGATCCGCAAAGATACCCGCGTCGGCCTGGAATTCCAGGGACTGACGGGGGTGGCGGCGATCGCGCTGAAGGGCGGCGAGGAAACCGCGCCCGAAGTGCCGCTCGATAGCGATGGCGTGCGCGTGCTGACCGCCGATCCCAACGGGCTGCAGGACGTTACCGAAGCCGTCCGCAGCACCCTGCAGAACATCAACCGGGTGGTGGCCGATAATCAGCAGGCGGTGAAAAACGCGCTGCAGAATCTCGAGACCTTCACCTCATCCTTGTCGCGCAACTCCGCGAAGATCGACGGCATCATGGTCAAGGTCGACGGCGTGATGGCCAAGGCCGACAATCTGATGCTCGGCCTCGATGCGCTTGCCGGCGGCAAGGATGGCGGCGAATTGTTCCAGGCGGTGAAGTCGATCCGCGAACTGGCGGAGGATTTCGACAAGCGCTCGGGCGCGCTGATGGCCGATGGAAGGCGCACGCTCGCCGATATCAGCCGGGCGGTGAACAATCTCGACCGCAATCCGACGCGACTGTTGTTCGGCCCCGCCGCAACCGCAGCCCCGGCGACTGAAGCGCCACCGCCGCCACGGCTCGCGCCAGCAGGCGAGAAGAAGAAGCCGTAGGTGGGTTAGCGTTAGCGATACCTGCCATTGAGCGTGCAGCGATTGATCGAGAGAATTATCGCGGCCGGCTGACGCTCGTATTGCACGGCCTGAATCAGAAACGGAGGCATCGCTGCCTCCGTTTCTTTGTTGTCGTCTGTTTGGTGTCTTGCGCCGCTAGGCCAACCTAATTAGGCCAGCCGTCCCGCCGCGTGCGCGAGCAAGGTATAGACCATGCCGGTCTCAGAGGTCAGGTGGCTGCGCAACAGTGCCGGGCCGCGCTCGTCGCGGGCGACTTCGTCGAGCAGCCGCTCGAACTCGACGATGTAGCGGTCCACCGTCTGCTTGAAGTTGCGGTCGGCGCGATATTTGCGGGCGACCTCGTCGAAGGCCTTCTGGCCGGCTGGCGTATAGAGCCGCTTGCTGAAGGCCCTGGGCTCGCCGCGCTGGTAGCGCTCCCACATCTCGGCGGCGAGGTTGCGGTCCATCAGGCGGCCGATGTCGAGCGACAGCGAGGCCAGCGGATTGTCGCCCGTGCCTTGCGCTTGCGGCGTACGCCCACGTGGGGCTTCGCGGCCGTCATTGCCGGCATCGGTACGGTTCAAGAGGTCTGACAGCCAGCCGTCGCGTCCCTGCTCGGCGGTCGGGCTCATCGGAGGCGCCTCGGTGCGGCGCGGACCGGCGGGCAGGCCGAGATCGGGCGGCGGCAGGTTGGAGGCGCTGCCATTGTCGCGCGAGCGCGGCGCGCTGCGGACTTCGCCTCGGCCGCCGGCGGCGGCGAGCATCGGCTCATCTTCGCGCATCTGGCTCGGCCGGTTGTTTGTGACCACGTCGAGGCCGCGGCCATGATGGGCGACGATCCGGTTGAGTTCGGCGAGCGCCTCGATCTGGTCGACGATCACCTTGCGCATCTGCGCGGTACTCTCCACCGCCTCCTGCGGCATTTCCAGCACGCCACGCCGCAACTCGTTCCGGGTGGATTCGAGTTCGTTGTGCATCTCGGCCGCCATCTGCTTCATGCTCTGGACCAGATCGGCGAACTTCTGCGCCGACTGCTTGAACATGGCATCGGTTTCCTGCTGGTTCTGCTGATAGACCTCGTTCATGGCCTCAGCGGTCAGCCGGCGTTCCTCCTCCGCGGACGTGCGCACAGCCTCGAACTGACGGGTGATGGCCGCCGAGCCCGCGCCGGCGGTCTCCGCCACCACGCGCGCGATATTGCGAGCGCGTTCTTCAGCGGCCGCCAGGGATTCATCCAACAGGCCAGTGAAGCGTGACAGCCGCTGGTCGAGATCGGTGGTCCGCAGATCGATGGTGGTGATCAGCGATTCCAGCATCGATTTCCGTTCCGCGATGGAGGCGGTGGTGGTGGTGTTGCTCTGCTCGATCGAGGCTGCCGCCTCGACCAGCGCCTGACCATGATTTTCGAAGTCGCTGGACAGCGAGCCGAGACCTTCCAGCGCCTTCGACGTCTTGGCGTTGAACACCGTCAACTGGTCTTCCAGCGTCTTGGTCGCTACGCCATTGCGCGCGGTGACATCGTTCATCGCCGAGACGAAGTCGGCGACACGCGTCACCAGGGCGCGCTCGAGCGAGTTGAGGTTATCATGGGCGCCGGTGAGCACTTCCTGCAGCAGGATGTTGCCCTCACGCAGCCGCTCGAACAGCGCCACCGTGTCGGTGCGCAGGATCTTGCTGGTCTCCTGCATTTCGGTGACCGCGGCAACCGATACCTGCCGCGACTGCTCGATGGCCGTGCGCGAGGCCTGCTCCAGTTCCTTGAGCGATTTATTGACCGCGCCGGTCGCGACTTCACCGGCGGCGGTGATGGTGCGCGCCACGTCGTTGCCATTGTTAAGTACCGATTGCGAGAAGGTCTGGCCGCGCGTCTCGATGGTACGCAGGGCATCGGTGGTGACCCGATCAATGTCGGTGGTGAGCTGGCTGCTCTTGGCAGTCATGGCTTCGACCAGCGTGCCGCGGCGGGCGTCGATCATTTGCGCCAGCCGATCGGTCTGCTGTTGGACGTAGGCAACGATCTCGTCGGTCTTGCCGGTCATGGTCGAGCCGAAGGAGGTGCTGACCGCCAGCACCGAACGCTCGATTTCCGAAGAGGTCGATTTGACCTTGGCGCTCGCCTCGTTGGACGCCGACACCAACGCGTTCTGGGCGCTGAGCGCCGTGGTGGCGATCTGGTCGGTCGTGTTCGCCGTAGCCGCGCTGAGGGAGCGCTCGACATCGCCAGCGATCGCCTTGATCCGGTTGGCGACCTCCACCGAGGAGGATTCGAGCGAGGTCTGCACCTCGCGGGCGCTGCCCAGGATGGAGGAGGCCGTGCTTGCACCGACCGCCGTCAGGGTGCGCTCGACGTCGGTCGCCAGCGACTTGACCTGGTTGGCGGCTTCGGCGGAGGCCGAAACCAGGGTGCTCTGGGCCTCACGGGCACCGGAGGTGATTTGTTCGGCGGCAGAGGTGCCGACAATCGACAACGAGCGTTCGACATCGATCGCCAGCGACTTGACGTGGTTGGCGGCTTCGGCCGAGGCCGAAACCAGCGTGCTCTGGGCTTCGCGCGCGCTGCCGACAATGGTCTCGGCGGTGGTGGTGCCGGCCAGCGATAGCGAACGCTCGACGTCAGCAGCGAGCGATTTGACGTGATTGGAGGCGTCCGCCGAGGCCGAAACCAGGGTATTCTGGACCTCCCGCGCCCCATTGAGCACCGAGGTGATTGTGGCGGTGCCAGCCGCCGACAGGGTGCGCTCCACGTCACCTGCCAGCGACTTGACCTGGCTGGTGGCGTCGGCAGAGGCCGCGATCAGCGTGGTCTGGGCTTCTCGTGCGCCGGCGACCACCGCATTGGCGGCGGAGGAGCTGGCGGTGGCAAGCGTCCGCTCGATATCGGCCGAAAGCGACTTGATCTGGCTTGCTGCCTCCGAGGAAGCCTGTGTGAGGTTGCTCTGCGCCTCTCGTGCGGAGGTGACGACCGAGTTCGCCGCGCCGGAGCCCACGGCGGTCAGCGCGCGTTCGACTTCGGCAGCGGTGAGCTTGAGCTGCGCGCCGACATCCGAGGAGGTCGACAGCAGCGACTGCTGGGCGGCGCGTGCGCCGCTCTGAATGGTCTCGCTGGTATTGATCACGAGCGTGGTCAGCGAGCGTTCGGCGTCTTCCACCTGCGAGCGGATGCCGTTCGACAATTCTTCGGCGCGTACCATCAGGCCATCGCTGGCCTGGCGGCCGCTGCTCTCGATGCGGCCGGCGACGGCCTCGATCCGCGAACCCAGCAGATCTTCGAACTGCCCGACGCGGGTGTCGATTTCGCCAAACACGGCGCCGACCCGGCTCTCCAGACCCTGATGGATGTCCTGGAAGCGGGCGGTCACCGTATCGGCGAGATGCGCACTGCGTCCGTCGATCATCTCGGTGACGCTGCTGATACGCCGGTCGACCGCAGCGATTGCCTGCGCGGTGCCGTCGGTAAGGGTAGAGGTCAACAGTCCCAGGCGTCCGTCGATCGAGTGGATTGCCTGCGTCGTGCCATCGGTCAGCGAGGAGGTGAGGGCGTCGAGACGGTTCTCGATTGTTTCGGTCACCGATTTGGCGCGGCCGTCGAAATTATCCGCCAGCGATTTGAGCTTGGTGTCCACCGACCGGTCGAGCGACTTGAGATGGCTGTCGAGCGACTGGTCAAGATGGGTAACCCGGCCCTGCAGCGTCGTCTCGAACTGGCCAAGGCGCTGGTCGAGGGAGGCGGTGATCTCGCCGCCGTTGGACGTCACGCGCGTGTCGAAGGTATCGACGTAGTTCTTCAGGGTGTCGGCGATGCTTTCGGTCCGCTGGCCCAGCCGGTCGACGATCGAGCCGCCGAATTCCTTCACCGTGCGATCGAATTCGGAAATATGCCGGGTGATCAGCGCGCCAAGCGTGCCGCTGTCGCGGGCGAATTTTTCGGCAAGTTCCGAGCCCTGGTTCTTCACAAGCTCGTCGAACGAGCTCATCTGCAGGCTGAGCGTGTCATGCGCGGTCTCGGTCTGGCTCACCACCTTGGCAACCAGGGTATTCACCGTGACGTCGAGCGCTTCGCTGGCCTTGTCGCCGCTGGTCAGGATCTGGGTCGCCAGGCGATTGCCGGCATCGTCGATCTTCCCGGCGAGATCGCCGCTGCGCAGTTCGAGTTCAAGCAGGAGCGAGTCGCTTGAATTTTTCAGCGAGTCGTGGACCTGTTCAGTGCGTTCGGAAATGCCCTCGATGATGGCGACCGAACGATGCTCGAACTCGGCGGTGATGCGATCGATCCGCTCGTTCAGCATGTCATGCACGCGATCGGCGAGATCGACGAACTCGTCGTGGACATGCCCCGTCTTGAAATTGAGGCTGGTGGTGAGACGTTCGCTGGCATCCAGGACGGCGCGCGTGGTTTCAGCGCTGGCCTCTTCCAGGCGGTCGAGCAGGTCACCGCCGCGCTCGCCGAGCGCCAGGATCATGTTGTCGCCGGCATTGCTGAGCGCGCTCGTGATATGGGCGCCGCGCTCTTCCAGCGCGCCGGTGATGCTCTTGGCGACCTCGTCAACGCGTGAGGCGATGGCGTCGGAAATCAACGCGATGTCGTGGCGGAGGTCGATCTGCACGCCGGAGATGGCGCTGCGTACCTGTTCGGCCTGGCCAACCAGGTTGTCGCGCTGGTGGGCGATGTCCTGCAGCAGCGCGCGGATGCGTACCTCGTTGTCGGCATAGGCGCGCTCCAGCGCCGAGACTTCGTTGGCAACCAGCGTTTCGAGTTCGCCGGCGCGCGCAATGGCGCGCTCGACGCCATCGCCCATCGCAGCAACCTCGCGGCGGATCGCCTGACCGACGGTGACGATGGAATCGCTGGCGGCGCCTTCCGGCTCGGAAAAGCGCATCGCGACCTGGGCCATGGATTCGGCGATCATACGCAATTCCTGGCCACGCCAGGACAGGCTCGCCATGAAATAGAACAGCAGCACCGGTGCGAAGAACAAGGCGGCAAGTCCGGCCAGCACCAGCGCGCCGCCACCCTGGCCGATGGCGGCCTGCAGCGAGGGCAGGAAACTGACGGTGAGCAAAACCGCGCCGAGCAACCAGACGCCGGCGAAGATCGCGGCGATGGTATAGACGTTGCGGGCGGGGCGGCCTTTCTGGATGGCCTGCAGCATCTGCCCAATGGTTGCGCGATCGTCGTTGGCCGGCCGGCGGCCATGGATCGGATCGAAGCTGCGCTCCTCGCCAGGCCGGGCGTCGAAGGGCTTTTCGTCAAACACTGCGCTTGGCGCGTTGATCTCGTCTGTGGCCGTCCCCCTGATTTCCTCGGACGCCGATACGTCACTAATGTTCAGCGCCTCCTGGATGGCAGAAAGAGCGACTTCAGTGGGATCTTTGACCTTCTTGGGAGTGTTCGCCATGTTGAGTCCGAGCCCTCATTTTACTTGTACTGACGCGGCCGGC
>Ga0207674_10002366_pt1 | contig 23835 bp, 15 predicted proteins | sample KBSCornC72_FD_184303 | JGI IMG/M metagenome (GOLD analysis project Ga0207674, IMG submission 184303) | Corn rhizosphere microbial communities from Kellogg Biological Station, Michigan, USA - KBS Corn C7-2 (SPAdes) (version 2) | ecosystem: Host-associated > Plants > Roots > Rhizosphere > Soil ...
TTGCGTCGGATCAAAAGCAGCGGTCGAAACCTGCAAGTCGTCGTGATGACCGGGCATGGAGACATATCGCTGGCGGTCGAAGCAATGAAGCTCGGCGCGTCGGATTTTATCGAGAAACCATTTGACGACGAAACATTGCTGACAATGATCCGCGCCGCTCTGAATAACGCAGAGGCAAGTTCTCAACGCCAAGGGATAGCGCTCGAGATTGTCGAACTGATCGCGAGTTTGACCACACGTGAGCGAGAGGTGCTAGATGGCCTGGTGGCGGGCCAACCCAACAAGATCATCGGACGCAATCTCGACATCAGTCCTCGCACCGTCGAAATCTATCGTGCCAATGTCATGAAAAAAATGCGAGCTACTAGCCTCTCCGAACTCGTCCGGATCGCCATCAAGGCCGGTCTTTCCTGATTTGAGGTATATCAACGGATCGAGTCTCGATTCGCGCTAACCAAGGGATCCTGCCGAGGAGATTCCCGCGCAGATCTGATCGATCGGTCGAAATGATGTCGCGGACAGATCCCCTCATTCTGATTATCGAGGACGATTCAGCCGTCCTGGCTTCGTTGAATTTCATCCTTGAAGTCGAGGGTTTCAAGACATGCCCATTTGATAAGGTCATTAGTCTCCTCGAAGCTGAGCGGTTGCCCGAAATAGCTTGTCTTGTGGTGGATTATCGCATGCCCACCATGAATGGAATTGAACTGCTCAAGCATTTGCGCGGTCGTCAAATACTGGCGCCGGCCGTCCTTATGATCGAGCACTCGGATAAGACGGTCCGTGAACGCGCCCTGGCCGCCGGCTTCGCCGGAGTCGTCGATAAGACTATTCTCCACGTCAATCTGGTCGACGAAATCCGACGGGCGTTAGCTACCGCCTAGAGGCTGCCGCCTGTTCGCCCGGCCACTACGTAGAATCCCTTAAGGAAGGCCACATAAGGAATGACGCGGAATTTCCGAAGCGTCCGACGTGCGATATGCATGACGAGCAAACCAACGGAAGGTGGCTCCCATGTTCGTTCAAACCGCAAATACGGCGATGACAAGACCAACTCAGCGATTTGCGGCGGAGCCATCTTGTCGAGATCTTTGCCTGATTTCAAGCCATCCTGAACTCTCTGGCGCGAGCTGCAATTATGGACACGATACGGAGATCTACGGAGAAGGCGAGAGGGTGGAGTCTTTCTATAAGGTTGTGAGTGGTGCGGTACGAACCTACAAGCTTCTGAGCGACGGACGCCGACAGATCGGGGCATTTCACTTTGCAGGCGACTTGTTCGGATTTGAAGCTGGCGATGTACACCGGTTCACCGCGGAAGCGGTCACTGAAGCGACGGTAATTGTGTTCAAACGGCGGGCGCTCGAACAGCTTGCCGCCCGCGATCTTGATGTAGCCCGCTGGCTCTGGGCTTTGACGGCCCGCAATCTCGATCATGCACAGGAGCACATGATGCTCCTCGGACGCAAGACGGCTACCGAGCGGGTCGCGGCATTCCTCCTGGAAATGGACGAATGCATGCAGCCTGCCGGCGCGATCACGCTGCCCATGTCGCGGCGAGATATCGCAGATTATCTCGGCCTCACCCTCGAGACGGTTTCGCGGACAATGTCCCAACTTCAAGGCGAAGGGGCTGTTGAACTGTCGGGCGCGCGACAGGTCACATTGCATAGTCGGACGAAACTCCGAACGCTTGGTTCGGAAGAAAGCTGGCAATGAATACGGCGTCGCCACCCGCATGAGATTTGGCGCCAGCGACCTCCCCACAGCGCAGGCGCGCGGAGTAAATTCGATAGCGAGCAAGGTCAATCTGAAAGGAATCGTGGATCATGACCGCACGCCAACGTGCCCAGTTTGCCAACAGTGCTAACGTCGTGGCTGAGATATTCACCGAAGCCAAAATCGACGCTCTCAACACAAAATTGATGGAACGGAACGTTTCCGCCGATCAGGTGATCGCCATTCTGCCGGTGGAAGCGAAGATTATGGTCGATCCGACGCCACCGCAGTTCCGAGTGCTTTACCGGACGGTCTGATCGATCCGTGTTGAGAACGCTTATAGTTGGCTGTTGCCTGCAACGATCTCGCCAGCTGGTACTTCCGGGGCGTCGATCGCCACCCCCGGAAGATGACACCCGAAGAACGCGTTGCTGAAGGCTGCATTTGACATGTTTTCTGGCGCGTTCTTGCGAGCGAGGTCGGTATCACCCTGGAAGAATCGAGAGCCCATTCGCCAGGAGCTATTCAGCGTCGAGCGCCTCGAGCAACACGCACGGAGCCTCGCGGTTGCGCAGAAGGCGACGTCCAAGTCGAGCAAAGGCCTTCCGTTGGCGGGTCAACTGGCCGGCAACGCAAGGGTACTGCTCAACGCGTATCGCTCCATCGCCGAGGAGGTTGCCGATGGGCGCGCTATCACCCCTGCAGCGGAATGGCTGATCGATAACTATCATCTTGTCGAGAAGCAGATCTATGAGATCCGAACCGATTTGCCGCCTGGCTACTACCGGCAGCTTCCGAAGCTCGCCGAGGGGCCCTTCACAGGCTATCCGAGAGTGTTCGGCGTGGCCTGGGCCTTCATCGCTCACACCGACAGTTGCTTCGAGCCGGAGCTGCTGCGCCGCTTCGTTCGGGCCTACCAAGAAATCCAACCGCTGACGATCGGCGAATTGTGGGCGGTGGCGATCACGTTGAAAATCGTGCTGATCGAGAACCTCACGCGCCTCGCCGAACAGATCATGCGCTATACCACTGCACGGCAGGCGGCGGACACCCTCGCGGATCGATTGTTAGGAGCGGGAGAACGCACCGCCGAGCCGATATCGGTGGTGCTAGCGAAAGACGAGCAGACGCCGATATCGGGAGGGCTCGCAGTCCAACTGATCCACAGATTACGCGACCAGGATCCGAGGATTGTCCCTGCCCTGGTCTGGCTCGAAGAACGTCTAGTGGAACAGAAAACGACTACCGAGGCGGTGGTCCGCGACGAACATCAAAGGCAAGGCGCCGCGAACGTCACGGTACGCAATATCATCACCAGTATGCGCCTGATCTCCGACATCGATTGGTCAGAATTGGTCGAGCGCATCAGCCTTGTCGACGATGTGCTCGCGGCCGGTAGCGCCTTCAAAGATATGGATTTCCCGACGCGCAATCTATACCGCAGCGCGATCGAAGAGTTAGCGCGCGGCTCACGTTTCACGGAACTCGACGTTGCCCGCAGTGCCATCCTAGCAACAAAGCACTCCCCAACTTCGTGCTCGGGCGTGATGAAAGGGCGTCAAGGCGACCCGGGCTATCATCTCCTAGCCGGAGGACGCGATGCACTCGAATTGGCGATTGACTACCGGCTGCCGCTGCGGATGTGGCCAGCGCGACTGAACCGGGCTTTCGGGATCGGTGGCTACGTGGCTGCCATCGCGGTTATGGCCACCGTTCTCGTAGCGTTCCCGCTGTTTGCTCTGATTGCAGGGGGGTTCGACGGAGCATGGTGGCTAGGCTTGCTCGGCGTCCTGGGTGCGATCCCCGCTATCGATGCTGCGGTCGCGCTCGTGAATCGCGGCGTCACCTGGGGTTTTGGCGCAACGCTTCTGCCTGCTTTGGAACTTGGGGATGGCGTTCCCCCCGACCTGTGCACGCTTGTCGCGGTGCCAACGCTTCTCACCACAGCGCATGCAGTCGAGGAGCAGATCGAGCAACTGGAAATTCATCACCTGGCGAGCCCCGACGGCGATCTTCATTTCGCTCTGCTGTCCGACTGGACCGATGCAGCGACCGAGCACGCCGAAGGCGACGAGGCGCTCCTTGCGGTTGCGGTCGAGGGTGTCTGCCGCCTCAATCAGCGCTATGGCCGCGCACCCGGCGGTCCCCGCTTCCTGCTGCTCCATCGCCGACGGGTCTGGAATGAAAGCGAAGGACGCTGGATCGGCTGGGAGCGAAAGCGAGGCAAGCTTCACGAGTTGAATCGGTTCCTGCGCGGCGCGACCGACACGACTTTCGTCCCAACCGAAGGGATGTCATCGCTTCCGCCGGTCAATATTCGCTACGTTGTCACGCTCGACGTCGACACTAGGTTGCCGCGCGATACGGTCCGCAGGCTAATCGGCAAGATGGCACATCCGCTCAACCGGCCGCGCTTCGACTCTCTCGCAGGCAGGGTTGTTGAAGGCTATGCGGTGTTGCAGCCGAGGGTCACGCCGTCGCTACCGGTTGGCCGGCAAGGTTCAGTGTTTCAGCGTATCTTTTCCAGCGTCAGCGGCATCGATCCCTACGCGTCGGCCGTTTCCGACGTGTATCAGGATCTGTTCGGCGAGGGCTCCTACACCGGAAAAGGCATCTACGACATCGACGCCTTTGAAGAGGCTCTCGCCGGCCGGGTGCCCGACTCGACGCTGCTCAGCCACGATCTATTCGAGGGCGTCTTCGCTCGCGCTGGTCTTGCTTCCGACGTCGAGGTCGTTGAGGAATTCCCCGCTCGTTACGACGCTGGGGCGCTACGCCATCACCGCTGGGCCCGCGGCGACTGGCAACTCTTGCCGTGGATTTTGGGGAGTGGACCGAAGGTTGCAAGCGTAGACAGAACGCGGAAAGCCGTACCAGCGATCGGGCGCTGGAAGATGCTCGACAATCTCCGGCGCACACTGTCTGCACCTGTGGCTGTTCTCGCTTTGTTGATTGGATGGGTGCTGCCATTCCACGCGGCACTTATTTGGACGGCATTCGTGCTCTCGACCATTGTGGTGCCGAACCTGGTCTCCGTGATCTTCGTCGGCGTGCCTCGGCGTCCGGGCATTTCCATGCGCGGCCACATTCGCACGGTCGGCGCCGATGTTCGCCTTGCTCTGACCTTGTCGGCGCTCATCGTGACATTTCTGGCTCATCAAGCGTGGCTGATGGGCGATGCGATCACACGAACCCTATGGCGCCTGTTCGTCTCCCGCCGGCATCTGCTTGAATGGGTTGCAGCGGCGCAAGCGACGACCGGTTCCGTCCCCAGACTTTTTAGCTTCGGTCGTCGGATGGCGGGGGCGCTCGTTATCGGCGTTCTGGCGTTGTTCGTGGTCTGGCTCTCCGGGCAAGGGACGTGGATCCTGGCGGTGCCATTCTCATTGCTTTGGGTCGCTTCGCCAGCCATCGCGCGCTGGGCAAGCCTGCCTCCAGCAGGCATGGGCTCGCCGTCGGTGTCAGACAGCGATGTTCGAGCCTTACGGCTGACGGCGCGACGCACTTGGCGGTTTTTCGAAAGCTTCGTCACGTCGGCAGACCACATGCTACCGCCGGACAATTTCCAGGAAGATCCGACGCCGGTGCTCGCGCATCGTACCTCTCCAACCAATCTCGGCCTTTATCTGCTATCGATCGTGAGTGCCCGCGACTTTGGATGGATGGGAACCATAGAGGCAATCGAGCGGCTGGAGGCGACGCTTGCAACCATGGAGGGCCTCGAGCGTTTTCGCGGCCATTTCTACAACTGGTACGACACACAAGATTTACAGCCACTCAATCCTCGATATATCTCTTCGGTCGACAGCGGCAACCTGGCCGGGCATCTCGTCGCACTCGCCAATGCGTGTCGGGAGTGGCGCGACCTTTCTCCAGACCCCGTATCCGACCTCGCCGGCATCGGTGATTCGCTGGATCTTACTCTTGAAGAGGCAGGTCGCTTGAACGACAAGCGCAGAACTCAGACGGTGACGTGGCGTCATCTCTACGACGCTATTACCGGGCTCGCGATCGACCTGCGGAGGACGCCTTTAACTAATGAGGACCTCACGGAACGGCTCGCGAGCCTTGGTACTCAAGCGGACACGATGGCCGATATCGTTCGTACGCTCTCGATCGAGCGAGACGACGGTACTGGCGCGGACGCATTGTTCTGGGCAGAAGCGACCAAACGTTCGATCGAGAGTCACCATCGCGATCTGCGGCGATGGACTGATGCAGCCGCCTCTCTGGAGGCTCGCCTCTCCGCTCTCGAGAATACCGCTCGATCGATGGCGCTCGCGATGGAGTTTGGCCCTCTGTTCGATAGCGATCGCAAGCTGCTGTCGATCGGTTACCGGGTGCCCGAGGGCACGCTCGACTCTAATTGCTACGATCTCCTCGCCTCAGAAGCGCGGCTTGCGAGCTTCATGGCGATCGCCAAGGGTGACATTCCAGCTCGTCACTGGTTTCGTCTCGGACGCTCGGTCACCCCCGTCGCGCATCGTGCCGCACTGATTTCCTGGTCGGGATCGATGTTCGAATATCTGATGCCTTCGCTCGTCATGCGCGCCCCGACAGGAAGCCTTCTCGAGCAGACGAACCAACTGATCGTGCACCGCCAAATCGGCTACGGAGTCAAACTCGGCCTGCCTTGGGGGGTTTCCGAAGCCGCATACAATGCTCGCGACTTGGAGTTCACCTACCAATATTCGAACTTCGGCGTTCCCGGCCTCGGGCTGAAACGTGGACTTGGCGACAACGTCGTCGTCGCGCCCTACGCGACCGCGCTTGCAGCAATGGTCGATCCACGTCACGCAAGCCGCAATTTGGCTCGGCTCGCCGACGCTGGCGCCCGTGGCCGCTACGGTTTCTACGAAGCTTTGGACTTCACACCGATCCGCGTCCCGGACGGTGAGAGCGCAGCAATCGTGCGGGCTTTCATGGCACATCACCAAGGTATGACGATCGTCGCCATCGCCGATGCATTGCTGGATGGCGCGATGCGGACACGATTCCATGCCGAACCCATTGTGCGGGCGACTGAACTGCTGTTGCAAGAGCGCACCCCGCGAGACGTAGTTGTCGCCCGTCCTTGGGCAGCGGAGGCAAAGTCTGCAGCCAGGATCCGGGCGATCCCGCCGCCCGGTGGCCGTCAGTTCGTCTCCGCCCATGATGCGGCGCCTGCTACCCACCTGCTTTCCAATGGCCGCTATGCAGTGATGCTGACGGCCGCCGGCTCCGGCAGCAGCCGCTGGGGGGACGCGGCTGTGACCCGATGGCGCGAGGACGCGACCTGCGACGATTTCGGCTCCTACGTCTTCCTCAGGGATGTCCGCAGCGGAGAAGTTTGGTCGGCGGGTTTTCAGCCAAGCGGCGCCGTGCCCGACGACTATAACGTCACGTTCAATGAGGACTCCGCCAAGTTCGCGCGTCGCGACGGAACGCTGACGACGACGATGGAGGTGCTGGTTTCAACGGAAGCCGATGGTGAGGTTCGTCGAGTCTCAGTCTCGAATTCCGGTCGCCGCATGCGTGAGATCGAGATTACCTCCTATGCCGAGCTCGTGCTTGCGCCGCCGGCCGCCGACATCGCACATCAAGCCTTTTCAAAGCTATTCGTCGAGACGGAATATCTCGCAGATGTCGGCGCCATCCTCGCGACCAGGCGAAGACGCACGCCGACCGAGCCCGAGATCTGGTCAGCTCACCTCGCCGTCGTCGACGGCGAGACTGTGGGCAAGCCGGAGATCGAGACAGACAGAGCGCGCTTCTTTGGCCGCGGCTGCGGAATTCGAACGCCCATCGCTATAATGGGCGAACACTCGCTCTCGAATACAGTCGGTACCGTGCTCGACCCGATCTTTGCCCTGCGCCGCCGCGTACGGGTCGCACCGGGCACGACAGTACGCGTCGCCTTCTGGACAATGGTCGCATCATCTCGTGAAGCATTGATCGATGTCGTCGACAGGCATCATGACCCAGCTGCCTTTGAACGCGCGACCACGCTGGTCTGGACCCAGGCGCAGGTGCAGTTGCACCACCTGGACATCGATCCGGGCGAGGCCGGTCTCTTCCAGCGTCTCGCGGGACACCTAATCTATGCGACGCCAATCTTGCGCCCCTCCTCGGACACCATCCTGCGCGGCGCCGGCGCACAGCCGGGGTTATGGGCACAGGGCATTTCGGGGGATCTGCCGATCATGGTCCTACGTATCTTTGATACAGAAAATCTCGACATCGCACATCAAGTGCTTCTGGCGCACGAATATTGGAGAATGAAACAATTCGCTGTCGATCTAGTAATCCTGAACGAGCGCCAATCGTCTTATGTTCAGGACCTTCAGATTGCGATTGAGACCCTGGTCCGGACGTGCCAGTCACGACCGCAGATCGGAGCGGAGGGACGGCCGGGAAGCGTCTTCGTGCTACGGGCAGATCTGATCTCGGCCGAAATACGCGCCCTACTCATGTCCGTAGCCCGCGTGGTGATCGGTGGGCAGCGTGGAAGCCTCTCCGACCAGCTTGACCGAATACCGGCGACCAAGGCCTCGACGCGGCCTGCTCCGCAGCGTGTTCTCGCGGGCTCGGAGTTGCCCGTCGTTCCGCCGGCTCTCAAACTCGAGTTCTTCAACGGACTCGGCGGCTTCGCCGAAAACGGGCGGGAATACGTGACCATATTTGGCCCTGGCCAGTCAACGCCGATGCCCTGGATCAATATCGTCGCCAACCCCAATTTTGGTTTTCAGGTAGCCACAGAAGGAAGCGGCTACACTTGGTCGGTCAACAGCCGCGAGAACCAGTTGACCCCTTGGTCGAATGACCCCGTTGCTGATCGTCCAGGCGAAACGTTCTATCTGCGCGACGATGACACGGGCGCGTTGTGGAGCCCGACAGCGCATCCCATCCGGAACGATCTGGCGACCTATGTAACCCGTCACGGCCGGGGATACAGCCGCTTCGAGCACTCAGCGTACGGAATAGCAAGTGACCTCCTCCAGTTCGTCCCGATCGATGATTCGATCAAGATCTCTCGGCTGCAGCTCCGCAACCTATCGAACCGCACGCGGCATCTCTCGATAACAGCCTATGTGGAGTGGGTACTTGGTCCGTCGCGGACCGCCTCGGCCCCGTTCGTGATCACGGAGACCGATGCCGACACGGGGGCGATGTTCGCCCGAAATCCATGGAGTTCCGCGTTTGGATACCGAGTCGCATTTGTGGATTTCCGCGGGCGTCAGACCGACTGGACAGGTGACCGTCGGGAGTTCATTGGCCGCAACGGGACGCTCGCGAAGCCGGCGGCGCTTATAGGCGCGGCACCGTTGTCCAACACCGTAGGGGCAGGCCTCGATCCCTGTGGCGCGCTACGGACTACCGTCGAACTGTCACCGGGTGGTTCCGTCGAGGTCGTCTTCTTCCTTGGGGAAGGCGCGAGCACTGAGGACGCGCGGAAGCTGATCGGACACTACCGCACCGCCGATCTCGATGCCGTGCGCTCCAAGGTCAGTCAGTATTGGGATGATATCCTTGGCGCGGTCCAGGTAAAGACACCTGATCGGTCGATGGACATCATGTTGAATGGCTGGCTCCTCTATCAGACAATCGCTTGCCGCTTATGGGCACGCTCCGCATTCTATCAGGCGAGCGGTGCCTACGGCTTCCGTGATCAGCTTCAAGATTGCTTGGCAATCGCCACCGCGCGTCCGGCGATAACGCGTGAGCATTTGTTGCGAGCGGCGGCGCAGCAGTTCGTCGAAGGCGACGTCCAGCATTGGTGGTTACCACATTCCGGCCAGGGCGTGCGCACGCGCATCTCCGACGATCGAGCATGGCTTGCCTACACTGTCGCCCATTACGTGGACACGACCGGAGATACCACAGTTCTCGACGAGATGGTTACGTTCCTCGAAGGGCAGAAGCTGCAAACGGGCGAACATGACAGCTTCTTCCAACCGACAATATCGGACGAAACCGCGACCCTGTTCGAGCACTGCGCCCGCGGCCTCGACCAAAGCCTAGCGACGGGCATTCATGGGCTTCCCCTGATTGGCACCGGTGACTGGAACGATGGCATGAACCGTGTCGGCGAACGCGGACAAGGTGAGAGCGTCTGGCTCGGCTGGTTTTTACACGCCACGCTCACGGCTTTCGCTCGCCTTGCCGACGCGCGCCACGAGGAGGCTCGTGCCGCGGCATGGCGCACGCACGCCGCTTCGCTGCGAGCATCACTTGAGCGCGAGGCCTGGGATGGCGATTGGTATCGACGCGGTTATTTCGACGACGGCACGCCGCTCGGCTCGGCCATAAGGAACGAATGTCGGATCGATTCCATTGCGCAGTCTTGGGCAGTCATCTCGAACGCAGCGGCACCCGAGCGTGCGACCCACGCCATGGCATCGGTCGAGCGGGAGCTGATTCGTCCCAAGGACGGGCTCGCGCTGCTATTTGCGCCGCCCTTTGACAAATCACCATTCGACCCCGGCTACATTAAGGGCTATCCGCCCGGCATCCGTGAGAACGGCGGTCAATATACCCACGCCGCCTTGTGGTCGGTGGTGGCGTTCGCGGCGCTTGGCGAGGGGGATAAGGCAACTAGTCTATTTTCGCTCCTCAACCCAATCAATCACGCCCGCACCCGCGCTGATGTCTACCGCTACAAAGTCGAGCCCTATGTCGTCGCTGCCGACATCTACGCCACTCCACCCCACGTCGGGCGTGGCGGCTGGACCTGGTACACTGGTTCAGCCGGTTGGATGCAGCGGGCTGGCATCGAGAGCATTCTCGGACTGCGTATGCAGGGTGCGTTCGTGCATCTAGATCCGTGCATTCCGAAGAGTTGGCCGAAATTCGAAGTCACGGTTCAATATCGATCGGCGCATTACGAGATTGCGGTCGACAATCCTGACGAAGTAGGCCAAGGAGTTTCATTCGCCGAGTTGGACGGGGTCACGATAGTGGAGCGGCCGCTGCGGCTGCCGCTGCTGAACGATGGCATCACCCATCATCTTAAGGTAAGGCTCGGGTGACATTCGTTCTTCTGATAGATCCGCTTTTGCGACGTCGGATACCCGTGGCTGGAAATCGAATGCTCGCGCTGCAAGATGCCGAACGACGTCGATCTCGCGGCCCTACGTCACCCGCCGACGACCTTCGTCCATGACCTGGCCAGCAGGCTGCGCTGTCGGAAATGCGCGAAAGCGGGACGCCGTCCGGCCGCCACGCTGCTTCAACTTGCCCTTCGGGCGCGGTACGGTCCGTCGAACTCGCGATAGGTTTTCCAGGAAGGTAGATCCGCGATCATGTCTCCTCAATCGCCGGACCAGGACAAGATCGCCCTGCACGCGGAAGCGCGCAGGCGACGTCTGCTGTATTCGTTGAACGATCTGCAACAGGCCTTGAGCGCCTGCGAGTTTCTGTACGAATGCGAAGAGACCAATACCTATTCGAAGATGGAGCGCCGCCGCCTTCGATGCTACGAAACGATGCTCGTCGTCGCGTACGCGCGGCCTTTCACCCAGTCTCGGGGCGCGGCGGCGCCGCTCTCCATGAAAATGGTGGGCCTCAAGCTATCGAACGACAGGCAGGCGCTGCACGACCGGCTCATGGACATGCGCAACAAGATCATGGCCCATTCGGACAGCGAGATGATGCGCATGACGACGCAACCGTTCGACGTCCCGATGAAGGACGGCGAACCGCCCATGTACCTCATCCAGACGGTCTTCGACGAGGGCATTTCCCTCCTTGGCGCCTTGGTCGAGTGATGCTTAGCGCCTATGCAATCAAAGGGACGTCCGAGAAGGCCAGGTCTAAACGCGAGGGATCCAACCTGGGCGGCTCAACAGGTATTCGACCATTCGCGGAGGAATGCTTAAAGCTCTGGCTATCTCGAGTTCATCCTTCGGCAGTCCCGCAAGTATCGATGCTTCACTCTTACTTCGGACTTTGGAAAGCCACTCTGGATCAACCACCACAGCGCGTCCTACGGCTACCAGATCAGCTCCCATTTTGATCGCCCCCTCAGCATCTATGCACGTTTTAATCCCACCGCTTGCCATGACCGCACTGCGGCCCGCTATAACGCGGGCAAATTCCGTGATTGGACTCTCTGCCGGGGTATAACTCTTCTCGACCGGACCATCATAAACACGTATCTCTCCCACAGGTCGGCTCTTCCGATAATCATCGAGCGAAACGGAGATGTAGTCGAGATCCAACTTGGCAAGTTCATTACAAAGCAGCTTGGCGTCCTCAAGCGTATAACCGTCCGGCTCGGACTCAAATGGCGTAACGCGAAACCCTGTGATCAGCTTTGGACCGAGCGCGTCGCGAACGGCCTGCGCGACAGCGAGAGGAAAATTCATCCGCTTTGAAAGCGTGCCTCCCCAGTTATCAACGCGATGATTGGCCCGAGGTGAAAAAAACTGATGAACCGCGTAGTGGTTAGCTCCGTGAATCTCAACGCCGTCGAAACCAGCTTTTCGAGCGAGGGAAGCAGCCTCTCGAAAGCTTGCAATCAGGCTTCCAACCTCATTGGCCGTCATCGCCCGTGGCGTCTTTGCTCCGGGGCGCAACGATGCAACTGCAGAAGCCGCACGCGGACATTGCTCACCTATCAACTCGGGCTTTGCGATGCGGCCACCGTCATATATTTGGAGAATCGCAAGACCTCCCGCAGCACGCATTGCTTCAGCGAGCCGATAGAGACTGGGACAAGTGTCCCTCATGTGTCGCACCTATTCCCTGCCAAGAGCGCCCGTCTTGTTCGACATAAGCGGCGGAAGAAATGGTGGCTCCGAATCCGCTGGCAGCACGTCGTCGGACAAATTCGAGTTCGTTTTCGGTAGCCGTCCCATCTTCATGGGAAGAATCGGTTGTTAGCGGAGCAATCGCAAACCGATTTGCCATCTCTCGTCCGCTGTTGAACCTAAAAGGAGACCAAACAACCATCGATCAAACCTCAGATATTCCCAAGCTGGGCGGCGTCGAATGGAAGCACGTTCGCTGCAACTCGATAAAGCGTCTCTTGAAGCGGATGTAAGCAACCAATGAAATGACGCTCTCGTCAACAAAGTTCTCTTAAGGCAACCGTTCGATTTCGGCCACCAACAGCGCCTCTCATGGCAACGCATAGTTTCTCAAAAAACCTTGCGGCACAGGCGTTTCTGGGATTCTGCCTCGCTCCATAGAATGAGCCGTTCGAAGCTGTCTGGTTAAGCCCGTCGTCTTAGTGGAAGATGCGTCCAGAGTCGATGACGACGGTCTGGCCGGTCATGGTCTCGGTGCGGCACATGGCGACCACCATGTCGGCGCAGTCGTCCTTGTCAGCTGGCCTCTTCAGGAGCGAGCCCGATGCGGAGCGCTTGATCTGCTCGGACCGGAGATTGGCTGTCGCGCGAGTGCCGTCCAGCAGACCCGGTGCCACGCAGTTGACGAGCGTCTCAGGCGCTAGCGCCACCGCCATGCACCGCGTCAGATGAATGAGCCCCGCCTTCGACACGGCATAGGCGATAGAAGAGCCGGTTGGGCTGAGCCCCGCTACTGAAGCTATGTTGATGATGCGGCCTCGCCCCTGGACCTTCATGATAGGGGCTACCGCTTTGATCAAGCGCATCGGCCCCGTCAGGTTGATGGCCATGATCTTATTCCATACCTCCAGCGTCAGATTGTCGAGATCGCCGAAGGGGATCGAGACGTTGTAAGCGGCATCATTGATCAGAACATCAAGGCGGCCGAAGGCCTGGGTTACCTCTCCTACCAGCCGATCCACAGCAGCGCCGTCGGTTATGTCACAGGCGAAAGCTTGAGCGTTGATTTGATAACGCGACGTTAGTTCGCTAGCGACGCTTTCCGCTTGGTCGCGGCTGCGAGCGTACATGACAGCCACATGTGCGCCCTCCTGCGCGAGCGCGTGGCAGATGCGTTGCCCCAGCCCGCCATTGCCGCCCGTCACTAGTGCAACCACCCCCTTCAGATCCATCGCTTCTCTCCTTTAATGCGAATGCGCTGTCGCATCGCCACCACTCCCACCCCTTTGATACCTTTGCCGCGCCATCCGATCGGCCCGACTACGTAGCCATCCGACCTCAACCACTTCCTTCAGATGTGCATCCAAAACTTCACATGGTCCCTCGCCGGCGACAAGTCAATTCGCGGGCGCTCGCGCGGATGTTCCCAAAAACTCAAAGGACAGAATTGCGTAACATCTTGGAATCTATTCCAGTCGCAAACCGATAAGCATTTGTTAGAAAGCTATCCAGTCGGGAACTGACTAGCTTTTGACGAAAAGCTATCCACTTCTGCGCTGATAAGCGTTCTGACAAATCCTCATTGGTTAGCAAGCGCCGCTACTTTCATTCGTTTTATAGCGCTCAGTGTCGCGATGATCTCGACATCGCAGGCTTCTAGCCGAAGTCCATCGAGCCCAACCGAGCGGACGATCGCATCTCAGCCATCGAAGCATGTTTCGCCTATCCGTGCCGTGGTCGGCAGACGCTCGGTTAGAGACACTGCGCGTGACCCCCCAACGAACCCGACGAACATCGCAGTCCCGTCTTCGTATCTAACGATGACCGGAAGGGAATCTCAATAAATCATAATTATGATAAAGCGATGGCCTTGGGAGAGCCTTTCATGCGGTGACCGTCTAGTCACATACGAATCTAGATAAATGATTCGGCTCCATGAGGATTTGGAAACAGGGCTCGCTGCCGTTGACGCCCAGGGGATCTCCGTTACTTACGCGGGCCGAAGGAGTCTCAATGGGGTCGCTCGCTTGCGGGAGGGGTCGCAAAAATAGCAGGGGGGTTTCACGCGTGCTCACTTTCCGAAAAAATAAAAAATAGTCTTGGAAAAAAGTGCCCCGTTTAGAAAAATAGAACGCTGCCCGGAAAAGGATGGCCGGACACGACCATGTGGAGGTGACCAAAGAAATAATCGACTGCTCGCCGCCCCTGGGCAGAAGCTTGTGCGATCCAGCGCATCGTCATAGTTTAAGCCCATCGTCACGAGTTCGGGCTTCTGCGAGATCGGCCCGATGCCAGCCTGCTTCTCCGAGCAAGGTGGATCGCGCAGACGAGGCGGCGTTCTGCGCTGCAATGACCCGGAGAAATTCCATGGCACATTTGAGCAAGAAGCAGCGGCAAGAGCGGTTAATGGAAGAGTTCCTGCGGCGAATACGCGAGGCATCTCCGGGCGAGCGGGTCTATGCGGCGGTTGGCGATCTGTTCGAGGCCGCCGAGGTGCACGACCTTAACGAGGTGCGGACCGCTCGCCATGCTGCGGTAGACCCCGGCGGTGGCGATGAGGGGAAGGACGGCTGTTGAATTTTGGTCGGAAACTTTGAGAGCGTTGAAGCTGGCAACCTCAGTGGTCGCAGTAACGGTCGGGGCTTTTATCCCATATTATTGGTTGCAGCTGTTGGAACGGTGCGCTGCGATGGCTTCAAAAGTGGAGAGGAGATGTCTTACAGCAACGTCAGCAAGGCGTTATCCGCATCCTTCGACAAAACGGAAAACCGCTGCACACTTTTATTATGCGCTAGTCAGTCGGGGCGCAGCTCTGCTCAGCAGCTCCATTGAAATCCGTCGACCACGAAATGCTGGCCGGTCATGTACATATGCGCCTCGACGGCCAGATAGCGCACGATACTGGCGATGTCCTCGGGCGTACCGACCCGGCCCAGGGCAATTCCGGCGGTCAGCTGAGCCTCTCGCTCGCCGAGCAGACCGCGCAAGAGGTCGGTCGCGATCACGCCCGGGCAGATCGCATTGACCGACACTTTCGGCCCGAGCTCCTTTGCCAGCGACCGGGTGAGGCCCAAAATTCCGGCCTTGGCCGCCGCATAGGCATGCTTGCTGACAGCGCTGGTCACGCCGCCCGACAGCGCATTGATCGATGAGATCGAGATGATCCGCCCGCCTGCATCCTGCTTCAGCATGATCGGCGCGGCGGCATGAATGAAGTTGAAGCAGCTCTTGAGGTTCACCGCGATCGTGCGGTCAAACTCGGCCTCGCTGATCTCGAGGATCGGTTTCGGGTTCGGCGCGCCCGCATTGTTCAGGAGCACGTCGAGTTGTCCCCATTTCGCGTTGATCTGTTCGACGGTCGCATGGGCACGAGCAAAATCGCTCACATCGGTTTGGAAAGTCAGCATGCGCCTGCCGCGCGCCTCGATATCGCGCGCGGTCGCTGCCATCTCCTTCTCCAGGAGATCGACGAGGGCGATGTCGAAGCCGGAATCGGCAAGCGCCAGCGCACAGGCGCGGCCGATGCCGCGCGCGCCGCCGGTGACGAGGGCCGTCTTTGCCATGTGCGAGACTTTCCTTTAGCCAGCGCCGTGCTCGCGGGCATAACGGACCACGTCGGCATGGGTTGCGCACCAGACGTCGCCCTTCGCCTTGGCAAGCCGGATCAGCTCCTCGATGATCCAGAGCCGCGAGCGATAGCCGATCATGTGCGGATGGCAGGTGAGCTGGAAGACGCCGCCCTCCTCATAGGCCGCTTCGAACTCGCGCCTGAACACATCGAACACATCCGAAGGCGGTGTGTAGGGACGCAGGCCCTGGAAGCGATGCATCATGAAATAGACCGCGTCGTCGCGGATCCATTCCACGGGAAATTCGATCACGCCGGTCGGCTCGCCGTCGAGCAGCAGCTCGTAGCAATCGACATCGGCCATCAGCGAGGAATCGTAGAGCAGGCCGGCTTCCTTGGTGATGCGCAGCGTGTGCGGCGAAAAATCCCACGACGCCGTACGCGCGCCGACCGGCCGGACCTTGGTCGTCTTCTCCAGCACGTCCGCCGCGCGCGTCATCAGGTCTTTTTCGGCCTCATAGGGGAGCACCGAGTTCAGCTCGTGGATCCAGGAATGGATGCCGATCTCGTGCCCTTCGGCGATGATGCGGCGCTGCTCGTCGGGGTAGAGGAGCGCACACACGGCCGGCACATAGAAGGTCGCCGGCACTGAGTGTTTCGCAAGCAATCTCAGGATGCTCGGGACGCCGACACGATTGCCGTACTGTCCCCACGCCATGCGCCCGATCGATTTGCCGCCGTCGCGCAGCTCGTTGGTCTCGTGGTCGGAATCGAACGACAGCGCGAACGCGCATCGCGCGCCGCCCTTCCAGGTCTTGGGCCGATAGGTCTTGCCGGCGCGGACCTGGTTGACCAGACCGCGCCAGTGTTTTTCCGGCCATTGCCAGGGTTCGAGTTTTGAAGTCTCGTTCATGTTGGTCCTCCCGAATGATTTGTTACAGCGGGCCGCCGGTGACGGGTATGGTCTGCCCCGTGATCCACGAGGCGTAGTCCGAGGCCAGAAACGTCACCGCATTGGCGATGTCCTGCGGCGCGCCCATGCGCCGCATCGCAATCGTGTTGACGAAATTGTCGCGGAAGGCGGCCGGCCAGTTGTTCCACTGCCGCTCGTAGTCGGGGCTGGTCGCCATGAAGCCGGGCGCAACCGTATTCACGGTGATGCCGAACGGCCCAAGCTCCTGGGCAAGCTGTTTGACCAGACCGATTTGTCCGTGCTTGGCGGCGGGATAGCTCTGGATGCCGGTGAGGCTCGTGGCGAGGCCGGCGCGGCTCGAAATGGTGACGATGCGCCCCGTACCCTTTGTTTTCATCCCGGGTGCGACAGCCTTGATGAACAGGAACGCGCCCTTGAGGTTGGCATCGACGATGGCGTCGAAATCGTCCGCGCTCACCTCTTCCAGGGGCCGGGGCCTTTGGCCGCGCACACCGCCCGCGACATAGACAAGGATATCGGCGCCGCCGGCTGCGCGCACGACCTCGGCAATGGAGGCCTCATCGATGACGTCGACCTTGGCGGCGATGATCTCGCCGCCGCCATCGACGCGGCCGGCAAGGGCTGCAAGATCATCGACCAGCAGGTCGCAGGCGATGACGCGCGCGCCGTCATTTGCCAGCGATCGCGCGATGGTCTGGCCGATGCCGCGCGCGGCTCCGGCCACGATCGCGGTACGTCCGTCGAACCGGATGAGCATGGACTACTCGTTCGCTTATTCAGCTCAGTTTTGTCCCAGCGGTTTCCTTCAGGTTCCAGATCACGGCAAGCGAAATCACCGCCGAAGGCAACAGATAGAGATAGGTCGGCGACACCGGCGATCCCGTGACCTGGATGAGCCAGGTCGCGATGAACGGCGCGAACCCGCCGAAGATGGCGACAGCAAGCGCGTAGCCGCTAGTCATCCAGGTGGAGCGCAGATGCGTCGGAAAGATCTCCGAGATCGCCGCAGGGCCCGCGCCCGAATAGAGCGCAAGCAAAATGCCGAACAGGATCTGGAGCGGCAGCACCAGCGCGAGCCCGGTGCCGTTGGTCATCAGCGAGAACAGCGGATAGGAGAGCAGTCCGATGCTGATCGCGCTCGCCATCAGAAGCGGCTTGCGGCCGACCCTATCCGATAGCGCGCCCCAGAACGGAACCGCGATCACCATGGCGATCAGGCCGATCGTGTTCGACCACAGCGCCTGGGAGGGCGTGAGCCCGGCAAAGCGCTGGGTGAAGCTCGGCATCCAGGCGAGCAGCGTGTAATAGGCGATGGTCCAGAAGATGGTGAAGCCGAAGGCGAGCGCCCCGAGCGGAAGCCCGGCGACAACAGGCTGATCGACGGCAGCCTGGCGGCTAGCTGCGTAAGTCGGCGTCTCGTCGACGTTCCGGCGCAGATAGGCGCCGACGAAGAGCAAGAGGACGCCGAGCAGGAACGGCACGCGCCAGCCCCAGTCGAGCATCGTCGCCTGACTCAGCGACGAGGTCATGATGGCGGCAACGGCCGAGCCGAGCAGCGAGCCGCCGGCGGTCGAGACCTGCTGGAAACTGCCGAACAAGCCGCGACGGTTTTGCGGCGCCCATTCGACCATGAAGGCGGTCGAGGTGCCCCATTCGCCGCCGGCCGCGAACCCCTGCACGATGCGAAGCGCAACCAGCAGGATCGGCGCCCAGACGCCGATCGCCTCATAGGACGGCAACAGGCCGATGGCGACCGTGCCGAACGCCATCAGGAAGATGGTGAGCACCAGCGCCGTCTTGCGGCCTTTGGTGTCGCCGAGCCGGCCAATCACGATGCCGCCGAGCGGCCGCGCCAGGAAGCCGACGCCATAGGCCGCGAAGGCGGCGAGCAGCGAGGCGGTCGGATCGCTGTTCGGGAAGAACTTTGTGGCGATCAGCCCGGCGAGATAAGCATAGACGCCGAAATCGTACCATTCGAGCAGGTTGCCGATTGCTGCGGCCAGGACCGCCTTGTTGGACTTGTCCGCCACATGCGCGCTTGGCGCGGCCAGAACAGAAGCTTCTGCCATTGGATCACCCCCACCATGTGCATTTTTGCTGAAATATTCCACATGACAATCCGGGCCGAGTCGAGGGGCAAAGCGCGCGCCATGACGGCTCTGCGGTGATGGCTGACAGTTCCCCGCGGCATAGCTCTTGGTCGTGGCTCTCAGTTATGGCTCTCTGCGCGCTGCGCGGGTGGTATCTCTCCTCATGGTGACGAGGCGCGCCAGCGCCGTCTCGGGACGATGCTTCGCATCGCCTGAGGCTGCATCGATCCGCCATTGTCGCTTGTTTCGTCCTTTGGCGAAAAATCAGCCGCGGTGCCGTTTGCGACTTTTACAACAATATCGGCGCAAAGTGGGCGTTCGGCGGATCCGCACTCTCAGACAGACCGAAAGTGGTCTCCCTCCAGGTGCGAGGTCCCGACGTCGCCCGATGCGCCGCTCCGTCAACCGTGACGCCAATCTATAGTTGGATTTTTCCTCGCCAGATGTTGATCCCTGGTGACCGGATTTTGGCTCCGTTGAGAAAAGATTCTTGAAAAATCAACGCAAGCGGTTCACCGCATCGTCGCAAGCTGTACTGCAAGCACACACGCCCGGTCGTACTCGTCGAGATTGATCCATTCGTCGATGGTGTGCGGCTCGTTCTGCCCCGCGCCGAAGGTCACGGTCGAAACACCGTGGCGAACCATCCAGTTCGCGTCGAGGCCGCCATTCGCGGCGCGGATGGCCGGCGTTCCGCCGATGGCGGACACGGCCGCGACCGCGCGTTTGACGACCGGCAGGCTTTCCTTCATGCGGAACGGATAATAGTCGGTCTCGGCTTTGAACTTGACACGGCCTGACTTGCCCTCGCTGTTCTTGACGCGCTTCGCCGCCTTCTCGAACGCCACCTTATAGGCCTTGGTGATCTCCTTGAAGAACTTCGCATCGTGGCTACGGCTCTCGCCGCGCACGTGCACGTAGTCGGTGACGACATTGGTAGCGTCTCCAGCCGGCCGGCCGTCGCCGCCGGTGACGGGACCGACATTGCTGGTGCCCTGCCGCTTGCCCTTCACCACCTTGCCAAACCAGCCGCCGGCCTTCACGTCGGCGAGCGCAAGCGCAAGGATCATGGTCGAACTGATGCCGCGCTCCGGCGCGACGCCGGCATGCGAGGCACGGCCGAAAATCTCGACCTGCCAGCGATCCGCGCCGACAGCGCCGATGGTGACATTGGAGGCAGAGCCGCCGTCGTAGTTGAAGGCCATGACCGGCGAGCCGAGGTCTTGGGTCTTGACGTGGCGCGCACCCCATAGCCCGCTCTCCTCCCGCACGCAGAACAGGAGCGTTATCGGCGGATGGTCAAGCTTCTGCTTCACCAGCTCGGCCGCCAGTGTAGCGAGAACGCCACAGCCGCAGCGGTTGTCGCCGCCGAGCGCGGTCTTCGCCTCGTTGGCGATCTTGCGGCCGGCGAGCTTCGGCTTCGCTCCGGCGCACAGCGGCACGGTGTCCATGTGGGTCATGAACATGATCCGCGGCTGGTTGTGCATCGCGCCGCGGCCGGGCAGGTCGACAATGAGGTTGCCGGTCTCCGTCGGCACGGGAATGCGTGTATTGGCGTCGTCGAGGCGGATCGCGTCCGCCGGCACTCCGCTTTCTTGCAGCACCGCGGCAAGCTCGCGCCCTATCGCTGCCTCCTTTCCAGTCACGCCCTCGACCGCGAGGAAGCGCATGAGGCGATCGGTAGCGGCTTGAGCGTCGACAGACATGAGTTGTCCCTTTGATGAACTGTAGTTGCAAGCATCCTTCGCGACACCTGGTTTCGCAAGCCCCCTCGGACAATCCGCTGAGTTAATTTTGGCGGAGCAGGTAAGAATTTGTCGAGGCGTCAAAGGCGCCGGTTGATCGTGCAACTTGCCGCTTCCGGGTTGCCCCATGCTGGCCCCTTCAAATCGCGCCATTCTTCGCATGCGGGCCAAAAAGGCGACATTAGCGAGCGGCAGCTCATGGCGCACTTTTCGGACTTGAGCGGCCGCGCGGCCAATGTCCGTTCACCGGGGGTGGCTGCTGGTCGTCGGCGCAATGGCTGTCATCCGCTACGCGCGCAAGCACGGAACGCAGCGGCGGCCGTAGCTCGGCCGGTTGATGGAGCGCCGACCAACCAAGGTGGCGGCCGTAGCGTTCGCCAACAAGATTGCGCGGATGGCCTGGGCCATTATGGTACGCGGCGAGAGATACAAGGAGCCGAAACTGTTGCTGGCGGCATGAGACCGGTCAGCGGATAGATCGGCGACACCAATTGGCGAGGGCACGATGACGTAATGCAGATACGGTCGTTCCGGGGATCGGGAGAACCCGCTTGGGTCAAGCGACCGGAGAAGTCATTGCTGGCGCACTGGGGAATCCCCTGGTTCCGGATGGGGGGCGCCGCCCGATATGGGCGCAGATTCGCAAGGTCAAAGCGTCGCGAGGGCGAGGCGCTGATCCGGGAGGCTGACAACCGGGCCTGTCAAAGCTGGAATGAAAAGATGTGGTCCGATGGCGATCCCATCGAACCCATCGCCGACGATAGTTGAGGCGATCAACGGCGGCTATAACAGCAGCATCGCTCACGCGAGTAACTTCGCGATTGAGCTTCTGAAGAATGTCGGCCGCAGTACGAAATTCCAACGTCCGAAGATGTGCTGGTTTGCGAGGGCGCATTCTTTCTCCATAAACATGCCGCCCCACCGAGCGCCGCTAACGACTGCCGCTAATGCTGGCGCTCCCTAGGGGAATCGAACCCCTGTTTCAGCCTTGAGAGGGCCGCGTCCTAACCGCTAGACGAAGGGAGCGTAGGACTTCAGGGAATAGCCTCGAAATTCGCCGGCTGCAAGGCAGCACTCACCCCTCGGGTCAAGCCCGGGGGGTGCTTTGGCGCACCGTGCAGCTCAGGGCTCATTGGCAAATTTCAGCCGGCCGGCGGGCTTTAGCGTATGGGCATCAAAGGTGCGCATTTCGGTGGCGCCGCCGACATCCAGCGTCACCACCAGGCGGTCGCCGGCGACGCCGGTCGCTATGATGCGGGCGCCTTTCGGCAGCATCAAAGTGGTGTCGGTGGCGACAGCGCTTCCCTCGGATCGGAAAAGGCGATAGCCGATGGCGATCAGAACCGCCGCTACCGCCAGCGCGGTGGTGAGGCCCGCAATCAGCATCATCCGCCGCACCCGCGCGAACAACGCGGCCTGCTCGGGGGTCGGTTCGGGCGCAACGGTCTCGGTCATGCAAGGCTCTTTACAAGGCTCTTCTTTGGAACAAGGCTCATCTTCGAACAGCGGTCAAAGGCTTGAAGTCACCGTCGCCGGCGACGAGGGATCGATCCGGCTCGACCGCGTGCTCGCGGTGCGGCTTGCCGAGATGTCGCGCTCGCGGCTGAAAGCGTTGATCCTCGCAGGCCAGGTCTCGATTAACAGCGTCTCCGTCGGCAGCGCTCCGATCCGCGACCCCGCTTATCATGTCAGCGCCGGCGATACGATCACAATCGACGTGCCGCAAGCGGTCGCCGCCGAGCCTGCGGGCGAGGATATCGCGCTCGATATCGTCTACGAGGATGACGACATCATCGTCATCGACAAGCCCAAAGGCCTCGTTGTGCATCCCGCCGCCGGCCACGAAACCGGCACGCTGGTCAACGCGCTGATCGCCCATTGCGGTGCCAGCCTTTCCGGGATCGGCGGCGTCAAGCGCCCGGGCATCGTGCATCGGCTCGACAAGGACACCACCGGGCTGATGGTCGCGGCGAAGAACGACCGCGCGCACAAATCGCTGACCGAGCAATTCGCCGACCATGGCCGCACCGGCGCGATGCGGCGCGGCTACATGGCCCTGGTATGGGGCGTGCCCAACCGCCAGCGCGGCACGGTGGACGCGCCGATCGACCGCCATCCGCATGCCCGGGAGAAAATGGCGGTGCGCGAGGGTGGCCGCGAGGCGATCACCCATTGGGAGGTCCAGGAAACCTTCACCGGGCGCGACGGCAAGCCGGTCGCGGCGCTGTTGGCCTGCCAGCTCGAGACCGGGCGCACCCATCAGATCCGGGTGCATCTCGCTTATATCGGCCATCCGCTGCTGGGCGATGGCGTCTATGGCCCGCATTTCAAAACCAAGGCCAGTCATCTCGGCCCCCGGAGCCAGCAAGCCCTGACCGCCCTCGGGCGCCAAGCGCTGCACGCATACCTCCTGGCGCTGGAACACCCCCAAAACGGGGTCATTTTGGAGTGGATCTCCGATTTACCTGACGATCTGACCCAACTAAGGGATTATCTGCGGGCGACGCAATGACGCAGGGCCCTTCGAAAAGTACTGTTATGCCAATAGGTTATACCAGCCACACGGGGACGTGACGCTCGATATCCTTCCAAATGCGCCTCGGTTTGGTGTATGTTGCACCTGCGTTGAATATCCAACGCGGAACATCGCAGTACGACTGGCTTTAACAAAGCGGCCGTCTGCCGGGCCCGCCGCTGTCGGGGGCCTGAACCACTGGAGGGCGCTAAATGGCCCGTACAGCTACCTTGCCGGTTCTCAACGGAGAATCCGGTCTTTCCCGATACCTCGCCGAGATCCGCAAATTTCCGATGCTGGAACCCCAGCAGGAATACATGCTCGCCAAACGCTGGCGCGAGCATGACGATCGCGACGCGGCACATCAACTTGTCACCAGCCATCTCCGGCTCGTGGCCAAGATCGCCATGGGCTATCGCGGCTACGGCTTGCCGATTTCCGAGGTCGTCTCGGAAGGCAATGTCGGCCTGATGCAGGCGGTGAAGCGGTTCGAGCCCGAGAAGGGTTTTCGACTCGCCACCTATGCCATGTGGT
>Ga0207674_10002367_pt1 | contig 23830 bp, 22 predicted proteins | sample KBSCornC72_FD_184303 | JGI IMG/M metagenome (GOLD analysis project Ga0207674, IMG submission 184303) | Corn rhizosphere microbial communities from Kellogg Biological Station, Michigan, USA - KBS Corn C7-2 (SPAdes) (version 2) | ecosystem: Host-associated > Plants > Roots > Rhizosphere > Soil ...
CTCCCAGTACTCCCGGCACTGGTTCATTTTCAATTTTGAACTCATTCACAACGGGCGTCAGCGACTTTTGATGAACTCAACTTCTCATTCTCCCAAGCTTCTCATTCTCCCCAAGCTTCAGCTTGGGGTTAAATGATACCCCGTCAGACGCGCACAACCGTTTCAACGGTTTAGTTTAACCTCACAAAATCCAAGCATTGACGCAATCTCGCAAACCGTTAAAACGGTTGCCGCGATTCGGACTGGAGACACTAACCCCAAGCTGAAGCTTGGGGAGAATGAGAAGCTTGGGAGAATGAGAAGTTGAGTTTTCACAAAAGTCGCTGAAGCTCGCTGTGAATGAGAGATCAAAATTGAAATGAACCCTGTACAGACCTTCCACTAGAGTTGCCATGAATAACGGGTGCTGTTAACGTGTGACGCGGCCAATAGTCGAGGATTTACCCGTGGATCAGGAAGTAGGGAGGTTTGAATCGACTTGACGCCAATTTAATCTCGAACACATTCGATTTAGCTGAGGTCTTCTAAACAGTTATGCCTGACGAACAGAGAGTTGCCAATAATTCGCAAACTTACGTTGCAAATGCCGACGACTTTGTCTTCGAAGCACTAGAACAGAAAAACGGCCAGGCCACTGTTATTCGTTTCAAGATGGAAGATCCGCGCTTTCATGCCGGCGATGTCCTACTGGTCCTGAGCGGCTCAGACATTCATTTCCACGGCATGATCGGACAGATTGCCGACGGAATGGCCATAGCCAGCGACCATCGCGGCTCTCTCCTGCCAGCAACGGTTCAATAATCACCGAACATACCCGTAGGGGTAAGCCACCTTCACACCCGGAGTGGACGACTTGACCTCGATTCGATGAAAGCCTTTCTTAAGGTGAGTCGAGAGGAATGTTAATGCTGCCTGCCGATTTAAGGACGTATCCAAGTCTCTAATAAAGGGATCAAAACTAACCGGTACGCCAGTCCCCTGGAAGAATGCGTGCCCACCCGTTTCGGTCGAGAGCTTCAATAAAGAGCTCTGAGCGTTGCTAGTTAGTAAGAAGTTCCCTTCGGCAGCCAGGGTCGGCGCGTAAAATCCGTAAATCGCGACACTCCGTCGCTGCGATTCGGTAATCGCCCGCTGCAAGTCAATGCTTTGGGTAGGTGAAGATGAATCGATACCTCTCGAAATATCCAGGCCATCCGAAATCAACAAAATCGCCCGCCTTCCCAGCGGCTGAGCGTCAAAGCGTTTCAATGCTTCAATGACTTCGACATATGGATTGTATGGTCCCACACTCGCGAAACCAGCTGGCGGTCTCAGACTCTTTGCTGCCTTCTCCAGATCAACAGTGAACTTTTGTTTGACCTGTAAACTCCCTGTCCTGAGATAACCGATCATTACGCGTGAACCGCGCGGTAAACGCCTGATAAATTCCTGGAGTGATTTTGTCTCGTTGGCGACCGAAGGTACCAGGTCTTCCTGGATTAGCAAGGCTAGAGTTATCGGAGAATTTGTGCCCATGCCTCTAATCGATATGATTGTCTGGGGTTCCCCATCTTCACTCACCGTCAGGTCTATGTTTTGCAACTCCGCTTCGTGCTCAGCCTCTTTGACGTTAATGGTCAAAGGTATGACTACTGGTTTGCCCGGAGTTCCGTTGGAACCAGTGCCCGCCGCAGCTGGCGATTGAGCGTTGCTCACGGAGGTAATTACCAGCAGAGTCAGCAAAGCAAACGTCTTTATAATCGGGTACCTTCGAAGAGTTCTCATTTGGTTTCTCGCTTCAGTCGTCAACAACATTATACAGACGAGTCCCAAAAATGCTTATCTGTCACTTCGATAGCTGGCGGCTCGAACTTTCATAAGCTAAGATTTCCACGGAGCTGAATAAATATTGAGCGAAGCAATTGGAAAAGTATCAAACCGAGACGTGGCCGTAAATCGGATGCTGAAGGCCGCACCATGGCTGGCGGTCCTGGTTACAACCTTACCCGCACCATTGGTCTTTTTACTGCTTTTTCTAACTTCCACTGCGACAGATTCAGCGGCTGTATTGCTTCTTCTGGCCGGAACCTCACTCACATTTGGCTTCGCGATCGGGCTTTTGATCGCAGTTATCTTTCTGTTCTACCGGCGAAAATGGCTCGCGAGATTAAGAGACCGTTTAGCTTCCGATGGAATCACGGCTAGTGAGGTTGTCTGGTTCCGTTCAGAACTTACATCTGCCGAACGGGCTTCATTGTCAGAAATTGAGCGAAGCAACCCCTTATTGGCCGATGCTTACCTCGAAACGCTGGCCAGCCGGCTAACCGCATCAAGAATAATCTCCCGTTCCCGAAACGAAATGCTCAAGGTTGAGCGGCGGCTGAATCGTGCCCGATCGCTCGCCTCGGCCGACACCCAGGCACTGCAGAAAGAATTACTGGAGGATCGCGACAGACTTGCCGCAGTCCGACAACGTGCAAATGACCACCTGACCAAAGCACGAGCCCGGCTCCAGGAAATCGAGGCTACCGCGAGTCGGAAACTCAGCGTCGCTGAAACCGACGTGATGATGCAACGATTGGGATCGGCCCAGGATCAACTACCACTCGTACTTGAAATTGCCAGATTAGAGCAACAAGCCTTGGTCGAAGCGAATACTCAGCTGAATGACACCCCGGTAAAGGCGAGCGGTAACTAGTTCACAATGCACTCAGCCGATAGATACCCGGGGCCAATCGCCTGGCGAAACCGTCGTCAACAAGCGCCCAATTACCTAACCCGGCCTCGGGCGAACTTAGACCAGTAACTCTCGCCAGCTCACCCCTGGCAGTCATTCCGGCTCCGGTCAGGTAGGCCCGCGCGATCTCCTTAACAGCAACTTCGCGGTTCACTCGCTCCTTCATTTGATCAGGAAAGCGCGCCTCGGCAATGGTCCAAATGTAACTAAACGTCGGTTGGTATATTACCTCGCTCGGGATCACTTTAAGAGTTTTCTGCAACTCATCCAGGGCTTTATTAAAGCGAGCGCGATCGCCGATACCACACTCATCTCGGAGATCTCTCGTGGCCATCTCCCATTCTGATCGAAGAACTTTCAGAATGAGACGGGCATCATCCGTCAGCTGCGACTTCTCTTTTCCGGCCGAAACTCCCAGTAAGCCGTTAAAAAATGGCAACAAGCGCGGCGCAACAAAAGTGGCCCTGCCCTTCAACAATTTGCCGTAGAAATGCCGGCCTCGGCGCATAACCTCATCTTTGATGGTCCAGGTCAAACTGCTTTCGGCATCCTTCTGCACATTTCTCGGCATGTGAGCATCTCTCCGGCCACAAACCGCAATATACAGGCTTGGACCAGGACGGCGTGAATCAGTAAGCGCCTCGCAGAAACCAACCTCCTCAATAAAGCGTTCGGCCGAGAACACATCATCGACTCGTAACTCAGGATCACGTCGCCATAAACGGTCACGATAACTCTCGATCTCTTCGGGTAGTGTCAACGCATAACCTCTCAATGTGATTCCCTAATCAGTCAATTTGGAATGATCGGTCAGCTTCCGCACGACCTGTGACGTCCTCATGTTTCCGCTAACTCGTTGAAAAACAAAGGGCTGAGCGCAATTCGGCAGTTTGGCACAAACGCTGCAAAAAGCAGAGCGCCCAGACCCTGCAGTCAGGGTCAAAAATTTTTGGTTGAGTTACGGAGATTACTGGACGTGAAATCGATAAACAAACCTCGACGCTGCCTCACAATAAGCGTGCTAACTGCACTGTCGCTCATTGCGATCGTGCCCGGCAGCTTTCTCTTATCCAGCGCGGCTAGTGCGGCAGGTAAGATTGGCAAAAATCGGAATGGTGGCCTCCACCATAACAAGATCGCATTTGACCTTAGTGAGCAGTTGCACCAAAAGAACGCCGGCTCACTCGTCAACGTAATCCTCCAGCTCAACTCTTCCCCGAGTGGTCAATTGAATGCACTCTTGAGAAGCAATGGTGTTCGCGTTAAAGGAAAATTCTCAAGCTTCAATTCATACGCGCTGTCACTGCCGGTTTCCGTCGTTAATTCCTTAGCTACGTTTCCAGAAGTTGAGTTTGTCTCCATCGACTCCGAAGTTAAGACTTTGGGCGGACATATTGCGCATACATCAGGAACTGACAACGTTCGTTCGATGAGTTCTGATGGTGCTTTAGATGGAAATGGCATCGGCATCGCGATTGTTGATTCGGGTATCTACGCCGCCCATACCGCGTTCAAGGACGCTCAAACCGGACTATCGAGAATAGTTGTTAACAAAGATTTCACTGGCGAAGGTAGAACCGACGATCCCTATGGACACGGAACACACGTGGCTGCCGCAGCTGCGGGTAGTGGAATCGTTTCAAGCGGTGAGTACATTGGTATCGCCTCGCGCGCAAATCTCTTAAATCTAAGAGTCTTAAATTCCCAGGGCGTCGGCAATGTTTCAGGCGTTCTCTCAGCACTGGATTGGATTATGGCGAACGCCGGCAGTTACAACGTTCGCGTCGTCAATCTTAGCCTTGGAATGCCGGCGATTAACTCGAGTCAATTCGATCCACTTTGCCGCGCGGTCCGTCGCCTGGTGGACCGGGGAATCTTTGTCGTCGCGGCTGCAGGAAACAATGGAAAAGACAGTAGTGGTCAGAAGGTGTACGGCCAAGTCCATTCACCAGGCAACGAAGCGTCCGCTCTTACAGTCGGTGCGGTAGACACACAGGGAACTGATTCAAGAGGCGACGATACAATTGCGACCTATAGTTCACGTGGTCCAACGAGAAGTTTCTGGACCGATGAATTCGGCGTCAAACATTTCGACAACATCATCAAACCAGAACTCTCAGCCCCAGGAAACAAGACTATCTTCGCGGAATCTCCCGGCAACTTTATTCTCTCGCAAAATCCTTCTCTCGACGCTGGTGTAAGCGGAAACGATACGCGCAAACAGATGATCCTTAGCGGAACCTCGATGGCCGCACCATTGGCCGCCGGGGCCGCCGCCCTATTATTTGAAGCTAACCCAACTCTCAGCCCCAATCTCATTAAAGCGATTCTGATGTATACCGCTCAGCAACTGCCGAATTACAACATGTTCGAGCAGGGTGCCGGCGAACTAAACGTCGACGGCGCCGTCAGAGTCGCAAGGCTCGTACGCACGAACCTTGACAGCTCAACTGCACTTGGATCGAGCTTGCTAAATGGTTCACTTCCTTCTCAACAAACCAGCATCAGTACTGCAAACGGCACTTCCACTTTCCAATGGTCCAGGGGAATCATCCTTGGACAAACCTATGCAACCGGTGTCGACCTGATGACCAAGTATCAAAAGATCTACGCTAACGGAGTTCTGCTTGGTGACGGCGTACTCATCGGCGATGGCGTCCTGATTGGCGATGGCGTGTTAATCGGCGATGGCGTTCTCATCGGCGACAGCGCGATGCTTTCCAACGGCGTTTTGATCGGCGACAACATACTCGTCAGCAATGGCACTTCGATGGGCAGCGGCTCAATCTTCTGTGCTACCGGTGTCCTGATTGGCGATGGTGTTTTGATCGGCGATGGAGTCTTGATAGGTGACGGCGTCCTGATTGGCGATGGAGTTCTTATCGGTGACGGCGTGCTCATTGGTGACGCGGTTTTACAGGCCCTGAACGCAATGGTTTCAGGCGACGCAACACCTTCGATGCAACCAGTTACTGACAACGAACTCGACTACGTGGGATTTTAAGTTAGGAATTACTGGCTCTAACCACTCACTACTATAAAGAGAGCACAAATGTTCGAAACTAGCGGCACAGCACAACTGAATAACCAATCAATCGGTATCGGCTCAGTAGACGTCGGAAATGTCACCCGACTGAGAACCGGTCAGGAAACTGAAGTTCTTAACTTTCTCTCAGAACGTCCAATCCATACCGTCGCCATGATGAGCATGATTCGTGACAACGGTTTGACGAGCCCCTTCAACCGCGGTGTCTTCTACGGTTATCGCGATTTGAATGGCCGGCTCGAAGGAGTTGCCTTAATTGGCCACGCTACGCTGCTTGAGACCGTATCAGATCGATCACTATCGGCCCTTTCCAAAATGGCTCGTAAATGCGGTTCAATCCACATGATTATGGGCGAACAGGATCGGATCGATGAATTCTGGTCCAGTTATTCTGAGGAAGGGCAAGAAAAGCGCCACAGTTGTGTCGAACAACTATTTGAATTGTCTACACCTGTTGTAGTTCCAGGTGAGATGAGCAACTTGCGACTCGCTACGGATGCCGAGGTGGATCTGGTGATGCCGGTCCAGGCTGTGCTCGCTTTTGAAGAGAGCGGTGTCAATCCCATGACTCTGGATCTCGAAGGATTTCGTCTGCGCTGCCTCCGCCGTATCCAACAAGGTCGAACCTGGGTAGTGGTCGAAAATGGTGCTTTGGTGTTCAAGGCCGAAGTTATCTCGCAGACATCGGGCGTCGCTTATCTAGAAGGAATCTGGACGCGCCACGATAAACGACAAAGCGGCGATTCGGTCCGGTATCTATCGGAACTCTCGCTGCGACTCTTGCAGGAAGTTAATTCGATTTGCCTGCTGGTAAATGAGAAGAATCTCCGCGCCAAAGCGTTTTACCGAAAGTGCGGTTTTCTATTTAGAGCTTCGTACAAAACAATTTTTATGAAGGTGAATGCACGCTCGAACTAACTATTAAATGGTCCCCCGATCCGTCTTGATGAAAGGCAGCCCTTCCCTCACCTTGAGTGCAAGACACAACAATGTCGAATACCCCTGGCACCAAAAGAAACCCACTCTTCGGGCCATTCCTCTGGGTTGTCGCCGGAGTCGGTAGCTGGACGTTTCTTTACTCGGTTTACCAAATCGATGTTGGACGACTCGATTTCAGCTTCGTCATCCTGCTTTCCATCGTCCTGCTGCTGAGCTCGCGCATCAGCGTTCCTATCCCACGATTAAGCTCTCAGATTTCCGTTTCTGACACATTGGTCTTTCTGGCATTGCTTCTTTATGGTGGCTCATGCGCAATCCTGGTTGGTGCGATCGAAGCCGTTGTTTCTTCGCTCAGGTTCAGTCGCAAGGCTGCAACGATCCTTTTTAACTTAGGTTGCGCAACTGTATCCATCTTCTTTACGAGCCAGATCATGGAGTTGGGTTTTGGTGATGTTACTGCGCTCGCCCGTCGGCCCGGTTCGAGTGGTTTTCTGGCGGCTGTCGGTACCATGGCTCTGGTGCACTATGCAACAAACTCCGGATTGGTCGCGATTGGAGCCGCTCTAAAAACAGACCAGCCGATCTGGCAGACCTGGCGCAGACACTATCTCTGGACTTCGATCACCTATTTCGCCGGCGCGTGTGCTGCCGGAGTGATAGCGGTGTTGGTCCAACTTGTCGGCTTTTATGCATTTGTTATCACGTTGCCCATTATCGCCATCGTTTTCCTGACCTACCGGACATATCTGAAGAATGTAGAAACGTCTGCGGCCCAGGCCGATCAGGCCGAAAAGCATGTTAAGGAACTGTCTCACTACATAGCTGAACAAGATCGAATTAGAGAGCAGTTCTCGCAGATGGAAAAACTGTCGGCTCTCGGTGAGCTCGCATCGGGTGTTGCGCACGACTTTAACAATACACTCGCCGGAATTCTCGGCAGAGCACAGCTGTTACAACGTACCGACGATCCGGAAAAGATTAAACGAGGGCTCGAGATCATCATTAAGACTGCGGAGGATGGCGCTAAGACAGTAAAGCGGATACAAGACTTTGCCCGCCAGCGCAGGGACCATGATTTTGAACTCGTTTCCATCGATCAAATTCTTACCGACGCCAGCGAGATTACCCGGCCGCGCTGGAAGAATTGTGCTGAAGCTTCGAACATCCACATAACCGTGGATCTCCAGATTCAATCTCAGGCCATGGTCATGGGAGACGATTCTGAGCTACGCGAGGTCCTGGTGAACATGGTCTTCAACGCGGTTGACGCGATGCCAGATGGCGGTAAGTTATTGCTTGCCACCAGCATCGTCGACAAGTCAGTAATCATCAAGATCGCAGACACCGGCGTTGGAATGTATCCTGAGATTCGTTCAAGGATCTTCGATCCTTTCTTTACCACAAAAGGTAAGGCCGGTTTAGGTCTTGGACTCGCGGTAAGCTTTGGAATTATCAGAAGACACGGCGGCACGATTGAAGTAGATTCAGAATACGGCAAAGGCACCGAGTTCCGGATCATCCTGCCAGTCTCAAGTGTTAACAGCCTGGTCGTTCCGGATCGCGCAGCTGTCGAAACAGCACCGGCCGCAGTTGTTACCACCAACGACTCAATAGAACGTCATGGCGCCACAAGACTTCTAGTGGTTGACGACGAGGATTTCGTGCGAGATTTACTGCGGGAGATCCTGGAGAGCGAAGGTTGCGAGGTGGTGTTGGCGGAAAGTGGCAATCAAGCGCTCCAACTCTTCGAGGAGAACCAGTTTGACGCGGTGTTCACGGATGTCGGTATGCCGGGTATGAGTGGCTGGGAACTGGCCCAGGCAATCCGGCAACAGAATCAAACCATACCAATTGCTGTAATAACTGGTTGGGGAGAAGCAGTCGGCTCAAACGAACAGAAGGCCGCCGGAGTTGATTGGGTCATAGCGAAACCCTTCACCGCCGATCGAATAATCGAGCTAATAAAAGAGATCAGCACCCAGACCGGATCGCACCGCTCAGGTTTCTCGACCGTCGCGGCGTGAAGAATCAGAACTCTACAACCTATATTCTTCGTCGAGTCTGAATAGCGCCAGCCACACTCGCTTCCACCACTTCGAGTCTGAATGGCTTCAATAGATAATCAAAAGCTCCTCGACTGATCATCTCCTGGGCCTGATCTTCATCACTTAGACCAGAGATCATAATCACGGGCGTTCCAGGAAACTCTTGAACAATTCGCTTTAGAAGTTCGGCTCCGCCAAGGCCGGGCATGGATATATCTGTGAGCACTACGTCGAATACTTGTTTTTGCAATTGGCCCAGGGCCTCTTCTGCTGTCCCCGCTGCTGTACATTTATGCTTTTCAGACAGTAATTCAAAAAGCGTATCGCGGATGACAGAATCGTCATCAACAATCAGGATCTCAGCCATCATGGTCCTCCCACGTTTTTTTGACCAAAGGCCTCTCCTGGGCACACCCTTGAGCCTTTGAACTTTCTTTCTGTGAGGATTGAGCTTAGGAGTGGACCAAATAGTAGCACAGGCTTTCCCTGCGATTAATAATTGTTGATTTTCGAAACAACAACTCCTTTTTCTGACTGGTGTGGTATTCTTTCACACTAGAAATGGGATTAGGCGACGCAAAAGCAAGCATTATTTTTGCAGATGACGATCTCTTCGTTGGAATCTCTCCTTCCGGCCACAGCATAAGCCTCGACACTGATAGCGCTCGTTCGGTCGGGCCCAGTCCCGTCGAGCTGTTGCTCATCGCGCTGGGATCGTGCACTGGAGTAGATGTCATCACCATCCTCAAGAAAAAGCGCCAACGTGTCACAAAATATCGGGTCGAAGTATCGGGGAAACGTCGTGACGAGCATCCACGCAACTTCACCTCGATGACGGTCCACCACATTCTTAGCGGCACGTCAATAAACCCTACGGCTGTAAGCCAGGCAATTGAGTTATCTACTGAAAAATACTGCAGCGTCGCTGCCACTCTCCGCCCGACCGTAGAAATCCATTCCACTTTTGAGATCATCGAAGAGACGTTTAGTTCAGAGTAAGGGGGTGCGCGAGTGCGATTTACTAAAGTTGTTCTGATCCTCTCATTCCTATGTGTAGTTCCCGTACGTGGGGTTGAAAGAGCCAGGGCACTCCACCCACGGCAGTCAGCCAACGACACTTCACTTGCGGCTGTTCGTCGTAGCGATTCCTCGACAAGAGACGCCCAGGGTCAACTCGGGAAACTGACTCAGGCAGAACATATGCGACGGGCGTCGATCTATCTGGGCAATCGAGCCTTCGTCGAAGCACGAGCTCATTGGCAGGCTCTGATCAATTATTACCCCGAAGATCCACGCGTTCCGGAAGCGCTCCTCGGAATTGGCCGGTCCTATTTCTTAAGTAAGGAGTATGAAAAGGGATACCCAATCTTCAACCAGATCGTTGAACGGTACCCCGGAACCAAGGAAGGGCGTGAGGCTTTGAACTTCAGCGCTGCTTCCCTGCTTCGCATGGGCAGATTCTCAGAATCAGCAGCACGATATGCGGAGTATGTAGATCGGTTTCCAAATGGTGAACGAATCGACACTGCACATTTGAACGTGATCGACACTTTGCGCGAGGCCGGCAAACCGGCGGAGGCTATTCCCTGGGTTGAAAAGACGCGGCGCCGCTTTGCAGGCACTGCGACTGAAACCAATGCCATCTTTGCCGCGCTACGCTTATATGTTTCAGAGGAAGATTGGACCAACGCAATCGACACTGCCGAGCTTCTCTCCAGAAAATCATTTTCTAAGGCCGTTGACACAACGCTCGCAGAAGTGATCTATCTGAAAGCTTTCAGCCTGGAACGAGCGGGTCGGAAAGATGAGGCGTTCTCTGCTTATCTATCGATTCCGGATGGTATCGAGTCATACTATGGCTGGCTGGCGACGCAGCGCTTGCGCAACCTGGCAACTAAAGCAAGAACAGAGATTGTGAATGAGCGTGAGCAGCGTGTTAACGACTCGATTGCCAACGTTGCGCCGCTTTATCCCGCACCTTATCGAGTAGCAATTGTTAACGCCGCTAAGACACGAAAACTAGATCCGCGCTTTATTCTCGCGTTGATTCGCCAGGAAAGTGTTTTCAAACCTTTAGCTAAGTCACCTGCCGGCGCCCGTGGCTTGTTACAACTCACCATGGATGCTGCACAAAAATATGCGGCCGGCGCGGGCCTTGGTCCGATAAGAGAAAACCAGCTGTATCAACCTGAGACTTCGATCGTGCTCGGCGCCCAGTACTTGCAAACTCTAACAGACATGTTTCCCAAACTTCTTGAACCTGTCGCGGCGTCTTATAACGGCGGCGAAGATAACGTTGCACGATGGTTGAAGAGGGGAAAACATAATGATCCTGGAATTTTTACTTCGGAGGTTGGTTTCGACGAGACCAAGAACTATGTCCAAAAGGTGATGTCCAACTACCGAGTCTATCGCCAACTGTATACGGCCGAGTTGATGCCGCGCGGTTCGTCTAGGGCTCAGGACTAAACCCACGCGAATCCTCACGTCGGCGAATTGGATCAGGTACGACGGGCCTTGGCACGACTCCAAGTCGCAGCAACGCCGAATAGTATTCATACCGGATGTTTACTTCCGCTGCGGCCGACGACTCGAGCTCCATATTTATCCATCGCACGTCATTATCGACTGAGCGGCCGATTCCAGTAGCTGCAAACTCATCGTTGGGCGCCTGCGACACCACTCCTGCCTTGTCACGACTGGCTTCCGATTTAGCCGAAGGAGAAACGGGCTCACTGCTTCGTGATTCACCAGTCTGATCGTCTCGATAAATTGGTCTTGGCGGCACCGCTGTGATTGCCGGTCGCTTTTCCAGGAAGAAGGCGGCTGAGATAACTCCAAGGTTAGCGGTTTGGCCGAGCTTGGCTCCGTACGAATCGCGTTCAGTAGTGAAATAAAATCGACGCGCTCGCGCTGAACTCATTTGCCAGCCACTAATCGTGATTGTTTGATACGGTTCGATGACCCACTTGCTCGCATTCCAGGCAGTGGTGTGACGAGCATCAATCGTATTTAGACCATCAACTGACAAGGCGACGGCAACACGTTGCGGCAAAGGATTTCGAATTCTCAATTCGTACTCCGCATTGGGCTGCGCTTCAACATAAGTGCGGCCTCTGGATGAGTATTCAGTCAAAGGTTGGCCATTTACGAGCACTTCCAGACTAAAACCTCGAGGTAGCGGTGGTCGTTTTGTGACTGTGCGCTCACTTTGTACTTCATGAGCCACCACTGAGGCGGCTTCGCGGCCACCGTAAATCAGGACAGTCGCAAGCGTGACGCCGGTAAAAACCAGTGCAGCAAAAATCAGACGAAAAATCATGGTGGTTTCCTCCAGAACGAGTCAAACATTCTCAGAACGGACAAATTCTGGTTTCTTGCACAGGAAAATGTGGCAAATCTTGATATGTGGGCTCAGCGGTGCGGTAATTGCTCCTATGAATAGTTGTTAGAAACATCACTGGCCAGATGGGTGAAATGATGGGTAAACTGCGGGGCCGGTTGGACCGATGGTATTTGTGGTTGAGAAATGCGGCCCGGAAAAGCTACAATTACCGCCCAATTCTGGAGCACCAAACCTGACAATTCTTTTTTTAATTCGGCTAAGTGAGGCTTAGAACAGCTAATGGAGTACGCGCTTACTGCAACCAAGAATGAAGCTCCGGCAGGTTCATATTATGACCGGATAGCCCGGTTTTATGACCTGACCTTCAAGCTAAATGGTTACGGCCGTTCGTTGGACCAGTACTTTGCAACGCATCCGTTACCGGTCTCTCGCGGTGCACGAATTCTGGACGCGGGTTGCGGCACCGGCCTTTTGACGTTGGCCCTGCTACGTTCCATTCGCTTCCCTGTCTCGATAACAGCTTTGGATCTGTCGTCCACATCTGTCGCTGCCGCGCGAAAAGCACTCTACTACAGTGATGGCCGCAAACGAGATGTTACGTTCACCCAGGGCAACCTTCTATCCTTGCCATTCCCCGACGAATCGCTGGATCTTGTTGTTACTGCCGGCGCGCTCGAGTACGTTCCACTTGAAGACGGACTGTCAGAACTCGCCCGCGTGATCGTACCCGGCGGACACTTGCTACATCTGCCGGTGCATCCGGGCGTAGCCGGCGTCGTGCTCGAAATACTTTTCCGATTTAAGAGTCACCCACCAAAAGAAGTAATCAGCAAAACCGAGAGACATTTTCGAATAGTCCATCGCTACAAGTTCCCGGCACCCCAGGCAATAGGCTGGAGTAAGACCGCAATCATGGCCCAGAAGGTTTAGCGGTACTGTTCGCGGGAACAATTCGGAGAATTCGATCATCATCACTTGCGGGCTTACCGCGCCCGTCACGGTTTGAAGTCGAAAAATAGAGAAAGCCGTCTGGTCCTTCTGCCACGTCGCGGATACGTCCGTAGTTTGTAACGATGCGTTCCTGTTTGACCACGGAGCGCCCGTTCAACTCGATGCGCATTAAAGCAGCTCCGTTCAAACAGCCAAAGAAAAAGTTTCCTTTGAACTGGGGAAAAACCGACCCTCGATAAAACATTCCACTAGCCGGAGCACAAGCCGGCGTGTATTCAAGCAGCGGCGACTCTAAACCCGCTTGCGATTCCTTGTGGTGAATAATGGGCCAACCGTAATTCTTTCCTTTCTCGACAATATTCACCTCATCACCACCGCCTGGACCATCAAAGCCGCTTGGACCATGTTCCGTCTGGAACATCAGGTTACTTTCGGGTTGCCAGTCCATCCCCTGGGCATTTCGATGTCCATAGGACCAGATTTCCGGCCTCGCATCCTGCCGGCCGAAGAACGGATTATCATCAGGCACGGTGCCGTCATCATTCAGCCTGAGCGTTTTTCCCGCCAGTGAGTTCAACTGCTGGGCCAATTCCCTTTTCGTGGCGTCTCCAGTGGTGATGTACAGCTTTCCATCGGGACCAAAACGCAGGCGGCAACCCGCATGAAACTGGGCCGCCGGAATGTTTTCAATAATCACTTTCGGCTCAGTAAAACCCTGGGCTGACTCTTTGTAGCGAACGACCCGGACCAGTACACCGGTTTGCGAATATGCATAAGAAAGATAGACGTAGTGGTTGGTATTGAATTGCGGATGTAACGCAATACTCATCAGACCGCTTTCACCGGATGGGTCAACGTCAGGTACTACAAAGAGAGGTTCTGGTCTTAGTTTTCCATTTTCAAAAACACGGACACGGCCGATTCGTTCCGTAAAAAACATTCGACCGTCGGGCGCCCAGACAATTGACCATGGAACTTCGAGACCAGTGATAACTGGTTCAATGTTGAAAGTTGCGCTGGTTTGGGTCGGGTCATTTTCGCCGGCAGGTTCTCCAGACGGAGTCCTATCGCAGGCAAGAGTGATAATCAATAATGAAGCTAGTAGGAATCCAATTATGTTTCTCATCTTTGTAAAGTCTCTGCAGTGTCTGGGCCAGCGGTTGCGGTAACGGGGCACGGTACTCAACTGCGCTACCAGTATTTTAGGCGATTGGTAACAACTACTGGGGCTAGTTTAGGTGGGGGCTAAAATTGAATGTACTCGTGCAGCAGCTTGAGCTCGTCACCTTGCTCACCAACTTCGGCTCGCAAGAGGTCGCGAATTGAAAGCATTCCGACCCAACGCTCGCCGTCAACGACTGGAAGATGTCGAGTACCGATCCTTTCCATTCGTTCAAGGGCTTGATGGGGAGTTTCGTCACATTGAATAACTGCGCGCAACTCACTGGTGACTTCTCCGACGCGGACGGCATGCGGATCGCGTTCGGGGACGACTACGCGGTTCAGGACATCTCGCTCAGAAAAGACGCCTATAAGCCTGCCGTCTTCGTCGACTACGCACACAGCGCCGATGTTTCTGGCAGCCATAAACGCGGCAGCTTCCTGTACCGTTGCTGAAGCGCGTGTGGAATAAGGCTCCCGGTTGCGAATCACATCCCTGATCAGCATCGCATTTACTCTCCTGTCAGATTCGGTCTTAAGATACGACCTATGAAAGTGATTGCGGCTCTCTAGCCTCTTCTTGGCTTTGTCCAATTCTGTCCGTTTGTTCGATGGCTGCCCTATTTTCAACTATTACCCTCCATCCCCGCAAGATCATTCGCACGCGAACCACCCGGCAACCTTGGAGTGCGACGGCCCGGCGTCGCTTTGTTACACAGGGCTTTCCCGCTCGACAGCGCTATCTCTGAACTATTAGCGCCGCGAGCGTTATCACATTGAGAGTTTTGTAGCGATCCGGGAAGAAGTTTTCTTTTTGAAACTTAAGTCTGAGAAGGCATGAGGCTTAGAAAGCGCCGCCGGGCCGGCGCACTCCAAGGGAAGACTTTTCCGGGGAACCTCAGAACAAACTGGCTTGGGCGGTGGGGCGGCGGAAGGTGCTCGTGGCAGATGTTCGATGAGTTCGTTTCTTGTTGAATCCCAAACGTTCAGAATGAATCTTGAAGAGGCGCTCAGTCGCTTTCCAGTATTCGCCTTTGCCGCGCATTCTCTCGCCAAATACACTCGAATTTACTTTTCCGTCGCGCGCCTCTCTGATGCGGCTCATCACCCGGTCAGCTTTTGTGGGAAGTTCATCGCGCAACCGTTCTTCAAAATAAGGAGCCACACTTCCCGGCAGGCGCAACATGTTTATGAACGCCATCTCAGCTCCCGACTCTTTCGCACGTTTAAGCAACTCGGGAATGTCGCTCGAGAGACCCGGAATGACAGGAGCGATCCCAATTCCAACGGTGATCCCTGCTTCGGCAAGACTCTGCATCGCGTGAAACCGCGCTTCCGGCAGCGGGGCGTAAGGTTCGACCGCTCGGGCCGTTTCAACATCGGTGAATGGAATCGTAAAGAAGACCGCAAGGCTGGCGTTGCGCGACAACTCCTGTAACACATCGATGTCACGCCGTATCAAAGCTGATTTTGTAATGATTCCGATTGGTTGGTGGAACTCCGCACAAATCTCAAGGCACTGTCGCGTCAACTTATAATGCGATTCCAGCGGAACATATGGATCTGAGGTAAAAGAAAAAACTATCTCAGCTCCTTTCCAGGATGGTTTCATCAACTCCTGTCTAAGCAACTTCGGAGCATTTACTTTAACCACAATTTTTCGATCGAAATCTGTTCCCGCTCCGTAGCCCAGGTACTCGTGCGTTGGTCTACTGAAACAATAAGTGCAGCCGTGAATACAACCTCGGTAACAGTTGACGGTGTAATCGAATCCGACGTCAGGACTATCATTATGGGTGATGATCTTCCGAGTATCAGTCTCTTCAAACACCTCGAGCTTGATTTCAGGAGGTTCTCCAATCCACTCGACTGATTGTGTGAGCCATGGATTCGGAGGGTTTTCGACGTAACGCATACCCTTTTACCCCTTGTAAATTTACTTCGACTTCTCTCCACCAACAGTCAACGATTCAATAGCATCGTAAAAGACGTAGACCTGGACTCCTTCTTCGCCCAGCGTCTCATTCAGACAAATGTGATCGTTGCTGATTTCAGTTATTCGTCCGCTGTACAGACCGCCCGAAAGAGTCTTCAAAGTGATCAACTCTCCTTTAAATCTTCTGAACAGATTCTCCGTATGTTGTCTAGCCATCATGGTTCCTTTCACTCAGAAGTTTCGGGCTCGAGATCGGTATTAGACCAGCCAACCAGAAACCAACGATATTTATCCGGGTCTTCCACGGTAATAAAACGCCCGCCCCAACCTTCATCCACTGGCGGTTGCACCTCGATATTCTTAAGTTGAATTTGTCGATAAGTAGTGTCGATATCGTCAACTCCGACAAAGAAGTGTACGCCGCGGCCTCTACGCAGCATGGTTTCGAGATTCTGGGCGAGTGTCACTTTTAACCTTCCCGCATGAAGTGTCGCAGTTGGTGGTTCAGCAGTGCCGTTTATCGAGTCAACTTCAAAACCGAGCACATCTTTGTAAAATGCTAAAGACTCCTCCAAACTATTCACTTCGAGAAATATAAGATCGAGTCCGGTTAACATTTTTACGCAGGGGGTCTTGGGTTTTAGGTCTTGGGTCTTGGGTCTTTTATCTTGAGTTAGTACCACCGAGGCCAAAAGCCAAAGACCCAAGATCAAAGACCAAAGATCCAAGACCCAAACCTCATTAATCACTCGCGATCAGCAGATACACCCCATAAGCTCCGGAAACGACGACCAGCCAGAAAGCAAGCTCCTGGAGACTCGTGTGTCGTCTTAAACGATGAGTTGACGGCAGCGATGCATTCACGGCCACCATTGCACTCCTCGCTAGCAAGACTCCAAAACCAATTACGAACACCGCGAGAATCGCCAGCGGCCACAGAAACCAGATCCACTGAAAACGGACCAGCAGCAACAAAAACAATCCTGCAATAAGACACAATAGCGCGCTTAAGCAGTGCCCGAAAACTCCAATGTTTGAAGCGGTCGGTGCCGAGACCGGGACGTGACCCGCAGGCCGCGGATAGCGTCTTCTACTGTTGTCATAGGCATTTCTAGCGTCTTGGTCCTTTAATACTCCATAGGCCTCGTTCAAAGATTTCATGTTTTCCTCGTTACCACCAAGGTCTGGATGGTGACGCGCTGCCTGCTTCTTGTACTGCCTATCGATCTCACTCTTTGACGCCGCCTCATCGACTCCAAGGACGTGGTAATAGTCTTTGTTTAATTCCGGACGGTTCATCGGTTTGCTGATTCTAGGAGCCGGATTTTCGTTTGGCAATGCAGCACGACCGCTTAGCAACACAGAAGTATCAAAGATTAATCTTCACCGATCCTGTGCTAACCTTAGGTCGAGACATAAACAACATGGCACATACTTTCGCACCAGGCGACGACCTTGTTTTTCAACTTGAAAGCGCTTTCGGACTCCTTCGCGTACTCGCAATCGAAGGTGACGGACCACAGACAGTTTGGCACTTGCTGGCCTACGATGATTTCTTTCCTGACGTTGAGTCCGCCGAAAGGACGCTTGCCAGCAACACATCGATCCCTGTTAGAAACGGTCACATGGCTTTGACCAATCGCGCGTTTGAACGTACACCGGCCGCTCGACTCGGCAATCGACCTGTCACTGATCAGGAGTTGGAAGCTTACAAAAAATGGAAAGAGTCCAACGGCTCAGTCTCAGATCGGTCGGCCCTCCTCATGCTCGGAATTCGCTAATGACACCTCAATCCAAATTGTGCGCCGCCATTCTGGTCTTCATTTGCACAAGCCTCGTACTTGCCACTCGTACCGAGAGGGTGGTGGACACCTGGAGACCGGTACATTACCTGGTCAACATAAAACTCGACTCTCAGTTGTCCCAGATTGAGTCTGCCACCACGCGAATTGACATCCGCGCGCTAAAGAGACTGTCGATCGTTGATTTGGATTTTGGGGATCTGACGATTGACAGTATCAGTGTCGACACTCGCTCAGTTCCCTTCACCCACAAAAATGAACGACTCGTTATCAATTTGCCTCAGCCTGTAAACGCAGGTGCAAACATCTCCATTTCGGTCTCGTACCACGGAAAGCCAAAGGACGGGCTGATCATTAGTCCCGATAAAGACGGAAAGGCCGCAGTAGTAGGTGATAATTGGCCCAATAGAGTTCACCACTGGATCCCAACATTCGATCATCCATCGGCCAAAGCATCCGTCACTTTTAACATCACAGCTTCTGCTAACAATCTGGTAGTCGCTAACGGCAGCCTGGACCATGTAGAGACCAACGCAGACGGAAATCGGACCTGGACGTATACCGAGGAAGCTCCAATTCCGCCGTATTGCATGATCATTGGTGTCGGACAATTCAATCGAGCGGAGTTGGAAAATTCTAGTCGTACTCCTCTGTCATATTACGTTCCAGGCTCAGATGCGCTCGCAGCTCCAAAGGGTTTTGCTCCAGCCAATCCCATCTTGCAATTTCTTAGTGAAACGGTAGGCCCTTATCCGTACGAGAAGCTTGCCCTAATAGTGGGTAACACGCGGTTCGGCGGAATGGAGAACTCGGGGGCCATCGTCTTCATGGCCAGTCTGCTTACGCCAAAGGACCCTCTTAAAGCGGAATCCCTGTTTGCCACTCAGAATGTTGTTGCACACGAGATCGCTCATCAATGGTTCGGCGATTCCGTTACCGAGTCGACATGGGCTGATTTATGGTTAAGTGAAGGATTTGCAACCTATTTCGCGGGACTCTTCATTCAACGATCTCAAGGGGAGACCGCATTTCAAACTTACCTGAAAGGCGCCGCTGACGCGGTCTTTGCGTACGAGAAACAAAGTAATGCGCCAGTGTTTGATCGCGACACAGAAGATCTTTTCAAACTCTTAAACCCAAGTAATTATCAAAAAGGCGCCTGGATTCTGCACATGTTGCGCTCGCAACTCGGAGACGAGAACTTCTTCAACGGAATAAGGAACTATTACGAGGCGCACAAAAACGGCAATGCGACCTCAGAAGATCTTAAAGCTGCCCTGGAGAAAGCCTCAGGAAAAGATCTGGATCGCTTTTTTAAGAGATGGATTTACGAAAGCGGTCATCCGGTATACCGGCTGCGCGCGACCTGGAATCAACGAGGAGTCTTAGAACTCGATTTGGACCAGTTGCAACCAGGAGATTTTTTTTCAGATCCGGTACCCATCACGATTCAAACTGAAGAAGGCGCCGATCGGATTGTCATCACGCCACAGGGCAAGTCCGCGACAAAAACTGTGAAGCTGAAGAGAAAACCAACCGCGATAGTCACTGATAGCGACAACTCCTTACTCAAGGAAGCGCAGACGATCCTCAACTGAATTCAATCCAAAGCTGTATAGACCGCGTTGACTGCGATCCAGAGGATCAAACTCATTCCGACAATACTCCAGACTATCCACTTGTTACGACGGGCCATCACGATTTGCCATAAACCCGCAAGACTTGAAGCAAATCCGAAACCAATAATCAACCCAAAGAAACTGAGGATCAAAATTGCTTGTTGCGAGGTGCCGGTGAATCTTGAGCCGCTACCTGTAGTCTGGCCGGGCTGCATCATCATGGGAAGTAGGTAGAGTGTGATCACTCCCATGAAGATGGCGAGGAATAATCCAAGTGCCAGTTGCAGTACACCGTAGACACGGACGCTGTTAGCAGTCCTCATTTTTCTTCCACACTTGGGACATACTTCAATGGGTTCGTCACTTGTGAAACCGCAGCGAAGGGCATAACAAACTCGTTGATGGGCCATCACCACCTCCTGAATTGTGAGAACTTAAGCTGAGAAACCGGATGATTTGTCATATATCATTTCCATTTTTCATTTTGCAGAAGAACGTGGTCCTTCCAAGTACCTTTATCGACTCGTCAAATAAAAATAGAATTACAGCTTCCCTCCTACGGGCCAAACCTCTGACGGTACTCAGTCGAGATAATAAACGCTTTCACCATCTCAGCGTTCACAAAATTCCCACCAAACTGATTGAGCTTTGTCAGCCAGAAATCGTAGCCGCTGAAGTCCGTATTCGGCGCGTCGTTAGGATTTCGTCGCAGATAACCGAAGTACTGCATCAGCACAAAGGCATTATTGAACTCTGCGGTCCTTAGAGTCGCGTCTTCGCTTACCAACCTGAGGACCTGGGCCCGTTTTGCAGGGTCTCCGGGAGTTGCGCCAAGTAAATTGACCAACTCGGTCTGTCGCGCGGCTGAGAGCACATTGCCCGCATTGGCGTTCAGTTGGGTCACAAACGCAGTGGCCGATAAACCAATTGGAAATGCGTTAATAAATTGAGGTCGTTGCACAAACTCCAGATCGTAAGCCTGCTTGTTATTTTCCAGTTGTGTTTGCCAGTCACCTATTCCCACTTGAACGCCTCTCGACAGCTGCTGGGTGTCCTTCAGAAAATTGTTGAATGTTACCGGCACCGGCGCGCCAGGCAAATTGCCAAATGAGACCTTGTGAGTTCGATAGCTCAAATAACCTGTCTCTTGAAACTCAGTCGACAGAAAGAACGCCGCCGACACATTGATCCGTTTCACCTCGATACAAGGAGCATCAGCACCACACACGGTTATCTCATTCGTCCAGAAAGCGAGTCCGTCGGCGTCGGGTTCGCGGTTCAAAAAGTCGATGTAGTGTTGTCTGACAAAAAAGCTGGCCTGCTCTATCGGATTCGTTCCGGTAGTGACTTCGTTATCTGTAATGGTCAAGGTCGCAGATGCCGGTGACCCGACTGCAACTCCCGTGGCTGCGACTAAACTGATCTGAAAGCTTTCGGATCCTTCAGCATAAACATCATCGATAATGGGGATCGAAATAGTCTTCGTCGCCTCGCCCGGCGCAAATGTGATCTGGCCGACGGAACTGAGGTAATCGCATCTAGACGAGGCCAGTCCGCTAACAGCGCTGCAGTTACTTGAGCCGGCTGTATCAGTGGTACTGAAGTCGACGGTCGCTCCAGAACCTGTATCGCCGCTCCGGGAGACGACGATCGAAACATGACCAGCGCTTTCGAGAGCACTCGCAGTACTGGCGGCAAATTGGACTGTTGGTCCAACAACTTGAGTTAGCAATCCCGTGCTCGCAGCAAACGTTGTATTCGAAGCGTAAGTGGCCTTTATCGAGTGGGTACCGGCGAGCAGGTTCGCTCGAGTGATGGACGCAACCCCACTACTGTTCAACGGGACCTGGCCGATCACTGTCTGGCCATCTTCGAAGGTCACCATTCCGGTTGGCACGCCCGGTCCGGCAGGGGCGGGACTAACGGTTGCCGTAAACGTGATTGGCGCACCTGACGCGGCAAACGGTGCTGAAGAAACGAGTGTGGTACTGGATGCGCTGGCGTGTATTTTTTGAACCATGGTCACGGCGGCAGTTGAGTGGGTGCCATCTCCACCGTAAGTTGCGGTGACGAAATGATTGCCGCGATTGATGGCGTTGGCAGCCAGTGTCGAGGTAGTGACTTCGGCTTTGCCGTTTATGTCGAGAGGCACATTGCTGGCGAGCGTGGTACTTACAGGAGTCAGACCATCAAAGCTGACATCCGTGAAGGTAACGTTACCGACAGGCGTTGGACCAAGACCCGTAACTGTCGCAGTAAAGGTTACGAAAGTTCCGGCGACAGTCGTTCGAACATCCGGTGCGGAAGAAGTTATTTTGACAGTCACGTCAGCCTTACTTCCCACCGCGAATAGATTTCCACCATTTAATGTATAAAGAGTGCCATCCGGTCCGATCACGGTTGGTACATATGGTTGACCAATTCCTGGCGACAGAGCGACGGCTTCGGCGAAAGAATTTGTCGCCAGATTCCATCGGTATAAATGCCCATCCTCACTATCGAAAAAGACGCTGTTTGTCGCCGGGTTAACTGCCGGTGCGTTAATACAAAACTCCTGAACTGCAAACGGGAACGATGGTCCGGCATCATCCGGGGTTGGTCCAATCAAAGTTAAGACCTCGCGCATCTCCACTAGACCCGGCGCACTGGTATGCGGATCCAACTGCGTATCATTGGGATCGAGTATCGCAACTCGATTTACTCCCGAACCGTCCTGGAAAGCATAGTCGTTATACTTGGTAAACAGCAGATACGAGGATGGACCATGATACGACGGCACCATTGTTGCCGGAACGACTCCCGGGGTGTAATCCCAACCAAATCCACCAGGCGTTTTGGTGACAGTCAAATCGCCGCTGAAGCGTAGCAGGAAACCTCGGGAACCATTGCTGGGATTTCCAAGCACTCCAAAGTAGACGTCGCCATCCGGCGCAACCATTGGTGACGAGGTTCCATCGTCGGGAACGCGGGCACCATTTCCGTTACGAGGATCCCGAAGAAAGACCTTGTACTTCGTGGCTAGGGTTGTCGAGTTAAGACCGAGGAGATAGGAGTAATTGATGTTTGAAGAAGCTTTGACTCCGAAATAAACGGTCGATTCGTCGATGCTCAAAGCGGGCGCAAGGTTATGACTGTCCCAATCTATCAGCGGATCCCCTGCTGCCGTGCCAACCAAAACATAGTTCGCGTTGCCGTTCGCATCGATCCTGGCAATACCGCTTTGATTTGTGCTCATCGGTTCGGGCGCGAAGCCTTGTACTCTAAAACCAAAATAGATGGTGCCATTTGAGTCAGCGGTTATAGGCGTGTTTATAAAAATACTGTTATTGAACGCCGTTTGGTTGGCCACGTAGATATCCAGGGACGTGTAAAAAACCTCGCGCACGAAAGCGCCCGGCGAGTTCGAGTCAATATTGTCCACGTGCCAGATGGTTCCACCTGCGCCTGCGAAGTAGACGCGATTGCCGAATGCGCCACTTGTCAGGCACAGGTTATAAGCTGGTGTCCAATTGTGAGTGGGCAGGATGTAATCGCCCGTCAGCGTGTATTTTGGAAATCCTGTGTTGCCGTTGTAGCCAAGTACTCGGAAACCATCTGTCGCAGTTTTCACTGGAAAAAGCACCGTGTTGGCCGGAGTAACTACTGGCGAACCATAGTGGACGAGACCGCCGGTATTGTTCTGATCAATATCCGCTTGCCAGCGAATGAGGTTCAGATTTTGTGCAGGCGCCGAGAAGATGCCCGTGTGTTGGGCATTACCACCAAACGTGCTCGCTTGGCCCATAACAGTTGGGCCGGCGTTACCACAAATGAGGGCTAAAATTATGGCTACGAAAAAATGGTTTTTTGACATGAGTATGTGATGAGCTGACATCCTTGGTTATTCGTTGAGGCCAAATTCAGAAGAGGAGACTAACATACAAGGGTGTGAGCTTTGAACTTCGAGGTTTGAGCCCTCTCAGCGTCCCTCTGCGCGATCTCAGCGTGCTCTGCGTTGCTGCTTGGGGTTTCTCAAATCAAAGCAACGGCAGAGCACGCCGAGATAACGCAAAGAGCGCCGAGCGTCTTAACTACACTTATGGCCCGAAGCGCTGCCGGTACTCTGTCGAGATGATGAACGCCTTCACCATCTCTGCATTTACAAAGTTCCCGCCAAAAGAGTTCAACTTTGTCAGCCAGAAATTGTAGCCACTGAAATCTGTGTCCGGAGCTTCGTTCGGCCCGCGTCGCAAATACCCAAAGTACTGCATCAACACAAACGCCTTGTTG